>WNGJ01015686.1_pt1 | contig 12295 bp, 13 predicted proteins | sample 5400611 | NCBI WGS metagenome assembly WNGJ01 (sample SAMN13153375, study PRJNA577476) | soil metagenome | isolation source: 40 cm soil or saprolite under Garry oak tree replicate 1 | place: USA:California | collected 2016-06-15 | reverse complement strand
ACCGAAAGGCCGGCGCGCGGATGAGCGACATTTCCGAGCAGCTTCCTGACGTCGCCACGCTGCTTGCCGCCCTCGACGACGCGAGCTACCTGGCCGACGAACCGCTCGGCACGGCACTGTTCCTCGCGGCGCGGATGAGCCAGCCGATCCTGCTCGAGGGCGAGCCGGGGGTCGGCAAGACCGAGGCGGCGAAGGCGCTGGCCAGCGTGCTCGACACCCCGCTGATCAGGCTGCAGTGCTACGAGGGGCTGACCTCGGCCGAGGCGCTGTACGAGTGGAACTACCCGCGCCAACTGCTGGCGATCCGGCTCGCCGAGGCCCGGGGCGAGTCGCCCCGCGAGGCCGACCTGTTCAGCGACGAGTACCTGCTCGAACGGCCGCTGCTGGCGGCGCTCGACCACCCAGGGCCACGACCCGCTGTGCTGCTGATCGACGAGGTCGACCGGGGCGACGACGAGTTCGAGGCGTTCCTGTTCGAACTGCTCGCCGAGGCGGCGGTGACGATCCCCGAGCTGGGCACCCGCCGGGCCGCGTACCCGCCGGTCGTGGTGCTGACGTCCAACCGGACGCGTGACCTGCACGACGCCCTGAAGCGGCGCTGCCTGTACCACTGGATCGACTACCCGGACGTTCCTCGCGTGGCGGCGATCGTCCGGCGGCGGGTGCCGGAGGCGACCGGGCCGCTGGCCGACCAGGTGGCGGCGGGCGTGGCCCGGCTGCGCCACCTGGACCTGGCCAAGCCGCCGGGGATCGCCGAGGCCATCAGCTGGGCCGGCGCGCTGCACACGCTGGGCATCGGCGAGCTCGACGCCGCCTCTGCGGAGCGCACCGCGGGCGCGGTGCTTAAGTACTCCGAGGATCTCGCGACCATGCGCCGGTCCGGCTTCGCGGCGCTCATCGGCCGGGATGACTGACCGGACCGGCACAGGCGGCCGGACGGCGGACGGGGCGGGTGATCTCGCCGGGATCAGCGCGAGGTTCGGAGCCGCGCTGCGGGCGGCTGGCCTGCCGGTCGGTCCGGGCAGAACCGAGCGGTTCGCCGCGGCGGTGACGGTCGCCCGGCCGGCCACGCCGCGCGCGCTGTACCTGTGCGCGCTGACGACGCTGGTGTCGAGCAAGGATCACGCGCTGATTCTCCGGGCGGTCTTCGAGCAGATCTTCGGCGACACGCAGGGAGCCGGCCAGGAAGCCGAGCCGGACCTCGCGGGGTTCGGCGGCCTGCCCGACTTGTCGTCGGAGAACGTGCCCGCCAGCGCCGCGCAGGCCGCCCAGCAGCACGCCGCCAGCCATGACCGCGGGCGCGACTCAGAGGTCGAGAGCCGGGAGATGGCCGACGGCGACGAGGAGCCAGACCGGGAGATCGACCAGCCCTACCTGGGCACCAGCGCCGAGCGCCTGGCCAGCAAGGATTTCGCCGAGCTCACCGACTCGGAGCTGATCTCGGTGGCGTCGCTGATGCGCAGGATCACGCTCGCGCTGCCCGAGCGCCGGTCCCGGCGGCAGCGCCGGCGGCCGGCCGGCCGGCGCACCGACATGCGGGCGACGCTGCGCCAGGCGCGGCGGACCGGCGGCGACGCGTTCCGGCTGATCGGACGTGATCCGCGGCGGCGGCCGCGGCGGCTGGTCGTGCTCTGCGACATCTCGGGATCCATGGAGCCGTACGCACGGGCGATGATCCAGCTGCTGTACTGCGCCGCTGGCGCGGCGGGCGCCGAGGTGTTCACGTTCGCGACCCGCCTGACGAGGCTGACGCCGGTGCTCGCCAGGACGCTGCCGGGCGTCGCCCTGCAGCGCGCCGGTCAGGCGGCGCCCGACTGGCTGGGCGGCACCAAGATCGGCCCGGCGCTCAAGGACTTCAACGACCACTACGGCCGCCGCGGCATGGCTAGGGGAGCGGTGGTGGTGATCATCTCGGACGGCTGGGAGACCGGCGACCCCGCGTTGCTGCGCCGCGAGATGGAGCGGCTGTCGCTGGTGGCGTTCCGCATCGTCTGGGTGAACCCGCGCACCAAGAGCGCCGCCTACGAGCCGCTCGCCGGCGGAATGGCCGCGGCCTGGCCGCACTGCGACGCGGTGGTCAGCGCGCACACCGTCGACGCCCTCGACCAGCTCACCGCGGCGCTGGCCGACCCGGTGCGGCGCCGCGCCGAGGTGCGCGGGCCCTTCGTCGCCGCCGGCGCCGAGCGCACGGATTAACGCGTAGCTTTTGCGGCAAATGCTGCCGCATTCGCTACCTGTTACCGCAAATTACCGCAAACTCTTCCCGTTACGCCGCCTTTCCCCCGCTACATCGCCCCGAGCGGCAGATCCGCGATCACGTGCCACGTCCCCGGCTGCAGCGACCCCTGCATCACGACAGCGGAGCGCACGGTGGCGGTGACGGGCAGGCGCGGCTCGATCGCCCGCGCCGCGGATTCCAGCAGATCTTCAGGCTGTCCCTGGCCGATGGTCAGGTGCGGGACCACGTCCGGATGCGCACCGTATCGGATCGCCACAGCCGGACCGGCACTGAGTTGCCGGAGCGCCGGGAGGATCCGGGGAGCGGCGCTGTTAGCCCGTCGCCTGCCCGTTCGACTCACCATCTGGCCGGTCAGGACGCGGCAGTCGCGGCGTGCCCGCCGGCTGGGCAGCCTCTTCGCTGAGGCCCTTCTTGATCGAATCGAAGATCGTCAGCCCCTGAGCGACCAGGCCGGAGGCGAGCTCGCTGAGGCCCTCGGCACCGTTCAGCACGCTGAGGTTGGCACCTGCCAGGCCAGAGGCGGCTTCCCTGACGATTTGCGGCAGCTGCTCGATGAGCATCCGGTCGAGCGCCACCCTGTTGTGCGACGCGGCAGCCTCGGCCTGCATGGTGACGCGCTGCGCGTCGGCCTTGGCCAGGATCTGCACCTTCTCGGCCTCGGCCTCAGCAGGCTTGATCACCTCCGCGACCAGCTGGCGCTCGCGCAGCTCGGATTGCCGCTTGGCCAGCTCGGCCTGGGCGGAGAGCACCTCCATCTGCGCCTGAGCCTGGGACAGCGGTCCGGCCTGCGCGGCCGTGGCCTGGGCCTTGTCGATCTCGGCCTTGTACTGGGCCTGCACGACCGAGGTCTGCCTGGCGTACTCTGCCTGGGCGCGCTGCGACTTCTGCTGTGCCTCGGCGGCGGCCTGGTTAGCCTGTGCCTGAGCGATCTGTGCCTGACGCTGGATGGCCGCGTTGTGCGGGGCAGCCATCGCGTCGATGTAGCCCGTGTTCATGTCGTCGATCGACTGGATCTGGAGTGAGTCGACCGTCAGCCCGATCTTGGCCATCTCGGCCTTCGATCCGTCCAGGACCTCGGTCGCGAGCTTCTGGCGCTCGGTGACGATCTCCTCGACGGTCATCGAGCCGATAATCGAGCGCAGGTGACCGGCGAAGATCCGCCCCGTCAGGGTCGACATCTGATCCTGGTCGGACAGGAATCGCTGCCCCGCGTTGACGATGCTCTCCTGGTCGTTGCCGACCTTGAACGCGATCACCGCGCGGACGTTCAGCGAGATGCCCTGCCTGGTGACGCAGGTCTCGGAGACTTCGGACTCGCACATGGACAGGGTCAGGAAGTTCGCTTTCCGGACGAACGGCAGCACGAAGGAGCCGTGACCGGTCACGACCTTGAATGGCGCGCCGTTCATTCCGTACCTGCCGCCGGAAATCAGCATGGCCTCGTCGGGCCTCGGGACGCGGTAGCCAAGCATGTGTCATCTCCACATAGGGGTGCCGATATACCGATGCGGTAATTACCGGAATTTACCGCACATCTGGGGGGTCACGGGTACCCCGAGCTCGCCTGATAGGGCGCCAGCGGGTCCGCCCAGGCGCTCACGTCGACGGTCCGGTTGCCGCGTTCATCGATGACGAGGACCGTCGTGCCCTGCGGCAGGGGGTGCTCGGACCAGGCGATGAACGCTTCTGATCCGCCCCGGATCTGGACCAGAACCTCGCCAGGTCCTGCCTCGCCGCGCGTCGCGACGATGATCCTGCCGATACAGCCGATGGCCGAGACATTCGCAACCACGAGGCTCCTCAACCCGCGCGTGACCTCACTGCCCAGACTAGTCCCGCCCGGTTGGCTCCGCAGACGACGGAATACCTCACGGTGCGCACGCGTTACAACCCGCGTCGGCACGCCCTCGCGAGCAGACGCTCACGGGGGCGTCGTCATATCCGCGTGTGGCCGTGGGTAAACGTCCCTTGTGACCGGCGGAGCCAGGGGAGCGGGACGGGCCGGCGGCCGGACGCCCGCCGGAAACCGGGCCACCGGCGCCGGTGAACGGCAACGGGCTGGCCAGCCCGCAGCGGGTGTTCGAGCGGGTGCTCGCCCGGTCCCGTTTGCTCGTCCTGATCCCCGTGATGTTCCTGTTCCTCGACGCTGCCGCGTCGTTCGTGTACGGCGCGGACATCCTGATCCGCACGCTGACCGCCGTGGTCGGCGAGCCCGCGCACGTGGGCGCGCGGCTCGGGCGCTTCCTGGTCGTCATGGACACGTTCCTGGTCGGCGTCACGCTGATGATCCTCGCGTTCGGCTTCTACGAGCTGTTCGTGGTCACGAACGAGCGGGAGGGCGAGAAGTTCCGGCTGCCAGGCTGGCTGGAGATGCACGACATCGAGGACCTCAAGGCCAGGGTCGTCTCGATGCTCATCCTGGTCGCCGCGATCACGTTCGTGGACCGGCTCGTGGAGTCGCAGAACGCTAACGAGGTGCTATTCCTCGGCGGCGGCGTCGCGGTCATCATCATCGCGCTGACCGCGTTCTTGTGGTTCGGCCGGAGCAGACCGCCGGAGCGCGGCCCGCGGGCCGTTCCCGCGACCTCGGCCGGACCAGCCGGCGACCTCGCGGGCGAAGCCGCCGGGTTCTCCGGCGGCGCCGGCGAGCCAGGGCCGGCGGCGCCGGCGAGCCAGGGCCGGGGGCGCCGGTAGCGACGGCGGACGGCGCGGACGGCGCGCGGGCACGCGATCGGGTCACCGCGATCCTTGGCGATACCAGACGCTCGGGCGGCTGGCGTGCGGCAGCCGAGACAGCCCTCACCGCGATAGCGGGCCGGGCACGGCTTGACCTGCGCGCTGCCGATCTGCCTGACCAGGAGATCAGCGTCCGGGTTCTGGCGGGGCTCGGCGTGATGTCGATCATCGTCCCGCCCGCGATGGATGTTGCCGAGTCGGAACGACGGTTCTCGGGATCAGGTCCGTCTGCGGCAGCCCGGCGAGGCAAGACGGGGGAAACGCTCCGGTCCTGGTCCTATCAGGCAGGTGCGTGCTCGGCGTCGTCAGAGTCCGCCGGGCGACCAGGTAACGGCTACACCAGCCCGGCGATGCCCTCCGCTACCAGCAGCACACCGATCAGGCCGCCCGCGCCGACGAGAACCTTCTTGCGGTGCCGTCTCAGCCAGCCCTCGAACGCCGTCAGCGCGCGGGTGCTGGGGCCGGGCGCCACCAGGTATGCGATCGGCGGCAGCCACGCGAACGCGACGACCAGCACGAAGATCATGGCCATGGCTCCGACGGTCGCTTCCACGCCGGCCTTGGCCGGCGACAAAGAACGCGGTCGTCTTGCCAGGTCGATCCGAAGCGAGGTAGAGCGCGGCCACCAGCATCGCCCGGGGATAGCAGGCAGCCACCAGCGCGAGGAGCGCGGCCTGTTCAAACAAGGCCAGCCTGACGGTCGAGGCGCAGCATCCGGATGATCTCGTCCGCCGTCCGGTCAGCGCTGTCGGTGACCGGCACGACGACCACCGCGGCCTCATCGGGGCCGGGCGGCTCGAGATCGGCGAACTGGCTGTCCAGCAGCGCCGGATCGAAGAAGTGAGCGTGCCGGCCGGCGAGCCTGCGGGCGGCCACGTCCTTGTCGATGCTCAGGAACGCGATCCGCGCTGCCGGCCGTCCGGCCACCAGTACCTCCCGGTACCTGCGCTTCAGCGCCGAGCAGGCGATCAGCGCCGGCTCGCCCGCGGTGATGCGCTCGTCCATCGCGGCCCCGATCGCCCTCAGCCACGGCGTTCGGTCCGCATCGGTGAGCGGCTCGCCGCGCTCCATCTTCGCGATGTTCGCCTCAGGATGCAGCAGGTCGCCGTCGGTGAACGGCCAGCCGAGCCGGCCAGCCAGCAGCGCGCCGACCGTCGACTTGCCGCTGCCGGACACCCCGGCCAGGATCACGATCACCGCGGGCGGTCTCCTGCCTGGCTCACGGCTCCAGCCTGAACGGCGGGTAGCGGTCCGTGATCAGGACGAACGCGTATCCCGCGACCCGGTTGTTCCAGCGGAAGACGCCCTCGACGAAGTCGAACATGCCGCGCGGGTACCGGCCTGTGAACAAAATGGCGAACCACGCCACGATCACCACGAAGATCGCCGCGATGTCCAGGAAGATCAGCACGATGTAGTGCGGGATCGCGAGCAGCCACTTCACCAGCGGCAGGAACCTGTTGAGCTCGGCCGGCACGTCGGGGTAGCGGTAATCCAGGCGCACCGACTGATGCTCGTCCGTGGAGGGGTATCTGTCGTCCATCAGCGCCACATAGACGCTGACCCGGTTGGAGAACCGCTGCAGTTCCAGGTTCCAGTCGAACCACCATCGCGGGTACTTCAGCCTGAACAGGATCATCAGCAGCGGCCCGAGGAACAGCGCACCGCCCGCTGAGACCGCGTAATACCTGCCGTCGGACCCGCCCCAGGCCTGGTGGGATACGGTGCCGAGCACGATCGCGATCGGAATGACGGTGAAGATACGGAAGAACGTCGTCACCCGGTTGAGCGGCCGATCCGGGTAGTCGACCGAGAACTGGACCGGATAGGGATCCTGAGCTGTCATCGTCGCCATAACGGGTGTCCTCTCTGTGAGCTCCTATGATCGCCCGAACCGGTCACCGCACTGCCGAAAGCACCTCGACGTTGCCGGCCCCGTGGTCGAGCTGGTGGTCGGCACCCTCAGCACGCGGACCAGGCGGTGCCTGTCGGTCGCCTTCCCCGGTCAGCGGCGGCATGAAGTCGAGCAGCGAGGCGAAGATGCTGGGCGAGTCGAATCGAGGGCAGCAGAACCAGTCGATCCTGCCGTCGTCGCTGACCAGCGCCGCCGTCTGCAGCTCGCCGATCAGCCCGTGATCGGCGATGTTCGGGTACCGGGTGCTGTCCACGTCAGGTCAGCGCAGCCGCGCGGCGATGTGGTCGCCGACCCGGATCGCGTTGGCCATCACGGTCAGCGCAGGGTTGACCGCGCCGATGCTCGGGAAGATGCTCGCGTCCGCGAGGTAGAGGTTGTCCAGCTCGTGTGCCTTGCAGGTGACGTCCGCCACGGAGGTCGCGGGATCCGAGCCGAACCTGGCGGTGCCCGCCTGATGCGCGACGCCGGCCAGCGGCACGCTCATGTCCGCGTAGAAGTTCTTCGACAGCACGTGGTGCGCGGCCATGCCCGTCTTGTTTAGCAGGGTCTTGAGCTCCCGGTACAGGCCATCGCTCTCGGCGTGGTTGGAGAACTGGTAGGCGAGGTGGATGCTCGCGTCGCCGTCCGTGGTGACCCTGTTCTCCGGCCTCGGCAGATCCTCGGTCGTCAGCCAGATGTCGACGCTGTGCTTGGCCACGTCCGCCAGCGTCCAGTTCGGGGCGAGCTTGGTCAGTGCGGGTTCCTCGCCGCGCATCGCGCCTGGGCTGGACTTGCCGAGCATCTGGATGTTGCCGAGCGGCGGCCTGGACTCGTCGGCCAGGTAGAAGTCGTTCAGGCCGAGCGTCTTCTGGTACACGGTGTCGTTCGACTCCTTGGCCAGCGCGGCGATGGCCTTGCTGTTGTGGAACATGTAGTTCCTGCCGACCTGGTCCGAGCCGTTCGCCAGCCCGGCCGGGTGCTTGCCGGACACCGACCGCAGCAGGATCTTCGCGCTGTTTGCCGCGCCAGCGGCCAGGACGACGATGTCGGCGCTGTAGCTCTCCCGCTGGCCGGCCCGGCTGATCACGACCTCGGTCACGCTGCGGCCCGCCGGGTCGGTCCGCAGCGCCGTCACCTCGGCGCCGACCAGCAGCGTGACGTTCGGCAGGCCGAGCAGCGGCCGCACCGCGATCACCTCGGCGTCGCACTTCGCGTGCACGAGGCAGGGGAAGCCGTCCACCCACGCGCACCTGATGCACGCGCTCGCGGCGCGGTGGTCCTCGTCGAGCAGTATCCCGCACGGCGCGTGGAACGGGTGATAGCCGGCCGTGGCCAGATCGTCGGAGAGTTGCTGGATGCGCGGCTCGTGCGAGACCGGCGGCCACGGGTACTGCTTCGAGCACGGACCCTCGGTCGGGTCCTCACCGTGATTGCCGTGCACCTGGTAGAGCCACTCGGCCCTGGTGTAGTACGGCTCGAGGTCTGTGTAATCCAGCGGCCAGGCTGGCGAGATCCCGTCGGAGTACTTGATCTCGCCGAAGTCGGCTGGCCTGAGCCGGTACAACGCGGCGCCGTACATCTTGGTCGCGCCGCCGACGTAGTAGTGCACCTGCGGCTGGAACGCCTTCCCGTCCGCGTCGTACCAGGTGTCCGGGGAGATGTAGCGGCCGTCGACGAACACCGCCGTCGCGTCCCAGTTCTCCAGTTCGCGGGGCAGGAAGTCACCGCGCTCCAGCAGCAGGATCTTCTTGCCTGAGGGCGCGAGGGTGTGGGCGAGCGTCCCGCCACCGGCGCCGCTGCCGACGATGATCACGTCGTACCAATCGGTCATGGTCTAAACCTGCCCTCGGCCCCGCAATTACACATCACCCCGCGGGGGTGGTGCCAAGACACCTGCCAGAGGAACGGTAATGGCTATGCGGCGGCGGTTGCCGGGGCGCCCGTCGTCCTGATCGGCTGCCTGGGGGGAAATAATGACGCTGGATCTAGCGCGCTGGCAGTTCGCGCTGACCTCGATCAACCATTTCTTCTTCGCCTGTCACGATCGGGCTCGCCTTCCTGACCGTGACGACGCCGACGGCGACATTGATGACCAGCAGCGTGCTGGTCGGGATCGCGCTGGCGGACCTGCTGCACCGGCTGCCGGTCAACGCGGGCCACGAGTACACGGGCTCGTTCTGGACGCTGCTCCAGCCCTACGGCATCTTCGCCGGCCTCACGCTGCTGGCGACTGCGTGACCCACGGCGGCACGTTCCTGGCGCTCAATACCACGGGGAGACCTGCGGGACAGGGCTGTCCTCGTGGCGCGCAGGTCCGCGCCGGTCACCGGGCTGATGGTGCTGGCCTTCGCGCTGTGGACGCACGCCATCGCCGGCAACGGCCTGCTGATCAATCCTGTCGAGATCACCGCGGTTTTCGCGGTGTTCGCCGCCGCCTGGCTGGTCAGGGCGGGCCTGGAGGGCTGGGCGTTCGCCGCGACGACGCTCGCGATGGCCAGGGCGATCCTGTCGATCTTCAGCGAGCTCTACCCGAGGCTGATGGTGTCGAGCACCAGTCCGCGATACAGCTTGACCATTCACAACAGCGCGTCAGGCTCGTATTCGCTGACAGTTATGACGGTCGTGGCCGGGATCTTCCTGCCTGTTGTCCTGGCCTATACCGCATGGAGCTACTACGTGTTTAGGCGTCGGCTCAGCGACAAGGATTTCCGGATGCAGCAGTCCGCGCACTGAAGGAGCAGATGACAATGACCGCAGACCAGGCTCGCGCCTACCCGCCGGGGATGGATCCCGCGCCCACCGACACGACTGGCGCGGACGCGCTCGTCATCTTCGGGGCAACCGGCGACCTGGCCAAGCTGGAGACGTTCCCCGCGCTCGTCGGGCTGGCCGAGCGGGGCGTGCTCGATATGCCGGTCATCGGCGTCGCCAAGAGCGGCTGGGGGCTCGAGCAGTTCCGCGACTACGCGGTCGACTCGCTGCGCCGTAACGGCATCGACCCGAACTCGCCTGCGGCCGCCACGATGCTCGGGCTGCTGCGGTACATCGACGGCGACCTGACCGCAAGCGATACCTACGACGAATTGGCCGCCAGGGTCGGCGCCGGCAAGAAGGTGCTCTACTACCTCGAGGTGCCGCCGGCGCTGTTCGGCAGGATCGTCGATGGCATCGCCGGGGCGCGGCAGGCCAGCGGCTCGCGGGTGATGGTCGAGAAGCCGTTCGGCCACGACCTGGCCAGCGCGCAGGCGCTGAACGCCACGATGCACCAGCATTTCGCGGAGGACGACATCTACCGGGTCGACCACTGGCTCGGCCTCGACCCGGTCGAGAATATGATCTTCGTCAGGTTCGCCAACTCGATCATCGAGCCGCTCCTGAACCGGACCCACGTGCAGAGCATCCAGATCACGATGGCCGAGGCGTTCGACGTCTCGGACCGGGGTGCGTTCTACGACAAGACAGGCGCGATCAGGGACGTGCTCCAGAACCACCTGTTCCAGGTGCTCGCGTCGGTGCTCGCCGAGCCGCCGGACGGGCGCGGCATGGACCCGTGGCGGAGCTCGAAGGCGACCGCCGTGGAAGCGCTCTCGCCGCTGACACCAGAGACCGTGGTGCGCGGGCAGTACGAGGGCTACCGCGATGTCCAGGGTGTGGACCCGCAGTCGACCGTGGAGACCTACGTTGCCGTGCGGCTCGCGATGAACTCCTGGCGCTGGGCTGGCGTGCCGATCCTGATCAGGGCGGGCAAGTGCCTGCCGGTGACCGCCACGGAGGTCTTCGTGCGGTTCAGGCCGCCCGCGAGCGACGTGTTCGGCCTCCAGCCTGGTATTTCGGCGAACGGGCTGCACTTCAGGATCAACCCGGCGGCGAGGGTCGGCGTGACGCTCACCGGCAAGAAGCCGGGAGCTGGCTGGGTGCCGCAGCCCGAGATGCTGACGTTCGCCGAGCACCCGGCGGGCGACATGCGGCCGTATGACCGGCTGATCGGCGCCGCCCTCGCCGGCGATCGAGGGCTTTTCGCCAGGCAGGACACGGTGGAGGCGGCGTGGGAGGTGGTCGATCCGGTGCTGGGCGACGTGGTGCCGGTGCACCAGTACGCCAAGGCCGGCTGGGGGCCGAAGGAGGCCGACGCGCTGCTGCCTGACGGCGAGACCTGGTATGACCCGCCCGGCTAGCCGGCCGGCCGCGGCCCGGGCGGCGGCCAAGCGGCTGCGCGGCCTGGGGAGACCTGAGACACAAGTACGGGGGTTCGGGGGATGAACGGCCAGGCGCGGCGTCGCGTCGTGATCGTGGGCGGCGGCTTCGCCGGGCTCTTCGCCGTGCGGGCGCTGCACCGAAGGCCCTTCGGGCCGGCTGCTGGCTTCGGGCCCTTCTCGGTGACGCTGATCGACCAGAGCGAGCATCATCTGTTCCAGCCGCTGCTCTACCAGTGCGCTACCGGGATCTTGTCGGAGGGCCAGATCACCGCGCCGCTGCGGCGCGTGCTCAGGAAGGAGCGCCACGTCGAGTGCGTGATGGCGAGGGCGGTCGGCCTGGACGCGGCCGCGCGCACGGTGATCTGCCGCCGGCCGCTCGGCTCGGAGCTCGTCGTGCCGTACGACTACCTGATCGTCGCGGCCGGCGTCGAGCAGTCTTACTTCGGCCACGATGAATTCAGGCCGCTCGCGCCCGGCATGAAGACCATCGCCGACGCACTGACGATCAGGCGCCGGGTCTACGGCGCGTTCGAGATGGCCGAGACCGCCACCGATCCCGCCGAGCGAGCCAGGTGGCTGACGTTCGCGCTGGTCGGAGCCGGCCCGACCGGGGTCGAGCTGGCCGGGCAGATTCGCGAGCTCGCCACCAAGACGCTGCGCGAGGAGTTCAGGCACGCCCATCCGGAGGACTGCCGGGTGCTCCTGTTCGATGGCGGCACCGAGCCGCTCGCCTCGTTCGGTGCCAGGCTCGCCGACCGGACCAGCGCGGCGCTGCGGACGCTCGGCGTGGAAATGCACATGGGCTCGATCGTCACCGACGTCCACCTCGGTGGCCTGAAGGTCCGTGACAAGCAGGGCAACGAGCAGAGCTTCAACGCCGCGACCGTGCTGTGGACGGCCGGCGTCGCGGCGCCGCCGTTCGCGTCGGCGGTGGCCAAGGCCACGGGGGCGAGCCAGGATCGGTCAGGGCGGATCGCCGTGCGTGACGACCTGACGATCGCCGGGCACCCGGAGATCTTCGTGACCGGCGACGTGATGAGCCTGCGCGAGCTGCCTGGCGTGGCCGAGGTGGCGATGCAGGCTGGCCACTACGCCGGGCGCAGGATCAGCCGCGAGGTCGCCGGACACGGTGACAGCGGACCGTTCAGCTACCGCGATCTCGGCTCGGCCGCCTACATCGCCCGCGGCCGCGCCATCGTCTCCGCCGGCCCGGCGAGGCTGAGCGGGTTC
>WNGJ01006607.1_pt1 | contig 12295 bp, 11 predicted proteins | sample 5400611 | NCBI WGS metagenome assembly WNGJ01 (sample SAMN13153375, study PRJNA577476) | soil metagenome | isolation source: 40 cm soil or saprolite under Garry oak tree replicate 1 | place: USA:California | collected 2016-06-15 | reverse complement strand
GACGGGTACACGCCGCCCGCCACGAGCCCGGCGAAATGCGCCATGTCCACCACGAACACGGCTCCCACTTCGTCGGCGACGGCGCGCATCGCGGCGAAATCGACGACGCGCGCGTACGCGCTCCCTCCCCCCACGATGATCCGCGGCCGCTCCTTGCGGGCCACGTCGCGCAGCTGGTCGTAATCGATCAGCCCCGTCTCCTCACGCACGCCATACGCCACCGCGCGGAACAGCGTGCCCGAGAAGTTCACGGGCGAGCCGTGCGTCAAGTGTCCGCCGTGCGGCAGCGCCAGGCCCAGCAGCGTATCGCCGGCCTTCGCAACCGCCAGGTACGCCGCCATGTTGGCTTGCGCGCCCGAATGCGGTTGCACGTTGGCGTGCTCGGCGCCGAACAACTGCTTCGCCCGGTCGATCGCCAGCTGCTCCACCTCGTCCACCACCTCGCAGCCGCCGTAGTAGCGCTTCTTCGGCAACCCCTCCGCGTACTTGTTGGTGAGCGCGCTGCCCATGGCCTCGAGCACCGCGAGCGAGCAGAAGTTCTCGCTCGCGATGAGCTCCAAGCCGTGCTCTTGCCGACCCACTTCGCGCTTGATGAGCGCGGCGATCGTTGGGTCAACTTGCGCCAGCGGCGCCAACCGGTCAGCCATCGATCTTCTCCACTCTCCGTTGATGGCGGCCGCCCTCGAATTTGGTGTCGAGCCACGTGTGCAGGATCTCGAGCCCTTCCTGCTCGCTCACGAATCGCGAGGGCAGCACGAGGATGTTGGCGTCGTTGTGCTTGCGCGCCAGCTCGGCGATCTCGGGACTCCAGGCCACCGCGGCGCGTACGTGCGGAAAGCGATTCGCGGTGTATACCATGCCGAGCCCCGTACCACAGGTGAGCACTCCACGGCGCACTTCCCCGCCGCTGACCGCCTTCGCGACAGGCTTCGCATAGTCGGGAAAGTCATCCGCCGGGTCGAGCGCCTTGGGACCGACGTCGATCGGCTCGTAGCCGAGCTTCTTCAGCTCGGCGACGAGCTTCTGCTTCAAGGCGAACCCCGCGTGATCGGCGCCGACGTAGATCTTCTCAGACAAAGTTCTGCCTCACCTTCGCGATCGCCGCGACGCGCTGCTCGGCGAGCCGGTCGGCCGCGCGATAGCTGGGGATGCCCTCCTCGGCGGCGATCTCGAACACCCGCAGAATCGTGTCGTAGATCTCGCCCGCCTTGTTGCGCGCGCGCTCCATCGTCCAGCCGTTCAGCTCGGCGTTGACGTTGATCAAGCCACCGCCGTTGATGACGTAGTCGGGCGCGTAGGTGATGCCCCTCGTTTCGAGCGCGTCGCCGTGACGTTCCTCCGCCAGCTGATTGTTCGCCCCGCCCGCCACGATCTCGACCTGCAGCTTGGGCAACGTGTCATCGTTGATGATCCCCCCCAGCGCGCACGGCGCGAAGATGTCCGCCTTCACGCCGATGATCTCGTCGGGCTTCACCGCCTGGGCGCGGAAGTCGTCCACGACCTTCTGGACTTTGGTGGCATCGATGTCGGCGACGGTGAGCCGCGCGCCTTCCTGGTGCAACGCCTGCGCCAGGTAATAGCCGACGTGACCGCACCCCTGAATCGCGATCGTCTTGCCGGCGAGCGCGTCGGAGCCGTAGCGGTGCTTGGCGCATGCCTTGATTCCGCGGTACACTCCGAACGCGGTCACGGGAGACGGATCGCCAGACTTCCCGATCAATCCCGTGACGTGATCCGTCTCGGCCTTGATGTATTCCATGTCGCCGGTCGATGTGCCGACGTCCTCGGCGGTAATGTAGCGCCCGCCCAGCGCCTGAATGTGGCGGCCGTGCGCGCGGAACACGGGCTCGCGATTCTTCGTCTTGTTGTCGCCGATGATGACGCTCTTCCCGCCGCCCAGGTTCAGCCCCGCCACCGCGGCCTTGTACGTCATGCCGCGGGCCAGACGCAGGCAGTCGATCAGCGCCTCGCGGTCCGACTTGTAGCTCCAGAAGCGCGTGCCGCCGAGCGCCGGACCGAGGGTCGAGTCGTGAATCACGATGATGCCGCGGTACCCCGACGACGGCTCGTAGCACAGGCTCACCTGCTCGTGCTCGTGCTCCTCGAGCAGGGCGAACAGCGCGCTCGCATCTTCCTTAGCGGTGTTCGGGCTCGTGAGCGAGAGCGCGCGCGATGACGATGCGCTGGATTTCACTGGTGCCTTCATAGATCTCGGTCACCTTTGCATCACGAAAGAGTTTCTCGACGGGAAAGTCCCGCATGTAGCCGTAGCCGCCGAAGAGTTGAATCGCCTGGGTCGTCACCCACATCGCCGTCTCGGACGCGAACAGCTTGGCCATACTCGCGAATGCCGTGGCGTCCTCACCCGAGTCCTTGCGCACCGCCGCACGGTGCGTCAACGCGCGGGCCGCCTCCGTCCTGGTGGCCATGTCGGCCAGCTTGAATTGCACCGCCTGGAAGTCCTTGAGCGCGCGCTCGAACTGGCGCCGCTCGGCGCAGTAGCGGATGCTGTGCTCCAACGCCCGCCGCGCGATCCCGACCGCCTGCGCCCCGATCCCAAGCCGCCCCGCGTCCAGGCCTTCCATTGCGTACACGAACCCCATCCCCGCTTCGCCGAGCAGGGCGTCGGCCGGCAGGCGCAGATCCTCGAGCGCGATCGTCGCAGTGTTCGACGCGCGCAGCCCCATTTTGTCCTCGGGCTTGCCGGGGCGATAGCCCTGCGCCGCGGTCGGCACGATGAACGTCGAGATCCCCTTCGCGCCGCGCCGCGCCTCGGGACTGTCGGTGCGGGCCATGATCATCATCAGGTCCGCGGTCCCCGCGTTCGACGCCCAGGCCTTGGTGCCCGACAGCACCCACTCGCGTCCGTCCCGTATTGCTTGGGCTCGTAACGACGCCGGGTCGGACCCGGCGTCCGCCTCAGAGAGCGCGAACCCCGCCAGCATCTCGCCCCGCGCCATCGGCCGCAGCCAGCGCTCCTTTTGCGCCGGCGTGCCGTGCTTGACGAGCATCGTGGTGGGGATGGCGTTGTGGATCCCCATGGACACGGCGATCGACGCGTCGGCCGCCGCGATCTCCTCGAGCGCCATGACGTACGTGAGCGCGTCCAGCCCCATCCCGTCGTATTCCTCCGGCGCGCACATGCCGAGGAAGCCGAGCTTGCCCATCTCGTCGATGACGTCGCGCGGGAAATGCTTCGTCTGGTCCCACTCGGCGGCGTGGGGCTCGATCTTCTCACGCGCGAACTCCCGCGCCAGCTCGACTACCTGGAGCTGCTCAGTCGCGGTAGGCATAGAACCCCTGCCCTGATTTCCGGCCCAGATGGCCCGCCGCCACCATCTGCTCGAGCAGCGGCGCGGGACGGTACTTCTGCCGGTCGAGCCCTCCCTGCAGCACCTTCATGATCGACAGACACACGTCCAATCCGATCAGATCCGCGAGCGCCAAGGGCCCGAGCGGATGACTCATTCCCAGCTTCATCACCTCATCCACGGCTGCCGCGGTCGCGATGCCGTCCTGCACGCAGAAGATGGCCTCGTTGATCATCGGCATGAGGACGCGATTCGAGACAAACCCGGGAGCGTCGTTTACTTCGACCGGGACCTTGTTCAGCACCTTCACAACCTCGACAACCTTGGCCACCGTTTCATCCGACGTTTCTTTGCCACGTATTACTTCAACGAGTTTCATGACCGGTACCGGATTCATGAAGTGCATCCCGATGACCCTGTCCGGGCGGTCGGTGTGCTTGGCAATCTCGGTGATAGAGATCGACGAGGTGTTGCTGGCGAGAATGGAGTTAGGAGCCAGGAGTCGGGATACAGTGGCCACAACCTCAAACTTGATCGTGGGATTCTCGGTCACCGCTTCCACGAGGATGTCGGCACCTTTCACGGCATCGAACGAGGTACTCGGCTTGATGCGCGCAAGCGTTCCAACTCCTGCTTCCCGGCTCCCGACCCCTTTTCTCACCAGCTTCTCGATGTTGGTCGCGATCGTCTTGATCGCGCGGTCCAATGCGTCGTGGGAGAGATCCACCAGCGCGACGTCCCACCCGTGCTGTGCAAACACGTGGGCGATGCCGTTGCCCATCGTTCCCGCTCCCACCACCGCGACGCGACTCATCCGGCCAGCCACGTTCGCGGTCGGGTGAACCTGGTGCCGATCACCGCCAGCGTCCCGGCGATCAACACGATCGTGGCCACGATCCCGCCCTCCGGCCCGAACGCGCCGCCGTCCACCCACGCGTGCGCGCCGGGCGCGTACTCCACGGCGGGCACCTGGAACCGGTAGCCGCTCACCGGCGCGTCGAACAGCAGCGCCAGCCCCGCGTTCCACCCGAAGTGCAGGCCCCAAGCGTAGCCCATCCCGCCATGGGAGAAGAAGGCGAACGAGAGCCACACGCCCGCGAGGATCACGTTGACGGTGCTGAAGACGGTCGCGCTCGGATTCTTGAGGTGCGCCAGACCAAACGGCACGGAGAGCAGGAGCACCGCCGCCCACGGGCCGACGGCTTCGGCGAGCCGGCGCATCGGATAGCCGCGAAATGTCAGCTCCTCGAACAGCGCCGCGACCAATAGCCCCGCCGCGAGGGGCGGAGCGAGCGCGACCCAGCGTTGCCAGTCGCCCGTGACGTGCACCGTCGCCCGGCTCCCGATGAATGAGAGGCCGATCGCCAGCGCCGCCATCAGGGCGCCGAGCCCCGCCCCGCGCGTGATTCGACCGCGCAATCCTTCACCGCCGCCCGTGCGCCAGCCCATCTCATCCCACGAGCATTTGTTGAGACGCAAACCGACGACCCACGTCGCCAGCAGAAACGCGAGCGCCTGCCCGCCCGAGTTGGCGGCGAACCACCACGGCGACGTTGGCGACACAGGGTTCCAGGAGTTGATGATCGCCGCCGCCGCGATGCCGACCGCGGCGAATGCGACGATCCAGGCGAGGGCGATCCCGAGCCGCTGGGCCCGAGTCACCACGCCCGCAAACGAAACGCGCGCCATCAGAGGCGCGCGCGGACTGCAGGCGTGAGCTTCGCCAGGACGGCCGTGGCGACCGCCAGCTTGGCGAGGTCGCCCAGCAGGAACGGCACCGTGCCGAGTCGCGCCGCCGCGGAGACGTTGCCCGTCAGAATGGCCAGCTGTGCCAGGCCGCCAACATGGATCAGCACGAGCCCGACCAAAACTCCCACCGCCACCCGGGCCCACCTGGGTAGGCTAACCCCGGGCGCCAGCCCGGGGTTGAGCGCGCCGACGGCGAACGCGGCCACCGGATACGCGAGCAGGTACCCACCGGTCGGCCCGAGCAGGCGCGCGATGCCGAGCAGCGGCACCGTCGGCGTGAACACCGGCAGACCGGCGATGCCCAGGACGAGGTACAGGACCATGCTGGCGGCGCCGAGCCGCGAGCCCAACAGGCCGCCGACGAGCAACACCGCGAGCGGTTGCAGCGTCATCGGGACGGGAGTGCCGGGGAGCGGCACGGAAACCTGGGCGGCGAGGGCAACGAAGGCGGCGCCGAGGATCACCGCCGTGACCCGAGGCAGCGTCAGGGACCGTTCCGAGACAGCGACTGCGCGTTCCATTTACAGAGTCTCCACGCTGAGGGCGACCGCGTTACCCCCGCCGAGACACAGAGTGGCGAGGCCGGTGGACTTGCCGTACTGCTTGAGGGCGTACAACAGGGTGGTGAGCACGCGCGCGCCCGAGGCACCGATCGGGTGCCCCAGGGCAATGGCGCCGCCGTGGACGTTGACGCGACTCCAGTCCCAACCGAGGGCTCGGCCGTCGGCGATGGCTTGCACGGCGAACGCTTCGTTCGCTTCGATGAGATCGTAGTGCCCTATGCTCGTTCCCGTTTTCTTCATGAGATTCTGCACTGCCACGATGGGGGCAAAGAACAGGTCCTTCGGTTCTCCACCACCCGTCGCATAGCCCGTGATTCGCGCCAACGGCGCGAGCCCATGAGCCTTGGCGAACGCGAGCGAGGCCACGACGAGCGCGCTGGCGCCGTCGTTCAGGCCCGGGGCGTTGCCCGCCGTCACCGTGCCGTCCTTCTCGAACGACGGCTTCAGGGATGCAAGCTTCTCGAGCGACGTGTCGGCGCGCGGGCCTTCGTCCTTCTCGACCTTCTCGACGGCGAGCGTCTCGGCCTTGAAGTGACAGGCCTCCATCGCTTTCACCGCTTTCTGGTGACTCTTTAGCGCGAATTCATCCTGCTCCTGGCGCCCAACTCCTGCCTTTTTTGCCGTGTACTCGGCGAGATTGCCCATGTGAGTGTTCGAGAACGAGTCCCACAACCCGTCGCGGATCATTCCGTCCACCAGCTTCTGGTCGCCGACCTTGATCCCGCCACGCATGCCGTACACGTAGTGGGGTGCGTTCGACATCGATTCCATGCCGCCCGCCACGACGCACTGCGCGTCGCCCGCTTTGATCGACTGCGCGGCGAGCATCACGGCCTTGAGCCCCGAGCCGCAGACTTTGTTGATCGTGAGCGAGGGGATCGTGCCGGGGAGACCCGCGTGGATCGCCGCCTGGCGCGCCGGCGCCTGACCCACGCCGCCCTGTAACACATTCCCCATGATGACTTCTTCGACGGCCCCGTCCTGGATCCCGGCGCGGCGGACCGCTTCCCGGATCACCAGCGCGCCGAGTTTCGGAGCCGCGTATGACGACAGACCGCCCAGGTACCGGCCGATGGGGGTTCGGACGGCGGACAGGATGACAGGGGTGGTTGCGTCGTCGGTCATGACTTGGCTTTCGTTTGACTGACCCCGGGCGCAAGCCCGGGGAAAAACCATACTCAACTCGGGCGTTTTGTTCACCCCGGGCTTGCGCCCGGGGTTAGTTAACCTGGACTCAAACTAGCGCTGTGAGTGACCTACTGTGAACCTCTTCCCTGAGCTTGGTCACGAACTCCGCCACCGGCAGGACTGTTTGCTTGTTCCCCGCCCCCCGCGCCCGCACGGCGACGCTGTGCGCCTCCGCTTCCCGCTGCCCCACGACCGCCATGTACGGCACCTTGTGCGTCTCGGCGTCGCGGATCTTGTAGTTCAGCGTGTCGGAGCGCTCGTCCAGGTGCGAGCGGATCCCCGCTTGGCGCAGCGTCTCGTGCACCGTGCGCGCGGCCTCGACCTGCCCCTCGGCGATCGGCAGCACGCGCACCTGCTCCGGTGACAGCCACAGCGGGAACGCGCCGGCGAAGTGCTCGATCAGGAATCCCGTGAACCGCTCCAGGGTGCCGAAGATCGCGCGATGGATCATGATGGCCCGATGCGGCTTGTTGTCCGCGCCGGTGTACTCGAGCTTGAACCGCTCGGGCAGCTCGTAGTCGAGCTGGATGGTGGCGCCCTGCCACTCCCGCCCGATCGCGTCGTTGAACTTGATGTCGATCTTCGGCCCGTAGAACGCGCCGCCGCCGACGTCCATGCGGTACGTGATCCCGCGGCGCTTCAACGCGCCCTCAAGCGCTTTTTCGGCGACATCCCACATCTTGTCGTCGCCCAGCTTCTTCGCGGGCCGCGTCGCCAAATCGAGGCGATAGGCAAGGCCGAAGGTCTTGCCGAGGACCAGCTCGACGATGTCGAGCAGCTCGAAGATCTCCTGCTCGATCTGGTCCTCACGCAGGAAGATGTGCGCGTCGTCCATCGTGAGCCCGCGCACGCGCAACATCCCGTGCAGCGTGCCCGAACGCTCGTTGCGGTACACGTTGGCGATTTCGGCGAGACGGATCGGCAAGTCGCGGTAGCTGCGCTGCTGCGACGCGTAAATGAGGATGTGCATCGGGCAGTTCATCGGCTTCACCCGATAGCGCACCTCCTCGCCTTCTCCCTCCCCCGCCCCCATCGCCGGAAACTGGTTCTCGGCGTAGAGCGGCAGGTGACCCGAGCGCAGGAACAGCTGTTCGCGCGTCACGTGCGGCGTGTACACGAGCTGGTAGCCGCGCTGCAGGATCGCGTCCTCGATGAAACGGCGCAGCTGGAACTGCATCATCGCGCCCTTGGGGTGCCAGAAGATCAGACCGGGACCGACGTCCTCCTGAATCGAGAAGAGGTCCAGCTGCTTCCCGATCACGCGGTGGTCGCGCTTCCTCGCCTCCTCCAACCGGTGGAGGTACTGGTCCAGGTCCTGCTTCGTGAACCACGCCGTCCCGTAGATGCGCTGCAGCATCTGGCGCCGCTCGTCGCCGCGCCAGTAGGCGCCGGCGGCATGGAGCAGCTTGAAATGCTGAATCTTGCCGGTGCTGGGGACGTGCGGTCCGCGACACAGGTCCACGAACGGACCGTCCGTGTACACCGAGATGACTTCATCCGCCGTCAGGTCATCGATTCTCTCGAGCTTGAGCGGATCGTCCTTGAAGCGTTTCTTGGCTTCACCGCGCGATACCTCCTCGCGCACGAACGGATAGTCTGCCTTCACAACCTCCACCATCTTCTTTTCAATCTCCTCCAAATCCTCCGGCCCGAAGGGCCGGCCAATATCGAAGTCGTAGTAAAAGCCGTCCTCGATCGGCGGCCCGAAGCCGATCTGGGCCTGCGGGAAGAGCTGCCGCACCGCGGTCGCCAGCGTATGCGCCGACGAGTGGCGCAGCACGTCGAGCGCCTGCGGGTCCTTGTTCGTGAGGATCGAGACGGTGGCGCCGTCGGGCAGCGGCCGCTGCAGGTCGCGCACGTCGCCGTCCACGCGGATGGCGAGGGCGGCCTTGGCGAGTCCGGGACCGATCGCCTTGGCGAGGTCGGCGCCGGTTGCGCCGGCGGGCAAGGCTTTCTGGCTCCCATCGGGGAGTGTGACGCGAATCTCGGCGGCGGCCATCAGGCCTAGCGGGTCGTCGAGGGAGGCGCGGGCGGGGCGGCCGGCTCGGCCGCCGCGGCGGCGGCGCTCACCGGCGGCACGCGCGCCCCCCAGCGAAAATAGAGGCCCACGGCGAAGAGAATCACCGCGCCCAGGACCATCCAGCGCACGAGTCGGCTCGGCGGGAGTTCGTCGGCCATTGGACGGAATTCTAGCGGCCGCTTCTATATTAAGGAATGCCCGGCCCTGAGTTCGAGCTTCCCCCGCAGTACGACCCACGCACCGTCGAGCCGAGCCTGTATCAACGCTGGCTCGAACGCGACGTTTTCCTGCCGCGACCCACGGGGGAGCCGTACGTCATCGTCATCCCGCCCCCGAACCTCACCGCCGTGCTGCACGTGGGCCACGCCCTGAACAACATCATCCAGGACGTCCTCATCCGGTTCGAGCGCATGCGCGGCCGGGCCGCCGAGTGGCTCCCGGGGACCGATCACGCCGGCATCGCCACCCAGAACGTGGTGGAGAAGCAGCTGGCCGCGGAGGGGAAGACCCGGTTCGACGTGGGCCGGGAGGCGTTCGTCGAGCGGGTGTGGACGTTCGTGCGCGAGACCGGCGACACCATCATCGAGCAGCTCAAGATCATCGGCTGCTCGTGCGATTGGAGCCGTACGCGCTTCACGCTCGACGCGGCCTACTCCCGCTCCGTGCGCGAGACATTCGTGCGGCTGTGGGAGGAAGGGCTGATCTACCGCGGCCACCGCGTCATCCACTGGTGCCCGCACTGCCTCACGGCCCTCTCGGATGAGGAGGCCGAGCACCATGACACGAACGGCAACCTGTACCACATCAAGTATCCGCTCGTGGATGGATCCGGGTTTGTGACAGTCGCGACGACGCGGCCCGAGACGATGCTGGGCGACACCGCGGTGGCGGTGCATCCCAAGGACCCGCGGGGCCGGGCGTTCGTGGGGAAGCGACTGCGTCTCCCGATCGCGAACGTGGAGATCCCCGTCATCGCCGACGACAGCGTGGACCAGGAGTTCGGGACGGGATTCGTGAAAGTGACCCCCGCCCACGATCCCAACGACTTCGACATCGGGATGCGGCACAAGCTGGCGATGCCCTTGATCATGAGCGAGGACGGGAAAATGGGGGGGACGGGGGACGGGGGACGGGTCCCTCGGGACTACGTTGGTCTCGATCGCTTCGAAGCCCGCAAGCGCATCGTCAAGCAACTCGAGCACGACGGGCTCCTCGTGAAGATCGAGCCGCATCCACACTCGGTGCGCCGCTGCTATCGCTGCGACACGGTGGTCGAACCCCGTCTCTCAGATCAATGGTTCGCCAAGATGAAGCCGCTGGCGGAGCCCGTGCTCGCCGCGTATCGGCGCGGCGAGTTCCGGATCGTCCCCGAGCGTTGGCGCGCCACGTTCGAGCACTGGATGGAGAACATCCGCGACTGGAACATCTCGCGGCAGCTGTGGTGGGGCCACCGCATCCCGGTGTTCACATGCACGAAGTGCAAGCACCAATGGGCCGACCGTCAGGATCCGACCGCATGTCCCAAGTGCGGCGGACCCGTGGAGCAGGACCCCGACGTGCTCGACACGTGGTTCTCGTCGTGGCTGTGGCCGTTCGCGACGTTCGGCTGGCCCCAGCGCACCGACGATCTCGCGCGCTTCTACCCGGGACACACGCTCGTCACGGCACCGGAGATCCTGCAGCTGTGGGTGTCGCGGATGCTGATGTCGGGCTACCACTTCATGGACCAGCGGCTGCCGTTCCGCACCGTGTACCTCACCGGCACCGTGCGCGATCCGAAGCACCGCAAGATGTCGAAGTCGCTCGGCAACGGGATCGATCCGCGACGTGGTGCAGCTGTACGGCACCGACGCGTTGCGCTGGACTTTGATCGGCGGCGGCTCCCTCGGCGCCGACGTGATCGTCGATCCCGACGACCTGGAGACCACGTTCGCCCCGGGCCGCAACTTCGCGAACAAGCTGTGGAACATCGGCCGGTTCATCCTGTCGCAGCTACCCCGCGACGTGGCCGCGATCGACTCCGTGAAGCGAGCCGACCTCACGCTCGCCGACCGCTGGATCCTGTCGCGCGCGCAGGCCACGATCCGCGAAGCTACCCACTCGCTGGAGGCTTTCCGCCTCGATGAAGCGGCAAAGCGTTGCTTTGAGTTTGTTTGGAATGAGCTTGCTGATTGGTATGTGGAGGCTGTGAAGCCCAGGCTCGATGATCCCGCAGCGAAAGCCGTCCTCGCGCATTGTTTCGACGCGGCGCTGCGGCTGCTGCACCCCGTCGTCCCCTTCATTACTGAGGAGCTGTGGCAGAAGCTTCCCGGCCGGAAGACGGACGCGTTGATCGCGGTGACCGAGTGGCCCAAGTCGCGGTCCGAGCTGGAGGACGCCGATGCCGACGCGCAGTTCGCGCGCGTCAAGACCGCGATCGAGCGCATCCGCTCGATCCGCGCGGAGTACCGCATCCCGCCCAAGACGCGCCTGGCCGCGGCCATCGCGCTGCGCGGCAGTGACCGCAAGGCCACGTTCGAGGGTGAGCGCGACACGATCGTGCGGCTCGCGCAGCTCGAAAGCCTCCAGCTCGACGGCGCACCCCCGCCCGCTGGCGGCGCGCACGCCGTGTTCGGTGACGGCAGCGAGGTCGTCGTGGCACTCGCCGGCGCCATCGACGTGCAACAAGAGTGCAAGAGGTTGGCGGCGGAAAACGAGAGATTGGGGAAACTGATTTCAGACCTGACGGCGAGACTCGACAACGAGAACTTTGTCTCGCGCGCGCCGGCCGATGTCGTCGCGCGGGAGCGAGAGAAGGAGAAGACGTGGCGCGAGCAGCGCGACGTCCTGGCCGGCAAGCTGAGGGCCCTGGGCTGCGTGTAGTCGTGGCCGGGGCCGCGCTGCTCGCGGCCTGCGCCAATCAAGGCGCCCCGCCGGGCGGGCCGCCGGACACGGCTCCGCCCGGGATCGTGAGCGTGCGCCCCGAGTCGGGCGCCGTAGCCCCCGACTGGAAGGGCGACGCCGTCATCCAGTTCGACGAGGTGATCGATGAGATGCCCAGCACCGGCGGCGCCGGCATCACCGGCCTCGCGCGCCAGGTGCTCCTCTCTCCCGTGGTGGGCGACGTCCGCGTCGGCTGGGGCCGCAGCAGCATCCACGTGAAGCCCAAGGAAGGCTGGAAGGGGGGGCGAGTCTACCACCTCGAGCTGCTGCCCGGGATCGTCGACCTGCGCCGCAACACACTCAAGAAGGGCCGGTTGATCGTGTTCTCCACCGGACCCGCCATTGGCCACGCCGCGCTCACGGGCACCACGTTGCAATGGGTGGAGCAACGCAGCTTGGTCGGCGCCCTGATCGAAGCCGTCCCCCTCCCCGACAGCGTCGGCTATCTCACGCAGTCGGACTCGATCGGCCACTTCCATCTGGACGCCCTGCCCGCGGGACGATACATCGTGTACGCGACAGTCGACCAGAACAACAACCGG
>WNGJ01007023.1_pt1 | contig 12297 bp, 10 predicted proteins | sample 5400611 | NCBI WGS metagenome assembly WNGJ01 (sample SAMN13153375, study PRJNA577476) | soil metagenome | isolation source: 40 cm soil or saprolite under Garry oak tree replicate 1 | place: USA:California | collected 2016-06-15 | reverse complement strand
ACGTGGACCTGACCGCGCCGCACCTGGATCTCCGTCAGCACGGCCACGGGATCCGCGGCGCACGCGAGGCGCGGCAGCAGCACGACCATCGCCGCGAACGCGATCCCCACTCGACCTTTCATCGGACGCCTCCCTCGACGGACAGCACCTCGTACACGCGCACTTCCTCGACGCGCCCCTTCACGTGCATCGGCCCGCGGTCCTTCGCCTGCACGCGGTCGCCGACGACGGCGTACGTCTCCGCGGTGATCAGAATCGTCGTTCCGAGCTCCTTGTTCAATCCCTCCACCCGCGCGGCGACGTTCACCGGATCGCCGATCACCGTGTACTTGACGGAGCCCGTGTGGATGCCGATGCCCATGTGGAGCAGCGGCAGCCCGCGCGCCGTCCAGCGCTGGTTGAGGTCGGTGAGGGCCCGGTCCATCGCCGCCGCCGCCTGCACGGCGTGCAGGGCGTGCTCCGGATCGGCGATGAGCACGTTGAACACGGCCATCACGGCGTCGCCGATGAAGTCGTTGATCATCCCCTGATGCGCGAAGATGGCGGTCGTCATCGCGTCGAAGTACTCGTTGAGGTGCGCCGTGATCGCCTCCGGCGTCATCGCCTCCGACAGCGTCGTGTAACCGCGCAGGTCGGAGAAGAGCACCGACACCACGCGGCGCTCGCCGCGCAGGCTCGACGCGTCGTCGATCACGCGCGCCAGGAGGTCCTTCGAGAGATATCGGCTGAACTGGTCGCGCATGCGCCGCCGCGCCAAGAAGTCGGTGAAGAAGCCCATGACGCACGTGGCGAGCACGGGCAGCAAGAAGTCGATCCAGTAGCCACCGCGGTCGAAGGCCAGCCACGCCGCAGGCACGCCGACGACGAGGCCGCCGACCGCGCACACGAGCGTGCCCCTCACCGGCTTCATCGCAAGCAGCACCAGGCTCGCGCCCAGCACCACCACCGCGCTCACGCCGAACCCGAGGACCCAGCTAGAAGGCTGGATGAACCGCCGCGTGGTGAGCATGTGGATGACGTTGGCGTGGACCTCGATGCCGGCCATGAGGCCGTGCGGCGTCTGGTAGAAATCGCGGCTGTCCTGAAAGGCGCCGCCCAGCATCGCGATGCGCCCGCGCAGCGGGTTGTCGGCGGCGATCTCGGCATCGGGCTCGGCGAGCGCGGCCACGACGTCCGAGGGGACGGTCAGAAAGCTTCGCGCCGGGCCGACGTAATTGATCGGCCACAGGTCGCCTGCCCGCACGGCCACCGGCGCTGGTGCCTCCATCGTCCCGCCCGCGCGCGTCTTCGGGATCGGCACCGTGCCGCCCGTGCGCACCGCCGCCAGCAGCGTCATCGGATCGGCGCCGCCGACGCGCGCGGCCACCGCGACACCCAGCGCGGCCACGACCCCGTCGCGAGCCGGCACGACCGGCGCCACGTGGCGGATGAACCCGTCGTCGTCGACCGGCATCTGCGGCGAGCCGGTGACGACCGCGCGGCCCAGCGCGCGGGCGCCGAGCGGGCCCCCGACGGCGCCGAGTGGTCCCGCCACGACGACGCGGCTCACGCCGCCGTCGCTGAAGTCACGGATCACGCGCGCCAGCGCGGCGTCGTCGGCCGGCGTGGTCGGCGTGGTCAGCGTGACGTCGAGCCCGACGGCGGCGACGCCGCTGCGCTGCAGCCCGCGGATCACGCGTGCGAGGTAGTCGCGCGGAATGGGCTGGCGCCGGCCGAGGCCCTCGAACGCCGCCTCGTCGATCGCAACGACGACGACGTCATACGGCGTGCGGTGCCCCTGCAGGCGCAGGAGGAGGTCGAGGCCGCGCGCCTGCCACCCTTCCAGGTAGCCGAGGGCGGAGGCGGCGGTGACGAGCACGCTCGAGACGAGACCGACCGCCCAGAGCTGCAGCAGACGGGCACGGCGCGCGCGCCACCAGCTCACCGCTTGCCGACGTTGGCGCAGGGACCGAACTGATGACGGACCTCCCAGTCGACGCGGAAGGCCTTGTAGGTCTTGCCGCCGACCCTCACGTCCTCGTACGCCTTCACCTCCCACTGCACGCGCGCGGGACTACCGGTGGGAAAGCCGTGCCACCGCCACTTCACGTTCGACACGCCCCACTTGCCGACCTCGAGCGGCCATTTCAGCACCGCTTGCTGCTCGATCTCGACCCAGTAGCCGCTCACGTAGACCCGGAGCCACACGAGATCCTTGGCCAGGTGCAGCTCGCGGTTGTTGGGCGCCGTGAAGACGTACCGATCGGCCTCGATGCGCGTGAGCTCGAAGACGCCGTCGCTGCGGAACCACTGCTCGCCGAGCTCATAGGTGGGTAATTCGGCCCGCGGCTTCTGCGCAAAGGCCCAGGTGGGAGCGCACAGGAGCAGGGCGGCGGCGACGCCGGCCACCGCACGAATGGCTTCCCGCACACTCACCCGTCGAGGATAGGTGGCGTGGCGGCTTGGGTCAACGACGTTATAGAGTTAGGGGCCATGTCCTCACACCTGGCGAACATCGACCGCAAGCGCCTCGAGCAATCCATCGACGAGCTCGGCCGGATCGGCGAGACGCCGCGGGGCGGTCTCACCCGGCTCGCACTGACCGACGAGGACAAGCGCGGGCGCGACCTCATGGTCCGCTGGATGCGCGAGGCGGGCCTGCGCGTGACGGTGGACCAGATGGGCAACATCTTCGGCGAGCGCGCGGGGAGCCAGGCGCTGCCGCCGGTCATGATGGGCTCGCACGTGGATTCGGTGCCGACCGGGGGCAAGTACGACGGCCAGCTCGGCGTGCTCTGCGGGCTCGAGACGATCCGCGCGCTGAACGCGCAGAAGATCCGCACGCGCCATCCGGTGACCCTGGCGATCTTCACCAGCGAGGAGGGCGCGCGCTTCCAGCCCGCGATGATCGCCAGCGGCGTGATGGCCGGCAAGATCGCGCTCGAGGACGCCTACAACGCGCGCGACAAGGACGGCATCCGGCTGGTGGACGAGCTGGAGCGCATCGGCTACCTGGGATCCGAGCCCTGTGTTCCCCGCCCCTTCCGCGCCTACCTCGAGCTGCACATCGAGCAGGGGCCGCTCCTGGAGGAAGCGGGCCTGTCCGTCGGCGTCGTGGACGGCATCGTCGCCATCTCGTGGGCGCGCCTCACGATCCACGGCGTGCAGGACCACGCGGGGCCGACGCCGATGCGCATCCGCCACGACGCGCTGGTGGCGGCGGCGGAGGTCGTGACCGGCGCGCGCACGATCGCGACGGAGCTCGGCGGCGATCTCGTGACGACGGTGGGCAACCTCGTCGTGCACCCCAACATCGTCAACGCGATCCCCGGCAAGGTCACGATGTCGATCGACATGCGCGACCCGCGCGACGAGACGCTGGAGGTGGCGCGTCGCTGCCTCGACGCCGTGGTCGAGGTGGCGTGCGAGCGCGAGGGCGTCCGCTATGAGCTGGAGCACTACTGGCGCGTGCCCTACACGCCGTTCGCCCACGATGTCGTGGCCGCCATCGAGCGGGCGGCGAACGCCGCGGGCGCGCGCTGGCGGCACATCCTGTCCGGCGCCGGCCACGACGCGCAGTACATGGCGGCGATCGGCCCCGCGGGCATGATCTTCGTGCCGTCCCGCGGCGGCCGCAGCCACTGCGAGGAAGAGTTCACGCCGATGGACGACATCGAGCACGGCGCCGCCACGCTCTTCCTCGCCGTCCTCGACCTCGCGGGCCGTGTCTGACATATTGGGGGCCCCGAAATGGCCCCCAAACAGACAGGAGGTCGTATGAAGATCGACGCGTACGTGAAGGTCGTGCTGACGGTCATCGCGGTGGCCCTCGTGGCCCTGGCCGCCCACCCGTGGATCGAGCGCGTCTCGATATCCTCGGCCGAGGCACAGGAGCCGAGGTCCATGGTGACGATCCCAAAGGCGTGGGGCAAGATCATCGGCTTCTCGAACAACAACCTCTTGATGGAGGCGCCCGACGGCACGCTGCGCTCCGTCGACCTGGAAGCCAAGTCGGAGGCCACGCGGCTGAAGGTGCAGGCGAAGTTCCAGTAGCGTCAGCCGCGCAGCAAGAGCAGCACGCCGAGCGCGGCGGCCACGTTGTTGGCGATGTGCGCCACCGTGTTCGGCAGCAGGCTGCCCGTACGCTCGTAGGCGATCGCCCACAGGAGCCCGCTCAGGAACACGCTGCCGAAGCCGGCGGCGCCGTAGCCGTGGGCGAGCGCGAAGATGGCCGCGCTCAGCGTCGCCGCGATCGGCCACGCCAGCCGCCGGCGCAGCGTGGCGTAGAGCAGGCCGCGAAACACGAACTCCTCGAACACCGGCGCGAAGACGACCGTGCCGAGCAGGCTCACCCCGGCCACCACCGGGCTCCCCCACGCGAGCTCCTCGTCGAACCATTCGGTCCAGTGGGCCGAGATGTTCGTCGCCTCGCTCAGCAGCCCGAGCGCGAGATCCGTCGCGGTGCCCGCGCCCACGAGCAGCGCCGTCGTCCAGATCAGCGCGCGCCGCCCCCCGGGCGCCGGGAGCCAGCCCAGGCCGCGCGCGAGCCCGACCCCTGCCGGCGCGAACAGGCGCCGCCGGGCGAGCCAGAGCAGCGGCACGTACATCATCGGCATGCTGAGGGCGCCGAGCAGCGGATCGCTCGGGCCGCGCCATCGGCCAAGCGCATAGACGATCATCAGCACGAGCACGCCGGCGCCGGCGCCGCGCACGAGCACCTCGAGGCCATCGCGCGCGCGCCACGGCGGCGGCACCAGCGCCGAATCCACACGCACCGGCCGGCCGCGCAGGACGAAGACGAGGCCGGCGAGACCGAGGCCGAGGGCGATCACCTCGGTGGCCGTCAGCGCGCGTACGCGGCGCAGGAGCGGCGCCGTGCGCGCGCGGGCCGCCGCCAGGATCGCCTCGCGAGCGGCCGAGTCGCCGGCGCGGTCGGCCAGACGCAGCAGGAGCCGATCGCGGAACCAGCCGGGCTCGACCATCCGCGTGGCGGTCGCGCGCAGCCGCGCGAGCTTGCCGTCGAGCGGCGCGTCGAGATACGCCGCCGCCAGCACGTCGGCCCAGGCGACGTCGCCGCGGGCGCGCCAGCGATCGACCGTCTCCAGCACCTCGTCGATGCGTCCGCGCTCGCCGTACAGCACGGCGAGCCGCACCTGCACGCCGGGCTCGCCGGGCACGGCGTCGGCGACCTCCTCGTACCACGCGATCGCCTCCTCCAGCTCGTTGCGGCCGTCGCTCACCGTCAGCTCGTAGAAGCGCCGCTCCCACGGCGCGGCGCGCTCCAGCGCGTCCTGGAGGTCCATCGTGCGCTCGACGATCAGCGCCAGCGCGCGCGCCGGGTCGTCGATGCTGTCGAGCCGGCTGCCGCCGAGGTGCACGCGCAAGGCGAGCGCCACGAACGCCAGCAGCAGGCAGGCGGCGGCGCCGGTGACGAGCGCGCCCGGCCAGCGGCGCGGCCGCGGCGGCGCGACGATCGCCTCGGAGGCCTCGGGGAGCGGCGGCAGCGCGTCCAGGCGTTACTCGGCCGGCGGAAGCGCGTCGCCCGTGACGTACGGCGTGGCGACGCGTCGGCGGACGCGCAGCCGCACCATCACCGGGAGGTGGTCGGAGGCGACGCGCGCGAGGCGGCTCCGGTGGACGTGGAAGGCCTCGCCCTCGAGCTCCACGTCCCAGTAGATGCGGTCGAGCCGGAAGAGCGGGAAGACGGCGGGGTGCGTGCGGCGCATGCGCCGCATCGGCGAGGCGAACTCGAGGCGGAGCCCGCGCGTGACGGGCCCGCGGTGCCACTCGTTGAAGTCGCCCATCACCACCCGCGGTCCCGCGCACGAGCCCGCGCGGATGAAGCCCGCCAGCAGCTCGAGCTGCGCGCGCCGCTCGCGGAAGGCGAGGCCGAAGTGGCAGTTGAAGACGTGCAGGACGACGTCGTTGACGGCCACGTCCACGCGCAGGCAGCCGCGCGGCTCGCGCAGGCCGTGGCTCAGGTCGTGGCGGACGGAGCCGACCACGGGCAGCCGCGTGAGCACGGCGTTGCCGTAGATGCCGGCGCCGTGCGGGCGCGTCTCGCCCATCACCAGCTCCATGCCGAGCTTGCTCGCGAGGTACGCGGCCTGGTCGGCCGTCGACATGACGTTGCCGTCCTCGCGGATGACCTCCTGCAGCCCCACGACGTCGGGATTCATCTCCGCGATGACGATGCCGATGCGGTCGAGGTCCCGGCGGCGGTCCAGACCGACCCCGCGGTGGATGTTGTAGGAGGCGATGGTGATCGGCGTCACGCCGCGGACTCGCGCTCGGGGACCTCGAGATAGCGCACGAAGTGCGGGTAGAGCTGGACCGGATGGTTGAGCGGCTCTGGAAACCGGGCGGCGGGCGGCGCCACCACGAACGCGTGCAGCTCTTCGGGCGAGGGCCCCGCGTGGGCGCCCGCCTCCGCGATGTACGAGACGTGGCCGGGCGCGGCGTCGATGCCGTAGATGACGAAGTCGCCCGCGCTCGGCATCGCCATGAGGTCGCCGATGCTCGAGACGACCAGGGCGGCGTCGGCGCGGCCGGCGAAGGGGCCGGGCTCCCCGGTGGTGAGCCGGTAGCGCTTGCCGCGCCAGAAACACACGGGCGCATCGGCGCCGCGCGCGAACACGTAGCCGACCCCGGGATGCCGCGAGAGGTCCTCGGCGAGCCCGGGCCAGCGCTTCTCGATCCGGTCGATGGCCAGCGGCGCCGCGTCGTCCACGAAGTAGATGAACGCGTTCGGGCCCGCGCAGATGACGCGCACGTTGTCGCGCTCGCGCGCCTCCTTCACCTCGCCCAGCACCCACGGGAAGCCTTCCTCGATGTAGTTGAAGAAGCGCTGGAAGAACCCGGGGGCGCGGCCCATGCGCAGGGCCTTGATGCCGCTGGCGAGGTGATGGCGCCCGGCCGGACGCTCGGGACCGACCGCCCTCGCCCCGTGCGGCGTGAAGAAGTCCTCGAAGATGACGCGCTCGAACCGACGGCCGCCTGCGACCTGCGCGAACGGCGTGCAGAGCGCCTGCCCGTGGTCCGACAGCACGTAGAGGTCGTAGCCGTGCTCGGGCACGCGCCGGCAGACGCGCCAGATCTGCTTGATGGCGGCGTCGACGCGCCGCAGCGAGCGCAGGGCGCGGCCGTGGCGTGGCCCGTAGGCGTGCGAGAGGACGTCGTAGTCGAGGTAGTTGACGTAGATGGCGGGCGCGCCCGCGTAGATGTCGCGCGCGACGGCCAGCGTGAACAGCTCGCGCACCCACACCGAGAGGCCGACCTTGATGGCCAGCCACTTCCAGCCGCGCCGCCACTCGCCGACGGGATCCGCGACGAGCCGCAGCACGGCGCGCGTCAGCTCGACGGCGGTGATCACGGTGCTCTTGAGCGCCACCCAGGCCAGCACGATGAGGGCGGAGAGCGCGGCCAGAAGCCCGCTGCCCGTCGGCCGCTTCATGATCGCGAACGTGAAGAGGTTGTCGACGGCGCCGCCGGTGAAGACGCAGCCGTAACTCGCGCCGCCCTCGAGGATGCCGCGCCGTCCCGCCGCCTGCGCGCGCTCCACGCGCGCGGCGTCGCCGGCGCGCGGGAAGTACACGTCCTCGCGACGGCGCTTCTCGTGGTAGTGGAAGCCGGGGATGTCGGGACGTACACCGTACATCGCGGCCATCTGGAACGCGGGCGTGGACGACGGCAGCCCGACGAACATCGGGTGCAGGCGCCAGCCCCCGCGCTCCATCACCCGCCGCAGGAACGGCATCCGGCCCTGCGTCAGGGCCAGCTCGAGCACGCCGCGCGAGAGCCCGTCGATCTGCACGACGAGCAGCCGCCGGCGGCCGGCCGTGGGCGCGCACCCGCGGCGCGCGCGCCGGATCAGGCGGTCGACGAAACGCTGGAGTCCGAGCACCAGGTCGTCGAGAGGCATCGGAGCATTGTACTATCCCATTCGCGATGAACCCGGAGCCGAGCGTCGTCGCCGCCGTGCGCCGCTTCGTCGAGCAGGAGGTGCGTCCGGTCGCCCCGGCGCTCGAGCACGCCGACGCCTACCCGCACGCGCTCGTCGCGCGCATGCGCGAGCTCGGCCTCTTCGGCGCGCTCGTGCCGCGCGCGTACGGCGGCCTCGACCTCGACGTCACCACCTATGCGCGCGTCATCGAGGAGCTGTGCCGCGGCTGGATGTCGCTGGCCGGCGTGATCAACAGCCACACGATGGCCGCGCTGATCGTGCTCCACCACGGCACCGAGGAGCAGCGCGGGCGCTGGCTGCCCCGCTTCGCCGCCGGCGAGGCGCGCGGCGGCCTCTGCCTCACCGAGCCGCACGCGGGCTCCGACGTGCAGGCGATCCTCACGCGGGCGCGCCGGGTCGGCGAGGAGTATCGCATCAGCGGCACGAAGATGTTCGTGACCAACGGCCGCGAGGGCAACACCTTCGCGCTGCTCGCCGTGACCGACCCGGGCGCGCAGCCGCGCCACCGCGGGATGTCGTGCTTCATCGTCGAGAAGGGCGGCGCCGGTCTCACGGTGGTGAAGTCGATCGGCAAGCTCGGCTACAAGGGCGTGGACACCGCCGAGCTGCTGTTCGAGGACTTCGCCTGCCCCGCCGCCAATCTCGTCGGCGGCGTCGAGGGCCGCGGCTTCGGCCAGGTCATGAGCGGGCTCGAGGCCGGACGCATCAACATCGCGGCGCGCGCGGTCGGGGTGGCCCAGGCGGCGTTCGAGGAGGCGGCCGCGCGCGGCGCCGGCGCGCCACGTCTCGACGACATGGCCGCGCGCGTCGACGCCGCGCGGCTGCTGACATACTGGGCGGCCGGGATGAAGGACCGCGCGGAGCGGTGCGACCTCGAGGCGGGCATGGCCAAGCTCTTCGCCTCCGAGACCGCGCACGAGGTCGCGCTCGACGCCGTCCGCCTCTGCGGCACCTCCACCGCGCTGGCCATCGAGCGCTGCTACCGCGACACGCCGCTGATGATCATCGGCGAGGGCACCAACGAGATCCAGCGCACGATCATCGCGCGCCAGCTCGTCGAGCGGCACGGCGAGCGCGGCGGCGGGCTCGTCTCGCGCGACGGCGAGCCCGAGGAGCGGCGGCGCATGCTGCTGGCGGTGCGCCAGGTCGTCGAGAAGAGCCTGGTGCCGGTGGCCGCCGAGCACGACCGCGAGGGCCGCGTGCCCGACGAGATCGTCGCCGAGCTGGCGGACCTCGGCGTCTTCGCGGCGCTGGTGCCGCCGGCCCACGGCGGCCTCGGCCTCGACCCCGCGACGTGGACGATGGTGATCGAGGAGGTCGCCCGCGTGTGGGCGGCGCCCGCGCTGCTGGCCGTGGCGCAGGGGGGCGTCGCCTTCGCGCTCGGCATCGCGGGCGGCGACACGGCCCGCCACCTGCCCGCCCTCGGCCGCGCGGAAACGCTCGCGGCCGTCGTGCCGATTCCCGCCGCCCTCGCGCGGCGGGACGGTGCCGCGTGCGTGCTCGACGGCGAGACGGCGCCCATCGCCCACGCCGCACGCGCCGGTCTCCTCGCGCTCACGCTCGCCGACGGCGCCGCGTGGTGGCTCGTCCCCGCCTCGCTGGCCGGCGTGACGGTCGCCGCGGCCGCGCCCGATCTCGGCGTGCGGGGCGCGCCGCCGGCGGTGGTGTCACTGCGCGGCGTCCGGCTTCCGGTGCTCCGCCCCTCGTCGTCGGCGCCCCGGCTCCTCGCCGTGGTGGATCTCGGCCTCGGCGCCGTCGCCGTGGGCCTCGGCCAGGCGGCGTTCGAGGCGGCGCTGCGCTACTCGCAGCAGCGCAGCACGTTCGGCAAGGCGATCTGCCAGCACCAGGCCGTGCAGCTCAAGCTCGCCGACATGGCGACGCGGCTGACGGCCGCGCGGTTGCTCGTGGGCGACGCGGCGGCGCGGGTGGCCGCCGCGGACGACGGCGGCGCCGCGCGGCGCGCGCGCCGGTTCGCCGTCGACGCCGCGGTGGCGGTCACGCTCGAATCCATGCGGATCCACGGCGGTTACGGCTACACGACGGAGTTTCCCGTCGAGCGCTACTACCGCGACGCCGCCGCGCTGCTCGCGGCCGCGCCCGAGGACGCGCCGCGCTGATGGCCTACGGCCGGTACTTCGAGGAGTTCACCGTCGGCGAGGTGCTCAGGCACTGGCCGGGCCGCACGATCAACGAGGCGGACTGCACCTGGTTCGCGCTGCTGACGATGAACCAGCACCCGGTGCACAGCGACGCGCACTACGCGGCGACGCACACCCAGCACGGCCAACGCCTCGTGCTGGGGCCGCTGGTGTTCTCGATCGGCATCGGCATGACGGTGGCCGACGTGTCGGGCAAGGCCATCGCGAACCTCGAGATCGAGAAGATCACCCACGAGGCGCCGACGTTCATCGGCGACACGCTCTACTCCGAGTCGACGGTCCTCGAGACGCGCGAGTCCAAGCAAGGCGACCGCGGCACCGTCACCGTGCAGACGCGCGTGAGCAACCAGCGCGGCGAGCGCGTGATGACGTTCAAGCGCACGGCGCTCCTGCCCAAGAAGAATCACGCGACCCTGGGCGAGGGCGCCTACCCCGCATGACCCGCGCGCCGCTCGACGGTCTTCGCGTCCTCGCCGTGTCGCAGTTCGGCGCCGGCCCCTTCGGCACCCAGCTCCTCGCCGACCTCGGCGCCGAGGTCATCAAGATCGAGGACCCCCGCGTCGGCGGCGACGTCGCGCGCGAGGTCGGCCCCTACGCGGGCGAGGACGACTCGCTGTACTTCCAGGCGTTCAACCGCGGCAAGAAGTCGATCACGCTCGACCTCGAGCACCCCGAGGGCCGCGCGGTGCTGCGCGACCTCGCCCGCGTCTCCCACGCCGTCTACAACAACCTGCGCGGCGACCTGCCCGAGCGGCTCGGCGTCACCTACGCGGCGCTGAGGGACGTGAACCCCGCCCTCGTGTGCTGCTCGCTCTCCGGCTTCGGGCGCACGGGCCCGCGCGCGGCCGAGCCGGCGTTCGACTACCTGATCCAGGGCTACGCGGGCTGGATGTCGGTGTCCGGCGAGCCCGACGGCCCGCCCGGCAAGTGCGGCGTGTCGGTGGTGGACTTCGCGGGCGGCTACGCGTCGATGGCCGCGCTGCTGGCCGGGCTCTGGGACGCGCAGCGCACGGGCGTCGGACGCGACATCGAGCTGTCGCTGCTCGACACCGCGGTGAGCATGCTGTCCTACTACGCGATCTGGGCGCTCAACCGCGACTGGCAGCCCGCGCGCGTCGAGGACTCCGGCCACCAGTCCATCGTGCCCGCGCAGAACTTCCCCACGCGCGACGGCTTCATCGTCATCTTCTGCAACAAGGAAAAGTTCTGGACGAGCCTCGTGCAGGCGATGGACCTGCCGGAGGTCGCGCGCGACCCGCGCTTCGCCACGTTCGCCGATCGGCTCGCCCACAAGTCCGTGCTGGTGCCGATCCTCAAGGCGCGTTTCGCCGAGCGCACGACGTCCGAATGGCTGTCGCGCCTGCGCGGCAAGGTGCCGTGCGCCCCGGTGAACACGATCGCCGAGGCGCTCGCCGACGAGCAGGTCGCCGCGCGTGACATGATCGTCGAGGTCAAGCACCCGCGCTTCGGCGTCCTGCGCGAGGTCGGCTCGCCCGTGAAGACCGAGGGCGCTGCGCCGAACCTCAGCCCCGCCCCCGCCCTCGGCCAGCACACCGACGAGATCCTCCGCACGCTGCTGCAGTATGATCCGGCCCGCATCGCCGCCCTGCGCGCATCGGGCGCGCTCGGCGAGCCGAATGACTGACGAAGGAGGTCGGGCGAGGCGCGACGAAGTCGTGAGACACGAGCGTGTGACGATCTGCGCGATCGCCGCCGGCATCGTGCTGACGCTGCCGCTGCCGGCAGCGCCGCAGCAGACGGGGAAGCTCGTCCGTATCGGGTGCCTGTCGGCGGCCTCGGAGGCGGCCGCGGGTCACTTCTTCGACGCCTTTTGCCAACGACTCCGGGAGCTACGCTACGTCGAGGGGCGGGACGTCGTGCTCGAATACCGATGGGCGAACGGTCGCTACGAGCGTCTGCCGGCTCTCGCCGCCGAGCTCGTCCGCGAGCCGGTCGACCTCATCTTCGCCACCAGCGCCCCGGCGGCCGCCGCCGCGAGGGATGCCACCACGACGGTTCCCATCGTGATGAGGATCACCGGCGATCCGGTCGAGACGGGGCTCGCGACGAGCATGGCCCGCCCCGGCGGCAATATCACCGGTGTCGCGGATTTCGTCTCTCCAATCGGCAAGCACATCGAGTTCTTGAAGCAGGTGGCTCCACGCCTCAAGCGGGTGGCTGTCCTGCAGAACCCGG
>WNGJ01006606.1_pt1 | contig 12297 bp, 10 predicted proteins | sample 5400611 | NCBI WGS metagenome assembly WNGJ01 (sample SAMN13153375, study PRJNA577476) | soil metagenome | isolation source: 40 cm soil or saprolite under Garry oak tree replicate 1 | place: USA:California | collected 2016-06-15 | reverse complement strand
GCCGTCGCTGCCGCGGCTCGGATGTGCAAGCAGCTCCAGGTCCACCCGGCCGCCATCCATGTGACGTAGCGAGACCCTGCCGTTCCAGCCTCTCTGCTCGGTCAGGCACCGGCGGGCCGATGCCGGTAGGTCCGATGCCAGCAACGCAGCCGCCGGACGTCCCGTCACATCCCCTGCGGCATACCCGAGCAACCGCCGGGCACCTGCGCTCCAGGCCAGGACATTCCCCCGCCCGTCTATCACTGCCGTGGCCGCGTCGACCCCAGAACCGAAACCCTCGTCGCCGCCGGGAGGGACGCTGTTGTAGCCGTCCGTCGCTGCTCGCATAGCCATCGCACCGGGCCCCTCCCCATTCTCACCGCAGGTCAGAGAGGATAACCCACAGAGCATGTGTCAAGGTGGTACGGATCGGAAATAAGCCGCAGCTCATGAACAGCAGCCTTTCCGACGGTTTACGCAATGCTCAATAGCGTTCGTGAATTTCTTTCTTCCCATAGGTCCCAACACCTGACTCGGGCCGCAGAGTTGGTCATCCCACCGCGGTGTAGTGCCTGGCCGAGGAGCGACAGCAAGCTACAGACGGGAAAGCGCCGGAGCCAGGATCGGATGTCCGGTCGGGGCCCGGCCGAGGTGGTCATCCCGAACGGTGCGCGGGTCAGTGAGCCGGGCTGGAGTGGTTTCATCACGACCGGGCCGACCACTTCTGCTGTGGCGGCGTGGCTGGCGGCGGCGGCCGCTGGCAGCCAGCGGTACGCGGTGCGCACAACCAGGCCAGCGACCTCAGGCATGACCGCCCTGACAGACAGTCAGCCGCCCTGCGCTCGGCTCACGGCCGCCCGATGCAGGACATGGCCTTCTCCGTCTGGGTAGGCCCGGTGATGGTCAGGCCAGGACGGTTCCGCCGTCGACGGTCAGGATCGCCCCGGTGGAGAACGGCTGGGTGAGGCAGTACAGGTAGGCTCGCGCGATGTCGTCCACCTCTCCGACCCGGCCGGCCGGGATGGATGCGGCGGTGTCGCGGTACAGCTGATCACGGCTGGCCGGGGTCATCGAGGCCCACAGCGGGGAGCGGACCACGCCGGGAGCCGCGAGCGCCGGGCGGCAGGTCCGCCAGCGCCCGGTCGACGCTGCCCGGCTGCCTGGAGACGACGGTGACCTCGGCGCCGCAGCGTGCGGCGGCCTTCGCCGTCGCCAGGCCGATGCCGGACGTGCCGCCCAAGACGACGACCCGCTGACCATGCAGATCCATGACGCGTTGCTCTTCTGCTGTGCTGGTGCTCATGTCTTCCACGGTGCCGCGTCGGCGTGCCTCCTGTCCAAGACCTGTTGGCGCGCCTGTCATACCGTGGAGGTATCAGGAATGGGAGAAGGCCATGGCCGACGTCGACCTCCGCAAGCTGCGCTACTTCGTCGCGGTCGCCGAGCGGCTGCACTTCGGCCGGGCCGCGGAGGCCCTGCACATCGCCCAGCCGGTGCTGTCCCGCCAGATCAAGGCGCTGGAAGACGAGCTGAAGGCGCAGCTGTTCGTCCGGGACAAGCGGGCCACCGAGCTGACCCCGGCCGGCCGGCAGCTGCTCGCCGACGCGGGGCCCCTGCTGGCCAACGCGGACGCGCTGCGGCGGCGGGTCGCCCGCGCGGCCCGAGGCCCTGGCTCCTTCACCATCGGGTTCATGCCCGGCCTGATCGTCACCGCGGCCGTCCGCGCCATGCTAGGCCTCCACCCGCAGCTGACCGTGAATGTGCTGCGCACCAGCTGGGACGACCAGACCGACGTCCTGCACGACGGCCGGGCCGACGTCAGCTACGTCCGCCTGCCCGCCGACCAGAGCGGCCTGCAGGTCCGGGCGCTGCTAGCCGAACCGCGGGTCGCGGTGCTCCCGGCCGGCCACCGGCTGGCCGGGAAAGACACGATCACGATCGCCGACCTGGCTGACGAGCATCTCCTCCAGGATCCCGGCGCGGTGCCCGAGTGGCGTGACATCGCCACCGAAATGCGGACCCGCCGCCGCAGCGCGCCCGTCTTCCGCACCGTCGAGGAGAAGCTCGAGCACGTGGCCGCAGGTCATGGCATCGTCTTGCTGCCGCTGTCCACCGCGGTCTTCTACACTCGCCCCGGCGTCGCCTACAGCCACGTCAGCGACATCCCGCCCAACCAGGTCTGCCTGGCCTGGGACGCCACCAGGCGCAGCCGGCTCATCCAGGACTTCGCCGCCATCGCCGCGGACCACCCGCCCGTGGCCAGCCGGGCCGAACCGGACCGCGTCTCACCCTCCCAGCCGCAGACGCCAGCCCAGATCCCGGCGCAGCCAGCCAGCCGGCCGGTGCAGCAGGCCGGGTAAGCGGCGGGGCCGGGTAAGCGGCGAGGCGGGATCCCGGGTCAGCATCGCCGCCGGACACGATGGCCGGGCTGGCTCACCAGGACATGGCCCACCGGCGAGGTGTGATGTCCGGGGGGTATCACAGGCGGCCGGACAGGTATTGGACTCTGCGGCCGGGCCGGCCGCATCGTGAAAGCGCATCCACCGGGAAGGCCGCTCCGCTCTGCTTCGGGCACCCGAGGATGCCGGCACTCACGGGCGCCGATCCGCTCCAGGGAGGTTCCGCAGATGCCCACGTCGATCGCGCTAGACCGCCGGCACGTGCTCTGGTCGGCACCGGAACCGCAGCGGGCTGGCCGCCCGCTCATAGTGCTGATGCACGGCTGGAGTTACGACGAGAGACACCTGTTCGCATTCGCCCATCGGTTCCCCGGCGAGATGGTCGTGGCGTCGGTGCGCGCGCCTTACCCCGAGGCGGGCGGCTACGCCTGGTTCCCGAGCCGGGGCAACCCGATCGGAAACCCGCAGCCCAGGGTCGCCAACGACGCAGCTCAGGCGGTGCTTGACTGGCTGGACACGCTGCCCCTTGCGCCGTCGACCGGTCTTCTGGGGTTTTCCCAAGGCGGCGCGATGGTGCTGCAGCTGATGCGCCGCGCTCCCGGGCGTTTCGACTACGGCGTCCAGCTGGCGGGTTTCGTCGTCCACGATTCCCAGCCCGGCGACCAGGTTCTTGCCCACAAGCGACCGCCCGTTTTCTGGGGACGAGGCGAACTGGACACCGTTATCCCGCAACAAGCGATCTCCCGCACCCAGTCCTGGATGGCGGCGCACACCTCCCAGGAGAGCATCGTGTACCGCGGGCTGGGGCACGACGTTGCCGGGCCCGAAGTGACGGACTTCGTCGCCTTCATTGCGCGGCAGCTCGGGCAAGACGCCAGCTTGGCTAAGAGCAACCGGCACACAGCGACTGGCATTACCTCGGGACAACACTTTCACCGGTTTGTCACCGAGCAGCTTGACGAGTGGGGCCGATCGAACCTGCCCGGGTTTGAGGCGATTCGTGTTGTCGGCGAGGAGTGGGCCGCGCGGTCCCATGAGCTCCGCGAGCTGCTCGGGCGCAACGGGATCCCGTTCGGCTTCTACCCTGCCGATAGCCCAGCGGGGCAGCGCCTGCTCCAGGAGGCCGGGACAGCCGGGAAGCCCCTGCCTGCGGTGGTGCTGTTCGATGGCCGGATCCTGGCGGATCCATCGAATGCCGAGGTCGGCGAGGCTATCGGCGTGCAGACCAAGCCGGGCGGCGGCTGCTACGACGTCACTGTGATCGGGGCGGGGCCAGCCGGGCTTGCGGCGGCGGTCTATGGCGCGTCGGAGGGCCTGTCCACGGTCGTCCTGGAGCCGGAGGCCATCGGCGGCCAGGCCGGCACCAGTTCGCTGATCCGAAACTACCTCGGCTTCCCGACGGGAGTCAGCGGCGGAGATCTGGCCGTGCGGGCCTACACGCAGGCATGGAACTTCGGCGCGGAGTACGTCTATGGCAACCCGGCCACCGGCCTGCGGCCTGAAGGTTCAGAGCTGGTAGTCACGGTGGCTGACGGCAGCGAGGTCCGCAGCCGGGCAGTGGTCGTCGCGACCGGCATGGCCTACCGGCGCCTTGGCATCCCGGCGCTCGACGCCCTGACCGGAGCCGGCGTGTTCTACGGCGCCGCCGCCTCGGAGGCCACGGCCATGAAAGACAGCGAAGTCTTCGTGGTGGGCGGCGCCAACTCCGCCGGGCAGGCCGCCGTCCATCTCGCCAGGTACGCCGCGCAAGTGACCGTGCTGGTCCGCGGACGCTCGCTGGTGGACAGCATGTCCGAATACCTCATCCGGGAGATCGAATCGGCCCCCAACATCGCCGTCCGGTGCGGGGTCGCGGTGACCGGCGGCGCTGGGCAGAGCCGCCTGGAGGGCCTGACCCTCACCGACCTGGAATCCGGCGCGGCCGAAACCGTGGACGCGGTGGCCCTGTTCGTGTTGATCGGAGCCGAGCCGCGCACCCAGTGGCTACCAGACGCCGTCCGGCGCGATCAGTCAGGGTTCGTGGTTACCGGCACCGACCTTCTCCAGGGCGGGCAGTCGGCTGAGCAGTGGCCAGGGCGGCGCCTGCCGATGTTCCTGGAATCCAGCCTGCCCGGGGTCTTCGCGGCCGGCGACGTCCGGCACGGGTCGGTCAAACGCGTCGCCGCAGCTGTCGGCGAGGGTTCTACCGCCATCCGCCTTGTCCACGACCACTTGCGCGGCAACTGAGCTCCAGGTGCGGACGCTGCGCGGCCATCGGGTCCAGGCCGCGCTCGGCGTACCAGGACAGGTAACAACGCAGACCGGACTCGGTGTGTACCTCGCGGAACGGTTCCCTGACCTCCCAAATGGCAAGCTCAGCCCCGGTCGACGAACTACGCGCGGATTGATAGCACATAGAGACGGCGTGTGTGAAATCCTTCACAAAGCGCTTCCGCGGAAACGTCAGGGAGTTGCCCAGGACGGAACGGCCGGAACAGCGTCCAGGAACTGGCCGACCTCTACCGCAGCGCCCGCAGGACGCCCGCCGGTAGCTAGCCCTCCCGCGGTCTCCCGCTGTTGCTATGGGCGTGCTGGTGGCCAAAGATAGGAATGCCTAGATGTGGAGGGCGGGCTCTCGCACATGCCGGATATGCGGCCGCCGCACGTGCACCCCCTGCGGTGGCTCGGTCAGCGCGACCGCGGCTTCGCCGCACTGCGCCGTGCCACCCGGACAGCGATTATCATGCCGGCCATGTTCGCCTTGGGCGACAAGGTCATCGGCAACCCGCAGTTGGCTACGTTCGCGGCGTTCGGTTCTTTCGCGATGCTGCTCCTGGTCGATTTCGGCGGCCCCATGGCGGAACGGCTCCAGGCGGTGGCAGCGCTCGCCGTGACCGGCGGGGTGTTCGTCTGCCTTGCCACGCTGGCCTCGCAGACCGCATGGCTCGCGGCCATTGCGATGGCGGTGGTGGGGTTCGGCGTGATCTTTGCTGGCGTGGTCAGCTCGGTGCTGGCCGGGGCGACCACGGCGCTGTTGCTGGCGTTCATCTTGCCGGTGTCGCTGGCTGCTCCGGCGTCGGCCGTGCCCGACCGGCTGGCCGGCTGGGGGATGGCCGGAGGCGTCGCGCTGGTTGCGACGGCGTTCCTGTGGCCCGCGCCAGCGCGCGACCGGCTGCGTGGTGCCGCGGCCGCCGCCTGCCGGGCGCTGGCCGCCCGGCTGCGTACGGGGGTCGCGTACCTGCTCAGCGGGATGGACGAACAATGTGCGCTGGATCGCGATCACGCGGTTGCGCAGGCGGACCAGGCAGTCGAGGCGCTCCGCAGCGCCTTCCTGGCGACGCCTTACCGCCCAACCGGGTTGAGCACTCCCGCTAGGACGACCGTGCGCCTGGTAGACGAGCTGATCTGGCTGAACAGCATTGTCATTCAGCCTGGGCTCCACCGCGACGGCGTCAACCGCGCAGCGCTGAGGGTCAAGGAGGCCGCGGCCGCGGTTCTCGACCGTGCCGCGGATCTTCTCGACTCCAGGGGCGGGAGCAGCGATGAGCTCGACGCCGCGCTGACTGAACTGGCTGCTGCGCACGCGAAAATGCAGGAGGGCGTGACGGCCGACCTGCCGGCCCGGTCCCTGCGGCCGGCGAGTGACCCGGCCGTGGCCGGCCCGCTGGTCGAGCCTGAGCCGTCGGCTAGCGACCCGGCCACGGGCGGGGAGCCGGTCAGCGAGTTCATCACCTCGCTTGACCCCGCCTTCCGTGCGGAGGAGCTGAGCTACGCGGTCTCGCTCATCGCGCGCAACGTCGAGCTGACCGCGGCCGCCGAGCGACGGAGCTGGCGGGAGCGGTGGCTTGGCCGCCAGCCCGAGGGTGTGCCGGGGACGCTGTCCGCGGCGCGGGAACGGATCACGTCCTACCTCGAGCCGCACTCGGTCTGGTTGCACAACAGCTTGCGTGGCGCCGCCGGGCTGGGGCTGGCGGTGCTCGCTTCGAGATTGACCGGGGTCCAGCACTCGTTCTGGGTGGTCCTCGGCGCGCTGTCGGTGCTGCGCTCGAATGCGCTGAACACCGGGCAGGATGCCGTTCGCGCCATGCTCGGCACGGTAGCGGGTTTCATTGTCGGCGCGGCCCTGCTCGTGGGGATCGGCACGAACACCACGCTGCTGTGGTTCCTGCTGCCGCTGGCGGTATTTCTCGCCGGGGTCGCGCCAGCGGTCATCTCGTTCGCTGGAGGGCAGGCGGCGTTCACGCTCACCCTGGTGATCTTGTTCAACATCATCCAGCCGACCGGATGGCGCGTCGGTCTGGTGCGGATCGAAGACGTCGCCATCGGGGTTGGCGTGAGCCTGGTCGTGGGTGTCCTGTTCTGGCCACGGGGTGCGGCGCCCGCGCTCCGCCAGGCGCTGGCGGAGGCGTACGCCGACGGCGTGGGCTACCTCGCCAGCACAGTGCGATTCGGGATGTCACGCGGCGACCCAAGCACGCCCGCAGTCCCCGCCCTGGCCGACGACGCTGCCCGGGCCGCTGCGGCATCGCGCCGGCTCGATGACGCGTTCCGCACGTACCTGGCCGAGCGCGGTGCGAAACGCTTCCCGCTTGCCGATGTGGCCGGGCTGGTCACCGGGGTCGTCGGACTGCGTCTGGAGGCTGACGCGGTACTGGACCTCTGGCGAGGCGACGACGGCCAGGCGGGCGGCGACGGGGCCGCTGCACGCCATGAGATTCTGGGCACGGCTGAACGCGTCACGGGCTGGTACGACGGTCTCGCGACCACCATGATCACCGGCGGTGAGCTACCCCAGCCGCTCGCTCACGACAAGGCCGCCGACGGCCGCCTTGTCCGGGCCGTACGCCGCGACCTGCTCGGTGACGACGGCAGAGCCAGCGCCACCGCGGTCCGGATGATCTGGACCGGCGATCACCTTGACGTCGTCCGCCGCCTGCAGGCGGCCATCATCTCACCGGCGCGCGCCACCGCCGGGCAACCCGCAGGCGGCCGCATTATCCCGCCGCTTCCCAGGCGATTCCTGGCGCTACTCCGGTAATCCGGCTCGCCGCGGCGACCCGCGTGATGCTGGCACCTGTTCTGGCCGGCGCTGGTCAGTGGATCCGCGTCGGCGACGCCCAAAAGCGTCGGCCATCTGGGCCGGCATCTTGGTCAGCGTCGCGGATTCTTCGTCCTCGACCGCGGTCAGTGCGCGGGCCTGTTCGCCGGTCAGCTGGGCCGCGACCTCAGTCGCGCCGATGTTATCCGCCAGGTGCTCCAGCGACCTGGTACCCGGGATCGGGATCATTACCGGCGAGCGCCGGAGCAGCCAGGCCAGGGTCACCGCTGTGGACCGTGACCGGCGCCGGCGGCCGGCCGGAAGGGTTCGCCCCCGTTGCCGGCACGAAGTTCCGGCTCCTCGCCAGGCCCAAGCCCGGCTGGAGCGGCGTCGTTGACTGCGAGGTACTGGAGGTGAACGAGCCATCGCTGCTGCGCTACTCGTGGACTGGCGGTGAGGGCGGCGACGTGACACGGGTCGTCTACCGGCTCGAACCCCACGCCGGGGGCACCCGCTTCACCTACGACCACACCGGCTTCACCGGCGCCGGCGGAGTCTTCATGGCCACGCTGCTGGGCCACGTCCGCCGCAAGATGCTCCGGGTGGGCCTGCCGCCCGTGCTCGATGACCTCGACGACGACGGCACCGTGCGCCCGGGCAGCACCCTCAGGCCCAAGTCCCTGGGGTGACGCGAGCCGCCCAGCGCCGCAGCGCTCACCGCCAGCCCGCCGTTCTCGGCACAGCAGACGTCGTGAACTGGGAGGGGAAGCGCAATCCCAGGCGCGGATCTTCTTGGGGTGCGCCGGTCGCGGCCAGGCAGGGTGCTTGGGTCAGGGCCGGCCGCGGCGTGGTCAGCGGGCGAACTTGCCGATGGCGGCCGGGGTGACGGGGGTGAAGAAGTTGACCAGGTTGCCGTCGGGATCGCGGAACAGCAGCGACCGGTTGCCCCACGGCATCGTGGTGGGCTCGTTGACGAAGTCCCCGACGAAGCCGGCCAGGTTCTGGTGCACGCCGTCCACGTCGTCGACGAGGAACTCGATGATGACGGTGTTGTTGTCGGCCGGCCTTGCGGCGCCGGGCGCGAACAGCGGAACGGTGCGGGTGCTGGCGATCGCGAGGGTGGCGGAGCTGGTGGTGAGCTCAGCGAAGTTCTCGTTCGGCCAGGCCGCCGGCACGCCGGTGGCGCGCTCGTAGAACCCGGCCAGGCGGGCGACGTCGTCGGTGATGATACGGATCGAGACGAAATCCATGGTGATCTCCTTGTCAGCGGAAACGTGCTGTACCACACGCTAGAACCAATACCGGACACAATCCGCCCGGTATTAATGAGATACTTGTGACATGGCCCGGCCGACCGCCCGCGTCCTTTCTCTGCTGGAGCTACTGCAGTCGGGCGGCGTCCGGACGGTGGCCGAGCTGGCCGGCCGGCTCGGCGTCGATGAGCGCACCGTGCGGCGGTACGCGGGCCACCTGCTCGACCTCGACGTGCCGGTCGAGTCGGTACGCGGCCGCTACGGCGGGTACCGGCTCGCCCCCGGCTACCGGATGCCCCCGCTCATGCTCAGCGACGACGAGGCACTGGCCGTGCTGCTCGGCCTGGTCGCGGGCTGCCGGACCGGGCTGGTGACGACCACCGGCGCGGCGAGCGAGACGGCGGCGGCCAAGATCCGCCGGGTCCTGCCCGGCCGGCTCGCCCGCAGGCTCGACGCCGTGCTCGGCTCCCTCGCCTTCACCGCCCCGCCCGGCCAGGCACCCGCCCCGGACACCGCGGTCCTGCTGCCGATCGCCGACGCCGTGCGCCATCACCGGCCGGTCTCGATCAGGTACACCGCCGCCGACGGCCGGCGCAGCGAACGCACCCTGCACCCGTACGGGCTCGTCGCCCACTCAGGCCGCTGGTATGTGACGGGCACCGATCCCGGCATCGGCCAGGACCGCACGTTCCGCCTCGATCGCATCGCAGCCACCAGAACCCTGCCCGGCTCGTTCAAGCCACCCACCGGGTTCGACCCGGCGCAGCACGTCCTGTCCGGGCTGGCCAAGACCCCGTACCGGCATGAAGTGACCCTGAACATCCAGGCCACGATCGAGCAGATCCGCGCCCGGCTCCCCGCCAGCGTCGCGACCGTGGAGGAGCTGCCGGCTGCGAGCGGCCCGGACCCGGGCACCGAACGCTGGTTCCGCGTCGAGCTGCACGCCGAACGGCTCGACTGGCTGCCCCCGCTGCTCGCCTCGCTCGACCGGCCGTTCGCCGTCGAGCGACCAGACCAGCTCCGCGACCTCATCGCCGCCCTCGCCGGCCGGCTCGCGACTTCCGCCCGCCGGATCGCGCCCCCCGCCACTAACCCCGGGGAAGCGCGGTTAGCCGACCCACAGTGGTGCACGCGCAGCTTCCGGCACGACCGAGCGACATCAGGCCGTGCCGGCGGCACGCCTAGCCGCGCAGATCACCCATTCCGGCGCGGGACGGATGGCGACGCCAGCAACGAGGCTGGCACCCATATCGATGCGGGTCGGTGCGCGGTTATCAAGAGCTCTCCGCACCATTGGCAATACCGGCTAAATCCCTGGCGGGCAGGCGGCTGGCCGTATGTTTATGCATCGCCCGCGCTTGGCGTGAACGCCCGCATCTGCCGCCTACAGAGCGCTAGCTTGGGCCCTTCGGCTGGTACTCACCGTCCAGCCATTTCAGGAACCGGCCAGTGCGGTCAACGTAGGTGGTGACTGAGTTTTCCTTCAGCCCAGCCGCTCGCAGTTCGTGCTCGAACCGGCGTAGTTCTGCGCGCAGTTCGTCGACGGTGTAACGCTGATCGTTCAAAGCCGCTCCTTCCCGCTCCGGCTCGGCTGACCTGCTCAGGCGGGACTGAGTCTTCGTGACGTCCTCTTTTGTCGCGGTCAGGAAGCGCCGGTCACTCGAGCGGGGCGCCGCCGAAGCCGATCTCGTTGCCGTCGGGTCGCGGTAGATCACCTTGCGCACACTGTCCCGTACGTCTCCTGCGAAGCGGGCTCGCCGCCAGGCGGCACAGCGGCTGCCCACGGACACGCTTAGTAGCCACGACGAGCGCGTGGATCGGATGGGGGACTGCCCGATGCCGACGTCGGCGAAGAGGGGTAGCGCAAGCGGTCCCAGCCGCGGGGCCCGGATCCATCGGCGGGTACAGGCCGGACGAAACTTCAGCACGTATTCAGCACAGAGACCCGCTGCAGGCCGCTTCCGGCCGGTGCCAACCGGACGCACCTCCGTCGACCGTCGCATCCAACGGACAACAGCCCAGACAGCAACTCCCCAGGTCAGAGCCGGTATGCGCACGTCAACCCCAGGGTGGGCTACCATGCACCGAGTCTCCCGCCGGTGTAGCTCGGTTGGCAGAGCAGCCGTCTTGTAAACGGTCAGGCGAACCGGCCCTGAGCTGGTCTGTTGTCAACAAGATTGGAGGATTTGGCACGGATTCGGCAGGACCTTGGGTCCATACTTGAAGCGCACCGACACAGTCCGGTGGTGCCTGACACCTGCGGGCCCGTGGAACCCCGCCCACCCGGCGCGATAGCCGGGCTGCAAAGCTGATCGGCATGCCGGAAAGCCGTCAAGCCGCAGACCACCAAGCCAAGATCACGAAAGATGCAGGCTAGGCGAAGCCTGCGCCCCACTGGTCAAGGGCAATGAGGGTCCAAGAGAGGGCGACGCCCCAAACTTGTCCGGGACACTTTCCACACGTTACATGACCGTGTGTATTTACATAAGCGCACAGACCCTTGCCAAGGCATTCATCTGTCGTGGTGGAAAGCGCCGCTGAGCTGACGAAGGTACCTTTATTGGTCATTGACTGACTCGCTCTGAGGAAACCCCCATAGTAGTTAAAGGGTGTGCAGAGTGATTGGTCCGCGGTGAAGCCTGGCAGATTACTCATGGCTGCTCCTTTCAGTGTCCGGTATAGCGATACTTCTGCGGCATATCCCGGTAGGGCCGTAGCCGACACTCCGTTGTCAGTGTGGTTCTCCATCAGTGCTCGTAATAGGGCGAGAGCTTGGTCACCAGGAAGGGAAACTCTTCGGTCACGTCCACCCGGACGAAGTACATGTCGGTGACGTCGGTCTGCCGGTTGGTGTAGGAAAAGATCACATCGACGATCTTGCGGACCCCGCCGAGCCGGGAGAGGCGGACGTCAACCGCGCTCAGCGAGGCATTGTTGGCGTGGGCCTCGGCAGTCTGCGCGTAGATGGCAGGGTATCGGACGGCCAAGTAGTTGAGGGCTCGGTGCTCGTCGGTGGCGCCGGCGTTATCGGCCATCTGCAGGATCCGATCAAAAAGTTCTGCCGCGGCCGCCCGGAACCGCTCCTCCTCCTTTGCCGGAACGCTCGCTGGACGCGGAATGGCTCCGAGCAGGGCGTCGCGGTCGAAAGAGTAGAGCTGATCAATAACGACAATGGGCACCATGAGGCCGTTGCACGCCTCCGGCGGGGCGAGCGGCCCTCGTACCCCGATGACCACGTCCAAGTCGGCCGGGTTGGGCCGGGGCCGGACCGCTTCCACTAGCAGCTCGAGGTCGGCGGGGTCTCGGAGTGCCAGCAGATAGGTCTCCAGTCCCTCGATCACGACCACCCAGCAGAGTTGGCGTGTCAGGTAGCGGTTGGCCCGGTCCGACAGGACGCTCTGGAGCGCCTCGCGGTCGGTCAACCCGGCTACCTCGGCACGGCCGGTGACCTGGACGAATTCCTTCTCGACAGCCAGGCTGGGAAAGCGCGGCTCAATCCGTCCCAGCGCATACACAAAGGACGGCGACGCTGGGGCGAGTCGATCGGCGGCCGGCAGCGATTGGCTGCTGGCCTCAACGGACAGGCTCTCGAGCCCTCTGGTGGTATCGGTCTCCTCCACGTCGCGCTCCGTTCGTTGCAGGCTGACAC
>WNGJ01006605.1_pt1 | contig 12297 bp, 14 predicted proteins | sample 5400611 | NCBI WGS metagenome assembly WNGJ01 (sample SAMN13153375, study PRJNA577476) | soil metagenome | isolation source: 40 cm soil or saprolite under Garry oak tree replicate 1 | place: USA:California | collected 2016-06-15 | reverse complement strand
CGCGCCGGCGAGGCGATCGCGCTCCTGGACGGGCGCGTCGTCGCGCATGGCGAGGACGAGGTGACCGTTTTGGTCGACGCCGCGAAGCGCCTCACGGAGGCCGAGCTCTTCACGCTCTACTCGGGCGCCGACGTCGACGCGTTACGCGTGCAACACGCGGCCCAGCGGCTCCGCGCCGCGTGTCCTCGCGTCGAGGTCGAGGTCATCGAGGGCGGTCAGCCGCACTACCCATTCATCGTCGCGGCCGAGTGAGGGCAACGCAGCTCGAATGGTCCGGCCCGCGGTGAACGCAGACCGGCATCACGCGGATGACCTGGCCGAACTGCAGCGCCTTCTCGACGCGAGTGCGCGGTCGGCCGGCGACGCGTTGCGCGAAACCTTTGCTCCTGAGGGACACATGCTCTCCGCGCTGCAGCTTGCGGCCTACTTCGATCGCACCCGAGGATTCGCATTCGCGACGGTGACCGCCAAGGGGGAGCCGCGCGTCGCGCCCGTCGGCGCCGTCTTCTACCGCGCGAAATTCCACATTCCGACCGCCGCCTATTCGAGACGCGTAGCCGATGTTCGCGAGCGGAATAGCGTAAGCCTCACGCACTTCGTCCTGGGCTCGGTCGCCGTCATCGTGCACGGTCGCGCGGTGGTGCTTTCGGAGGTCGATCCTGATTTCGGTGCGCTTGACGTGTTCCATGACGGAGGTACCTGGTGGCGGGAGCTGCGCGCAAAACGTGCCGGCGTGTATCTGCGTGTCGATGCGGAGCGCGTGTATTCGTGGGCAGCCGATCCGCTCGCGTTTCCCGCGTAGCCATGCGTGGAGCGAGCTCGTCGCGCGCGAAGTTGATCGCTAGCCCCTCGCCGGCCTCCGCGTCGTCGTGCGCGTACGCATCGTCGTCTTCCGCTTGGTCGTCGTCGTCCGCTTGGTCGTCGCAGCCTTCTTTGGTGCGGCCTTGTCGCCCCAACTCATGCCATGGGCCTTCGCCCAGGCGTGCCATTCCGGGACGGGGTGGCTGACGGTCCAGAGGAAGTGGTAGGTCCCGCTGTCGCCGACGAACTTGAAGCGCTTCTTCAGATCCGTCGCGAGGTCCTCGTAGTCGCCGAAGGACCGCAGATGTTTCCGGAAACCGCCATCGCGCTCGAGGTCGAGGATCGCGCGCGCGTTGTGCACCACGGCGGCGATCTTCGGCCGGCTGCGGATCACGCGCGGGTCGGCCGCGAGTGTGTCGATCTCACGGTCTCCCATGCGCGCGACGCGCTCGACCTGGAAACCACGGAAGGCGGGCTTGATCGTCGACCACTTCGCGTCGACGACCCGCCAGCTGATCCCCGCCTGGAAGACGCTCTTGCTCAGCTGCTCGAGGTAGTCGTCGATGCTCTTCGGTTTGATGCGCGGCGGCGCTTCCACGACGTCATGACTCTACGCGTTTTCGCGCGTTCGCTTTTGTTAGCCTCGGGAGCGAATGGGAGCCGCTCTGGAGGTACGAACGTCGAGGCCGAGTAGCTCGCTCGAGCTTCCCGTCACGGCCCTGCCCGGGATCGGAGACGACTCCGCGAAGCTGCTCGAGCGCATCGAGATCCGCACGATCGGCGATCTGCTTTGGCATCTGCCGCGAACCTACGCCGACTTCTCGAAGTTCACGCCGCTCAGAAACGTGCGCGCCGAGCAGGAGCAGACCGTCGAAGCGGTCCTCGGTCGCATCGCGCAGCGACGGACCGCCCGCGGTCAGCTCATGACCGAGGTGGAGCTGCTCGACCCGCAGGATCGCTCGCCGACGAACGTGCGCGCGACCTGGTTCGGCCGTCAGTTCATCAAGGAGCGCTATCCCGAGGGGCAGCTCGTGCGGCTCTCCGGCAAGGTGAGGTTCTTTGGCCGGTCGCTCCAGTTCTCGAACCCGAAGATGGAGAACGCGACCGCCGAGGCCGTGCACACCGGCCGCATCGTGCCGATGTACCGGCTCACAGAGGGGCTGAAGGAGGGCCACCTGCGGCGCTGGCTGCACACCGCGGTGATGGGCGGCGCGAAGCGAACGCCAGTCGTGCGCGAGGTCGCCGATCCGCTGCCAGAAGCGGTGCGTACCCGCCGCTCGCTCGTGCCGATCCAGGACGCGCTGCGCGAGGTCCACTTCCCGTCGGAATGGAAGGACCTCTTCAGCGCGCGGCGGCGTCTCGCGTTCGACGAGCTTCTGGTGCTGCAGCTCGCGCTCGGCCAGCGGCGCGCCCGATGGACGAAGGATGCGAAGGCCCTACCGCTGCGCGCCGACGACGAGGAGGTCGCGCGCTGGATCGCGTCGCTACCGTTCGCGCTGACCGCGGGCCAGCGCCGGGCGTTCGACAAGATCCGCGAGGACCTCGGCAAACGCGTGCCGATGTCGCGCCTGCTCGAGGGCGACGTGGGATCGGGCAAGACCGTGGTCGCGGCGCTGGCCGCGCGCATCGCGGTGGCCTCCGGTTCGCAGGCGGCGCTCATGGCGCCGACGGAGCTGCTGGCGGAGCAGCATCATCGTTCGCTCACGATTCTTTTCGCGGGTGGTCCGCGTCACGCGCTGCTCACCTCGAGCGTCACCGGCGCGGCCCGCCAGGAGATCCTCGCCGACCTCGCATCGGGCGAGCTCGAGGTCGTCGTCGGCACGCACGCGCTGGTCGAGGAGGGCGTCTCGTTCAAGCGTCTCGGTCTTGCGATCGTTGATGAGCAGCACCGCTTCGGCGTTCGGCAACGCGCGACGTTCCGCGAAAAAGGCATCGACCCTCATCTACTGCTGACGACGGCGACGCCGATCCCACAGACGCTGTCGCAGACCGTGTACCGCGACCTCGACATCTCGATCCTCGATGAGCTGCCCTCGGGCCCTCAGCTGATCCGCACCGAGGTGCGTCCCCACGAGACACTGCCGAAGATCTGGCCCTGGGTGAAGGAGCGCGTCTCGGCCGGCGAGCAGGCATTCGTCGTCACGCCGCGGATCGTGGAGGATCCAGAGGAGGACATTCCCAGCGCCGAGGCGACGTTCCGCGATCTGAGCGCGAAGGATCTCGCCGGCGTCCGCGTCGGCCTGCTGCACGGACGAATGCCCGCGCGCGAGCGCGATGACGTCATGCGGCGCTTCGCGGCCCGCGAGCTCGACGTGCTCGTCGCCACGACGGTCGTGGAGGTCGGTATCGACATCCCGGGCGCGACGATGATGATCATCCTTGGCGCCGAGCGCTTCGGTCTTGCGCAGCTCCACCAGCTGCGCGGCCGCGTCGGGCGTCGCGGCCAGCGCGCGTTCTGCATCCTGATCAGCGAGGCGGCCGGCGAATCCGACCGGCTCGCCGCGATGACCGAGATGAAGCCGGGCACCGACATCCCGCTTGACGGCTTCGACCTCGCGAAGCGCGACCTACAGATCCGCGGGGCCGGCGAGTTCCTCGGCAAGCGGCAGAGCGGCGACGAGAACGAGCTGCGCATCGTCGACATGACCGACCTTGACCCGGTCCTGTTGGAGGAGACGACGGTCGAAGCGGACCGCATCCTCGCCGCCGATCCGCAGCTGGAGCGGCCGGAGCATGCGTCGCTCGAGCGCGCGGTCGCGGATCTGTGGCGCCGCTACGCGCTGGCGTGAGGGTCATCGCCGGGAGCGCCAAGGGCCGGACGCTCGACGCGCCGCGCGGCGGCGCGACCCGTCCGGCGACGGACCGGATCCGCGAGTCGCTCTTCGCGATCCTCGAGCCCGTACTCGGCGACGCTCGTGTCCTCGACCTCTTCGCGGGGGCGGGCACGCTCGGCATCGAGGCGCTCTCGAGGGGCGCGGCACGTGTCACGTTCGTCGAGCGCTCGGCCGAGGCGCTGAAGGCGCTGCGGAAGAATCTCGCGGCGACCGGATTCGCGGACCGCGCCCATGTATCGGCCGCCAATGTGCTGGCCTTTCTTGACGGCGTCGCCGGCCCATTCGACCTGGTCTTCTGCGACCCACCATTCGCGGACGTCGCGGTGCTCGAGGCGACGCTTGGCCATGCGCAGCTCGTGCGCGCGCTGGCCCCAGAAGCGTCCGTCGTCGCGCGCGTCATGAAGAAGCACCAGCCGAAGCTGCCCGATCGCGCCCGCTTGCTTCGGGTCAAGGAGATCGGCGAGGAGACTCTGCTGTTCCTGAGGTACGATGCCGACGGCGGAGGAGGGTGACCTTGGACATTCAGTTCCTCGTGGAACGCCTTGAATCGCTCGTCGTCAACGCGCGCAAGGTCCCGATGACGAGTCAGGTCATCCTCGAACAAGCCGCCATCCTCGACGTGATCGATCAACTGCGCGTCGCCATCCCCGAAGAGGTCCGTCAGGCACGACGCATCAATCAGGAGAGCGACCGTGTGCTCTCGAAAGCGCGTGAAGAGGCCGAGCAGATCATCGGCGCGGCGCAGGAGCAGGCGGCGCTTCTCTTGCAGGATCAGTCGATCCTGCGGGAGGCCGAGATGAAGGCTCAGGATCTCCTCGACAAGGCGCAGGCCAAGTCCGACGAGACGATGCGCGGCGCCGATCAGTACGCGGCCGACGTCCTCGTCCGCCTCGAGAGCGATCTCGTGAAGTCCCTGTCGATCATCAAGAGAAGCCTCGAGGTCATCGAGGAGCGCAAGCCGCAACCGACCGAGGGGTAGTCACGTGATCGTGAGTGTCGCGCCGCTGCTGAAGCAGCCGATCGGCGCGCAGGCCGACTTTCGCGTTGCCGAGTCGCCCATCGACCCACACGGCGAGAACTCCGGGTTGCGCGAGGCCGGCGCCGTTTCGATCGACGCCGACATCGTCGCGACCCACACCAACCCGGGCGCGTACCTCGCAGGAACCGCCGACGCGACGCTCGAGGCGATCTGCAGCCGCTGCCTTGTGCCGATCGAAACGCCGGTGCACGCCGACTTCGCGGAGCAGTACTACGCGCGGTTCGGTGTCGCCGCGGGCGAGGCCCTTGGCGAGGCCCCGACGGATTCGAAGACGATCGGCTCGGACTTCAAGATCGACCTCACGCCACTTCTCCGCGAGGAGCTCATTCTCGCGACACCGCTTGCGCCGCTCTGCCGGCCCGACTGCCAGGGCCTCTGCGAGGTCTGCGGCGACGACCTCAATCAGCGGCCGCATCAGCACGAGGCCGCGGTGGACGAGCGCCTCGCCAAGCTCGCGGAGCTCCGCGATTTCCACGCGGAGCGCGAGTAGCGCCCGGGACCAAGTCGGGTCATCTTGGCCCATACAATGACCTCGTAACCCTTCGTTCCGACGCGGTGCGGCTTCGCCGCGCCGGTCCATGGCCCCAATAAAAGGAGAGCAAAACCTTTGGCTGGTCATCCCAAGAAACGTATCCCGCGCGCTGCGCAGGGCGAGCGGCGTAGCCATCTGGCGCTGAAGGCGCAGAATCTCGTGCCTTGTCCGCAGTGCAAGAACCCGAAGCCTCCGCACCAGGCGTGTCCGCGCTGCGGCACGTTCCGCGGCCGCCAGGTCATCGAGATCAAGGCGAAGCGCGCCGCCTCGTAGTCCCATGCGCATAGCCGTCGACGCCATGGGTGGCGACCACGCCCCGGACGAGATCGTCCGGGGCGCGCTGCTGTATCGGCGGATGGGCGGCACCGCGGATGTCGTGCTGGTGGGGCAGGAGCAGCGCCTGCGTCCGCTGCTCGGCAGCGCGCATCCTGGCGTCGAGATCCAGCACGCCGCCGAGGTGATCGCGATGGACGAGCATCCCGCGAACGCGCTGCGCCGACGGTCCGACACGTCCATCGGCGTCGCCACCACGCTCGTGAAGAAGGGCGAGGCCGAAGCCGTCGTGTCCGCGGGCAGCACCGGGGCGACGATGGCCGCCGCCCTGCTCGTCCTCGGACGCGTGCGCGGCATCGATCGTCCCGCGCTGTGCGGGATGCTCCCGGTCCTGGGCGAGCGGCCCGCGACCTGCCTCCTCGACGCCGGCGCCACGATGGACGCCGATGCGAGGAACCTCGTGCAGTACGCGCGCATGGCGACGTGGTTCATGGAGAAGGTCCACGGCGTGGCGAGTCCCTCGATCGGACTCATCAACGTCGGTGAAGAGTCCGAAAAGGGCGACAAGATTCGGCTCGAGGCTCATGCGCTGCTCTCGGCGAGCGGCATGAATTTCTACGGCAACATCGAAGGACGCGACGTGCTTCGCGGCGTGACCGACATCTCGTTGTGCGACGGCTTCACCGGCAACGTGCTCGCGAAGGGGCTCGAGAGCGCATTCGACGTCGTTCAGGTCGGGATCCGCGGTGATATCTTCGGCGGGCCGCTTGGCAAGATCGCGGCGGCGCTCGCCTATCCCGGGATCCGGAAGTTCCGGCACCGGTTCGACTACGACCAGTACGTGTCCGCGCCGCTCCTTGGCATCGCCGGCGTGTCGGTCGTCACCCACGGTCGCGCGCGCGCGAACATGGTCCGCTGGGCGATCGCGGTCGCCGAGCGCGCCGTTTCGTCGCGCCTGGTCGAAGCGATCGGCTCCAGCGCCGCGACCGCCGCGTAGATGGCTCGCCGGTGAAGCAGCGAGCTCCGCGCGCCGGCCGTCATCCGGCGCGCCGGGTCGCGCTGCAGACACTGTTCGAGATCGACTTCAACCGCGCCGACGCGAAGGAGACCTGGCAGCGCGGCTCGTTCCGTACCGGCCTCACCGACGAGGCCGCGAACTTCGCGTGGCAGCTCGTCGAAGGCGTCCTCGAGCATCGCAAGGAGCTCGACGTGGAGATCCATCAGCTGGCGCCGGAGTTCCCGATCGAGCAGATGGCGCGCATCGACCGGGACGTGCTACGCATCGCGCTCTACGAGCTGCGCGTGCTCGGTGACGCACCAGCCGCCGCGATCATCGACGAGGCCGTCGAGCTCGCGAAGATGTTCGGCAGCGAGGCGTCGCCCAAATTCGTGAACGGAGTGCTCGCGACCGCGGTCGGCGGGCGGAAAGAGCCCTCGGCCTAGCGCACGGTGAGCGGGATCTGCACTACGTCCACATCACTGCCGTCCCGCGCACTTGACCAGTACACCTCGAGCGTGAGGTTGCCGCTCGCCGAGACGGGAAGCTGTACCGAGACCTGGTATGTGCCCCATACCGGGCTCGTGCCCCGGCTGGCGGTGGTGTAACCGCTCGCCACGAGACGCCGAGCCGAGTCCACGACGCGCCACGCGGTGGTCGCTTCGAACGTCCGCGAGAGTCCGGTCAATGTGAATTGCCGGCCGCTGCCGCCTGGCTTGGGTGAGTAGACCGCGATCGTCCTGTTGATGGTCGACGGGTCGCCTCCGATATCGACGACGACCCGGTCCGGATTGGTCAGGAGGACGGCGCGCCAGGGTCGTTGGTCGTCGAGCGCGAGCACGTAGGTCGTCGCTCCGCCGGCGGTCACGGACTGGATCGCGCGAAGCGGAGACTGGTCGATTATCTCGAGGCCCGGTTTGACCTCTGTGCCCTTGACCTTGACCTCGAGCGCGTACTTGCTCGTCCATGGTGTCTTCGTGTCGTCCATGCTGTCGGAGCCGGCCTTGCTGACCGTGAAGCTCTGCCAGTCACCTGAATCGACTTGCACCACGAATCGTGCAACGCCACGCGCGACCGAGTCGACCGAGTAGTTGTTGCTCAAACGCGCGGGCACTGGACTTGGGCACGCCGGCGCGCACGGCCGCGACTGGTCCTCGGTGACGACCTCGTCCTGCTGAGGACCGTAGCCCGACACGTCTTCACGCGCGAGCGGCTTATCGAGCACCATCTGGTCGATACGCATCTGCTTTCCACCGTTCTGCGTGAACAGGACGCGGCGGATCCCCGGCTCTTCCGTTGCGGTGTAAACGAGCTGCTGGACGGCGGCGAGCGTCTGCGCTGCGCCGTTGATCTGCCAGTCGTCACTCGCCACGGACAGGTCGACGGTCGCGGTATCCCCACTGACGCGGACCGCGCCGACACCTTGCGCGTTGACCCGTCCGGTTCCCTTGATCGCGTTGACCGCCCCCGACGGCACTGGATCTGCGTCGGGGAACTTCACCAGATCGGGATTGAGCGTGATCACCGAGAGTCGGCTGCTGATGCGGTCGACCGCAGTCGCCTGGTTGCCAACACCGCGCACATGGACGCCGACCGGCGGGAGACCATCGCGCGCGAAGTACACGACCTGATGGTCGATCGCGGTCGGCTGCGGCGTCAGGGTCGGCGAGGGCGCGACTGTCGCCGCAGGCGTGTGCGCTGCGACCGTAGGCGTGGGCTGCTGCGCGACCGGTCCGTCTGTCGCGGGCCGCTCGAGGAGCATCGATCCCAGCGCGCCGGCGGCCACGATCGACGCGGCGAGCGCAGCCACCCGCCAGAACGGCGTGCCAGGTTTGAGGGGACGGATCCCGATGCGCGAACCGTCATAGGGCGTCTCATTTACCTCGGCGGTCTCGATCGCGCGGGACAGCGCGCGGCCGAGGATCTCGTCGTCACGCGGTTCGTTCGTCTTCATCGCATCGCTCCACGGGCGAGGCGGCCAGCGATCTGGACCTGGCGCAGCTTCTCGATCGCCTGATGGAGCGTCGCGCCCACGGTGCCGCTCTTGATCTCGAAATGGCTCGCGATGTCGTCGTAGCTGAGGCCGTAGTAGTACCGGGCCACGACGATCGCGCGCTGGCGTTCCGGCAGCTGCCGCAGTGCCGCGAGCAGGTCGGCCCGGTCGGCGACGGCGTCGAACGCAGATGCCTCGGATGTCCGCCGCTCCGCCCAGCGCTCATGCTCGATCCGTCGCCGGCGACGCTGGCGAAGCAGCTCGCGGGTGCCGACGACGAGCAGCCACGCTCCAGGCCGGTCCAGGGTCGCGAGGCCCTGCTTATGCGCTTTCACGAACGCCTCCTGTGCCGCGTCTTCGGCCGCATCGGGGTCGCCCCCGATGGCCAGCAGCGCCCGCAGCAGGCGTGGGTACTCGAGGTCATAGAGCTCGCGCCAACCGTCGGTCATCTGCTTCTTCAACGAGTCGCGAGAGGGCCCGTTCCTTTAGTCTGCCGGGGCCCGATTGACGGGCGCTTTCCGCCCACCGACACTTGCGCGGAGCTACCGAGGGCGGACGGGCAGGTAGCGCATGCGCGGAGGAGGTAGGCGGTTTGGCGGAGGGCAAAACCTACGAGCGGCTCAAGAAGATCGTGGTCGAGCAGCTCGGGGTCGACGAGGGCGATGTCAAGCCTGAAGCGTCCTTCGTGGAGGATCTGAACGCCGACTCACTCGACCTCGTGGAGCTCATCATGAGCCTCGAGGAAGAGTTCGGGATGGAGATCTCCGACGAGGAAGCCGAGAAGATCAAGACCGTCGGCGACGCCGCCGAATACATCGAGGAGCACGTCGCGTAGCGAGAGCAAGACCACTACTAGACACGCACCAAGGCAATAGGGGAGGCAGGGGCATTTCGGCCCCTGCCTCTTCGTTTGTGTCGGAGGAGATGGCTGACCTGGAGATAGCCGGCTACCGGTTCCGTGACGCGGAGCTGCTCGCGACCGCGCTGACGCACAGCTCGTATCTGCACGAGCACGTCGGGAAAGGTGTTCGCGATTTCGAGCGGCTCGAGTTCCTCGGCGACGCGGTCGTCGATCTCGTGATCGGCGAAGAGCTCTATCGGCGGTTCCCCGATGCGACCGAGGGCGAGCTGACCTCGCTCCGCGCGACGCTCGTGTCATCGACCGCGCTCGCCGAGATCGGCCGTCGGCTGGGTCTGCCGGACCGTGCGCGTCTCGGCCGCGGCGAAGAGGAGACCGGCGGTCGCTCGCGGATGGGCCTCGCCGCCAGCCTGTACGAATCGTTCATCGGCGCCGTCTATCACGAGGCCGGTTTCGAGCGGGCGAGAGAGCTCGTGATCGAGACGATGGGCGGCGTGCTCGACGACATCGCGCACGCGTCGATGAAGTCCGCGAAGCAGCTATTACAGGAGTGGGCGCAAGGCGAGAAGCTGCCGCTGCCCGCATACCGAATGCTCGAGGTCAGCGGCCCCGAGCATCACCGCGGCTTCGAGGTCGAGGTCGAGGTCGGTGGCAACGTCGCGCGCGGGACCGGCACCTCGAAACGTGAGGCGCAGGAAGCCGCCGCGGCGAGGCTGCTCGAGCTGGTGACGAAATGAGCGACGAGCTGAAGGTGATCGACGGCGGCAGCGGTCAAGCCCGAGCCGTTCTGAAGAGTTTGGATCTCGTGGGATTCAAGAGCTTTGTCCACAAGACGCACCTCGAATTCGCGCCGGGTATCACCGCGATTATCGGTCCGAATGGCTCGGGGAAGTGCGTGGCGGGGTCGAGTCGAGTGACCCTCGGTGATGGGTCCGAACGCATGATTCGAGAGCTCGTTGACGAAGCGTTGGCGCAGGGACCGGTCCAGATCATGGATGACGGTTTCGCCACGGCCGCGAATCCCGGACGAGTCGCCGTGATGACACTCGATCCGGAGACCCTTCGGCTGGAGTCGCGACCCGTGAGTGCGTTCGTAAAGAGGCGCGCACCGCCGACGCTGATTCGTATTCGCACACGATCGGGCCGTAACGTCATGGCGACCGCCTGTCATCCACTGTTCACGCTGCTCAAGGGCTCGTTTTCGGCGATCCGTGCTGAGGACATCCGCAGCGGTGCTTACGTGGCCTTGCCGCGAGAACTCCCTGTCGAAGGAGATCGCGCGGCGCTTCCGTTTGCGAAGACTCTTGAATCCTTTCATCACGAGGACCGCGCGTACGTTCCGTCGACGGCAGGCATCGATCGTTGGTTGCGTAGCGAGCACGAGGCGTTCGGCAGTTGGAACGCTCTCTGGGCTGCGGCAGGCATTCCCGAATCGCGTGGTCGGGGAATCCAGGCTCGTCAATCGATAGCGGCATCGGACCTCGTGCTCGTTGGTCGCGCGACGCAGAGCGGACCCGAACTCGAGCCGATTCTCAAAGCGAGCCGTCAGCGCGGACAGACACGGATCCCGGAGGTGCTAACGCCGCAGCTCGCGCGGTTCCTTGGATACCTGATAGCCGAAGGCAATAACGGCCCGCCTGTGGGCTCCGTCGTATTCACCAACAGCGATCCGCAAGTTCTCGGCGCGTACCAGACTCTTGCTGAAGAACTCTTCGGCCTCAGGCCGTACCGGCGAGCGTTCGACAGGCACGAGAAGGTCTATCTCTTCTCGCGCGCACTCGCCCTTCTTCTTGAGCGGCGATTCGAGTACCCACGACTGTCAACTTCGGCCGACAAGGAGGTCCCCGGGGTGATCTTCTCGGCTCCGGAGCGCGTGCAGTGGGAGTTCCTTTCGGGGCTCTTCGAGGGCGACGCTCACTTGTCGTTCCGCCAGCACGCGGCTCGACGACTCTGCTACATCGAGTACTCCACGGCGAGTAGACGTTTGGCCGAGGGAGTCGTCGGTGTGTTGCTCCGCCTCGGCGTCTTCGGAATGCTTCGTGAGGTAACCAAGCGCGCGACGAACGCACCCGCTCATCTTGGCGACACCTATTACTCAGTGTTCATTTATGGCTCCGAACAGATCCGTTACGCGGCGTCGCAACTGCGATTTGTTGGGGCTAAGCACGCAACGGCGGTGAGGCTCCGGGCGTACGAAACGAAGTCCAATCCGAATCTGGATCTCGTCCCGGGGGCGGTCGATCTCGTGCGCGACGCAGCCCGCTTGGCACACGTTAGCGTCAAGAGGCATCGCAAGGGTCGCTCGAAGCTTGCTGCTTACACAGAGCGTCGGTGCGAGGCGAGCCGTGGCGGACTCCTTGAGGTGGCGGCGCAGATCGAGGAGCTCGGTGCTGATCGGCAGGCAGCCGCGTCAATCCTCGAACGTCTTAGGACCCTGGCGCAATCGGACATCTACTGGGACACGGTCGTTTCGGTCGAAGAGATCGTTGTGGACGACGAATGGGTCTACGACCTGTGTGTAGATCAGACGCACAATTTTGTCGCCGACAACGTGATCGTCCACAACAGCAACGTCGCAGACGCGATCCGCTGGGCGCTCGGCGAGAACAACGCGCGCATCCTGCGCGCGAAGTAGAACGAAGAGCTCATCTTCGGCGGGTCCGAGACGCGCAAGAGCCTCGGCATGGCCGAGGCCATTCTCCAGCTCGACAACAGCTCGCGCCGTCTGCCGATCGAGTTCACGGAGGTCGAAGTCGGCCGGCGCCTCTTCCGCAACGGTGAAGCCGAATATCTGGTGAACCGTTCGCGCGTTCGCCTGCGTGATCTTCAGGATCTGCTCGCGGGCGCGAATCTCGCCGACAACCCATTCGTCGTGATCGGCCAGGGCCTCGTCGACCAGATACTCGCGCTGCGCCCGGCGGATCGGCGGACGGTCATCGAGGAGGCCGCGGGCACTCGTCGCCTGCAGA
>WNGJ01006602.1_pt1 | contig 12299 bp, 5 predicted proteins | sample 5400611 | NCBI WGS metagenome assembly WNGJ01 (sample SAMN13153375, study PRJNA577476) | soil metagenome | isolation source: 40 cm soil or saprolite under Garry oak tree replicate 1 | place: USA:California | collected 2016-06-15 | reverse complement strand
AAGAGCAATAAGTAAAGTTAATAAAAATCTAGAAATTTTCGAGTAAGGTGATTCGAACTCTCTCAGTTTGTCAGTTCACTCCTAGTGTGTACTGTCTTGAGTCCACTCTCATAATTATCCCAGAAACATTCAACGACGTGGCTTGCGCTTACGGTGTATTGTCTTGCAGATGCTCACATAGAAGCGAGTCATACAGGCTATCAAAAACATTGATGGAATAAGTAGTAATGATAGCCCTAGTTGCAGCGTTGGCTGCGGTGTCGGTTGTGGCGTGGGCTGCGGTGTTGGTTGTGGTGTTGGAGTCGGCGGTGGTTGCGTCGGGGTTGGTGGTGGCGGCGTCGGGGTTGGCGGTGGTGGCGTCGGCGTCGGCGGCGGTGGTGTTGGAGTTGGTGGTGGCGGCGTTTGTTGTGGCGTCGGGGTTGGTGGTGGCGGCGTTTGTTGTGGCGTCGGGGTCGGCGTCGGAGACAGACAGGTAAATGTCACTCTGAATGTATGTGACCCTGTCCACGAGTAATCATAGTGACCCCCACTGTACGTGGGACAATCACTACTTGGGATAGTAACAGTGACCGTTTGTGGTGGTTGGCCAGCCGACAATGTTCCATTTGATGGACTGAAACTAGTTCCAGGTAAATCGCTCTCTGCACTTACAGACCAGTCGATACTGCCTTGAGAACCCGTTATAGTCAGTGTATCAGTACATATATAGTTACCACTGGTATCTGGAGGACAATTGCCTGAGGCAGCGACCGATAGTGTCGGCGGCTGCGGTGTCGGTGTCGGTGATGGCGTCTGCGAACAGTCCCACAATGCAGTAAGGGGTTTCGCCCCTCCTGATCCCGTGAAATTAAATTCAGTGTGGGAGCAAGGGATAGAAGAGACTGTCACCGGCACAGACTGACCGGGTGACAACTTGCCGTTCGCCGGACTGAAGATCACTTGACTCTGATCACTGCTTGAAGTCCAGTTTATATCAACTTGAGAACTTGCATCCTCTGTCAGGGTCACCGTACAGGTCCAAGTTGTACCTCCTGAACAGGCTGTTACATCTAAACTGGTTGGGCTGACTGACCATGTCGGTGTTGGTGGAGGGGCCACGACCAACGAAACTCCTACCTGTGCCGATATATTTCTTCCAGTGTAATTGAAGGAGAAAGTCACAGTAGCTGTGTAATTCCCCGGTTGCAGATTCGCTGTATTTGCTGTCACATTGACCGTCTGTTGACCGCTTGGAGGAATCGTTCCGGAACTCGTGTCCAGCGACAGCCAACTCGTTCCGCCGGTATCTGCCGTCCAAGTGACTGGTTGTTGACAACCGTTACTCCATACTAGCTGCAACATGTTACTCTGACCCTGGGGTATAGTGCCAAAGTTTAGGGAGGTCGAGTTGGCCGTACAATTTGGAGGAGGTACAGTCAGCGCAATCGACACTGTTGCACTTCCTCCATTGGAAGTGAAGTTCACACTGGCTGTGTAATACCCCGGTTGCAGATTCATTGTATTTGCCGTCACATTGACCGTCTGTTGACCACCTGGAGGAATCGTTCCGGAACTCGTGTCCAGCGACAGCCAGCTCGTTCCGCCCGTATCTGCCGTCCAATTCGCTTGTGGACAACCGGCAATCACTACCTGCATCGTGCCACTCTGACCCTGGGTTATAGCGCCAAAGTTTAGGGAGGTCGGTGTCAGATTCAACGGTATTTGCGAACACTGAACAACAGTCAGCGCAATCGATACTGTTTGCATTCCTCCATTGGAAGTGAAATTCACACTGGCTGTGTAATTCCCCGGTGCCAGACCCGACTTGTCCGCCGTCACATTGACCGTCTGCGGAGGATTACCAGGCGGAATCGTGCCAGAACCCGTGTCCACCGATAGCCAACCCGGCAACGATGTGGATACCACATTCCAGGTGAGTGGCTGCCCACCAGAGTTGCCAACCTGAACCGGCAGAACACCTGTACTGCCTCCTCCATTGAGTGTGCCAAAGTTCAGGCTGGTAGGATTTACCGTTAGCTTTGGTGGTGCTGGCGGAGTACAACTCCACGGCACATTCACCGTATTGGCCGGTCCCGTGAACGTGAAAGTGGCATTGGCCGGACAAGTTACATTCGGAACGGTAATAGTTACCGTCTGCGACTGAGTCGCGGGCAGTTTCCCGTTGGCTGGAGTGAAACTAATTCCAGCAATCCCACTTGGAGTGGCAGACCATGCCAGGCTGCTTTTACTACTCTGGTTGTTCAGTGTTGCAACACAACTCCAGCCCTGTCCTTGTGTATTCTGACAGTCCGTATTCGCATTGAAAACAGATGGGATGACGGTGAGCATTGCCGGCGGCGGGGTACAACTCCATGGGATACTGACCGTATTCACAGGGCCTGCGAATGTGAATGTAGTGTTGGCCGGGCAGGGCGTGTCGGGTACAGCGATGTTCACTTGCGACTGCTGACCTGGCGTCAGTGTTCCTTTTGCTGGAAAGAAGGCAATACCATTTATCCCACTGCTAGATGCAGTCCAGTTCAGGTTACTCTTGGCAATCTGACCACTACTCAGCGTTTCAACACACATCCAACCTTGACCTTGAGTATAGGAACAGTCCGTATTCCCATTGAAGCTAGATGGACTGGCTACCAGGTTCGGAGGAGGAACATTGGTCGGCACGGTCGTAGGTGTGTGAGTTACCGGTGGGCTGGCCACCGCCAGTGTAACTATTACCTTTGCACTCCCACCATCCGATGTCAGATTGATAGTAGCTGAATAATTCCCCGCTTTAAGATTTGTCGTGTCAGCCGTCACGTAGATCGTCTGCGGGATCCGTCCGGGTAGAATCTTTCCAGTATTGTTCGCTAACGTCAACCAGCTTGCGTTTGCGGTATTTGCCTGCCAATTCAAGATTTGTGTGCCAAGATTGCCGACGGATATCGTCTGAGTTACCTGCTTGCCGGCTGATTGTGTGCCGAAATCAAGGCTACTGGGGTTTACATCCAATTTCGCTTGTTTCTTCGGATTAGGCGGAATCACCTTGAGTGTCACTCCAACGCGCGCTTCACCTGCAATAGAAGTGATACGCAGAATTGCAGAGTAGTTTCCCACTTTAAGGAGAGTCGCATCGGCAGCGACATAGACTGCTTGCGGGAGACTACCAGGCAAAATCCTCCCCGTAACCGATTGGGCCTTGAGCCATGGTGTCCCAAGAGTATCAGCCGTCCATGTCAATGCTCGTCCACCAGCGTTACCAACCATGACCGCTAGAAAGGCTTTTGTACCCTGTTGTAGTTCGATGAAGTTAAGATTAAGAGGTGTGACAGTAAGTTTGGCTGCTGTTTGGACTATTGTGAACTGCAAGGCCGCTCTGCGTGAACCAAAACTCTCCATTGCGTGAAGTGTATGCGGTCCCTGTGACCAGGTCGAAAGTACCAGGACATTAGCATCAAAGGTTCCTGTTGGGCCAACAGAGACGCTCGTACCCAATGCAGCCTGCTGCTCAAATAGTCCGGTGACCAGCATTTGCGACGAGCCTGCGACGTTTGCACTTTCCTGTGCTCCATGAGGGGCGAGGGAGACTGGCGAGCCATTATCGAGCGACAGTGTCACACTGCCACCTGGAAAGAAACCTTTGCCATACAGATGCAGCACTTGTCCAGCAGCAACGGTACTATTACCGCTCAAGGAAAGGCCTGGAGAGTTCGCCAGAACTACAATAACGCCGCTGGTAGCAATGACGACAGCAGCTGCTAGCGCAACAATGAGCCACTTGGTCGTGGCTCCAATTGCTAGTTTAGAAGTCCCTCCGGCCGTTGAGCCATGCAGTCGAGGAGCGTGCGGTCTGTGCGCATGCAGAGGCCCTGTATGATGATGGTGATGAAGGTGATGCTCCGGCGGGTGTGGAGGCGGGGTAGGGTGCGGGTGATGAACAGGCGGATGGTATGGTGGTGGCTGCGGCTGCGGATGATGAACAGGCGGATAGTGTGGCTGCATATGTTGTGGCGAGTGCTGCTCCCAGGTTGGAGCAGGGGAAAGCGCAGATGACCCGGCTCCATGTGCGAGGCCGGGTACGGAAGGGGGCGCGCTTCCCGGAGTAGCTGGTGCTCCCTGGACAGATGGAACTCCGCCAACTTGAGGGGTTCCCTGGACCATCGGCGCCTGCCCTGCGGACGGCATTTGTCCCTGCACTGCGAGCATCCCTGGCAACAACATATCTGGTAGGACAGCCCTACTCTCACCGGTGCTGCGTTCTGGAAATTGCGGATTACTCTGAGTCAACTCCGCACCGGACCAACTGCTTTGGAGGGTAGCATCTGCATCTTCCCACCCTCTTGCAGTACTCGCTATGTTTGGATATGATGGGCTACTGAACAGGGGTGGAGTATTGAGTGCAGGCGTACCTGCAGCCGGTGGATAGGTGAAGCCGGTCGCGGCCTGCGTTCTATCAGCAAGCAGGCGTCCGCAATTCCCACAAAAGTGCGCGTTAAGCGGTAAATCCGAGCCACAAGATTCACAGTGTTGCATGCTGGTCTCCCCCAGGAACAGAATACGCCGCATTACAAAGGTACAACACTCACATGGTGACTTAGTAAACTATTTTCCCCTGCTGGTAGTTTAGCAGAGTTCTTGTGTTTTTGCAATGATTAACTGATAATTGCAAAACTTTTGGATAATGCCAATTTCTTCCGAGTTGATACAGTGAATATTGAAACAGCTTTACGGCTGTTTTCTCTCTCCACTAGCGTAGCAAACTTTACGCAACAATGCAGTGAATAAATTCACTTTGAAGGCATGAATGAAGTCACAACGATCAGTAACAGATAATGCTGTTTAACTTTTTCATCAGGATAGTGGGACAACCGCCGAGGGCCGATCAATCGGCGATGGGCGCGATAAATCGGCCCCTACGGATGTCCGGATGATGTTGTTAAAAATCATAATCGGCCCATACGGATACCCGGATGATGTTGTTAAAAATCATTATCAAGCCTTTTTCCGGCGATCTTCAACACGCCTGGCTTTTAACTCAAAGCGAGGGAGGGTTCCCGGCCCTACTGTTTCGATGGGAATGCGTAGATTGAAAGCTACACGCAATTCCTCGGCAAGAACAGCCTTCAATTGTGAAGGGCATTCGACCTGTAAGGTAATCTCATCCATGGGACCCTCACTGGTGACGATGATACGATACTCGCTTACTTCAGGAAAGCGGTGAAGAATATTCGCCAACGCTGAGGGATAGACGTTGACACCGCGCACAATTAGCATATCGTCTACGCGGCCCAATACACCGCCCGGCAACATCAGAAAAGTGCGGCCGCAGGCGCAGGAATGGCCACCGTGGCGCACGAGATCGCCTGAGCGATAGCGGATAGCCGGGCTGCCCCAACGTCCGAGGTTCGTCAGAACCAGTTCTCCGGTCTGGCCTGCGTTTACGGGTAGGTTTGTAAGAGGGTGAAGTATTTCAGCGATGAATTCACCTTCGTTGACGTGCAACCCCTGCTGCTCTGAGCAGGCGTAGCCGAAAGCGCCCACCTCTGTCATACCTGCATGGTCATAAGCACGAGCATTCCAGGCGGTTTGAATGCGTTCTCGCGTAGCGGGAATCGATGCTCCAGGCTCACCGGCATGGATGGTTATGCGTACACTGGATAATCGCATGTCCATGCCATGCATCTCTGCCACCTCCACTAAATGCAGCGCGTAGCTAGGGGTGCATACCAGCACGGTCGCACCGATCTCCTGCATGGCTCTGAGGCGCTGCAAGGAATCCATGCCGCCACCAGGGACAGTGAGCGCGCCAATGCGTTTGGCTCCTTCATAAGCCGACCAGAAGCCGATAAACGGGCCAAAACCAAAGGCCAGAAAGACGACATCGTCACGATTGACGCCTGCTGCCTGATAGACAGTTGTCCAGCAATCCGCCCACCAGTCCCAACTTTCATGGGTATCCAGGACCTTCAAGGGTCGCCCCGTGGTTCCAGAGGTCTGGTGCAGGCGTACATACTCGCTCTGGGAGTAGGTTAGATTACTGCCAAATAGGGGATGCAACTCCTGGTCGACAACAAGCTCTTGCTTGGTTGTGAAAGGGAACCGTGAAAGGTCATCTAAGCTCTGGAGCGTAAGAGATAATCCTTCCGCGAGCAATTTTGCTTCGTAAAAGGGGTTATGAGGAAGTATGCGTGTCAGCCCAAGTTGTAGCCGTGCCAGTTGATGCTCCTCTATGAGCGAGCGGGAAGCGTTTTCCAATTGAGACATGGACATACCTTCCTTTCTATGTAAATGAAGTTAAAGCGCGGCGGATATAGACGGGTGTGACCTGTTTGCGATAATTGATCGTCAGGTCGGCATTGTCCAGGGGTTTGGAGAGTTTGGCAGCGAGTGTGGCTACCTCGGTGATAAGCTCCGGCGTAAGGCGCTGACCGAGCATGAGTTGCGCTGCAGCGGTAGCCTCAACTGGATGGGAGGCTACTGCGCCCAGCGTAATACGAGCACCAGCTACAGTGCCATCATCAGCAAAGCGGAGCGCTATCGCTACGCCAAGGATGGGGAAATCGAAAGAACCGCGACGGCGTAATTTCAGGTAGACACTGCGCCAGTCATCCGCGGGTGGCAGTATGATTTCGGTGAGGATCTCATCCCCAAGGCGGGTGTAGGGATTCATCCCATCATCGCGAAACAGTTCGCGAACAGGCAGAACACGTTCGCCACGCACGCTTACCAGTCGCACCTGGGCATCCAGACTGACCAGCACGGGAGCTGTATCGGCCGAAGAGATGGCCCAGCAACGCGGACTACCAGGCGCAACCAGGCACACATCTCCGTCCTTCTTCATGCAATAATCAATGGAGTGGCGCCAGAATTCGGTCTGGTTGTAATAATTACAGCGTGTATCCAACAACAGATTGCCGCCGATGGTGCCCATGTTGCGTAGTTGAGGCGTTGAAACAGAGCCAGCGGCAGTGGCAAGCGCGGGATAGCGCTGAAGAAAGACGGGATGTTCCGCCAACGTGGTGAGCGTCACACCCGCCCCCACCCGCATACCCTGTTCGGGCGAGCCGCTGATGTGCTTTAATTCTGGGATAGCACGCAGTCCGATCAAGACAGGCGGTGTGAACTGGCGACGTTTCATATTGGGATACAGATCGGTGCCTCCGGCGACGAGCATGGCCTGCTCTCCCTCCTGGGCCAGCGCCTGCGCGGCTTGCTCAATTGTGCGGGGAGCCAGGTAGCGAAATGGTGGGAGTCGCAGCATCACACACCGTCCTTACCGGCAAGAGACGCTTCAACGGGTTCCCACGCAATCAGGCGTGTTGGCCAGGGAGATGGCGCCTCGCTCGGCAAGACCTGAGGACGAAGTGCTGTACGAGTAGTCGTTGATTCAGATTTTAAAGCCTTGAGCACTTTGTCCGATGTAATCGGCGTCTCGTCAATACGCACGCCTACAGCGTCAAATACCGCATTGGCAATCGCAGGGATGACTGGATTCAAGGGTCCTTGACCTGCTTCTTTGGCTCCAAAGGGACCTTCGCGATCGGGAATCTCGATCAGTATCGTCTCGATTTCCGGCGTATCCAGGGTTGTGGCGAGCTTATAATCTAACAGTGATGGTATTTTATGGCGTCCTTTGCGGAAAACCTGTTGCTCCATCACCGCTTCGCCATAGCCCATGTACGCGCCTCCCTCGACCTGACCGGCGACTAACAGCGGGTTGATAGACTGACCAACATCGTGCGCCAGCCAGAGTTTTTCGACGACCACTTCACCTGTCTCCACATCGACTGCCACCTGCGCCACACATGCCGAATAGGAGTAGGCAGGGGAAGGTCCAACACCTGCTCCTTTGTAATCACCGTGGAGGCCTTCAGGTGGAGCATATGAACCGGCGGCCACCAAAGCGCCGTAGCGAGCTTCGGTCAATTGCACCGCCTTAACAAAGGGCAGCGCTACACCGGGATCATTTTCGTCATAGATGAGGCAGTCTTCAGCTTGCAGGTTCTCAGCAGGCACCTGCAGTTGCTCGGAGGCAAGCTCGAAGAGCTGTCCTTTCAACTTGCGTGCGGCGGCGATGGCAGCATTTCCGGCCATGAAGGTGACACGGCTGGAATACGAGCCTAGATCGACCGGCGTCAGTGTAGTATCGGCGGTTTCCAGGTGAATGTGTTCTGGGGGCACACCCAGTTCTTCCGCGACAATATAGGCAAGTATAGAAGTCGATCCCTGGCCGATGTCGGTAGCGCCACAATAGACGGCGATGCCTCCTCCACGGTCGAGGCGAATCTGCACGGCTGAGTGCGGCAGGTCGTTCCAATAAATGGGTTTACCTGCGCCACAGATGTACGAGGACGCGGCTAAGCCCATACCATGTTTGATGGGTGAATTGGCATTGTTTCCCATTTCCTTCACCGGGGGCCGATAAATCGGCGATGGGCGCGATAAATCGGCCCCTACGGAGGGTTGGATTGGCGATGGGCGCGATAAATCGGCCCCTACGGAGGGTTGGATCGGCGATGGGCGCGATAAATCGGCCCCTACGGACGAATTGGTATGAAATTCGTGCCAATCGGAGCGTTCGATTACGGCGTCGAGGCATTCGCCTAGAGCGCAACTGGTAACGCGCAGGCCGTTGACCGTACGGGTGTTTGGCTCGATCAGGTTGCGGCGACGTAGCTCGACAGGATCGATACCGAGATCATAGGCTATTTTGTCGAGATGCACCTCTACGGCATAGCGCGGCTGTGTCGTGCCATGCCCGCGCTTGGGACCACACGGCGGCTTGTTGGTGAAGAGGCGCATGCCCTCGAATTTGTAGCAGGGAAGCTTGTACGTCACGGTCTGCAAGGCGCCTGTGTAATAGGTTGTGGCGATGCCATAGGAGCCATACGCGCCGCCATCGAGGAAAGAGCGGAAGTGCATGGCAGTCAGCGTGCCATCCTGTTTTACACCGGTCTTGATCCACATTTTGACCGGGTGACGCCCCCTGTGGATCAAAAACACTTCTTCGCGGGTGCAGGTGATTTTGACGGGTCTGCCAGTACGACGCGACAATGCAGCGGCGCAAATTTCATGTGAAAATGGATCGCTCTTACCACCGAAGCCACCACCGACATGGGGCGCGATGACCCGCACGTGTGACTGTGGCAACCCCAGGACTTTGCTCAACTCGCGGTGAACGTAATGCGGAGTTTGCGTAGAAGACCAGAGCGTGAGTTTACCGCCAACGGGATCGTTCGGGTGAGGTTCCCAATTTGCGACACAGGCGTGCGCCTCCAGCGGAGCGTGATTATTGCCCTCGTAGAAGAGCCAGTCTTCACGCACGTAGTCCGCTGCAGCAAAACCCTCCTCAATATCACCAAACTCATAGGAAACGGCCTTGTGTATATTGCCGAGGCGCGCTTCGTCGTTGATCTTGACCTCTGGATGGTCCAGGGCTTCGTCGATACTCATGAGCGCAGGCAAGACCTCGTATTCCACGTGGATAAGCTTGATGGCCTCGTCGAGAATATCGGGATCGAGCGCGGCAACGGCGGCGACGGCATCGCCCACGTAGCGCACCTTGCCAACAGCCAGCGCATATTCGTCCTGGCTGGATGGAAGAATGCCAAACCTTTGCGGCAGGTCCTCGCCTGTAATGATGGCAAGTACGCCCGGTACCTCTGATGCGCGTCGTGTATCAATAGAGATGATACGCGCATGAGCATGAGGAGAACGCAACAAACGCCCGTAGAGCATACGAGGAAGCATGATATCATCGGCGTAAAGCGCCCGCCCGGTCACCTTTGCATAAGCATCAACTTTAGGTAGGGGCGCTCCTATATATTTGTAGGGGCGAGATGTATCACGCCCAATGCCTGCACCTGTACGTTGTTTGATGGTCATGATACCCCTCCAGCCGTATTCAGACGTTCGGCGGCAGCATCGACCGCCTCGTAGATTTTCGTGTAGCCCGTGCAGCGACAGAGGTTACCGGCAAGCGCCTCTTTGATCTGATCACGCGTGGGCTGCGGATGTTCTCGCAAGAGAGCCACGCCGGAAAGTAAAATGCCCGGGGTGCAATAACCGCACTGCGCCGCGCCCAACTCGGCGAATGTTTCTTGCAAAGGATGCAGCTTTCCGTTCTGTTCCAATCCCTCGATAGTGGTAATTTCGCTGTCCTGTACTTCTACAGGCAGGGTAAGACAAGAAAGAACGGGCAAGCCATCGATCAGAACGGTGCAGGCGCCACATTCTCCCAGCTCACAGCCATGCTTTGTGCCGATCAAACCCAGGTCTTCACGCAGGACTTCAAGTAAGGTGTGATGAGGCAATACCGCCAGCTCGTGGCGTTCGCCGTTAACATGTAAGGTGATCAGTTCGCGCATGCCGATCTCCTTTTGCGCAACCAGACAGGTAAATGAATTAGACACTAACACTGCTATTCAGAAATTACCAGTACTTTTATCTTACCACAAAGTCTCTTTCAAGACGAAAGAAATGTCGAGGGAAAGCAGATTTCCTTCACAGAGAAGATGCATTTTCGTATCAAGATGTATCAAATTATATCATTATATATCGATTTATTTATCTAAATACTTATGAAATATAGCTTGACAAATTTACATTTTTGAAGTATGCTAGCAGGCAATAGGGGGTAGAATGCTGCTTATTAAGCTCCTTAGAGCCCGGTTTCCATACATATACCATTGTGTTTCTTGTTCTACATATACTTTCATGGCAGCCTGCGGTATGTAGTAGAGTGAGGAGCCTATCTCATCCCCCGGCGAAGAGTTTGCCGGTATATCTTTTGTATCTGTGTAGCTTTTTCTATTTGGAATTTCTCCTGGTGTCGAGTTTTTGAGTGCGATAGCAATGAATGCGAACACTTTGAAGAGCGAAGGCACACGACGAAAGCATATGACGCGGGAGATACAAAACTTTTAGGAGATGGTTTTTTATGAGTCGATTTGTCAATCGCAAGAGCATCCTCAGTGTTGTGGTTGCTCTCACCCTGGTAGCCGCTTTTGCAGGCGGCGTAGTGCTCCGTGGTAGTGGGACGCATGCGCATGCTTCAGGAGGAACAAGGATTGGAGCAGGGAACAACAACCCGATCTGCAAAAGGCTTGGCAAGAGCCTCCAGGGGTCTCAGGGAATGCAAGACTTTTGCTTCGGACCGCAAACCGGTAGTTCAACGCATGCAGTGACCACTAACTCCTCATTTGGCTCCAATGTCGATGCTGCCAACCCTCGCGAAGACCGCTCGCCATCTGGCACGCAGGCCTATGGGCAGTCGGAAACATCCATCGCCTCGGCCGGTCCTTACGTTGTAGAGGCGTGGAACGACGCCACCGGCTTTTTCTCGCCCGCTTGCTCATCCATGAACAAAGATCAGTTAACGGGCTTCGGATTCTCGAACAACGGCGGCAAGTCCTTCAAGGACCTGGGTGGCTTGCCCAATACCAACTGCGCCACTTCAAGCACCGAGGGTGACCCGAGTGTTGAGGCTTACCAGGTCGGTGGCCAGACTTACTTCTACATTAGCAGTATCTTCATCCCGTTCAACGTTCCTCAGAATGCCCTATCCGTTAGTGTTTGTACTGTAGTCGGGGCAGGTTCGTCAGCATCGCTGAGCTGCGCGAGCCCAATCGTAGCTGCGATAAGCTCGCAGTGCGGGAGTCCTTTCGGGTTCTTTTTCTGTAGCTTCCTCGACAAAGAATTCCTGTCGATTGATCCTGCGCATGCTCGATTGTACATGTCCTATACGGAGTTTGGCATCAATTTCTCCCCGCCTGATAACTTAACCAACGGACAGATCGAGCTAGCTGCCTGTGATATCAGCACACCTGCAACTCCTGTTTGTCACAATGGTAGCGATGGAAGCATCACTGGCACAGGCGCTGCTGCTCCTCCGTACCTCGTTGTTGCTCCTGGAGACTTGAGTTGTGAGCGAGAGGGTGCCTACCCGGCAGTAGACCTGGGAACTGGCGACGTTTACGTTGCGCATGAGTTCAACTGGGCAACGAGCATCTTTGGTTCCGGCGGACCTGTCGACTGCAGGGGTATCCAGGTGAAGAATGAGGTGGATTACATACCCGCTTCCTGCCTGACATTGCCAGTAGCCTCCTGCTCTGGCCCGGCAGCTAACAAGTCGGTCAATGTCTCTTCGATGGCCGCGGCGTTCATCCCTGGCTACAACCGCTTCCCGATGAATGACTTCCCACGTATTGCGGTGAGCGACGTGGCGGGGACAGTCAGCATTGTCTGGAATGATACTCGCCTGCATCCGGCTGGTGATATCCTGCTCGAGAGCTTCAATCTCGTGAGCCTCAAAAGGGTTCAGA
>WNGJ01006601.1_pt1 | contig 12300 bp, 10 predicted proteins | sample 5400611 | NCBI WGS metagenome assembly WNGJ01 (sample SAMN13153375, study PRJNA577476) | soil metagenome | isolation source: 40 cm soil or saprolite under Garry oak tree replicate 1 | place: USA:California | collected 2016-06-15 | reverse complement strand
CGGGCGAGATCACCGGACCTGCTCCGCAGGCGCCGGCCATCGCGATTGTCGACTCGGGCGTCCAGAGCCGGAGTGACTTCGGCAGTCGGCTCGTCGCGAGCGTCAGCATCTGCTCCCTCTGCACCGACTCGGCACAGGACGCCGAAGGGCACGGCACCATGGTGGCAGGCATCGCAGCCGGTGCCGGCGATTATGCCGGTGGCGCACCAAACGCACCCCTCGTCTCGATTCGCACCTCGAACGCCAACGGCGAATCCAGAACGAGCGACGTCGTCGCTGCCGCCGACTGGATCCTCGCTCACGCGGCCCAGTACAACATTCGCGTCGCCAACTTCTCGCTAGCCGGTGCGAGCGACACGAGCATTCGTATCGACCCCCTGGACAAGGCGGTCGAGGCTCTCTGGCTCAAGGGAATCGTCGTGGTCGCGGCCGCGGGCAACCACGGTAACGGCGGCCCGGTCAGCATGTCCTACGCTCCCGGCAACGATCCGTTCGTGATCACGGTCGGCGCACTCGACCAGAACGGGACGTCCGATCCAAGCGACGACACGGTCCCGCCGTGGTCTGCCTACGGCAAGACGATGGACGGCTTCGGGAAGCCGGATGTCTCGGCCCCCGGTCGTTACATGCTCGCGCCTGCCCCGATGGACGGGACGATCGCGAAGACGGTTCCGGATCGTGTCCTCGCTCCGGGCTACATGTGGATGTCGGGCACGTCGTTCTCGACTCCAGTGGTCTCGGCCGCTGCGGCGCAGATCCTGGCGCGACATCCCGGGTTCACTCCGGATCAGGTCAAGGGCGCGTTGATGCTCGCGGCGAACTACCTTCCGAACGTGAGTGGCGGCGCCGCCGGCGTCGGCGAGATCGATGCAGGCGTGGCGTCCACGTTGGACGATCCGCCGAACCCGAACGTCGGCCTGTACCAGTTCGTGGCAGGCGACCCGGTCACCGGCCTGCGGACATTCGATGCTGCGAGCTGGGCCTCTTACCTGGCCTCCGGCGCCTCCTGGGCGCAGGCGAGCTGGGCGGAGGCGAGCTGGGCCGAGGCGAGCTGGAACTCCGCGAGCTGGGCCGAAGCAAGCTGGGCCGAAGCGAGCTGGAATGCCAACCTGGACAGCATGATGGCGTCCATGGCAACACTCGCCGAGTAAGTCTTCTCGAGCAGCTGTGTCCCAAGAGAACGCCGGCGCAAGCCGGCGTTCTCGCTTTGGCGGAGCTACTCGAGCGTGATCGTGCGTCGGACGGTGCCGGCGCGGGGATGCCGGGCTTCGATCCCGATCTCGGTTCCCGCAGGGGCTTCGACGACCCACTCGAGCTTGACGAGGTCACGAGTGGATTCGTCGTTGGCCCACCAGGTGGTCGAGCGCTTGTCGGCCCGGCCCTTCAGCTGACCTGCGTCCGTCTTGACTTCACCGCCGACGAGCCGCGCGCCCTCCGGCAAGTCGAGCTCGACCTCGAGATCACGAACGGCCTTCCGTTCCAGAGCTTTCTCGGTCACGTTCGTCGGCAGCCAGCCGGAGTTCTGCAGCACGAGGCGGACCAGGAACGAGCTCCCCCCTAGCTTCTCGACGTCGAGCGACCGCGCCTCGAGCAGAGGTGAGACGAGGAGATGGAAGAGCGCCCACTCCGAGTGCGGCGCGACCTCGTCCTCCAGACGGTCGAAGGGAACGTTGAACCAGTAGTTGATGATGTCCCAGCCGCCCAGCTCGACCTTGCCGAGCTCGGGATGGTCGAACTCGTACCAGTCGACGTAGGCGTCCGGGTAGTTCTTCTTGGCCCACTCGATCAGCTTCAGGTCATCCTCGATCGGATGCTCTCTGATCCAGTCCGTGAAGTGGTAGCCGGACAGCCCCGCCTGGCGCTGAGGGCTCCAGAACTCCGTCGTCCACGAGAAGACGCCCAGGTGGTCGTACATCCAATCGTGCGCGCCGCCCTTGATCGTTTGCTTCGGGTCGTACTTGAAGTCGTGGAAGACGGAGATGGCCGGATAGCCCGTCAGCTCCGTCCCGCGCTCCCCGATCAGGTTGTATGCCCTCAGGTCCGGTGTCGGAAAGTCGTCGTCCGGATGGCCGGCGTACGGCCGCAGGTGAACGCCGCTGAACGTGTGGTACGCGATGTGCCCCGTGATGTTCGGACGCTCGGTGACCGCCTGCACCATGGCGCGCACCTCCGGCTCGGAGGTCGGGTAAGGACCGGCGCCACGCTGCTCGTGCTCTGGTGCCCAGTCCGCGGGAAAGTTGCGGTTCAGATCCAACCCCTCGAGGGGCGGCGGAATCTTGATCGTGACGCCGTCGTAGTTCTCGATGCGACCCTCCGCCAGCAGCCGGTAAAACGGCCCGTCGTCCGGCGAGTCGACCGGGTCGCGGCGGACCAGGAGCTTGCGCTCGTCGGGATGAGGATGCCAGGCGCCGTTCGGGTCCTCGACACGCATGTCGAGCACACGCCCGTCACCGTCGAGGTCCTCGACGTGGAGACCGTCCTCCAGGTCTTCCCGCGGGTACGGCCGAACGCTCGAGCGGATGAAGCGCCGCTCCTCGAGGCCGCGCTCGGCACCGTCCGGATTCAGCCGCGGGATGACGTAGAAGACACGCGTGTCGAGCGCGCGCGTGACGACGTCGCCGTTGCCGTGCCCGGTCAGCAGCCGGTGGATCAAGTGGAGCGCTGCCGTGCAGCCGGTCCACTCCATCGAATGGATGTTGGCCTCGATCAGGAACCCCGGCTTCTCGAGGTGAGCACCGGTCTCGGTGTTGGTGACGGTGACGAGCCAGATTTCGCGACCCTCGTAGGACTTGCCGATGGACTCGAGCGCACAGAGGTTGGGCGCTTCCTCCGCCCACGTGCGCAGCGTGTCGGTCAGCTCGTCGTAGGCGTAGAAATGGTCGTACGCGACGGAGCGCACGTACTAGTGGATCAACTCGGCGACAAGGGGGGCCGTGTCGTAAGGCTCGAAGCCGAGCCGCCTTGCGATCTCCTCGCTTGAGGGCCTCGTCCCCTCCGCGAAGAGGTCGCGCAAAAGCTCTCCGGTCCTCGCGCTCCGCCACCAGTCGTCCCCGACTTCGTCGATGAGGTAGGCACGCAACTGGGCGTGGCGGATCCAGGCGCGCAGATAGTCCGCTGAATAGAAACCGGAGTCCATGTCGGCAAGGTGACCGTCGCTCGGATAGCGAATGCCCGTCGCTGCGGTCAGCCGCTGCGAGTAGTCGGTGCTCTCCAGTCTGGCCTGCTCGAAGCTCGACCAGAAGTCGAGCTCGAACTGGAGCTTGGCCGTGTAGCGGCGGAACAGAAGCGCTTCCAGAAAGATCGTCGCCTCCGCGTTCGTAGTCGCGTCTTCGTCTGACAGCCCGAAGTGTTCGACGTGCCAAGCGGGCTCGCGGGTGATCGCCTCGCAGATGTACGAGTAGATCTCGGTCAGCGCGTGATCGCGAGAGAGCCTGCGGAAGGTGTACGGCAGGTTCGGATCGACGCCCGCGTAGTGGAGGGCATGGCCTGCCTCGTGCAGGAAAGCCTGATAGTCGTGCAGCCCGCCTTGCGCACGGGTGATCAGGTGAACCACGTGGGGCGGGTCGGATGCGATCACGCAGGCCCGCGGCGACTTCTGCGGCCTGTCGTCGAGGTCGAGGCGGATGTTGCGGTCAGCGGCGAGATCGAAACCGAGCGCCGAGAGCGTTGCCAGGCAGACCTCGGTCGCCCGCTCCTTCGTGTACGTAGCGTCGAGCGGCGAGAGCCGCCGGACGTAACCCATGTGCGCAGACGAAGGCTGCTCCTCGCGGTCCGAACCGAGCAGGCGCTCGAACCAGCGCTCCCGCAACGCGATGAAGCGCCCTTCGATCTCCTCGCTCGCTGCTGCGAGCACCGATTCCAGCTCGCGTAGCGAGATTTGCTTCTCCTCCTCGCTGCGCGCCACCGGGTCGGGCTCTTCCGTCAGGTCCGCCTCGAGCCCTTCATAGGCGCGGAGCAGCTCGAGTCGGTGCTCGTTGAAGTCGGCCGACCTCCGACGATAGATCTCGCCGAGCTCGTCGCGCTCCGAGTAGTCGGAGATGATCGCGAGAGTCGCCAGTGCGGAGCGAAGGGGAAGCTCCTCGCCCTTGAAGTCGACGCGCGCGGCGAGAATCTCGTTCTCGAGCTCGTCATCCTTCTCCGCGAGCTCGGCGGCGATGAGTCCGCTCTCGCAGGTCTTGCGGAGCCGATAGAGCCACTCGCGCTGGTCTTCGTCGGCGCGTGCCTCCTCGTCCCGCAGGGCACCCAGCTGATCGCGGCTGAAGAGGTCGGCAAAGCGCGCGACAATCGCAGCCTGCTCCGATACCTCTTTCTCCCCCACGCGGACGGCTCGCCCCTCCTCCGACCGCTCGTAGAGATACCGCTGGAGCTGTTCCTCGAACTCCGCGGGACTGCGCACTGCAGTGGTCGACATAGCGAAGACTCTATCCAGCCTCGGCGCCGCCCCGCCGCACGAGCCTGGCGAGCGTACCGGTCAGCTGCTCGAGCGTGAACGGCTTCGCGATGATGGCGTCGGCATCGACTCCTGCGAGACCCGGCGACCCGACCGAGCCGGTGAGCAGCACGACGGGGACACCAGGGTTGCGCTCCCGGACCTCCGCGATGAGGTCGAGCCCGCTCTCGACACCGATGTGGACGTCGAGCAGGACGATGTCGACGGCGGCGGCCGCGAGAGTCTCCCGCGCCTGCTCGATCGCGCCGGCCTCGTGCACGGCCCAGCCGTCGAGCTCCAGGTTCACGCGGCAGAGAAAACGGATGGCTGCGTCGTCGTCGACGACGAGCACCGTGTGGCTGGGCGAGTCCACCGCGGCCCGCCAGTGTACGCGTATCCCGATCCTGGGATGCTCCGTTTACTCCTTAAAAATGAGAAACGAACCCTCCGATTCCCAGGGCAAATTCGAGCGGGAGATCGACCGCGCCTCGCCGCGCTTCGCGCGGCCCTCACCTCAGTTCAGGCGCCGCTCGTGGCTCGTTTTCCAGCGCGCCCTCGACCCGCTCGCAAAACCTAAGCCGCTGCGCGGCCGGCAGCAGCACTGAGACGCCGCAGCGTCTCCTCCTTCCCCAGCAACTCCAGGCTCTCGAACAACCCGGGCGAGACTTTCGAGCCGGTGACGGCGATGCGGATCGGCTCGAACGCCTTGCGCGGCGAGAGTTCCAGCCGCTCGGCCAGGCTACGCAGCGCGGCCTCGATCTCCGGAGCGGCGAACGGCTCGACGCGCTCGAGCTCGTCACGCGCTGCAGTAACGACCGGTGTGGCGCCGTTCAGCAGCGCTGGATCCGGTTCGACCTCGCGGAAGAGGAAGCCCGCGAAGTCGGGGAACTGTCCGAAGCGCTCGATCTTCTCCTGCACGATCGGCGCGGCGCGTCGAACGAGCTCCTCGTCCCAGTCGTAGCCCTCGTCCCGGAGGAACTTGGCGAGCTCGCTCGCATACTCGTCCCGCGAGAGCGCACGGAGGTGCATCCCGTTCAGCCAGTCGAGCTTCTCGTAGTCGAACGTCGCCGGGCTCGAAACGACGCGGTCGAGGCTGAACCGCTCGATCAGCTCGTCACGAGACATGATCGTAGTCTTGTCGTCGAAGCTCCAGCCGAGGAGCGCGAGGAAGTTCATCAACGCCGGTGCGTAGTAGCCCGCGTGCCGAAACTCGTCCACGGTCACGGAGCCGTGTCGCTTCGACAGGCTCTTGCCGTCCGCACCGAGCACGTGCGAGACGTGCGCGTAGACGGGCGGCTCGGCTCCGACCGCGCGGATGATGTTGATCTGCTTCGGCGTGTTCGAGATGTGGTCCTCGCCTCGGATGACGTGCGTGATGCCGTCCCACACGTCCTCCATCGGCGAGGCGAAGTTGTAGGTCGGCCGACCGTCGGAGCGAACGAGCACGACGTCCTCGAGCTGCTCGTTCGGGAACTCGATACGACCGCGTACCGCGTCGTCCCAGGCCGTAACGCCCTCGTTGGGCATGCGGAAGCGGACCGCGCCCTCGTCCTCATAGGCCTCGCCCTCGTCCACCAGGCGGCGCGCAATGTCGGCGCAGTCCTGCAGCCGGTCGAGCTGGAAGGTCACCTCGCCGTCCCAGTCGAGCCCTAGCCAGCGGAGTGAATCCTGAATCTGCTGGGTCGCCTCTTCGACCTCGCGGTTGGTGTCCGTGTTCTCGATCCGCAGCCGAAACTCCCCGCCCTCGTGCCGGGCGAAGAGCCAGTTGAAGAGCGCGGTCCGGACGTTCCCGATGTGCAGGAAGCCGGTCGGGCTCGGAGCCATGCGGACGCGAACGGACACACCGTTAGGTTACTGGCGTGCTGTTCGGTGCCCACTGTTCCGGGGGTGTGAAGAAGGCGCTCGACAACGGAGCGGCGATGGGCGCGGAGACCGTGCAGCTTTTCGTCCAGAGCCCGCGCACCTGGCGGTTCCCCGAGCACGACCCGGCCGATCTCGAGGCGTTCCGGTCGAAACGCGAGGAGGCGGGCGTTCCGGTCCTCGTCCACGCGCTCTACCTCGTCAACCTCGCCGCCCCTGACGATGCGATCTATTCGAAGAGCATCGACACCATGCGTGCGACCGTCGATGCCGCCTGCGCGATCGAGGCCGACGGGGTGGTCTTCCACATCGGGTCTCATCTCGGTGCCGGCTTCGACACAGGCCTCGAGCGCGTCGTGCCGGCGGTCGAGCAGGTGCTCGACCGCTGCAACGATCGAACCTGGTTGCTGATGGAGAACTCAGCCGGTGCTGGAGGAACGATGGGGCGCTCACTCGACGAGCTCGCGGCGATCTTCGATGCGGTCGGAGGGCACGAGCGCCTCGGCGTCTGTCTCGACTCGTGCCATCTCTTCGTCTCAGGCGTGGACGTCACCGATGCGTCGACGTGGGACGCGTTGCTCGACGACCTCGACAGCCGCATCGGGCTCGATCGCCTGCGCACATTGCACGCGAACGACGCCAAGGCGCCGCTCGGATCGAATCGCGACCGGCACGACAACATTGGCGACGGGCTGATCGGCGAAGGGCTCGGGGTCTTCCTGGCGCATCCGAAGCTGCAAGGGCTTCCCGTTGTCCTGGAAGTGCCCGGAACCGACGGGAAGGGCCCGAACGCCGACGAGATCCGCAAGCTTCGTGAGCTCCACGCCCGCGCAACCTCGTAACTACCGTTGGACGATCCTCGGCGCGGGTGTCTTCGCGCAGGCGGCCTTCTCCGCGATCCTGCTCGGCCTTCCGGCGATCGCTCCCGCGATCCAGGATCGCTACGCGCTCAGCCTGACTCAGGTCGGCGTGGTGCTCGCCGCGCTCAACATCGGCTCGCTTGCGACGCTGCTGCTCTGGGGGATCGTCGCTGACCGCATCGGCGAGCGCTCCGTCATCGCGATCGGCCAACTGGGGACGGCTGCGGCACTCGTGTGGGCGGCGTACTCGTCCTCCTTCACCCACCTGGTTGCCGCGCTGTCCGTCGCAGGCGCGCTCGGGGCCGGCGTCAATGCGGCGAGCGGCCGCGCGGTGATGGCGTGGTTCGGCGAAGAGGAGCGCGGACTCGCGCTCGGCATTCGCCAGATGGCCACTCCCCTGGGTGGAGCGGTGGCTGCGGTCGCCCTCCCGGCGCTTGACCGGCACATCAGCCTGCACGCCGCGTTTGACGGGTTGGCGGCTGCCTGCATCGCGGCCGCTGTCGTCGGCGCGGCCCTCGTACGTGCCGAGCCGGCGGAAGATCACTCAGTGCTGGCGCGTCCGCTACGCGATCCACGCGTCTGGCGCATCTGCATCGCGAGCACGTTCTACGTTGCGACGCAGATCAGCCTGCTCGGCTTCTTCGTGCTCTTCCTCCACGGGCACCGGGGGGTGTCGACCGGAGTCGCCGCGGGGGCGCTCGCCGTAACGCAGGTCTGCGGCGGCATCGCACGGATCGCGGTCGGCCGCCTGTCGGACCGCGTGCGGATGCGGATCGTTCCGCTCCGCTGGATCGCCCTCGGTCTCGCGCTCACGGTCGGAGTCACCGCCGCCCTGATGGACGCGACGGTGTGGATCCTCGTCGCAGCTCTTGTGGTCGCCGGCACCTTCGGGCTCTCGTGGAACGGACTGTCGTTCGCCGCGGCCGCGGAGGCTGCTGGGCGGGCCCGCAGCGGCGCCGCGATCGGATTGCAGCAGACCTTCCTGGCCGGGAGCGCCATCGTCGCCCCGATCGTGTTCGCCACGGTCGTCCACCAGGCCTCCTGGCGACTCGCCTTCGTGCTGGCGGCGCTCAGCCCGCTGGTGGGCTACGCCCTGCTCAGTCCGCTAGCTGAGCGAAGACCTTGAACGTCGGCGTACCGTCCGGGAGCTCGTGAAATTCCGGGTTCACACAGCCCAGGTCGCCCGAGCGGCCAGCCCCGTAGCACTCTTCGACCTCGACGCGGCACATCGGTAGCGGCGCTCGCATCGTGCGCATCGCGCCGAACCCTTCGCTGCGCGCCTCGGCTTCTCCAAGCATCTCCAGATCGATCTCGACTCCGTACACGCGCTGCATGCAGCCGATGTACGTGTGCCCGAACTCTTCGTACGCGTACATGAACGGGCACGCGCGCTCCACGCATGCAGACGGGTAGACCACCTTGTCGCAGTGCACCTCGCACCGGCGGCACTCCAGCTCGTCCTGCGGCCGGAGTGGAAGCTCCGTGACGGTCAGTGGCTCGAGGCGCTGGGCCGGTGGTTGCATGACGGAATTGTCGTCCCCGCAAGCGGCCTCCGCAAGACTTGACATGCAGGCCGTGGATCAGCTAAGGCCGCTAGGCTTGGCGTTGGTGGCGCGACGACTCCTCTGGGCCTCGCTTGCGCTCGCTCCGGTAACGATGCTCGTCGACGGCCTCGTCCACCCGGACAAGACGGCCCTGTTCGTGCTCGCTGCACTCTCGCTGATCCCTCTGGCCTGGCTGATCGGGGAAGCGACCGAACACGCGGGAGAACACACGGGCGCGCGCATTGGCGGGCTGCTGAACGCGAGCTTCGGCAACGCCCCCGAGGTGATCATCGCCGTGATCGCGGTCTCGGACAATCTGCCCGACGTCGTGCGCGGCTCGATGGCCGGCAGCATCGTCTCGAACATCCTGCTCGTGCTCGGCGCAGCGCTTGTCCTCGGCACGGACAACGCGGAGCTCGACCGTAGCTCGCTGCTCGGCCAACTCGGTCTCGTCCTCGTTGCGGTCGTGCTGCTGCTGATTCCGTCGGTTGCCGGCTGGCACGGAGACCCTAATCGTCATTCGCTCGCGTTGCTCAGCATCGGGCCCGCCGTCGTGCTCCTCGGCCTCTACCTGGTCGTCACGATCGCCGACCTGAAGCGTCGCCCTGCACATAAGGTCACGGATTCGAGCGGCTGGAGCCTGCGCACGTCGCTCGTCGTTCTCGGAGCGACGACGACGGCGACCGCGGTGATCAGCGAGATCCTCGTCCACTCACTCCAGGCCTTCGCGAAGGCGGCAAACCTCTCCGAGTTCTTCATCGCAGTGGTGATCGTGGCGATCGTCGGCAATGCCGCTGAGCACGGTGGCGCGGTCGTGATCGCCCGACGCGGGAAGATGAAGCTCGCAACGGAGATCGCGATCTCGTCGAGCGCACAGGTCGGCCTGCTGGTCATCCCTGTGGTGACGCTGGCGTCCTTCGCCTTCGCACACCCGCTCTCGCTTGCGTTCAGGCCGATCGAGCTGATCGCCATGGGAGCGGCGGCGCTCTTCGTCGGCTTCGTGATCCGGGACGGCCGCGCTCGGCGCTGGGAGGGAGCACTGCTGATCGCCGTCTACGGCGCCTTCGTGGTCTGGTTCCTGTCCGCAGGAGACAGATAGGAGACTTGAAGATGTTGGCACCTACCCGGGTGGGGGCGGTTAACCGCACCAACCAGGGGCCTGTGAACCGCCTTGTGAGCCCTCTCGCTACGGTTGACACTGGCCCCAACGACATGGAGGACAGATGAGCAACTCATTGGCAGCTCAGTCCGTGGCGACGGTCGATGCTCCCTCCACGGGATTCGTCCTCTCCGCCTCTGACCTGACCCGCCGCTACGGCGAAGGGGATACCGCGGTCGACGCTTTGCGCGGGGTCTCGCTCGATGTCCCGAAGGGCCAGCTGACCGCGGTCATGGGGCCCTCCGGGTCAGGGAAGTCGACCCTGATGCACATCCTCGCCGGCCTCGACAAGCCCACCTCTGGGGAGGTGACGATTGCCGGGACGGAGATCTCGAAGCTCAGCGACTCGGACCTGACGAAGCTACGCCGCCGGAACATCGGCTTCATCTTTCAGTTCTTCAACCTGCTTCCGATGCTGACTGCCGAGGAGAACATCCTGCTACCGCTTTCCATCGCGGGTGTGAAGCCGGATCGCGAATGGGTCGACCAGCTGATCGATCGCATGGGCCTCACCAACCGCCGCACGCACCGCCCGTCTGAGCTCTCCGGCGGCCAGCAACAGCGTGTGGCCATCGGCCGCGCTCTCGTCAGCCGGCCGACGATCGTGTTCGCCGACGAGCCCACGGGCAACCTCGACTCGAAAACGAGCGGGGAGATTCTCGAGGTTCTCAACCGGTCGGTGCAGGAGCTCGAGCAGACGATCGTGATGGTGACGCACGAGGCGCGCGCTGCAGCGATCGCCGACCGCGTCCTGTTCCTCGCAGACGGGCTCATCGTCCGCGAGTCGAAGGATCTTTCTGCGCACGAGATCGTCGAAGAGATGGAACAGCTCGACAGCGCGTGACCCGTTTCGCTCTCAAAGCACTCCTCGGCCGCAAGCTGCGCACGGTCCTCTCGGCGTTCGCAATCGTCCTCGGGGTCGCCACCGTGAGCGGCACGTACGTTCTCACCGACTCCATCGACAAGGCCTTTGGCTCGATCTTCACGGAGAGCCGCAACGGATCCGACGCCGTCATCAGCGGCAAGGCTGCCTTCGACCTCAGCGAGGGAAACGGTGTGAAGGCCCCGGCTTTCGACGAATCGCTGCTCCAGAAGGTCCGCGCCCTGCCGGACGTTCGCGTCGCCGACGGCAGCGTCAACGGCGAGGCTCAGCTGATCGGCAAGGACGGCAAAGCGATCGTCTACGGCGGGGCCCCAAATCTCGGGTTCAGCATCGCCCGAGGCGATTCGCCCTTCAACCCCTTGACGCTCGTCGAAGGCTCATGGCCGAAGCGAGACGAGGTCGTAATCGACAAGTCGACTGCAGGCAAAGAGCACTTTCGTATCGGCCAGATCGTCGGTGTGCAGGCCGTCGGCTCGGTTCAGCGGCTCCGGCTATCCGGAATCGTGAAGTTCGGCTCGGTGTCGACCATTGGCGGCGCAACGCTGTCCGGCTTCGATCTGCCCACCGCACAAAGACTTTTCGGCAAGCCCGGCAAGCTCGACGAGATCGCGGTCGCATCCGAGCCGAACATTGGGACCGATCAGCTGTTGCAGCAGATCCAGGGCGTCCTCCCTGCCGACACGCAGGTGAGGACCGGGCAGGGGCAGGCGCACGAGGACAGCAAGGAAACGAATTCGTTCATTTCCTTCCTCCAGAAGTTCCTGCTTGGTTTCGGCGGCGTCGCTCTCTTCGTCGGCAGCTTCGTGATCGCGAACTCGCTCTCGATCACCATTGCGCAGCGGACGCGCGAGCTCGCGACCCTCAGAACTCTTGGTGCGTCCCGTCGTCAGCTGCTCCGGTCGATCGTGATCGAGGCCCTGGCGATCGGAATACTCGCGGCCGTGATCGGCCTCTTCGCCGGGCTTGCACTCGCGAAAGGGCTGTTCAAGCTCTTCGACACCGTTGGCTTCACGCTCCCGAACAACGGGTTGACCTTCGAGACCCGGACGGTTGTCGTCTCGCTCGCGGTCGGGATCATCGTCACGCTCCTCGCAAGCCTGCGCCCCGCGCTGCGTGCTACGCGGGTGCCCCCGATCGCGGCCGTCCGAGAAGGCGCCACACTGCCGGAATCGCGCTACGCCCGCTTTCGACTCCCGGCATCCGGATTGCTGACGGCGCTCGGTTTCGGCGGAATGCTCTGGGGCCTGTTTGCACCCGGCCTCGGAACGGCCGGCATCCTCCTCTTCATGCTTGGCGGAGCCCTGCTCGTGTTCTTCGGCATCGCGCTCCTTTCCGTCAGGCTCGTAACTCCGCTTGCGGGAGCACTCGGATGGCCGGCGACGAAGATCGGCGGCACAGCAGGGACACTCGCCCGCGAGAACGCACAGCGGAACCCCCAGCGCACCGCGTCGACTGCTTCTGCGCTCATGATCGGACTTGCCCTGGTGACGCTCGTGACGATGCTCGCGGCTGGGATCATCACGAGCTTCAGGGGCTCCGTGAACGAGATCTGGAAGAACGCGGAC
>WNGJ01006600.1_pt1 | contig 12300 bp, 12 predicted proteins | sample 5400611 | NCBI WGS metagenome assembly WNGJ01 (sample SAMN13153375, study PRJNA577476) | soil metagenome | isolation source: 40 cm soil or saprolite under Garry oak tree replicate 1 | place: USA:California | collected 2016-06-15 | reverse complement strand
ATATCGACCGGCGTGCGCAGAAGAACTACCGGACTGACTAAAACGAGCACCAGCGCCAGTACCAGAAATGTGTAAGGACGTGATAGCGCGACTTTAACGATCCACATAGCAACCTTCTTTTTTCCCGTTGCAGTTCGATTGGCCGGACGAAAGCCGGATCACTCGCCAGCCGGAGAGCCGCGCGTCCAGCGAATAGCCGCCCGGGCCCAGCAGGGCGAGCGAGCTCGACAGGAAAAACACGAGTGCGAATAGGAAAAACCACGCATTCATAGTGACCCCCGGAAAGTTCAAGGGATGGCTGGCGTACAGGGCCGATCCGGCGGTGCAAATTGAGGCAGCGCTGCCCGCCCAAGATGTTCGCAGGCCGAGGATCAACAGGACCGCGCTCGCTATGAGCACCAGGCCGAGTAGCAGCACGCTGAGGGGCTCCGATGAACTCCGCACCGGGGTCGTGAGCTGTATTCCTTCCCCAATTAGCCCAATTCCGTCGACCAGCCTCAAAAGAAGCAGAGCCAATCCGACGCTGCCAGCGGGAAATCTTGAATAAAGCACTTCCAACTCTGCCTCCCAGTCCGCGAACTCTTTTCGAGAAATTCGCGTCTGGAAGCAAAGTTACGCGGTTCGCACCAGCGCTTAAACGCCAAAGGGGATGTCTAGGGGATAGCTATTTCGGGTGTATGGGTGGGTACTCGAAAGGAGGTTAGAGGTGGATGATGCCTCGACGAAGTGCGATCGTGACCGCCTCCGTGCGGTCGCTGACTTGGAGCTTGGAAAGAATATTTCGCACGTGCATCTTTACGGTATCTTCCGCGATTGACAGCTCGTCGGCGATTTCCTTATTACGCTTTCCAGCTGCCATAAGCGACAACACTTCGAGTTCGCGCGAGCTGATCCGCTCATCTGCCATATGCTCGGTCAGCTTTTGGGCGACCGCAGCTGGAAGGCGCCGCTTACCTGCGTGAACGCTGCGAATTGTTTCCAGTAATTCCTCGCGAACGAGCCCTTTCACAACATATCCTTGCGCTCCTGCCTCTAGTGCGCGTTGTATGTCCACGTCACCTTCGTGCGAGCTCAGAACGACGATGGGCGCGCTCGGTGACTTGTCCTTGATTTTTTTGATTAGGTCGAAACCGCTCATATCGGGCAGTTGCAGATCAATGAGAGCGATGTCCGGCTTTGCTGCGATAAATCGTTCCAGCGCTTCGCCGCCGGTCGCAGCGGCGCCCACCAACATCATGTCCGGTTGCAGATTAATAATGGCCGCAATTCCGTCACGGACGATAGGGTGGTCGTCCACGCAAAACACTCGAATCTTTCTGCCGTCCTTCATGAATTTGTTTCGTCCTGGCCTGATTGGGAACTGTTTTCCCTAGGCGTGCTCTGCGATACTTTGCCCGGCTTCGGACTTCCGATCCCAAGTCTGCGAGTCACGCGATGCCATTTATCCGCCAGACGCGAACCCGAAGGTCGCACGCCATCCTCGTAGATGAAATGTGCTGGAATCCACAAATTCACTTCCGTACCTTCGCCTATGCGGCTTGTAATCGAGAAATTACCCCCTAAACGGTCCGCCCGCTCCTGCATTCCTGCCATTCCATAATGGCCGGCACGGGGCGAATTCAGAGTTTCCTCACTCATGCCACGACCGTTATCCTGAACGCGAATCCGCAATTGTTGCTCACCATAGCTCAACAGAACATGAATTCTCCTGGCGTCGGCGTGCTGAAACGCGTTTGTGACTGCTTGCCTGCCAACTTGCAGCACGTCATTTCCCGCCAGGGCCTTCAACGGGCGCTCGCGACCCTCGACAATGACGTCAATCTTGGTTCCAGAGTCTTTCGTTAGGTCCTTTGCCAGTTGCGAGAAGGATTTGACAAGATCAGCAGCGCTCATTGGGGCACTGCGTAAATCCTTTAGCGCCCGCCTGCCGGCAGCCAATGCCGATTTGCACAAGGCCAGAGCGCGCGCAACTGGTTGTCTTGCCGGAAAATCGGCCGGCAACAATTCATCGGTAATCTCAACTTGCAGACTGATGCCCATCACATCTTGAATCAAGCTATCGTGCAGCTCCTGGGCGATCCGGGTCCTTTCCTTAAGACGCTCTTCAAACCGCTCTCGCAGCTGGGTCGTTACTTGCCACACTCGCAGCCGATAGGCGCCCCACGCAAGAATGATCAGCACCACGAAGCACAGCAGAACAAACGACCGGGTCTGATAAAAGGCCGGAAGAAGATCGAAATCCAGAGTGGCGCCCGACTCATTCCAAACGCCATCGTTGTTGCAAGCGAGCACGCGGAAACGATAAGCGCGAGGCCCCAGATTCGTATAAAACGCTTGGCGTCGCGTACCGACGTCCCGCCACTCCGAATCAAATCCGTCGAGCCTGTAGCGAAACCGAACCTTCCGCGGCTCTGCCAGGCTGAGAGCCGTATAGTCAATTTCGATATCTCTCGTAAGCGGCCGCAATCGCACTGGCTGCGAGGCATCAAAAGCAGCGCCGTCAGCAACCAAGCGTTCGACGTGCACGGGAGGGGCAACTACATTTCTGGTCAGGTCTTGCGGATCAATGATCGCTACTCCTTCCGAAGTCCTGAACCACAGCTTGCCGTCACTTGCGCGGACGGCCGGCGATTGCCAGCCCCGGTCTGGGTTGCCCTTCAACCCATCGCCATCATCCAGAAAGCTATACGCCACGCGATGCAACGGGTCTTGCGCAGCGCGATCAAGCTCGGATCGGCTGACGCACGCGACCCCGGTGCTGTAGCCCAGCCAGAGTCGCCCTTGGCTATCCGAAAGAACCCAGAGGACGCGCTCTCCCGGAAGGCCGTTGGAGATGTTCCAGGTGACAAATCGCTGACCATCAAACCGGCTCAGCCCGCGTTCCGTCCCAATCCAGACAGTAGCGTTGTCGTCGATATGCACCGTATTTACGGATCCACCTGCCAAGCCATCGGATTCCGAGTAAAGATGAAAGCTGCTCCCATCGAAAACAACGACGCCTCCCTCATTGAGTCCGAACCACACTCTTCCTCTGCCGTCTGCACGTGCCGCGAGAATTGATTTTCTCCTCAACAAAGGCTCGTTCGAGAAATCGGTGATACGGCCGCCGGGCCAGCGGTACAGTCCTTTGCGAGCATCAAATAGCCAGGTGCCATTTTCATGATCCTCTGCAACTACTGTGACGTTCTGGAGCTGAATTCCCACAGGCATCGGAAGGTAGCGCCAGTCTCCGTTTTCCGCACGAACGACTCCGCGATTTGTCCCTGCCCATAGCGTATTTCCCCGGTCCGCGGACATTCCCATGATGGTGACGCCCTTGAGGTACAGATCGCGGTGCTCGCCATCAATTCGATTGACCCCAAGGGATGTCGACGCCCAGATTGTCCCGTTCGGCTCGGCAGCGAGCGCATCGACACTGTCGCTCGTCAATCCTTCTCGCTGTGTCAGGGTCGCGATTTTTTCGTCGCGAAATCGGTTCAGCCCATTCTGCGTTCCGACCCAGATGTTGTGTTCGCGGTCTTCCAGCAGGCACCACACACGTGTGGCCGACAGCCCCTCGGATTGTGAGTACTTCTCTACCTTCGTCCCTTCCTGGAAGCCTGTCCTAAGCCGAACCAGCCCCTGCCCAAGTGTTCCGATCCATGTGTCTCCATTGCTGTCGCGCAGGACAGTCTGGATGTCGAGCATCTTTAACTCTATTTCAGGGCGTCTGACTAGCTGGGCTTCATTTACGCGCCGCGTAGATCCGTCAGAACGTGTAATCCAAATCTCTCTGTTTGTGTCTTCACTGATCCAAGATTTGCCTTTCGCTATTTCCTGCGGCGGTCCCTGCAGGTTTCCTGACTCCAGACGCACAACCCCGTTCTGCGTCGTAAACCAAATCGACCCACTTCTATCCTGGAGTGGTCCAGACAAAAGAGTCCCAGGCAGTTTGATTGCAACGCCAATCTGTTCTTGAGTTGTAGAGCGGAATCGCAACAGGTCATTTTCGGTGCTCACCCAAAGGACGCCATCGCGATCTTCAAGCAGCGCCTCTACGTTTGCCCCCGCAGAAAAGGTTGTTAGGTTATCTCCACGCATGTGTCCGACCAACCCGGCGCCGGTCCCGATCCACAGACTTCCATCCCGAGCGGCGCACAGACTCCGCACAACACCCAGAAGTGCCGTATGGCCAGTCTTAGGCCGCCAGTGAACAAATCGGACGCCGTCGAACCGGACAAGTCCATCCGTCGTGGCCAGCCAAAGATAACCTTCTCGAGTCTGCGCGATCGAATAAATGAACGCGGACGGGATGCCGTCTTTGTGCGCCCAGACGGTATGTGTGTACTCAGTGAGGGGCTTGTTAGGATCAGATGCCCGGCACGTCAGCGCAAGCAGGGCCCAGCACGCAGCAGCGCACAAAGAACGGACTAGACCGGCCGCCCGAAAAAATCGCATCTGAGACACCCTGTCCGATATTTAACCCTGAAATAAAGCGATTCGTCGAGCAAGGATTCCGTTGATCAACGTCTCACTGCCCGGAAGTCCACTTCTGTGAAGTGAGCGTGAATCGGTTATATCACTATCGACCCCGAGTCGCGGGGAAGCGGGAATTGATCGGTTCGCCCGTCCGTCATCAGTACCGAGAAACGCGCTTGTGTTGCCGAAACGATCAACTCGGAAACTATTGTCAGCGAGGTCCCGTGGTCGGCCGCAGGTAGAAACGCCCTCAACCGTTAGACTCCCAAGCAACGGCGATGTGGGAAATAACTGGAGTGTACACAGCAAAAAAGAAGGGTCACTGCGTCGGGTATGCTTCGACCTGAGAACTGTCAGAATGAACCCTGTTTGCGAGACAAGTAAGGCGCAAAGGGCAAAGGGAACGGTAGTCTGTTGCGCCACGTTTCGGGTGGATGGGGGAAACGCGGTGCGGAATCGGCTCGAGTGAAAAATGCCGAGTATTATGAACGCATGCAGACGAGTTGCGCGACCGTCAGGCCTGACACTCAAACGAGTGGAGCGCGTTGCCGTTTTCCACCATTCTCGTGAGGCGCACGTGGCGGCCAAGGACAACGTTGAGCCGTTCCCAAGGAGGCAAAAAGCTGTGAAGAAGCGTCGACCTTGGCGCAAAATTAGCGGAAAAGTGGGGGAGCTTGGAGCACGCCGTTAATGGCTGGGGGCGTAGTAGCCTGTCTTTGAGTAAACGCTTAACGGTGGAAGCCCTCGCGGAGCACGCAGCTTGATCTTGATTTTTCTCCAGCGCCCATCGTGTGCTTTGTTGCTTGGGCGATACCCCAGGACATATTGATTTCTAAGCTCAATGCCAATTTTCGCGGCAATGTCTGGCAACTCGCCGAGATTCTCAGCAGTGAAAACCCGTCCGCCCGTCATCTCGGCGATTTCGCTCAGCAGCGAGGGGCCATTAAGTTCTTCCTCCGTGCGGCTCCGATATCCAAGCGGATCAAAGATGCCGATGGCATAAAGTTGGGTATCGGCCTCTTTGACCAGGCGTTTGATATCGCTTTCGCCGTACCTGCTGTGATTATCGCCTCCGTCCGATATGATGAGCAAAGCACGCTTGGCGTTGTGCGCGCCCCGCATCTGACTGAGCCCCAAATAAATAGCATCGAGGAGAGCAGTGCGTCCGCTTGCCCTGGTGAGCAGCATACGGCCCTGCAAATCCTCGACGCTATTGGTGTAGTCACTGATCAGTTCGGCGTGCTCGCCAAAGCTTACGAGAAAGAATTCATCTTGCCGGTTGGCGGTCTTGAGAAACTGCACCGCAGCCTCGCGAGCCTTGCCAAGTTTGTTGTTCATGCTGCCGCTGCAGTCAAAGATCAGGCCGACGGAGATGGGGACGTCCTCGGAAGAAAAAGTGACGATTTCCTGCTCGACGCTGTCCTCAAAAACACGGAAATTGTCTGGATCGAGACCACTAACCAAGCGCTCGTGAGGATCAGTAACGACCACATTTACCAAAGCCAGGTCCACATCTATGTGCAGGCCTTGGGAGGGCTTGAACGGAATAAGTGGAGTGTTTTTCTTAACATCGTCGGGCTGGGAGTTCGAGTCTCCCTGGTCGGCGGGTGTGGCAGATTGTCGGGCAGCAACTAACGGAGGTGAGCCGGGCAAAGCCAGAGAAACGAAGATGAAGGTGATAGCTAAGAACAACGAGAAAGCCGCGAATGGCACTTCGCGCTTCACTGTCTCTCCAGAATCGCGTCCGTTTTGCCGGAACCACCGCGCGCTTTATGGACTCGAGAGGTGACCGGTTGCATCACTTGGACGCTACTCTTGCTGGGCATCTAGAGAAACTGTCAAAACAAACAGGCGGGAACGTCGGAGCTTGACCAAGAAGGAATCGCAATGAGAACAAAATTTCCGTTTGGGACCCTTATAACGGTCTAAGACAGTTGAACCCCATGGTTATAGGGAATGACCGTCGAGTGAACCGAGGAGATTTTCTGAAATATTTGGTGGCCTTTCTTGCCCTCGAGAGTTCCCGACAGATAACCGCACAAAGAGTTCAACCCATATTTGTGGGAGACCTCGTCCCAGAGCTCTTCGACCCGCAGCGCCGCATCCAACTTGCCTTGCGTCCACAGAAGGGGAGCGCATTCTCCGCAAGCAGTAACGCTTCGAGTCGACCCCGTTGGCGTCTTGCTGGCTGTCTCAATGAGGCGACTTACCATATTCTCCAACCGTGCTGGGTCAGGCTGGTCATAGGGTATGAATGATGAGAGAGTTTCAAAAACGTCGATGGAAATATAGCTGCCACTCCTGATAATGGCGTCCAGATCGAAGCCTTGCGTCTGCAGTTTCTGAAATAGGCCCCGCCGATGAGTCTCCGTCGCTAGAACAACAACGGCATTGCCGGCGCTTAGCCCGCCAGCGATAAACTTTGCGAAGCCCTCCAACAATGAGTCGTCGTTCGGATAGATTTGAAGTTCGTGGCGGCTGAAATCTCCCGAAGTGTCGCCGTCGGGAGCGGCGAAAAAAGCTTGGCCCACCAATCTGGCGCTCATGTACCGCTTCCCCTCACTGACCGCTTTCATCGCAGCTAACAATTCCCTTCCCGCATCGGACTTGACGAGATAGCCGACCCCGCCGGCCTCCAGGGCCGCTTCGGCAATGTCGGGAGAGTTCTCCTCACTCAAAAAGAGGATTTTCGAGTTAGGCGAAACTTCACGAATTCGTTGCGCCGCTTTGATCCCGTTCAATCTTGGAAGTCCAATATCCAGCAGAATTAGATCTGGGCGCAAATCTTCCCCGCGGTAAACCGCCTCTAAGCCGTCAGACACTTCGAAGAGGATTTGTAAGTCCTTCTGCTGCTGGAACGTTGAAGAGACAAATCTGCGCCAAGGCTCAAAGTCATCAACTACTAGAATGCGGAGAGCCATAGGCCTGCTTCTAGTAGTGCATGACTGACTCTAGGAAGCGCATGGGAAGATACGTGGAAATCGCCCCTGGAGCTTGCTTCATGATCGTTCCCGGTACAGCATTTCTGTTAAGTAAAATACTTCAGCCGAGTCGGAGCTCCCGCCTGTGCCCCCGGACCGATTCGCGGAAGCCCGGGGCACGCTATGCTAGGGGCCTGCGATCACTTCTGTCAATGTGAAGATCTGTGGAAAAGTGAGGTGAATAGAGGCGTAACTGACATTACCAACGAGCACCTCCGTTCCCTTGCTGACAGCTCTTTGACCGCCAGGCGGCTCTCTCTCGATGGCAGCGCGATGGGAAGCTTGCAAAGGAGCGGGGCCGCGTGACACTGCTCGCCCCCGAGTCTCTCATGCTCGGTTAGCGGCCACGGAAGCGTTCCAATGCCTCGGGGTGGCCTTTCTTGGCAAACTCGAACTCCCCGACCTTTATATAAAATAGTACTCACATCCGCTGCCTTCGTCAGTTCGTGGTCACCGGAGTCACATGGCAGCCACCGCCCTTGAATGGACCAGTTTGGCCCCTGGTGTTGTTCCGAGTCATGTTCGGCCCTAAATAAGGCAACGCGCTTTGTACAAATACGGGATCACGGGAGACATGGGTCTGAAGACAAATGCCGACCATGAACCGTAGATTCAGTCCTGAGACGCGTAGAGCGGATCGCCCGCCTGGTTCCTCTTGTGTCCGCACCGGTTGAGGACGGCTGACCAACCGCACTCTGAATTGCCTACATTTGCCTCCTTGCGGGCAGGAACGCAAATTCTCCTCAAGGAGGCCTCTTCTCAGAAACTGTCAAATTTTCTAGGTGGGGATCCTCGTAGTTCAAACCAACCTCGGTCAAACGGCTTGCCGCGGGGAATTGTTCCCAGGTACTAAAACCCAAGGTTCCAGTTGGGATGCTCAGAATGGGATTCGTTTCACCACGGAAGCCGTATTGCGCATCGGCACCTGGTAGACTCTGTCCGGCAGAACGCTTCCTCCGGCTTTGTCTCGGCAGTTTAACACCCTGGTTGTGTATGCGCTTGATCGTACCGCAGAAATCCGGCAATCCGGTACTCGGAGGCGCTGCGCCAGGCAAGAACTCCGACCACCAAGCAATCCTATTACTGGGTTGGCAGTGTTGTTGCCCGCTCATGGCCCGGCCGTGACCGTCACTTCACCTTCTCGGAGTCGGGCAGCACCCATGTTCTGTTGAAGTGCGCTTCGGCCGGGCCGTAGAGACGAAAGCAGGAGAACCATGCTTTGTTCGGGTCGCTCGGCAACCAGTTCTCTCAAACCGCTTCGGCGCGGTCGGTCTGACATAGAGGTTCACGGAGCCGGCGGCCGTTCTTCACCAAGCCCGCGCGTGAGTTGCGGTCGGGGATCAGCTCCTCGTTTACGATATACCTGCCTCATATTCTTGATGTGGGCTGACCGAACTGACCTCCAAAGTGCCCGAGCATGACAGGGAGGCGGGCGGCGCCCACCTCTTCTATGGCCAAAATCATCTTTTTCGGAATTTCTAATTCAGAACCAAATTCGGGTCCCATCAGCAGAGTCTCCGTTCGGTCCTTCAACAAAACCCCGCGCAGGCTTAGCTTGATTTTCCCAAGGGTTAGTCGCACGAGCACGTGTTGACCAACCCACGATTCAAAAGCACTCTGCATGTTGCCCTCCTGGATTTCTCACTTGGGAGGACGCAGCATGTGTGTCAGCAAGCCCCAAGAATACTGTCAAGAATTACAGTTGGCCGCCGGGCGCGCAAAGCTACCAGGTTGAAATGGGGCGTGTGCCCTGTCTGATCGGAATGAACAATTGAGTCTGCAAAAAAAAAGACCTTATCCGTAGGAACAGAGCCACCACTGTGTCAGGAGTCTGGAGAGCGTTATCAGAAATCTTGTACACCGAGTGGGCCGATTCTGACGGTCCCTCGACTGGACCTGCGAGTTATAGGAACCCGGTGTCTTCACAGACGGAGGCCTTCAATGAATACGAACCTTCGCCGCACTAAAGGGACTAGGTGTGGGTGTTGGGCCCGTCGGAGGGCCAAAATAGAGCGCCCGAATCGAGGCAGTTTGTCCGGAAACCAGACCACTTGCGGAGGTAATTCCGTCAAAATTCGTATTTGACGAACCGCTCGACAATTGTATGGTCGCAGGGACGGTCAGCCCGAAGAACGATGCAAACGATTGCATGACGAAAGCGTTGGGAGGAGCAGCACTGGCCACGCTTCCGGTGACGCGAGTGAAACGGAGGTACACGAAGTCCACGCTGGCAGCCGCCGGAGTGGCACCGGAAGCTGGTGTGAAAGAAACAACATGTACGCCAAGAGTCTCGCCGGGCACTAGAACGGAGGCGTCTGTGGCGCCGCTGAAAGATGTGTTCGGAACGACCAGACCCTTGGTATCTACGACAAACGGCTTAGGGTTCGCCAAGGTGACTTTTACAGGAGCCCCTAATTCGAGGTTGTTCCCAATAAGACTATTGGCTGGCGCAAGAACGAGGTCGTTTGTAACAAGTTGAAATTGTGTCGACGACGAAGGCGGCAGCCCAATAACGCCCTCGATCCAGTCACCGGCGGTGATCCCCAAGGGATCGTATTCCAAAAGAGTGAATGTGCCATCTGCATTTAGAACCGTTTCCAGACTGGCTACTTGACCCTGCTTTGCACACGTAAACGTGCTGCCAAGATTGAACGTGGTGCAGTTGGGAGATACCGTCGTTGATGGCCCAGCGATGGCGGTGATTGAACCTCTCGTAGCCGTTTCGACCGTGACGCTCTGCTTCGTCGCATCCACGGACGAAACGACCCCGGTTACGTCCTCGATAAAGTCCAATGTCGAGGACGGTAAACTGCTGGACAACGGTGGAAGCGTGGCCGCGGTCAAAACGTTAGCTGCGCCCAGGTTTACAGCCCCGATGGCCTGCGTGTGTTCGTCCACAGTCAATGCACTCGCGACATTTATGTTGACAGCCAGTCCAATGCCTTGTCCACGAGTGACAACCAGTGGAAACGGCGCTGCTGTGATTACCGGGATGGCCGGTTCACCGCTCAAGGTGCTTACGCTGCCATCAGCACACCCTGTTATTCCCTGAGTCTGCGTGCAAAAGGTGACCGCGGAATTCGAGAGGCTTACAACCATACTCGTGTAGGTTCCGACTGGAATTGCATTCGCAAAGGCGAGAAGGGCGGTGTCGCTTTGAAGCCTGGTCAGATCTACTCGGTACGAGTCGGAATTCAAGGGCACATTTAGGGAGCCTCCCGTTGATGAAATCAAGGAAATCCCCAGCACCGTTGTCCTGAAAGCGAGAAGGTTAGTCTTGGAAGGAGGCGACAGAGGGGCGGCACGAAGTGTAACGATCAATCCTGCACCGCTCCCTTGGTTCCCCCCGGCCCTGCTTGATCCAACTCGACCACTACACGCCGCAAGGGAAAGACTCACGACAAAAGGCAAAAAGACACGCGATTTTCTGAGCGCACTCGAGCACCGCCTGGTCGGAATGAAGATGCGAAGTGAGCTCACGCCGGCCTCCAATGCGAACGGTAATCGTGGCCTTCCGCTCATGGGTCACCAACTGTTAGAAGTACCAGCCTGGTGGTCCAGAGAGGGCGATCTCCCTCTCTACCGCCGACAACTGTGGGGCAAGAAAGGTCGGTGAGAAACTTGGGGCGTGGAGTTCTAGAGTCGTATGTCCGTGTTTCTAAGGCACGGATGGGCCACAAACACTCAGGAGAGCGTCCGCAAGGATTCGCTTGGAGGGCGGATCGGGTTTGGCCGCGACGATTCAAGGAGATGATTTGATCGGCACAGAGGCTTCGATCACGGTGCCCTTCGAGGGCACAGACGAAATGTGGAGCGTACCGTCCAGAGCCAGAAGCTCCTCGCGCACGAGCGTCAGCCCAGCGCCTTCGCTCATGGCCAAGCCGACCCCGTCATCAGAGATTCGTAATTGGACTGCTCGACCGGCCAATCTTAGCTCCATGAGGGCGGTTTTAGCACGGCTGTGTTGGGCGATGTTCTGTAAAGCCTCTTGGGCAGCACGAAACAAGCAGTTTGAAACGTCTGATGGTAAAGCAGACGCCAGATTGTCTCCTGAGAAATCAATGATAATGCCGCACTGAGCACCGGCATCCCCACAGCTTTCTGAGGGCACGGGGAAGCCCTAGGTATTCAAGCATGAAAGGGTGCAGGTTATGGGATAGGTCGCGAATTGCTTTGGAAATATCGGAAATCTGCTCGTAGAGTTTGTTTACCGGCGGTTTCGTTAGGGCGAGCGACGCAGCTCGGACCTCGTCGAGGTCGAGGCCCAAGAGCGTTAGGCGCTGAAGAATGTTGTCGTGCAGCTCCCGTGCGATGCGATAACGTTCCTGCTCCCGTGCATGGACAAAATTGCCGCGCTTGGCGCGCAGAGTTTCCTCGCTGGAGCGCCGCTCGGTAATCAGCGCGGCCGACAACAGGAATGATATTGCAAGCACGGTCAGCAGGAACTGAAGCGACAAGACGGCGTAAACCATAGACTGCATCCCGAGCGGGCCCCGTCCGTGCATGGTGTTCCAGGCGGAAATCAACGCAACAGCCAGCAGGGATGCACTCACTCCTCCGGACCCAAATCGCAGAAGGGCCCAAATCAGCAGTAGCAGAGGAGCATAAATAAACGCCCAGAAACTGCTGATAGCGCTTTCCCTGCCAAATACGAGGAGACTGACAACCACCGTGCTCATCGTTAGCACGGCGGCCTCAGAATATGCCGAAAGGGTTGCTCTGCGGAACCAAGAGAGGCCTTTGGCTCCAAAGATCACGATGGTCGGCACGATGGTGAGATCAGCGACAATGTTGGACGTGAGCCGGGTCGTCCAGAGCATCCAATAACTCTTACCGAGTCCGGTAAGAAGCACACCTGCAG
>WNGJ01006596.1_pt1 | contig 12304 bp, 9 predicted proteins | sample 5400611 | NCBI WGS metagenome assembly WNGJ01 (sample SAMN13153375, study PRJNA577476) | soil metagenome | isolation source: 40 cm soil or saprolite under Garry oak tree replicate 1 | place: USA:California | collected 2016-06-15 | reverse complement strand
AACGTCTGTTACTTCCGCTGCGGTTTCTGCGCCTTCTCCAAGGGCAAGCTCGCGGCGAACCTCCGCGGCAGGCCGTACCTGTTGCCGCTTGACGAGATCGTTCGCCGCTCCACGGAAGCCTGGGAGCGTGGCGCCGTCGAGGTCTGCCTTCAAGGCGGGATTCACCCTGGCTTCACCGGCGATTTCTACGTCGAGGTCTGTGAGGCGATCAAAGCTGCTCTGCCCGAGCTCCACGTGCACGCGTTCTCGGCGCTCGAGGTCTGGCAAGGCGCTGCGACCCTAAGCCTCCCGCTCGAGGAGTATCTCGCGCGCCTGCGTGAAGCAGGCCTGGCGTCGCTGCCCGGCACCGCTGCGGAGGTCCTCGATGACGAGATTCGCCGGGTCATCTGTCCCGACAAGGTGACGACCGACCAGTGGCTGGGCGTCCACGACACGGCGCACCGGATTGGTCTGCACTCGACGACGACAATCATGTTCGGTCACGTCGACGGGCCCCGGAACTGGGCCCGGCACCTTGTGCGGCTGCGCGACCAGCAGCGCGAAAGCGGCGGCTTCACCGAGTTCGTCCCGCTTCCGTTCGTGCACATGGAGGCCCCGATCTACCTCAAGGGCCGCGCCCGACCGGGCCCGACCTTCCGCGAGGCGCTGCTCGTCCATGCCGTCGGCCGGCTCGCGCTCCATCCCTGGATCACGAACATCCAGGCCTCGTGGGTCAAGCTCGGGCTCGAGGGCGCCCAGGCTGTCCTCCGGGCGGGGGCAAACGACCTCGGCGGGACGCTGATGAACGAGTCGATCTCCCGCGCGGCGGGCGCGGCCCACGGGCAAGAGATGCCGCCCGAGCGGATGGAGGCGGCGATTCGCGGACTCGGGCGCACCCCGCGTCAGCGGACGACGCTCTACGGGGAGCCGTCGGAGGAGCGGCGCCGCGCTTCGTTCGGAGCGGCACCTCTGATCGAGCCGCTGAACCCGAGCGTGAACGACGCGAAGCTCGTCGCGCCGCCAAAGCTCGTCCGGCCGGGCCTCGCGGTCGCCTAGGCCTCCAGCGAAAGCAGGTCGTCGAGAGACTCGCGGCGCCGGATCAGCCGCGCGCGCCCGTCGGAGACGAGCACGGCGGCCGGCCGCGGGACGCTGTTGTAGTTCGAGCCCATCCCGAGCGTGTACGCGCCGGTCGCAGGAACCGCGAGCAAGTCACCACGCCGCGGATCCGGCAATTCGACCCGGTCGATCAAGACGTCGCCCGACTCGCAGTGCTTGCCGCACACTGCGTACTGCTCTCGCGCCGGCTCGTCCATCCGGTTCGCAAGGACGGCCGTGTAACGAGCCTCGTACAGCTGCGGGCGCGGGTTGTCCGACATGCCGCCGTCGATCGCGACGTAGGTCGTCGGCGCGCTCGCTTGCTTGACGACTCCGACGCGATAGAGCGTGAGACCCGCCTGGCCGACGAGAGAGCGGCCGGGCTCGAGCACAAGCTCGGGGTGCGGGAGCTCGTGAAGTCGCCAGGCTCGCTCGAGCGCATCCATGAGCCCAGCGACGAAGTCTCCGATCGTCGGCGGTCTCTCCGCTTCGACGTGGCGGATCCCGAGCCCGCCCCCGAGGTCGACCACGCGAGGTGTCCAGTCGAGCTCGGCCCTGCACCTTGCCGCGAACGCGCCGAGCCAGTCGACCGTCACACGCGCTGCGTCCGTATCCAGTAACTGCGAGCCGATATGCGCGTGCAGTCCCATCGCATCGAGGCCCGCGTCGCGCGCGCGCGCGATCGCGTCCAGCGCCTGTTCGGGCGGCAGACCGAACTTCGAGCCGTGGTGAGCGGTCTTGATCGCGTCGTGCGTCTCGGCGTCGATGCCGGGCGTCACGCGGACGAGCGCACGCTGGACCCCGGCTGCAGCCGCGCGCTCGACCTCGTCCAGGGCATCGAGGACGACGAAGCGGGCGTTCGCCGCAGCGTGGAGCTCCTCGTCGCTCTTGTTGTTCCCGTGCACGACGATCCGTTCGGCCACGACGCCGGCGCGCTGCGCGAACTCGAGCTCCCCGAGCGTCGAGACGTCCGCGCCGAGCCCCTCTTCCGCGAAGAGCCGAAGCAGCGCCAGGTTCGGAAAGGCCTTGACGCTGTAGAGGAGAAGCACGTCGGGCGCAGCCTGCCGGTATGCGCGCGCCGCGGTGCGAAGGGCCTCCTCGCAGTAGACGACGAGCGGCGTTCCGAACTCGTCGGCCAGCGCCGAAGCCCGAACGCCACCGACGGAAAGCTCGCCCTCCTCGACCTCCGCGCTATCGGGGAAGAGCTCGAGCAGCTACTCGCGCCAGAAGGCGCCGTGGTCGTTGTAGGTGATCTCGAGCCTGCGCCCGTCGGGATCGCGGAGGTACAGACCTCGCGACCACGCGTTGTGCTCGACCGGGCCGCGCTCGACCGCGCCGAGGCGCTGCGCCCGCTCCGAGACCTCGTCGAATCCGGCCGAGTCCACGTCGAACGCGAGCTCGTCCGACCCAGCCGGCTCGTCAGCCTCGAGGAAGACGAGCAGTGTCGAACCGACCCGCACCGGCGTGTGAGTCGCTTCCACAGCCTCCCCGCCGAGCAGCTCGAGGTAGAAGCGCCGCAGCCGCTCGGCGTCCGGCGTGCGGAAGGCGATGTGGTTGACCCCGAGGACGCCCACCGTCCTCGTCAGTCGCTCCACCAGCCCTGGACGGTGTCGCCGTCTCCCGGTCCTGTGTTCGGCGCCCCGATGGCGAGGATCTCGGCGCCTTCCGGCCCGCCCTCGAACGAGCGCATCGTGTCCTTGTGGACGCGCACTGCGTCCAAGGGCTTCAGCTCGACGACCTCGTCCTCGATCTTCGCTCGCAGGCTGCCGCTGAGGACGATGTAGAGCTCTTCCTGGGTCTTGTGCTTGTGCCCGAACGGTAGACGGAAGTTCGGGGCGATGCGCTGGTAGCTCACGCCAGAGTGCTCCAGCTCGAGCGGTACGCGCGCCATGCGCATCTCGACGTTCGGGGATAGCCCGAACTTGGGGGCCTGGTCTTCGACTTCCTTGAGGTTGATCACGGTATGGCTCATGGCGTCGATTCTCCACCGCTGGTACATTCAGCGCAATGCACGACCAGCTCCTTCTGTAGCGCAGGAAGCGAACGCGGCCACCCGCGGCAGCTTCCGACGGCCTCTCGAGCGAGAGGCTTTTTTGTATCCGGAGGTCGGATGGACCGGTACGAGCCACAGCAAATCGAGGCGAAATGGCAGCGCGTCTGGGCGGACGAGCGGGCCTTCCACGTCGACAACCCCAAGCCGGGCGCGCCGCCCGAGGGCGACAAGTTCTACATGCTCGAGATGCTCCCGTACCCCTCCGGGGATCTCCATATGGGGCACGTCCTGAACTACACGCTCGGCGACGTCGTCACGCACTTCCGGCGCCGGAACGGCTACACGGTGCTGCGCCCGATGGGCTGGGACTCCTTCGGCCTGCCGGCCGAGAACGCGGCGATCAGCGAAGGCGGACATCCGCGCGAGATCACTGAGCGGAACATCGAGAAGATCGAGCGTCAGATGCGCCGCCTCGGCTGGGCAATCGACTGGGACCGGGTCGTTGCCGCGCACGACCCCGCCTACTACCGCTGGACGCAGTGGCTCTTCCTGAAGTTCTTCGAGGCTGGGCTTGCCTACCGCAAGGAGGCGCCGGTCAACTGGTGCCCGAACGACCAGACCGTGCTCGCGAACGAGCAGGTGATCGACGGACATTGCGAGCGGTGCGGCGCCCTGGTCGAGGCGAGAAACCTGGAGCAGTGGTTCTTCCGGATCACGGCCTATGCCGACGCACTGTTGGACGACCACGCGTTGCTCGACTGGCCCGAGCGAACGATCGCGATCCAGCGCAACTGGATCGGCCGCTCCGAGGGCGCGGAGATTCTCTTCGGCCAGGAAGAGCTCGACCTCGACATCCCGGTCTTCACGACCCGGCCCGACACGCTGTTCGGCGCGACCTTCCTCGTGCTCGCGCCCGAGCACCCGCTGGTGCCGAACGTCTCGGACTTGCCGGAGGTCGAGGAGTACGTTCGCCGCACGGCGGCGAGGTCTGTCGAGGAGCGCGCGACCTCGAAGTCCGGCGTCTTCACTGGGCGGTATGCCCAGCACCCTCTGACCGGAAAGCAGGTGCCGATCTGGGTGGCCGATTACGTCCTGATGGCGTACGGGACCGGAGCGATCATGGGCGTTCCAGGCCACGACGAGCGTGATCGCGAGTTCGCGGAGGGCTTCGGGCTCGAGATCGTCGAGGTGATCGACGAGGACGGGCGTCTCGTCAACTCGGGCGAGTTCGACGGGCTCCCGTGGGTGGAAGGGGCGCGTGCAATTGTGCGGCGGCTCCGCGAGGAAGGCCGTGGCGCCCAGGCCGTCAGCTATCGACTTCGCGACTGGGGCTTCTCGCGTCAGCGCTACTGGGGCTGTCCGATCCCGATCGTCTATTGCGACGACTGCGGGATCGTGCCCGTGCCCGACGACGAGCTGCCGGTGCTGCTGCCCGAGGTGGAGGACTACCGACCGAAGGGCAAGCCGCCGCTCGCTTCGAACGAGGAGTGGCTGCGTGTGCCGTGCCCGAAGTGCGGCAAGGAGGGCCGGCGCGAGGCGGACACGATGGACACGTTCGTCGATTCGTCCTGGTACTTCCTGCGCTACTGCGACCCCCGTAACGACCGCGCGCCGTTCGACCGCAAGATCGTCGGCTACTGGATGCCGGTCGACCAGTACGTGGGCGGCATCGACCACGCGACCGGGCATCTGCTCTATTCGCGCTTCTTCGTCAAGGTGTTGAACGAGCTCGGGATGGTCGATTTCCGCGAGCCGTTCGCGCGGCTTTTCCACCAGGGCTGGGTCAAGTTCGACGGGTCGAAGATGTCCAAGTCGCGCGGGAACGTGGTCGGTCCCGACACGGTGTTGGCGGAGAACGGAGCGGACGCCGTGCGCCTGTACATCCTCTTCATGGGCCCGGCCGATCAGGACATGGAATGGCAGGAGCGCGGATTAGAGGGGATCGTGCGCTTCCTGCGCAAGCTGTGGCGCGTCGTCGGCGAGGTCGTGGAGACGGCACGGGAGGGCGGTTCGGACGGGGAGCTCACGCGCAAGGCGCACGAGACTGTGGCGCGGGTGACGGATGACGTCGGGCGGCGGTTCGTGTTCAACACGCCGATCTCAGCGGTGATGGAGCTCGTGAACGAGCTGGGCCGCTCACCCGAAGCTGCCGATGCCCGTTTCGCCGCGGAGACGGCCGTGTCGCTGATCCAACCGTATGCGCCGCACGTCGCCGAGGAGCTGTGGGAGCGGCTCGGCCGGTCGCGCCTGTGGGAGGAGCCGTGGCCCGTCGCCGACGAGTCGCAGTTGCGGCGCGAGACGTTCGAGCTCGTCGTGCAGGTGAACGGGAAGGTGCGAGATCGCCTCGAGGTGTCGGCCGATCTCGGCGAGGACGAGCTGATCGAGCGGGCGAAGGCCTCGCCGCGGGTACGGGCGCACCTGGACGGCAAGGAGATTCGGCAGGCGATCGTCGTGCCGAGGAAGCTCGTGAATCTCGTCGCCGGTTAGCCGGCGCGGGCCGGCTCGGCTGACACAGAGTCGGTACGAAGGCGTCACACACGTGTTGCCGATCTGTTGTCACGCTGGACGGCATGCCGGATTTCCTGGTCTCGCGTCGTCGCGTGCTTTTCGCGCTCGCTGCGGCGGTTCTGTTCCTCGTGCTCGTGAGCAGGGTGCTTTCGGGCGGTGGGGCCTCGAGCGCGCTGCCGCCGCCACCGCCCGTTGCGACGACGAAGACCACCGCGGCTGAGGTCGTGATCGACGTCGTCGGGGCCGTTCGCCGGCCGGGCCTCTACCGGCTCGGACAGGGCAGTCGGGTGGCTGACGCGCTGAACCGGGCCGGCGGCGCCACGCGCAGGGCCGACCTTGCGCTCGTCAACCTGGCTGCACCGATCGCCGACGGCGAGCAGGTCGTCGTGCCGGTCCGGGGACAGGGCTCTGTGCCTGCGGCGGGCTCGGGTGGCGCTGGGCCTGTCTCCACCGGACCGGTGCATCTCAACACCGCCACGATCGACCAGCTCGACAGCCTCCCGGGAATCGGGCCCGTGACCGCACAGAAGATCCTCGACTACCGGCAGAAGCACGGGGCGTTCGGCTCCGTCGACGAGCTGGACGCCGTGCCGGGAATCGGCCCCTCCAGGCTCGATCAGCTTCGCGACCTGGTCGCACCTTGAGGCTCGCGGGCCTCATGCGATATCCAGCGCACTGCCTGCTCGCATCGCTGTGTTCAGGGATCGCTGCCGCCAATCTCGCTCGGAGCGACTGGGTCCTACCAGCAGGATTCGCTGCGGGGTTTGCCGCTCTGGGGGCCGGAGCCGATGCGCGTCACCGCCTGGTGTTCGCGGCGCTCGCGCTTGCGGCGAGCGGCTGGTGGTGGGGAACGCTTCGTCTCGAACGCATCGATCGCAGCGTGTTGATCTCCCAGGTGGGGCGTGCGGAGCGGTCGCTCGTCATAGTGACCGCACCGCCTCGGCAGACAAGATTCGCGCTCCGGATCCCGGCGGAGGTGCTCCGCTTCGGTCGATTGCGTCTGGACGAGCCGGTGTTGCTCCAACTGCCGCTGGGCCGCGCTCCGCCTCAAGGGGCGATCCTGGAGGTGCTCGGCGTGATCAAGCTCCCGCGAGGGCCGAGCCACGGCTTCGACGAACGGACGTGGTTGCGGCGGCACGGAGTTCATGTGGTGCTGGGCGGCGACCGCTGGCGCGTGCTCGGCCACCGTGGCGGCCTCGGCGGGCTCGCCGACCGTCTGCGCTCTGCGCTGGGCCGGTCGATGGCTCCGGGCGTCCATGGTGAGCGGCACGCCGTGATCGCGGGCGTCGTGCTCGGCGACGAACAGGGCCTCTCTCAGGAGCTCAGACAGCGTTTCCGCGCCTCCGGTCTCTATCACTTGCTAGCCGTCTCGGGCCAGAACGTCGCGCTCGTCGCGGCGGGCGTGCTCGCGTGCGCGTGGCTGCTCGGCCTGCCGCGCTGGCTGGGAGAACTCGGCGCGCTGGCGGGTATCGGCGGGTACGTCCTCGCTGTTGGAGCTCAGCCGTCGGTCGTTCGCGCCGGAGTCGCAGGAGCGCTTGGATCGCTCGCCTGGCTCACGGCTCGCGCAGCCGACCGCTGGTACCTGCTCTTGCTCGGGGCTCTGACGCTGCTCGCGTGGAACCCGTACGACATCTTCGACCCTGGGTTCCAGCTCTCGTTCGCTGCGGTAGGGGCAATCTTCGTCGGCGTGCCGCGCTTGCAACGGGTTCTCGAGGGATATCCCTTGCCGAATCGTCTGGCGGGTCTCGTGGCCGTCTCGACGGCTTGCGGTCTTGCGACAGCACCGATCCTGTGGCTCCAGTTCGGTTCGGTGCCGCTCTTGACCGTGCCCGCGAACGCGCTGGCGGCACCTGCGGTCGTTCCGCTACTCGGGCTCGCGGCGGCGGCGGCAGCGCTCAGCCCGGTCGCACCGGCGGCCGCCGCGGCTCTCGCGTGGCTGAACGGCCTTTGTGCGGCCTACCTGGCCGGGTGTGCGCGCTTGGTCGGAGGGCTCCCGTTCGCCCAGATCCGCTCCGGCTGGGCTGCCGCTGGTCTCGGTGTACTGGGGCTCGGCGGGGCCGCCTATGCTTGGCGCCGGTGGCAGAGCTCAAACCCGCCTACCTCCTGATGGGCACAGACCGGCCGAAAGTGGCGCTCGCGCGCCGCCGTCTTCGCGACCGGGTCGGCCCCGACGCGACCGAGCTCCTTTCCGCACTCGAAGTGAGCGGCGAGGACGTCGTTGCTTCTTGCAACGCGCTCGGGCTCTTCGCGACCGAACGCCGACTCGTCGTCGTCGAGGACGTGGAGCGCTGGAAGGCGCCGGATGTCAAGGCCGTCATGGTCTATCTGGCAAGCCCTGCACCGACCACTGTGCTCGCATTCGTCGCAAACGAGCTCAAACGCGATTCGCCGCTCCTGAAGGCTGTCACAGCAGCGGGGGAAGTCCTCGCTTACGACCTCCCTCAACGAGGAAAGAAGGCGGACGTTCCCGCCTGGGTCGAGAAGCAGTTCGCAGCGCGCGGGGCGAAGGTCGACCGAGCCGCCTGCCGACTGGTGGTCGAGCTCGTCGGCGACAACCTCGACGAGCTCGCCACGGAGGTCGACAAGCTCCTGGCGTGGGCCGACGGAGACCAGCTCGGGGAACGCGAGATCGCCGCGCTCGTCGTCCCGCGCGCCGAGACGCCCCCGTTCGCCCTGACCGACGCCTGGGGCAGGCGCGACGTCCGTGGCGTCCTCGAAGCGGCCGAGCTGTTGCTCGAGCGGTCGAGTGACTCACCTCGCGACAGTCTGGCCCGAACAGCCGCCCTGCTCACGAGTCACGTCTCGCGCGTGGCGGAGTGCCAGGCTCTCGCCGCGGAAGGTGTTCCAGCGCGCGCCGCAGCCGACCGTCTGAAGCGAAACGCCTTCTACGTCCAGAAACTCTACGACCAGGCCGCGAACTACACCTCTGACGAGCTGCGCGATGCGATCGTTCGCCTCGCAGGGCTCGATCTCGCGCTCAAGGGAGGCAGCCGTCTCGCTCCGGAGCTCGAGCTCGCACGGGCGCTGGTCGAGATCACGCGGCCCGCCGAGGCTGCGCTGACGAGCTAGCCCCCGCCGGCGACAAGTCGCGCCGCCTGAGCCTTCTTGCGAGCGGCAGCGTTCTTGTGCAGCGCCCCGCGTGCCGAGGCGCGATCGATCCAGCGAACGAGCTCGCGGTGCCGAGTGGCGATCTCGTTCGAGTCGCCGCCCTCGACGGCAGCACGCAGGTGGCGCGTCAGCGTCTTGACCGTCGAGCCGTAGCGGAGATTCTCGAGCCGCTCGCGGGCGGCGGTCCGGACGCGCTTCTTCTGTTGGCGAATGTTCGGCATGGCGTAAAAACGCCCGCTCCGCGGGCGGTCGCGATGGTACCAGAGGGCGATCCGAAGCCACGCTTTCGGCGCAAGGGCGTGACCCACACGTGCGTTTTTGCTCGTTAGGCTCGACGCGGGGAGGAGGTTGGGCGTACCGAACTAAGGGGCGGCGTCGAGGACGACCGCCCGGGAACGGCCGAGCACCGTTCCTATACTCGCGCCGTGGATGAGCGAGGCTCGCGCCGGCGGCTTGCCTGGTCGACGGCGATCTTCTCGCTCGCGACCGGTCTCTCCCGGATTTTGGGTCTCGTCCGGGAGATCGTCGTGCGACGCTACTTCGGCGTCGAAGGAAGGATCAACGCCTTCACCGTCGCGTTCCAGGTGCCGAACCTCGTGCGCGCGCTCGTCGCAGATGCTGCGCTCTCCTCTGCCTTCGTCCCGGTCTTCAGCGAGCTGCTCGAAAAAGGGGAGCGCACCCGGGCCTGGCGCGTCGCATCGAGCCTCGTCTGGCTGCTCCTGCTCGGCCTCGGCGGCCTGACCGCTCTCTTCATCGTCCTTGCACCCTGGCTGATGGCGCCCTTCGGCTTCCACGGCGCCGAGCAGCAGCTCGTCGTCAATCTCTCGCGAATCCTGTTCCCCATCGTCGCGCTCCTCGGCGTCTCGGGGATCGTCGTCGGGATCCTGAACAGCTACGAGCACTTCTCGGTCCCGGCGCTCACGCCGGTCTTCTGGAACCTCGCGATCATCATCGGTCTCGTCGTCGGCGTCCCGCACGCGCACTCCACCGACTCGAAGCTCTACGTCTACGCCGTCTCGATCCTGATCGGGACGGTAATCCAGGTGCTGCTGCCGCTGCCGTGGCTCGCCGGCCGTGACGGGAACCTCCGCGTCGCGATCGACTGGCGCGACCCGGCGATCAAGCAGGTCTTCGTGCTGATGATCCCCGTGACGCTCGGGCTCGGCCTGATCAACTTCAACGCAGTCATCGACACGTTCTTCGCGGCCAGGTTCATCGACCGGAACATCGCACCGAGCGCGATCGACGCCGCCTTCCGCATCTACATGCTGCCGCAGGGGATGTTCGCCGTCGCCGTCGCGACTGTGCTCTTCCCGTCGCTTGCCCGGCTCGCGACCCGTGGAGATCTCGAAGGCTTCCGCCACACGGTCGGGCTCGGCCTGCGCCAGATCGGTTTCCTCCTGATCCCGGCCAGCGTCGCGGCTGCGGTTCTCGCCGAGCCGATCGTGAGGCTCCTCTACCAGCGAGGCGAGTTCACGGCGCATCAAACTCCGGTCGTTGCCGCCGCCCTGGCTGCTTTTTCGGCGGGACTCACCTTCAACGGCGTCATGCTGATGCTGAACCGGGCCTTCTTCAGCCTGCAGTCGCCCTGGACGCCAACTGCGGTCGCGCTCGCAAATCTCGTGCTCAACGGGCTTCTCGACGCCGTCTTCTACCGGTTCGGCACCTGGGGGATCCCGCTCGCCACCTCGGTGGTGAACATCGTCGGGACGGCTGCGCTGCTCATCCTGCTCCGCCGGCGGCTCGGCCGGCTCGAGGTTCACGAAACCGGACGGGCAACCGCCCTCGTCGTGATTGCCTCGAGTGCGTTCGCCGGAGTCGCATACGGTGTATGGCGTCTGGTCGACGAAGCCGCCGGCCGCTCGTCCGGGGGCCAGGTCGCCTCGCTCGGATCGGCCTTCCTCGCGGGTTTCGCGATCTACCTAATTTCCTGCCGTTTGCTGGGAGTTCGTGAGCTCCAGGCGCTGCTATCGTTGCGAACCCGCCTCCGCCGGAGCTGATCACGCATGGACCAAGAACGCATCCGCAATTTCTCGATCATCGCCCACATCGACCACGGGAAATCGACCCTCGCCGATCGCATTCTCGAGGTCACAGACACGGTCTCCGGCCGCGAGATGCGCGAGCAGGTGCTCGACACCATGGAGCTCGAGCGCGAGCGCGGAATCACGATCAAGGCGCAGGCGGTCCGTGTGCTCTGGAAAGGCCACCAGCTGAACCTGATCGACACGCCGGGGCACGTCGACTTCACCTACGAGGTCTCCCGCTCGCTCCAGGCCTGCGAAGGCGCTCTCCTCGTCGTCGATGCGGCTCAAGGGATCGAGGCGCAGACAGTCGCAAACGCCTACCTGGCGATCGAGAACAACCTCGAGATCGTCCCGGTCGTGAACAAGATCGATCTGCCGCAGGCCGACCCGGACGCGGCCGCGTCGGAGGTGGCCTCGCTCGTCGGTGACGACCCCGAGCGAGTGCTTCGCATCTCGGCCAAGACCGGCGAGGGGATCGAAGCGGTACTGGACGCGATCGTCGAGCGAATTCCCCCGCCTGGCGGCGATCCGGCTGCGCCGCCGCGCGCGCTCATCTTCGATTCCTCGTACGACCAGTACCGAGGCGTCGTGGCCTTCGTGCGAGTGGTCGACGGCACCTTCAAGACTCGCGAGCCGCTACGGGCGATGGCGCAGGGGACGCGGTTCGAGGCCGAGGAGCTCGGCTTCTTCTCGCCGACGATGCGCGCCGCGGACATGCTCACCGCAGGCGAGGTCGGCTATGTCGTCACCGGTCTCAAGGACGTGAGCCGCCTGCGTGTGGGCGACACGCTCACGGCGGAGGGGAACGCCGCTGCAGAGCCGCTTCCCGGCTACAAGGACGTGAAGCCGATGGTCTTCGCCGGCCTCTTTCCGACCGATTCGGACGCCTACCCGGAGCTGCGCGACGCCCTCGAGCGGCTGAAGCTGAACGACGCCGCCCTCTTCTACGAGCCGGAAACCTCTAACGCGCTCGGCTTCGGCTTCCGCTGCGGGTTCCTGGGCTTGCTGCACATGGAGATCGTTCGAGAACGGCTCGAGCGTGAGTTCGATCTCGATCTGCTCGTGACCGCGCCGAACGTCGCCTACCGCGTCGAGACCAAGGCCGGCGAGACAGTCGAGGTGCACAACCCGGCCGAGATGCCGCGCGAGGTCGAGCGGGTCGAGGAGCCCTACATCAAGGCGTCGATCATCGTCCCCAAGGAGCACGTCGGCGCAGTGATGGAGCTGAACAACGACCGCCGTGGACGCTTCGACCACATGGAGTACCTGTCCGAGAATCGCGTGCTGCTCTCGTACGAGCTGCCGCTCGGAGAGATCGTGCTCGACTACTACGACCAGCTGAAGTCAAGGACGCGCGGTTACGCGAGCTTCGACTACGACCTCGCCGGCTTCCGCGAGGGCGACCTGTCGCGCGTGGACGTCCTGATCGCCGGTGAGCCCGTGGACGCGCTGTCTCTGATCGTGCACCGCGACGGTGCCTATGCGCGGGGAAAGGCGCTGGTAGACCGTCTGCGCGAGGAGATCCCGCGCCAGTTCTTCGACGTCCCTGTGCAGGCCGCGATCGGCTCGCGCGTGATCGCGCGCGAGACGATCA
>WNGJ01008398.1_pt1 | contig 12306 bp, 10 predicted proteins | sample 5400611 | NCBI WGS metagenome assembly WNGJ01 (sample SAMN13153375, study PRJNA577476) | soil metagenome | isolation source: 40 cm soil or saprolite under Garry oak tree replicate 1 | place: USA:California | collected 2016-06-15 | reverse complement strand
AGGAACACCGAAACTTCGGTTTATCTACCCCTACGACGAGGGCGTCTTTCTCTACTCCCAGCGTAGTCCCTTTCCGCGCGTCTCGAATATTCAGGCCTATCTCGACCTCTATGCCCGCGGTGGCCGAGACTACAAACAAGCCGAGCATCTGCTCAACGCGGCAATCGCGGCCCGTTGGAAACTCACATGATGCCGGAGCCACAACGCACCTACGTTTTGGAATTGCTCGCCGCGCTCGGTCCTGCGGCCGACGACTTCGTCGTCGCTGGCGCTCAAGCGATGAAATTCGCCGTTGCGGAGGCGCGCGCGACCAAAGATGTGGATTTTGTTCTAAACGTCTTGGCGCTTCGCGACCAACCTCTGTCTCTTGCAGATACCCTTGCCAAGCTCGGTTATGCTCCTGTTCCCGAATCTAGAAATTTCCAATTCGTAAAGCCCATTCCCCACAGCAAGGAGACCATGCGTATTGAATTTATGGCGCCGGAGGAATTCAAGCGCCACAACGACATTCGCGTCGATATTCAGAGAGGTGTCCACGCCCGCGCTTGCGCCGGTGGCTCGATTGCCGTCGAGCAGTCCGACCCGCGCACCATTTCCGGAAACCGTCCCGACGGCACCACATTCGCCGGCCAAATCCGCGTCACACGCCCCCACGCCCTCGTGATGCTGAAGCTTCTGGCCCTCGTCGATCGGTACAACAACATCCGTGGCCCGAAAGAAGCCCGCCACGACCGTGAGGAAGCCCAAACCCACGCGTTTTGTCGCGATCCTGCGAGCCGTCGCGGACATTCCCTCGTTCAATACCGCCTTCGTTTCGCAATTTCAGCGTGAGCCGGCCCTCGGCATCCCGGTCCTTCGCATTCTCGCTGACTACTTCCGCGAACGGACGTCACCGGGCCTCATCCTCTATGCCGAACACATCGCCGCCAGTCTCCCCGCCGAACGCTCCACCACTGAGACTATCGAATCCGAAACCGAGAAGGCCCTTCAGGTTGTCCTTCGTTTCTTCCCAAACCCGGATTTCCTCGCCGTTGCGGCCGCGATCGACGACAGCACCAACCACACCCAAGGGTCTCCGCTAGTCCACGAATACCTGTCGAGCCTAGAGCAATCACGCATTCCACTCTCCCACCCTCTCGCGCTTACCCTTCTTCCGGCTGGCGCGTTCGGCGGGGCCTATGCCCGAGGCAGCACGTTCGTTACGAACGCGGGCGAGCTGATCTCCAAGCTGACCGAAGCCGAACGCCAATTGTTGCTCGCGTATCTCCAAAACAAAGTGCAACCACTCCAAGCGAGCGAAGACCTGCGCGCCAAACATCCGCATACCCTCAACCGGTAGTTCATGCAGGCTGAGACTAGGCTCATGGCTGTACGTTCCTTTTGGCGCTGATTATCAGGGTTCTGGACGGATCGTCGACTACACGAAGGTTAACCAGAAACCACACTGTGGGATGTTGGCAGGAGAGCGCACGGGCGTCACTGGGACACGTACACCGTAAGTAGACGAGGCAAGTGACGGGCAGAAATTGTCGTGGCCGAGGCAGCGCAGCGAATTCGGTACAACTTCGGTACAACTGAGGGCGAGATTTCGGGAGAGAGAGCCGGTAAGCGACGCTCAGCAAAGCATTTAGAATTCTTGCCTTCTTTGTTAGAAGGCAGACGCTCTACTGGAACTACCTTGTACCAGGAAAGAAAATCGTTCCGCGTCGCGGTTGGCCAATTGCACGGTGCTCCGGATTTTGTAAATGACGCCAAAGCCACGACTTAGTGAATTTGTCTTACGGTTCGGGACCAGGACGTCGATGGTTCAAATCCATTCGCCCCGACCACTTCTTTTACAATCAGCGGTTTACGGGCACACGAAAAGTCGTTGAGCGCCTAGTCGCGGGCTAGCAATTCTGTTTTCAAATCACCTGCACGCAACCAATCTTTCTCGTCTGAATTCAGTGTCTTATGGTGCGAAGTGCACCCTTTGTACCTGGCGCGTCGCGCAATTTTTCGAATGCACTTTTCATTGCCAAGACTTGTTGTTTGCGCTGGACTAGCAGGTAGGGTCACGCACAGCGAGCCACAAGCGAGAGCGATTGTCCCAACCGTAGACCATGGAACTTTCATTTTTGGATAAACTATGTTTTGGTTCTTCGAAATTCCGTTCCGGCTAACTGCTTTCTCCAAAATCTCCTTCGGGTTCTGGCAACCTGTCGCCGTCGCGTGCCACCCACGCGTACAGGGCAGGTAGCAGAAAGATGCTCAAGAGCAGAGCGCCCAAGAGGCCCCCGACAATGACGATGGCAAATGGCCGTTGCGAATCCGATCCAATTCCATGAGATAGCGCCGCAGGAAGGAGCCCGAGAGTTGCAACCAGCATTGTCATCATCACAGGACGCAAGCGGAGTACCGCTCCCTCGATGGCCGCGGATTCGATGGTGTGTCTCGCAGCGCGAAGCTGATTGATATACTCAAGGAGAATGACGCCGGTCTCGACGGAAACGCCGAAAAGCGCCAGAAAGCCTACACCTGAAGAAACGCTGAGATGAGTGCCGGTGACGAGCAGGGCCAGGAGTCCCGCGATGGGGGCAATCGCAACATTGGCGAGGATAAGGCCGGCCCACTTTGCGGAAGCAAACATGGTGTAGAGCACGATGAAAATCACCAGGACGGTCACCGGTACGACAATCATTAGCCGCCTCTGGGAACGTTTCTGACTTTCGTATTCGCCGGCCCAATCAATGTGATAGCCCGTGGGAAGCTTCACTCGCTCGCCCACGAGCTTCATTGCTTCCTCTACAGTGCTGCCAAGGTCTCGGCCGCGGACGCTATACTTGATCGCCACATAGCGCGAATTTCCTTCGCGGTAGATTTCAGAAGCGCCGTCCCGCACTTCTACCGTGGCAAGCTGACCCAAAGATATGCGCTCCCCGGAAGGCGACAGGACGCGAACGTTTTCGATAGCTTCCTTAGTTTCGCGATAGAGAGCCTGATAGCGAACCACAAGGTCGTATCGTTGCTCCCCCTGCAAGACCTGGCTAACCGCTTTTCCGCCTACCGCTGTCTCGACACCATCCTGGACATCCGCCACATTGATGCCGTGGCGGGCGGCTTGTTGACGGTCCACTGTGATGTTCAGATTGGGTTGTCCCAATATGGGGAACAAACCCAGATCCTCAATTCCGGGAATACGACGCATGACATTTACGACCTCGTCGCCCTTTTCCTCGAGGGTACGCAGGTCGTCGCCATACAGCTTTATGGCCAGCTCACCCTTCACTCCGCTGACCGCTTCTTCCATGTTGTCTTCGATGGGCTGTGAGAAATTCCAAAGAATGCCGGGCATCTTGCTCAGCTCACGATCCATTGCGGCGATAAGTTCCTCTTTGTCCTGGCCAAATACGGAGCGCCATTTTTCTTTTGGTTTAAGGTCGACGAAGTACTCGGTGTTGAAAAAGCCGGTTGCGTCTGTGCCGTCATCGGGTCGGCCCACCTGGCTAACCACTTGGGTGACTTCAGGGAACGAAGCAAGGATCACGCGGGCTTGGTGCGCAACGCGAATGGCTTCCGTCGGCCCCGTGCTGGGCGCTAGTGTTCCGCGAACCCAAACGGCGCCTTCATCGAGGTGAGGAAGAAACTCGGAGCCAATGACTCCACTAAGCATCAGAAACACAGAAACGCCGCACGCTGCCACTCCCACAGCTACGGTGACCCGCCGATGCTCAATTGCCTGTCTCACTGCCACGCGGTACTTTTCTCGCAGGAAATGCATGACGGGGTTGTGCCATTCCCGTACTCCGCCGCGAAACTGAAGAAAGGCTAGAACAGGCGCGATGACGATGGAAAAGATCAGCGCACCCAGGAGAGCAAAGGAGACGGTCCAAGCCATTGGTTTGAAAAGGCGGCCTTCGACACTTTGGAGTGTGAAGATGGGCAGATAGGCTGCGATGATGATGGCGCGCGCGTAAAAGACGGGGCGCAGCACTTCGCGCACAGCTTCGCGAATGCGCTGCAAAGGCGTCTTTGGAACACTTGCCTCCAGGCTGAAGTGACGGACGATGTTTTCGATGATCACTACAGTTCCGTCAACGACCATTCCGAAATCCAGCGCACCCAAAGAGAGCAGGTTCGCGGGAATCTTGTTGAGGTCGAGGCAAATGGAAGCGAAGAGCAGCGAGAAGGGGATGGTCAGAGCGACGATGATCGCACCACGGACATTGCCCAAGAAGAAGAGGATGATTGAGACAAGCAGGACACCTTCGGTCAGGTTGTGCAGGACGGTGTGCGTCGTCAGGTGAACGAGGTCGCTCCGATCAAGGAATGGAACGATCCTTACGCCGGAGGGGAGGATGTGGTCATTCAGTTCTTGAATCTTTTTGTGGATTGCCGCGAGAGTTTCGTCTGCGTTGGCGCCTTTCCTCAGCAGGACGATGCCTTGCACCACGTCATCGTTGTCGATCACTTTTCCGTCACTTCGATGGATTGCCTTTCCGCATTGTCCCAGGCGAATCTTCGGCCCTTGCGTCACTGCGGCCACGTCTTTCACGCGAACCGGGGTCCCGCCTTTGGTCGCGATGACTGTTTGCTCGATGTCCTGGGTTTTGCTGAATAAGCCGACCTCTCGAATGTTAACTTGCTGTAATCCCGCTTCGACGAAACTCCCGCCGGCGTTGGTATTGTTGTTGGCAAGCTGTTGCTCTACCTGGTTGATGCTCAGGCCATGGGCGATAAGAAGGTTCGGATCGACGCGCACTTGGTACTCGCGGGTGGTGCCGCCGAAGCTCGCAACATCGACGACGTTGGGGACGGACTTGAACTGCTTTTCCAGCGTCCAATCTTCAATGGACTTCAACTCCATCAAGTCATACTTGGGATTGGTGCTATTGAGTGTGTAGAAGAAAATCTGCCCTACGGGACTCCAGTCCGTTCCCATCTGAGGTTGCAGGCCGGTGGGAAGCGTTACCTGGGACAGCCTTTCCAGTACCTTCTGCCGATTCCAGTCGTTTTCCGAATTGTCGTCGAAGATGAGCATGACGCTGGACAGCCCGAATAGAGAGACGGACCGCAAATGCGCCAGGTGCGGTATCCCATTCATCTGAATCTCGATAGGAATGGTTACTTGCTGTTCGATCTCTTCCGCTGCCCGACCCGGCCACTGCGTGATGATGTTGACGTAGCTGTTCGCCACATCCGGGTAAGCTTCCACAGGTAGGCTGCGAAACGAGATGGCCCCCCAGACGAGCAAAAGAACGGCAATCGCCAAAACGATGAAGCGATTGTTCAGAGCGGAATTGATGAGACCGCTCAGCATGTGGCTTGCCCTTGAGGCTTCAAAAGGGATTTCACTTATTGCTCCACAGTGTTTTGCAAGACCAAGGCGTTGCTGACGACCATTTGTCCTGGTTGCAACCCGGACTTAATTTCCTGCATGTTGCCGGGCAACAGGTTGCCGGCGGCGATTTCCAGGCGGCGGAAGTGATTGCCGCCTGCCGGAACGTAGACCCAATCTCGGTCGTGCAGATGCAAAATGGCGGTGGCGGGAACCGCGGCTCGCCGTTCTCTTGTCCGGTCTCGGAATGTGGCCCGAACAAACATTCCGATGCGCATGATGAGCCCCGGATTGTTCACTTCGATGCGGACCTTGACCGTGCGAAGGCTTGGATCGAGCACTGGTCCGACGTTGCTGATTTGGCCCCTAAACACTCTGTCGGGATAGGCGTTCAGCCGGATTTCCGCACTTTCACCGACGTGCACCCTCGGAAGATCATTTTCGTAAACATCGCAAAGAATCCACACGCGGGATAGGTCGGAAATCGTGAACGGATTTGGAGAATTCAGTCCGGCGACGCCCGCCGCGTTCGTCACCTGCTGGTCCGTGATAACGCCCGAAACTGGAGCGCGGACATCGACGATGGGAGCCGGATGATCGATACTGCCGCCAAGAACGCGAAGTCGTTCTGTCGTGTTCTCAACGTCGACCTTAGCCTTTTCTTCTGCGTCTTGCGCCACCTGGAGATCGTTTAGGGAGACTGCGCCTTTGTCATACAAGAGCTTTGCCCTCTCTAATTGCGTCCGGGCGAGTTGTTCGTCCGCTAGGGCCTTTCGATAATCGGAAAACGCAGCGGACATGTCCGCGCTTTGCACACGTAGCAGCACTTGTCCTTTCTTGACGGAGTCCCCGAGTCTTGCCTTGATTTCGACAACGCGACCCGTCGCAATCGAAATGACGGGGACATTTCGAGAGATGTCTGGAGTCACCGTGCCGGTCGCGGTCAATTCTGCCGAGGCATCATGCTCACTTGCTGCGACAAGCGGGAACTTCTCGGGATGATCGACCCCGACGACGTTTACGTCTTGCTCGTGCTCCACCTCGACGCTTGGCGGCGCCTCAGATTTTGGATCGCCCTTGCTTTGGCCGCAGCCAGCGATGAACAGACCGAGGGCGAAGAACTGGGCCATCCGTTTGAACGTGACGCAATTCATTGAATGACCTCGCGGCCCACGGCAAGGTTTAGCTGGTTCGCGCCTTCCAGATACGAGCCGATCAGGTTCAGATAACTCAGTTGAACGCTGCGGTATCCCGCCTGGGCGTTCAGGAAATCCAGCAGGGACGCGGAGCCGTGCTCATAAGAGAACGCAATCGTGTCCCGGACTCTGGAGGCCTGCTCCAGATACCGGTCCTTGTATGGCTGAAGAAGAACCAGCGTGCTCTTGACTGTGGCGTAGGCAGAGTCTACATCGCTGAACACCTGCGCCCGGGCAGCGTCCACGAGTCCTTGGTTACGCTCAACGTCCAGTTGCGTGCGCAGCTTTTCGCCTTGATTTCTATCGAAAATTCGCAATGGAATACTGACGCTGAGTCCTAGAGTCTGGTGGTCAAACGGGTTGTTGAACGACGGATTGTAGGTGTACCAGGTACTGACAGTCGGATCGGTTGATCCGTTAGCGACTGCAAGCTGGTGATCCACTTTGGCCTTGTCCACCGACTGCAGGGCGGCTCGCAGGTGCGGACGACTGTCCAGGGCCACTTCCCGGACTTCCTCCGGTGCCGCAATATGGGTTGAAAAGTCAAATGGACCGCTCACGTCGAATTGTTCGACCGGCATTCGATCATTCAAAAGGGCGAGAAGTTGAATCTTAGCTGTGCGCAAATTGACTTCAGCGGTTTGCACATCGGATTCATATTGAACTCGTTGCAATTCCAGTCTGTCCAAGTCGACTCGTGCGATCGCTCCGGCCTTGTAGCGTTCGCGGTTTACTTCGATGATGTGGTCGTAATAGGTAAGGTTTTCCCGGGCAAGATTCAGGACGGCCTTCTGCTGGAGAGTCTGGACAAAAGCCGCTCGCAGGTCGAAAAGGAGGGTTCGTTCCAGGTCTGATAGATCCGAGATAGCAACCTTCGTAGCGCTCTGCGCGCTCTCCAACCGCAGTTCCCGCTTTCGCTGCCTTTCGTGCAGATAACTAAAGTTGGTTGAAGGTGCAGAGCCGGAAAGAGGCCGCCAGACTCCCTGATGTGGCGCAATCTGTGTACCGTCCATTGACAGAGTGACGTTTGGATTGGGGCGCAGGTACGCCGTGATTTCTTGCGCGCGCGACTCCTCGACGCCGATTTTGCCGACACGCAAAGAAGGGTTCGCTGCTTCGAATTTGTCACGAACTTCTTGCCAAGTCAGAGCCCTCTGGGCAAAACCGCTTCCTGCCAAGACTAGTGTTACGGTGGGTACACTGCACAGGCGTTGCAAAAAACGTCTCATAAGACCTCCCAACCGCTATGGCCGTCAGAGAAACCACAGAACTTGAGCGGGGCAAGCGCTACAGGGCCCCAGACTCAATGGCTCAGATTGAAGTGCGGGCGTCCAGTGATAGCGAGCGAACATGCGCGCGAACACGCGTCGATGAATTCCGAGCCAGTTCGTTTATTGATGAAGCGCGAGGGAGGGAGGAGCTCGACTGAGGAAAGAACGACTGCTTGAAAGCGCGGCAAAATGGAAAACGTCTGTTCTTACATGACCTTCTACGATTTGAGGGAAAAGTACCCCCTCACATTCTTCGTACTCTCCGGGAAGATAACGCGAGAGAAGCGCGGCCGTAGCGTCCTTGATTGCATCGGGCTTGGAGATTCGAGAGTTTTCGGAAGTAGCGAAGGCTCCCGCAAAAGCGGAGGAGTCAGATTGCGTAAAGTTTCCCCGGCCATCATTCAAAAGGACTGCGACAGGCTGGTTTGTCCAGAATGTGGTAACGATGACGTCAGGGTAGCTGTCGCCATTTATGTCACGCGATGTTAGCTGGAGTCCACCCGCGGGCGCCGTGACGCCGATGGTCTGCCGCAACCCGGTAGTTAGACGGAAATCGACGAAATAACGCGTGTCACCGAAACCGCTGTGTCCGGTCTGAACGCTAGCCAGGTCGGGTCTGTTGTCACCGTCGAAGTCGCTGATTGTGAATTGAGACGCCACTGGCCGCGATGAACCGGAGCTACTCTCGGGAAGAGAGGCAGCCCTCCCCAAAGGGGACAACCCGATGAGCGCGCACCAAAGAAGCAATGCCACACAGAAGGCTGTGGACGAAGCGGGGCCCCGCTGGCGCGGCGCGTTTGGCAAACTAACCATAAAGTTCAAAGACGGGCAAACGTTTTTCTCTCACGACCCGAGCCGTCTCAGAGTCTCTAGCCGAAGCATAACATTCCCAGACAGCAGCGCAAAACCTTCCTCTGAATTGTATCTCAGTGAATTTGTTCCAGGGCACATGGCGGATGATCCCGGACTTGAAAAGCACACCTTCCTCGGAGCCTTTGCTGTATTTTCTAGGCGACCCGATTGGAGGTGCATCCATGCAAAAAGAGGAAATCTGCGCAAGGATCCGAGACGTCGGAATCGTTCCCGCTGTTCGCACATCTTCGACCGATGATGCCAGATTCGCTGCGGAGGCGGTCGCCAAGAGTGGAATCCCCATCGTCGAGATTACTATGACCGTACCGGGGGCCGTCGACGTGATTTCCCACCTCGTGAAGAACCTTCCCGATGTGATCGTCGGTGCAGGAACCCTTTTGGACGTGGATACAGCGCGGGTTTGCGTGGCTGCTGGCGTTCGATTCCTCACTTGTCCTGGCCTCGACCTGGAGATCGTGAGCTTCGCCGCAAAAGAGACAATGTGTGTGATGGCCGGCGCCCTCACACCCACTGAGGTGATTACGGCGTGGAAAGCCGGGTCTGACTTCGTGAAGGTATTTCCTTGTGCTCAGGTAGGTGGTGATAGTTACATCCGCGCTCTAAGAGGTCCTTTGCCCCGAGTGCCGCTCATCGCCGCCGGAGGCGTCAACCAGCAGACGGCAGCTAATTTCATACTGGCGGGTGCCGACGCAATCGGTATAGGTCGCGAGCTAATCCCAAAAGAAGCACTTCAACAGCATCAAGAAGGGCGCATCAGCGAGTTGGCGCGTCGGTTTCTGGGATATGTGAAGAGCGCCCGCAGCCAAAAAGCTGCGTCCTGAGCGCGGCCCACGAGGGCGCGCGAAGCGGGCCAGAAGTCTTAGTGTTGTATCGGAAGCGCGAGTGAGCAAGCTGCACACACGTTCACGGTGTGTTTGCGCGCTTTCGATACAACGACTTGAAGGAAGCCGGCCGCGGTTGCGGCGGAGGCGGGCACCATGCAAATTCAATGGTAGGAAAGAGCGGTGTAGGGGTGCACCTAGGCTCTGCTGCATCGCGCCATCCATGACATCGTGCACTAAAAGATCGGCTAAGACGAAAGAGCACCTCGAAGAGCGTGGTTGAATGAGCTGAAAGAAGAGATCTGTTAGGCGGCGAGGCGCAGAGGTACGGAGCGTGCCGAGGCACGCGGAGGTTTCGGGTAAGAGAGAGTCCTTTCATGCCGCAGCCGTGATCTCCGGTGGAGAACGAAGTTGAATTTCAGCAGCGGTGAGCCTTTCGATGACCTTCATCGGTCCGCCGCATTTAGGGCAGCGCCAAAGATCAGGCGAGTCTTCGGTGGAGGAAGCAGGTTGTTCGGTTTGCGATTCTTCGTTCTAGTCCCGTTGTGGGAAGCGTCGGATGCGTCCATCTTCCGGCGAGTAAATCCTCATAAGCGCGGCAGTGTTTAGCGGCGCCGCGCTGCAAAACTCCGCGACAGTCGGCTTCCCGTCACTTGCACTAACGTCGCTGCCTGAAAAACGACCGTGACTTTGGTCACTATCCCATTTACAGGACTTGTTGCCAGACTCGCTACTCGCCTTGTAGCGACAACAATAGTACCGTACCGAGCCACCATCGGTACGGTCCACTTTACTCAGACTGAGGTGCTAGCCATGAAACGCGCAGCCGCTCTGTGCCTCTGTTTTCTACTTTCCGCCTCCACAGCTCTTTCGCAAACAGCAGTCGTGACTCGGAACGCGAATCTCAGGCCCGACCCATCGACCGACCAAGATCCTATCGTCAAGCTCGTTCCCCAGGCACAGGTCCAGCTTCTCGAACCTAACCCGACCAATGGTTTTTATCACGTCAAGGCAGGAGAAAACGAAGGTTGGGTTTGGGGAAAAAGCATTCACATTCAGGCCGACGGTCAGCCAACTTCTTCGTCCAGCACGGCCGCTGGGGGTGCAGGACTAATCGAACAGAGCCCTGTATCTGCCATCTCATCCGATTGGGGTAAAGGGACGCCCGAGGACAATGTCTTCCACGGCGACGAAGGGGATTGCAATGAAACGGGCGATGGCGGCGATACAGATACAAATAAGCTGAAGAATCGCGTAGATGTTCCCACGGCATATCACTATGTGACTTGGGACGCGATCAATAACACCACCTATCCTAAAGGGGCGCCCCGAAGTCGCGCAAATTGGAAGCAGAGTCAGCTCGACCAGATCTCGCCCTTCGAGGGTGTGCCTGTTGCGGTCGAGGGCTATCTCTACAAAGTGAAGGTATGGGCAGGGTGAAGACGTGGCCATCATCGTTGAAACCACGCCACGGCTGAGGCAGCTACATCCCAATTGGACGACGAGCCGATTAAGACCTTGGACGGAAAATGTCGGCAGCCACGCGAACACTGCCTTCAACGGCCAGCCCGTTCGCGTACGAGGCTGGCTGATGCTCGATCCCGAACATCAGGACATGATTAACAGCGGGCTGCGCTCTACTCTTTGGGAGATTCACCCAATGACACAGATTGAAGTATTCCAAGGTGGCCAGTGGGTGGATTTGGATTCGTTACCTTAATCAATATCGAGTTTTAACCCGGAACTTCGCCAGCGGTGGTGAGCAATGTCTAAGAATATTGTTGTGTGCTGCGACGGTACGGGCAACGAGTTTGGAGCCTGCAATTCCAATGTCATAAAGCTCTGCAAGATGCTAGTCTGCGATGATTCGCAGATCGCTTACTACCACCCGGGCGTCGGCACGATGGGCGCGCGCAGTGCCCTCAACAGCATCGGGAAATGGTGGCCGAAAGTCATTGGTCTCGCATTTGGCTACGGTATCTCCAACAATGTCGCCGACGCTTACCAGTTCCTGATGCGGACTTTCGAGCCGGACGACAATCTTTACGTTTTTGGCTTCAGCCGCGGCGCATATACGGCCCGCTGCCTCTGCGGCATGCCGCACGCTCTCGGCCTTCTCACGCAAGGCAACGAAGGGCTGATCCCCTACGCCATTCGCATGCTCAAGAAACAGCCGATCGATTTCCAGGTAGCGGCCGATTTCAAAAACACTTTCTCGCGCGACTGCAGGCCTCACTTCGTTGGGGTGTGGGACACCGTAAGCTCTGTGGGCTGGGTTTATAACGCGGTCCGATTCCCTTTTACCACGGCTACGAAGAATCCCGATCTTGCAGTGGTTCGCCATGCGATTTCAATCGACGAGCGTCGCGCATTCTTTCGTCAGAACCTGTTTGGTCCTCCCCATGACCCGCTGCAGGACGTGAAGGAGGTTTGGTTCGCCGGTGTGCACTCAGACGTGGGCGGTAGTTATCCTGAACCGGAAAGTCAGCTTTCGAAGATTACTCTTCGCTGGATGGTCTGCGAGGCGGAACTGGCAGGCCTGGTAATCGACCAGCAGCTCGCGGCTGACATCCTGGGCGCTAAACCACCCAACGTTGCTCCCGACCCGAATACCAAGAACCAGCACGAATCGCTGCGTGGGTGGTGGTGGATTGCGGAACTCTGGCCCAAGGTTGTCCATATAGAGACTCCTGAACATACCTGGAGAAAGTCCATTCGCGTGAATCTTGGACGTAGGCGTTGGATTGCCCAGGACTCATGGGTGCACCGATCAGTAGAACAGCGCCTGGCCAATCCGAACCTGGGGTATCGCCCGAGCAATTTGCCGC
>WNGJ01019876.1_pt1 | contig 12307 bp, 7 predicted proteins | sample 5400611 | NCBI WGS metagenome assembly WNGJ01 (sample SAMN13153375, study PRJNA577476) | soil metagenome | isolation source: 40 cm soil or saprolite under Garry oak tree replicate 1 | place: USA:California | collected 2016-06-15 | reverse complement strand
GATTATCTTAATCTGATCGGGAGAGATAGGTTGCCCCCTCCTTTCAAACGGATCAATGAGCATTGGGGGTTCTGGTGGAGCCTCCTTCAGGCCCAGCTCAACCTGCACATCATCCCAATCGCCTGTCATAAATTCATCAACCCGGTCCGCGGCGAACGCGCGTTCGATGAGAGGTAATGCCTCTAGTACCTTCAGATCCACCAGAGAACTAATGATGGCGCTGTTCAATTCGTAGTCATTCTCTTCAAAATTTTCCAGCAGCCGGATGAGCGCTGCGACGGCTTCAGGCTTGTCTTCGGGATGCAATTTAGTCATAATTTCAAGACTCTCCGCAATCAAGCCAGTCGCTTCCTGGTGAGACTTGTCAGCTAAATAAGCTTCAATAGTTGGAATAGCTGCTGCGCCAATCAAGCCGTAAACTTGTGGCAATTCATCCATTGCCCAATCGTCTCTAACCCTTTCCACGAGAAGGTGGAGCAGAGGTTCAACCGCGTTCACAGCACGGAGCTGTCCGAGCGCGCGCCAGGCATGGACAGGAGCCCAGTTTTCTGAGGCGTCCTCGCCTGCCTCCCATAATTCTTCATCTGCCGTCATACGCAGCAGATCGGGAATGTGTTCTGGGCCAAGCCCAAGTTCGAGATAGTCAGGCCAATTTTGCGCATCACTGGGCTCAGGTCTCCCATAAGTGAGCAGTTTATCTACTGGTGGTTGATAGTCGATAGTACCCATGATAGTCTCCTTGAGATTGTCTATTATGTGGCTGCTATCATATCATCGTACACAGTAGTATACAATGCCTTTTTGCAGAATTTGCGGCCTCCTATTCCGTCGCGTCTTACTGTGATACAATAGCAAGGATTTAATTGCAAATAAACACGAAGCTAGATGCTTCTCATAATATTTCTCTTGGAGGCTGATGACGATACGATGTTGGAACAAAAAGATTTATTGGCCGGACTTAACGAGCCACAAAAGAAGGCCGTTACTATGACTGAGGGACCGGTGCTGATCCTGGCAGGGCCGGGAAGCGGCAAGACCCGCGTCATCACTCACCGTATTGCCTATCTCGTGCAGCACGAGAACATCTCTCCGTGGCGCATCCTGGCCGTCACATTTACAAATAAGGCAGCTAAAGAGATGCGCGAGCGGCTGGAAAAGCTGGTGGGGATCAATGAGTCGAAAGAGATGACCATTGGCACCTTTCATGCTATCTGCGCCCGTGTACTGCGCGTCGAGGCGGACCATCTCGCCCCCCTGGGACTCAATCGATCCTTTGTTATTCTCGATACTGACGATCAAGCTACCCTTATTAAACAAGCCATCAGGAGCTTGAATCTGGATGAGAAGCAGTACAGGCCACCTGCGATACAGGGAATGATCTCGCGGGCCAAGAACGATCTGCTTGGGCCAGAACAAATGGCCGAGCAGGCGGCAAAATATATTGAAGAGGTGGCTGCGCGAGTCTACAAGGCATATCAAAAACTCCTGCGCGCCAATAATAGCGTCGATTTTGATGACCTCCTCCTTCTCACAGAGCAATTGTGGCGTCGCGAACCGGATGTCTTGCACCGCTACCAGATGCGCTGGCACTACATCCACGTTGACGAGTTCCAGGACTGCAATCTCCCCCAATATAAGTTGATACGACTGCTTGGCTACGGTACAGACGATAGGCACGAAGGACTGGGAAACGTCTGCGTAGTGGGCGATGATGACCAGATGATTTATACCTGGCGCGGGGCCAGTTCTGAGAATGTACAGCGCTTCGAGCGCGATTTTCCGCGCACCAGGATCATCATGCTGGAACAGAACTATCGCTCGACACAGACCATTCTCGATGCCGCCCAGAACGTGGTGCGGCGCAACCGTCTGCGTAAAGATAAGAAATTGTGGACGGCGCTCGGTTCCGGCGAAAAAATCATTTATCACGAGGCCCATAACGAAGAAGAGGAAGGGCTGTTTGTAGCTCGTGAGATCAGCCGCTTGCTGGCGCGAGGTCAGATCGAGAAGCGCGGCGATGTAGCCGTGATGTATCGTACCAACGCGCAGTCACGCGCCCTGGAAGAGCAATTTATGCGGGCCAACATTCCCTACAAGGTCATTGGGAGCCGCAAGTTCTATGAACGCAAAGAAATCAAGGATATGCTGGCCTATTTGCGCCTGCTGGCTAATCCGCATGATGAACTAAGCCTCAGAAGAATTATTAATGTGCCGAACCGCAAGATCGGCCCCAAAACGCTTGGTGAGCTGCAGCAGTGGGCCAACGAAAAAAAAGTGTCGCTCTTTGATGCTATCCAGCAGATTGAGCAGCATCCGACATTGGGCAAGGGAGCAAAAAACGCCCTGAGCGAGTTCGGGCGGCTCATGACCGATCTTGCCAATACGATTGACGAGCTACATCTTCCTGAATTACTGGATAGGATTGCTGAGCGGAGCGGATATGGTCTTGAACTGCGTGAAGGGCCCGAAAGCGAACTAGACCGCTGGGCCAACGTATTAGAATTGCGCCATGTCGCCGAGGATTACTCCGAGATCGAGACACGTACAGCCCTCGAACTGTTTTTGGAGAACGTCGCGCTGGTAGGTGGCGCGGATACGACACAGACCGGCGAGAACGGTACGCTTATCCAGGAAGAGAATAACGATGCGGTGACCTTGATTACCCTGCACGCCGCTAAGGGATTGGAATATCCGGTCGTCTTTATCGTTGGCATGGATGAAGGCTCCCTGCCACATGCTCGTTCAGTAGACAAACCGGATCAACTGGAAGAGGAGCGCCGCCTGGCCTATGTCGGTTTTACCCGCGCCATGTACCGTCTCTATCTTATACGTCCTCGTCACCGCTCGTTCTATGGCGAGAGTCAATATACCGAACCATCACGCTTCCTCGAGGATCGGCCCGTGATACCGGGCGTACTTTCGGTAGTGGCAAGGCAAACACCTATGGCAGCGGCCAGTCCAAACCTGGAAGTTCCACGCCACCAAAGTGGACTCCACATCCAGGGTCATATTCATCACCGACAGTACCTCCATCTTCGCCACCGGCAAAGAAGGTAACACCTGCGCCTTCGCAAAAAACTCCTCCAGCGCAACAACCAATGCCGGCCGCTCCAAAGGAGCAGCAGTACAAGCCAGGCGATAAAGTACTTCATAATCTGTTTGGTAGAGGTACCATCTTGAAAAGCGAGATGGAGCAGAATACCGAGTTCGTTGAGGTGCAATTTGAGGGCAAGGTCGGTAAAAAACGGCTGAGTATGGATTTTGCAAAACTGGAAAAATTATAACCATAGTACCACCCGCCCCGAAAGCCTCTATAGGTTGCGTTGATTTGTTTCAGCAGGGTTAATCTATAGACCATATTTGGGGAGGCATTTTTTATGTTTTCATCTCGTTTTCCAACGCAACGTACTCTTACCATCGTTGTACTTTTCTTAGCCAGCGTTCTACTCTTCACCGGCTGCTCGCTGCCGTGGCAGCATTCTAATGCCGTAGCCAACAGCCCGAAGCCAACGACGAAGCAGCTGCTAGCTGCACTACAGAAGAACTTCCGCAATGTGAGCGCATTTCATGTTACCATGCAGGTAAACAATCCTGGTTCAGCTTCTTAACGCCAATGGCGATATCGTTATGCCTGATAAAGTCAAGGCGCAGGCCACTGTTGTTCTCTCCGGCCAATCTATTACGGTGAATCTGATTAGTATCGCCAATAACCAGTTTATTACTGATCCTATCACTGGCCAATGGCGAGTCATCAAGGGTCTCCTCGATCCTCGCACCCTTACCAATCCTGATACCGGCATTGCCTCGCTGATCGGCAGAGTTCAAAATGTCAGCCAACCGGCTGATGACACTGTTAACGGTGTACCATGCTGGCGCGTGACGGGTCAACTTGATGCAAAATACCTGGCATTTTTCACCGGTGGGGGTGTTCCATCTGGTACAATGTTACAGACAACTGCCTGCATTGGCAAAAGTGATATGTTACCCTACCAGTTGAAAGTGACGGGGCAGGCCGCCTCATGGGATATGACAAATACATCGCGCACATTTTTAATCTCGAACTACAACGAGAATATCAGCATTACACCCCCACAAATTTAAATCGTATTATTACTTTCCATCCTTCATCATTATGACTGGGGAGAAGATGTATACACTAGAAGACGATAAAGAAACGACTTCAAGCCTGCGTCAACGTGACCTACCAACCACGTTACATGCACCAGGGGATCCTGCAAGCGGGTCGCCAAATTCTGCCCCTACGGAAGCGAATAACGGAGAAACAAGTGATGCTCAGCGGCTTTCGCTGAGCGCACAGATTACACAGTCTTTCAAGAAGATCACTACCCCGGCTGCATCCAGGCAGGCGCTACCGGGCAGCAAGGGCATTGCCCTGACCGCTCTCACCATTGCCTGTATCAGTGTCTTCTTCACAGCAATGGATCAAACCGTGGTGGTAACTGCCCTACCACCAATTGTGACCGATCTGAACATTGGCCTTACCAAGCTCGATCACGCCGCCTGGATTATCAGCGCGTACCTGCTGGGATTTATTATTGCTATGCCCCTCATGGGTCGCGTCTCCGATATATATGGAAGGCGGCGCATCTTTTTACTGTGCCTGAGCATCTTCGGTATTGGCTCCATTTTCTGTGGCCTGGCACCCGTGTTTGGGCAGATGTGGGACCTGGGCTTCTTGAACTCTATCAACATTGATACCTCGTCTCCTGGACTGATCTGGCTGATCGCAGCCCGTTTCATTCAGGCCATTGGTGGTGGTGCGCTGGTGCCGGTGGCTATGGCCATCGCAGGCGACTTCTATGGACAAGGGCGGCGCGCCCTGGCCCTTGGTATCATCGGAGCGGTGACAGAAGCCGGCGGAGTTATCGGCCCGCTCTATGGCGCTATCATCGTACAGCAATTTGGCTGGCAATATATCTTCTTCCTCAATGTGCCCATCGTCATCGGGCTGATGGTAGGGGTCTGGATACTTATTCCTAAAGGAACGCACCTCCACGAGGGCATCGACTGGATTGGCGCCGTCCTGCTTGGTTTAGCACTGACCTGCCTGAGCCTGGGCCTGGCCCAGCAGGGAACTGACATTGGCCCTACACTGCCAAACGCGCCTGCCCCGCAAAATAATCCTATCTCGCTTGGCCTGGCTATCATCCTCCTGATCGCCTTTGTACTGGTCGAGCGTAAAGTACGCTGGCCCGTAGTAGACCTCTCGCTTTTCAAGCGCCTTCCGTTTAGTGCGACTTCCCTGGTAAGCCTGTTTGTCGGCGCTGCACTTATTATTGCCATGGCCGATATTCCCATCTTTGTCGATACGGTGCTCCGGCGCTCGGTACTCGATAGTGGACTGGCACTCCTGCGTCTGACAGCCATGATTCCCCTGGGCGCCTTACTCGGTGGCTGGTTGTGCAGCCGCATCAGTTGTCGCTTCACAGCAGTGCTAGGCTTGCTCTTCACCGCGACAGGTTTCTACCTGATGAGTCGCTGGCCTATCCATGTTGACTGGACGCAAATTACCATCAGCACCGTGACGGCCGGTTTCGGCTTTGGCCTTGTAATTGCTCCTATTGGTACAACAGCCATAAACGCCGTGAGAGCTACGCAGGCAGGCATGAGTTCCGCCATCGTCACCTCGCTGCGTATGGTGGGTATGATGCTGGGACTGGCAGCGCTGACTTCCTGGGCACTGGCCTACTTCAAACAGCTGGTCTCGACCTATCCCTCGCTTCCCCTGTCTGCAACGGCTGCACAGTTCACGCAGTGGTCGAAAGGTTATGCCACCCATATCATCTCATCGGCGCACACCGTCTATAGTGCAGTGTTCTTCACATCGATGGTGCTCTGCCTCATCGCCATTATCCCCGCCTTTTTCCTGTGGGGTCGCAAAACAGCGCTCGTTGAGCAGGAAGCACCCGAGGTGGAGGTAGAGGCAGCACCAGTACCGGTACCTGAGGAGCCAGCATCCCCCGAGGACGAAACTGTTCCGATTACAGCTCCACCTCTGACCGGCATATCGGTTGCCGCCGCTGACATATTGCGGGACCCCAGCCTACCCACAGAACTCGCCCAGCCACCTCTTCCACCGACCAACGATAATGAAGGAAACGATGGTAACGGCGGACGCAATCCAAAGAAGCGGCGTCGCTTAATTATAGCAGCGGCAAGTATTCTGTTAGTCCTACTGCTCGTAGGAGTGGGCGTTTTTGCGGCCTTCACATGGCAAACACCCGGTACAGGCACGACTAATCCCAATACTCCAGCCGGCGCAACAGCGACAGCCACCCCCATCCCGGGCCCGCGCCTGTTTCAACTAGCCCTGGATCAAGGAGCAGTCACCTCGCTCTTTGTCAAGCAACTGGGCTTGCAGCAGGGAGCATTAACAGACTTAAAAGTTGTTCCTACACCTCACGATGGCTTGATCCTGAGCTTGAACCTGCACATCGATGCCAACAGCATTCATCGGGTGATGACCGTAGAGATGGATGGCAGCATTGGCCTTGATAAGCACCAGAACATTCAGGTGAATGTCTGGCATCTCAAGCGAGACGGTATAGATGCTGGCCCGGCCGCTGCCGCAAGCATGGGACAGGCAGTCAACCAGATGTTGCTCAGCTCGGTCATGCCATCCCTGCGCGGACAGCTTAAAGGCATAAAACTCCTCTCTGTCCATACGAGCACATCTATCGGATGTGCCCGGGGCACTGAGGTGCTTGTACTGCTGGTTGAAGCGCCACCCATCCAGGGTCTCGCTGCACAGCCCACGCCTGTCCCGTTCTGTTTTAAAGGCTCTATCGATATCAATAAACTGCTGCCACATTAATATGAGAGGAATCAATAGATGAAACGTATACGCTATTTGCAGGCGGGTTGGGTGATGTTGCTGGCAGTCCTCTTGCTGGGATTGGTAGTAACACCGGCAGGTGCCACGAGCAAGGCGATGCAGCACACCGCCCAGCACGTGGATAATACAACATCTGTTAATGCAACCATTTACATTACAACAGGGACCCTGGAACCGATATTTCAGAGCCGTATTGAACAACAGGTTCCGGTAGCAGTTAACGGCGCTATCAGCAACATAGTAAGTAAGCTGCCACAACGCGACCAGGGCTGGGCAACACAGATGGCGTCAACGCTTATCCAGCCTTCGGCATCGTTGACCAGCCTGACGACAGAACAAGGAGGGCTGGCCACTTCCCTGCATGTCACACTCTATCCAGGCGATCCACAGCCAATCAATGCTAACATTCTGGTGACCTTAAGTGTGATAGATTCATCCACGGTGCAGGTCAGTGCAAAACCCCTGAATGGTAGCCCGGCACTGGTTGATGGACCATTGACAACTTTTCGCATTCCCATCGGCCAGCTTAATAGTATTAATACGACTCCAACTTGCGGCAACTCCGCTTTAGCAGTAAGGCTACTATTTCCGGTATCCCTGGGGCAAGGGCAAGCCACAACGCAGCTACAACGAACTGCCTTGAACTCATTTGTAAGCAGGAACTCGCACCAGCAGACCCTTAGCCAGGCGAATCCAGGTGAAGCACCCGGCAGATCGCCCGCAAACACCAACTCCTATGTTGAGCTCCCTGCTTCGTCGCTGGCCTCAATGGGTAATAGTGTTAGCGCTTTGCCGGTGGGTAATAGTTTGACAGCAAAAAATATTCAGATCGGTGTGCAGGGAAGTAATCTGCTCATCAACTCTGATATCTATGACTCCTTTTTGGGCAAGATCGGTACGGCCACTACTACTGTAGCTCCTACGGCATACGGTGGGAACCTGACAGTTCACGTATTGAGTACAACGATCAGTATATTCGGTATCTTCACCTTCCCATATAACACTTACAATCAGCAGATCGAGCAAACGCTCAACTCGAAGCTGAACGGTGCGCTTGGGGGCAAGTTTTATGTTGCCCGCGCTGCCATTGGCCCCAATGCTCAATTACCCTGTGCGGCAGGCGACAGCCTGGTGTTGACAGGATCGGCCCCGCTAGGATGATAGGCTAGCAGAAGTATGACAAAAAATGGGCGCCTCACGAGGCGCCCATTTTTTGTCATACTTCCGCTAAATCTGCCTGCTTCCTATTTTGCCTATTGCTTTTTAGCAAAAGTAATTGTAGCGTCTATCATACTATTTTATGCGATAAAGAGAGGTACCTCCCTATGCCTACGCTTGAAAAAAGCATCGATAAACCTGCACCCATCAAATTAGAATATCATCCAACCATTCATGATATGCCTACCGACGAGCGGCCGCGCGAGCGGCTCAAACACTATGGCCCTCAAGCTCTCGCTAATGCAGAACTTCTGGCTATCATCCTGCGCACAGGAACGACACGCGATAATGTTGTCGAACTCGCAAGTAAACTCCTGACCAAATACGGCGGGCTAAGTGGACTCATGCGCGCCGAATTGGGAGAGCTCTGTGCAGAATACGGGCTTGGAGAGGCAAAAGCTGCGCAGTTGAAAGCCGCTTTGGAGATAGGCCGGCGCCTTGGTAGGCTACAGCCTGATGAGAAGTATCAGTTCAAGGCTCCCTGTTCGCTGGCGTTTTTCGGTGTTCATGGTATGCCCAAATGAGCTGCTTTTTGTTCACTGAGTATCGCCAATGACAGCAGTTTTTCACCGTGATTGCTGTCAAAATTGCTGTCAACTTCCAGCGATGTAAGGGGGTCGAAAGGGAAACATGGAATAGTTGTTCGTGGCTGTCTGCTATTGCTGGCTCCATGTGTGTTTTCTTCGTCTATTGTTCATCCTGTGCCTCTCTTTTTTGTTGTACACTATCGATGTTGCCGGATGGGTTACTGCACACACTTGCTTATTATAAAGAGAACGCATAGTATAATTTCTTCTCTTTCTGTTTTATATTCTCAAGGAGTCTCGCATGGTTTTCTCGAATAATCTTCGTGTTAGGATGATTGGAACCAACAGTTTTTTCCATGATCGCTAAGGCGCGTTCATAGAGGGGCTTGGCTTGCTCATAGGTGCCCTGGCTGTCGTAGAGGGCTGCCAGGTTGTTGAGGCTGCTGGCGGTATCGGGATGGTTGGGCCCCAGCACTTGCTCAGTGATCGCTAAGGCGCGTTCATACAGGGGCTTGGCTTGCTCATAGTTGCCCTGGCTGTCGTAGAGGGCTGCCAGGTTGTTGAGGCTGCGGGCGGTATCGGGATGGTTGGGCCCCAGCACTTGCTCAGTGATCGCTAAGGCGCGTTCATACAGGGGCTTGGCTTGCTGGGGCTGAACATAGTTGTTCAAGTAATATCCTGTTTGGTTGAGAAGACGAGCTGCTTCCGGCAATGCCAGTGTATATTTGTTGATGAGCTCAGTACAGGCAAGGGCATGAGGCAGCAGGCGTTCACATTGTGTCCGTGTGGCCACTGAAACTTCGGGGAAGGCCCGATTGAGGGCTCGTACTGTTCGTTCTGCCCACTCGTGTTGGGTCTCGTGGGTCATATTGGCTTTGAGCATGGCTTGCACGAGACGGTGGATAAAGAGCAGGTGCTTGTCTGTGTTGCGTTGGATGAGCGAGTAACGACTGAGGGCTTTGATGGGTGGGTCTAACAGCGTTTCATCAGCTGCCAGTGCTTGGAGCTGTGGGCCAAGTTCGCGTGCGCCTGCGACGATCATCTCTTCTGGGATAGCTTCGGGGGCCAGGAAAGCGAAGCAGCGGAGCACATCAGCCGCCGTTGGATTGAGGTGTTCCACTTGCTCAAAGTTGAGTGACCAGGTCGTCGCAACAGAATCAGGGTGGTAGCTTCGTTCGTTTCCTCGTTCTTGCAAGAGCTCGTGTTGTCGGCGCTGATAGGCTTTGAGATAGCTTTCTAACGTACTCTGGGTTTCTTCGATGTAGGCACCTGCTTGGTCGAGGGCCAATGGGAGACCATCTAATTCCTTCACAATCACCTGGGCCATTGTTTGATCAGTGCTGCTTGCCTCAGAAAGCGGGACAGCAGAAGAACGGAGGACTTTGGCACGTCGTAAGAGAAAGAGTATTCCTTCGGTTTGGCTCATCTTCTCGACCTCAAAGCTATGAGCGATTGGCCCCCAGGCTCGTTCACGAGTGGTCAGAAGGATATGCCCATGCTCTCCGGCCGGTAAAAATGCACTGGCGATGGTCGAATCATCAGCATTGTCCAGCATGAGCAGCCACTCAGTATGATTGGCGAACCATTGCTGGACGACTGCTACCGTCATATGCTGATCCTGTTCGTCTTGTGCTGGTAATGCCAACAACCTGGCAATGTTGACAAAGCTTTCGATCAGGGTTTCACGAGAAGTGGCATTGACCCACAAGACTTCCTGATACTCGTCTTTGTAGCGATAGGCGTACTCGACGGCAATCTGCGTTTTGCCGATGCCGCCTAAGCCAGTGATGGCGGGTGGTTGCGTGAGGGCGGCGGTTTTCGCCTGTGTGAAGTATTCGTGAAGCTGGTTCAGGAGATCTTCGCGTCCGGTGAAGAAGGGGTTACGGCGGTAGGGAATGTTCCTGATCGTCTGAGGAGGTGCTATCTCCTGATGTATTGTTTGCACCGGAGAAGGGGCTGAGAGAGGGAGAGCGGGTTTGGAAGTGAGATCATCCAATGTTCGTTGGACTCCCTTGGCAAGAATGACCAATGATTCCTGTTGCAGGCGTTGCTGCTCATGAGCTGTTTGCTGTCCAGAAAATGAGCCGCCAGAGGGCTGCTAGGAGAGAGATCATCTCAGCTTTCATGAAGCACCTTCTTTTCAGGCTTCCCCTCTTGCACCTGTGTTATGTGCAAAAATACCAGCATTTTTATCTGTACAGTGATATTCCCAGTGTAGCGTATCAACAGAAAAATCGCAATAGGGAGTAGAAGCAGAATTACTTGAATGGAAGGGATATTGATAATGGCAAGCCAATAGGGGTATTGGCTTGTGTTAGTGGCGCTAGCTAGCGGGTGAGACCTATTGGCAACGGATCATTTGACAAGCCAATACGGGAGTAATACAATAGCGCAATACAGGATAACAGGAGAACGAAAAGGATCACATGGACACGAGCAGAACCGCTGAATTAGCAGAGTGGGCATCTCTTCCCGTCGAGAGAGAAAGCAAGAGGATTCAGCTTGTTGTTTCTGATATCGAAGGTTGCCTCAACCTGAATGAGCATACCTATGACCTCGAAGCTTTGAGCTGGATGAAGGCAGCGAACCAACTCGCACGAGAAGATAACCCCATCCCATATATTACTGTATGTAGTGGACGCCAGCATGCCTTCGTTGAAGCCATCACGCAAATCATTTCAGGCACATTGCCCGCTATTTTTGAGAATGGCTGTGGACTCTATTTCCCTACCCGTAGCCTGTATGAGGAGTATGCCTGGCATCCTCTCCTGAGCCAGCCTGAGGTTCTTTCACAGTTCACGAAGGTGCAGCAGAAAATACGAGAGGAAGTTATCGCATCGAACCAAGCACGCCGAGTTCCTGGAAAGGAGATGATGCTCAGCTTACATCCTGTGCCTCCTGTAGGGGTCAAGGAAGTCTATGCCCTCGTCACAGAAATAGTAGCGAAGAGTCAATTGGTCGCCTCCATTACTCGGTCGGCTTCTGCGGTAGACATCACACCACCGGGCATTGATAAAGCGGCAGGGGTGAGATGGCTTCTTGACACCCTAGAGGGAACGTTACCAGTGAAACTCGCCAATGTCGCTGGGGTGGGAGATAGCGATGGGGATCTGCCTTTTCTTCGTATTGTCGGCTTTTCGGCTGCTCCAGCCAATGCCAGCGAACACGTGAAGAGCCTGGTTGATTATGGTTCATCGGGGGCTGATGGACGAGGGGTCGCAGATATTATCAAGCATTGTATCACCATCAATATGCAACGCTGATGAGTATACGGCTTTCCATGACGAGGCATCATAGCTGAGGTTATATCTTCTCAATGAAACGAGAGCACCGAGCTTATGTCTGCAACTTCCAAGGATCAGCAAGGTCCTCCTTGGGCTCGAAACAGTCTAGCAGTCTTCTCATTTCTGAACCCTGATCTTCTCTCCCTTTTGCCATGAAGTCTTGTTTGAGCGCGAGCAGCATGACCAGTTTCGATGTCGGACCCCAGGATGAGTAATGAGCGCTTGAGCAGGCTTTGGCGATAGCGTGGGGTGTCAGTTCAAGGCTGGACAGTTCACGCGCGCGATCCTTGGCTTTCTTTGCGCTCTCCAAAAGAGTCGCTATCGTGCAATCTGCATGGTAAACACCTATGAGTTTGGGGGCCAGTGTTTCATACTCAACAGCAAATCCATAGAGACGAATGTTCTCCTGGCGCGCCTCGTGA
>WNGJ01006591.1_pt1 | contig 12307 bp, 8 predicted proteins | sample 5400611 | NCBI WGS metagenome assembly WNGJ01 (sample SAMN13153375, study PRJNA577476) | soil metagenome | isolation source: 40 cm soil or saprolite under Garry oak tree replicate 1 | place: USA:California | collected 2016-06-15 | reverse complement strand
CGAAAGTCGGGCTTAGTGATCTGGTACCTCCGAGTGGAAGGGGTATCACTCAACGGATAAAAGCTACCCCGGGGATAACAGGCTGATGGTGCCCAAGAGTTCACATCGACGGCACCGTTTGGCACCTCGATGTCGGCTCAACGCATCCTGGGGCGGAAGTACGTCCCAAGGGTTTGGCTGTTCGCCAATTAAAGCGGCACGCGAGCTGGGTTCAGAACGTCGTGAGACAGTTCGGTCTCTATCCATCGTGGGCGTAGGGAACTTGAGAGGAGCTGCTCCTAGTACGAGAGGACCGGAGTGGACGAACCGCTGGTGTGCCAGTTGTCCCGCCAGGGGCACCGCTGGGTAGCTATGTTCGGTCGAGATAAGCGCTGAAAGCATCTAAGTGCGAAGCTCGCCTCAAGATGAGGTTCCCCACCGGGTCAACCGGGTAAGACCGCAGGGAGACCACCTGTTTGATAGGCGGCATGTGGAAGTCTGGTGACAGATGAAGCTGAGCCGTACTAATGGTCGAGGGCTTGACCTCTTCAGCAACTGACCAGGGGTCAGTGGCTGGATCGGGCTGATCCGCGCGTCCTTGCGACGCGCAGCGACACAACGACGAAATCGAGTTCTTCGAAAACGCCGTCCCTCGGTTGCATTCGGCCGAGGTCTGAGCCGAAACACGTCCAGACGCAAGAGATCCTGGTGACACTAGCGGAGAGGCCACACCCGTTCCCATCCCGAACACGGAAGTTAAGCTCTCCAGCGCCGAAGATACTGAGAGGGCAGCCTTTCGGGAAAATAGGTCGTCGCCAGGGTTTTTGCGTTTTTCGGTTCCAGTTGTCAGCCGGCGACGGCGCTCTGCCGGCCACGGCGACACGGCCCGGCCCGGCAGTCGACGTCGCTCGGTCTGGTCATGAGATCGGCTCGATCGTCGCGGGTATCCTGAGCTCATGGTCTCGGCAGAGAGCTCGCACTCGACCACCGGCTCCAGCACGCCCTCCCGCCCCGATGGCGGGTATGCGTCGACCATCGGTCCGAACGGCCCATTCGCGACCCTCGCCCAGATCTGCCCGTTCCTCGCATCGGAGGATCGAAGCTGGCGAGCCGCGTCACCCACCCGCGAACACCGTTGTGGGGCGGTGGTGCCGATGGCCGCGCTTCGACCCGAGGTCCAGCGGGAGTTGTGTCTCGTGGCCGCCCACCGCCAGTGCGAGCTCTACAAGGCCGCCACGAGATCCATCTGGCCGGCCGGCAGCCGTTTTGCGTCCGTGAACCGTCGACGCCATCGTCCCCTCGCGCGAACCACCCCACTCCTTCTCGAGCGCGGGCGCCCAGTTGGCCTGATCTCGGATCTTCGATCGGGCGGACGTCTCGCTCAGGCTGGCATGGTCGGTCTGCTCGCTCTGGCGCTTATCGCGATCGTGGTGGCGCGGACCCTGCCCCCGCCGGTGCTGCCTGCCGCACCGTCGATTCCGGCGGCGGTGGCCACTGCCGATCCGACCGCGACGCCAACGCCCCAGGCGACGCCCACGCCGACCACAAGTCCATCCCCAGCCCCTACGCGGGCTCCGTCTCCGCCTCCAAAGGTCCTGCGCACCTATCGCGTTCGCTCGGGCGACACCTTGATCGGCATCGCGAGCCGGTTCAGAACGACCGTCGGAGCGATCATCCGCGAGAACAGGCTCTCGGACGGGAACCAGCTCAAGATCGGCCAGGTGCTGCGCATTCCCTGAGGCCAGCGGCGGGTTAGCTGACGGGATGTGAACTTCCCGAGTGTGTCTCCGAGCCCTAGCGCTGGCAGCCGCGGCAATAGGACGTCACGAACCCGCCGGCCTTGACTTGGCTGATCCTGGTACCGCAGCGCGGACACGCGCTGCCGCCCTTGTTGTGCACCGCGAGGAAGTCCCGGACCTGCTGCTCGAACGTAGGAGGAACGCGCGCGCGAAGGACCTCGATGGCATCGCGGATGGTCTTTCGGGTCGCCGCGTGGAGCTCGTCGACCTCTTCGGGCGCCAGGCTGGATCGCTTCCGAAATGGCAGAAGCCGGGCCGCGTGGAGGATCTCATCGCTGTATGCATTGCCGATACCGGCGACGAAGGACTGGTTGCGGAGGAGATTCTTGAGCTCCCCGGGATGACGCCGCATTCGACTCCGCCAGTCCTCGAGCGTCAACTCAGGATCGTCCGCGTCAGGACCGGGCTCTTCGTCCGTCAAGCCCGGCACCGGCCGATTGCTGCCAGCCGGCAGGAGATAGGCCTTTCCCATCTGGGTCGGGTCGCGGTAGCGGACCTCCACCGGATCCCCGTCGGCGGGGAGCCAGTTCGCGCCGCGGGTCCATTTCGCCGCGTCGGGAGGCGGCGATTCCCGAGGCCCGAACGACAATACGACCGCCGTCTTCGAGGGAAACGGCACCGCCGGAGCGGCGAGCTGGAAGCGTCCGGTCAGCATTGGGTTGAACACGAGCCTGTCCCCGTCCAGCTCGAAGGTCAGGAACTTGCCACGATGGTGGACCGCGAGCAGCCGTTGACCGACGAGGGATTCGAGCTCTGCAGGGGTTCCCCGAACGGCAAGCGGTCCCGGGGCGCGGGCCCCGCTGACGGGCCGGCCGACGAGGGCGACATGGAACGCCTCGGCCACCACGGCGAGGTCTGGGAGCTCAGGCACACTCGATTGTAGCCATGGAAGTCGCGTGCTAGACTCTCCCGGCCCTAGCGGCAGAACAGATGAAGAGTCGCGTTCAGCCCAGACCACGAAGGAGCGGACCGCGGGCCTACCGCACACGGACCAGCTGATCGTCTTCAACGGCTCGAGCGAGGCTCGGGCCGTTCGCGTTGCTTGGGACATCAACGAACAGGAGAAACAACCCTTTGACCGAACAGCAAATGGGCGGGACCGCGCCGGAGCCGGAGGACCAGACCTCCGCCACCGACCAGGCGTCCGAGCAAACCGTCGGGACCGTAGCCGTCGCCGACGAGCCCGCCAGCACAGCGGAGACGAGCGAACCGACCGAAACCTCGAGCTCCACCCTTTCTCAAGCGGTTGACCCAGCGACCACCGAAACGGCCGAAGGCCGTAACGGCGTCGCCCCGGCCGAGGCGCTCGAAGGCGCCCCGTCGGCCGACGTCGCACCCATCGCTCCTTTCGACGGGTCGACGGAGAGCGAACGCGCAACTGCGGCGCCCGCGGCCGACTCTGAGCAAGGCGCTGAGTCCCAGCCCGCGGCCGAGTCTGAGCAAGGCGCTGAGTCCCAGCCCGCGGCCGATTCCGGGCCACTGCCCGAATCCGAGTCAGCGGCCGAATTTGCCCAGCCAGAGCCGGTGGTGGCAGTGAGCGAAGCGCCCGACGCTCCGGCTGCTCAGGCGTCGGAAGGCCCGGCGCCGCGCCCGGTTCCAACGGGCCCGGAGCCCGCCACCATGGAGGAGCTCCTCGCCGAGCAGGACTCGGACATCAAGAGCTTCAAGCACGGCGACGTGGTCGAAGGGAACGTGGTTCGGATCGACAAGGACGAGATCCTCGTCGACATCGGCGCGAAGAGCGAGGGTGTGGTTTCCAACCGCGAGCTGTACGGCCGGCATGCCGAGCAGCAGCCCCAGCTCAACGTCGGTGACGTCGTCCTCGTGTACGTGCTGCAGCCCGAATCCCAGGAAGGCCACGTGGTCCTGTCCCTTCGAAGGGCAGGGCTTGAGCGCAAGTGGCGGGCCATGCAGGAGCAGTTCGAGGCAGGAGTCATCATCGAGGCGCCGGTCATCGACCATAACAAGGGCGGCCTGATCGTCGATTGCGGGATCCGCGGCTTCGTGCCCATCAGCCAGATCGTGGACTTCCCGCGCCGCCCACAGAACGATCAGCCTCGCGATGCGGCCCAGGAGATCGCCGAAAAGCTCCAGCCCTTCGTGGGCCGGAAGCTTCGGCTCAAGATCCTTGAGGTCAACCGGAAGGCCAACCGGCTCATCCTGTCCGAGAAGGTCGCCCTCTACGAGGAGCGTCGCGAGAAGCGCGACGAGCTGTTCAGCAGCCTCCAGGTCGGCCAGAAGGTGACCGGCACCGTCCGCTCGATCGCCCCGTTCGGCGTGTTCATCGATCTCGGGGGCATCGACGGCCTCGTCCACAAGAGCGAGCTCAGCTGGAACAAGGTCAACAACCCCGAGTCCGGCTACAAGGTCGGCGAAGAGGTCGAGGCCGAGGTCATCGACATCAACCACGAGCGCGGGCGCATCAGCCTGTCGATCCGCCGCCTCCAGCCCGATCCCTGGCACTCGACGGTCGCCGACTACCGGGTGGGCGACGTCATCGACGGCACGGTCACCAAGCTCGTGAACTTCGGAGCGTTCGTGCGTGTGCGCGATGGCCTCGAAGGCCTGATCCACATCAGCGAGCTATCCCACCAACGAGTCGCCCATCCCGGCGATGTCGTGCACGAAGGCCAGGCGCTGAAGCTCAAGATCATCTCCCTCGATTCTGAGCGCCACCGCCTCGGGCTGAGCCTCAAACAGGCCGAGGAAGCACCGGCCCGCCCCACACCGCCCGAGCCCACGGCCCGCGCGGAGCGGAAGCCCCGCGGCGACCGGGAGCGCGAGCGCGGCTACTCGATGGCCGATGCCGTCCAGGAGCCGGAGGGAGGGATCGACAACACGCTTGCCGCGGCGTTTGCTCAGGTCCGGCAGCAGGTTGCCGAGTCCGAGCGCGAGACTGCGGGAGACGAGGGCGACGGCGCAGCGGCCGAGGCCGTGGTCGAGACTGCGCCGACGACAGCAGACGCCGACCAGCCGGAGGCGACCGTCGAAGCCGAGCCTGCCACTGCCGAGGCCGAGCCTGGCACCGCCGACGTCCCTGAGGCAACGGCCGAGGCCGAGCCTGGCACCGCCGACGTCCCTGAGGCAACCGCCGAGGCCGAGGTCGCCGTGGCGACAGCCGAAGCCGAGCCTGCCACTGCCGAGGCCGAGCCTGGCATCGCCGGCGTCCCTGAGGCAACCGCCGATGCCGAGCCTGCGACCACGGAGCGCGATGTTCCCGAGACCAGCGCGGAAGCGGTACCGACTTCCCCAGAAACCGAGGCAACAGGCGAAGCCGAGTCTGCAGCCACGGCCGACGATGTGGCTCCCCCCGACGAGGAGACCGCAATCGTAGCCGAGGAATCGGAGGCCGCCCCCGAGGACACGCAGAAGAAGGCGAAGCCCTACGCAGACTCCTGATCCCAGTCCGTCGCGCATGACGTTCGGCCCGCCAACCGGCGGGCCGTTTCGTTTCCGGTCCGCATCCAGCGCCGACGATTCGACGAACCTCTTGCTGCAGGGCGGCCACGCTCCGGGAGCCGCGCTCCGGGCAGCCTGCGAGGGACTTCCAGGCCTCTGGTAGGGCCAGTTGCGGAGGAGGGAGCACGTGCTAGCATGGCCCCGCTGGTGCTCATGAGGCGCCTCAGGAGAACATTCGTTCGGTGGATCGCTTCGACAAGTTCACGGATCGCGCGCGCAAGGTCCTGACGCTGGCTCAGGACGAGGCTCAGCGGTTCAACCACAACTACATCGGCACGGAGCATCTGCTCCTCGGGCTCGTCCGCGAGGGCGAGGGCGTCGCCGCGCGCGTTCTCGAGAACATGAACGTAGAGCTGGCCAAGGTGCGGACTGCGGTCGAGTTCATCATCGGGCGGGGTGATCGGCCGGTCGTCGGCGAGGTTGGCCTGACGCCTCGGGCGAAGCGAGTCATCGAGCTGGCGATCGACGAGGCACGACGCCTCGGCCACAACTACATCGGTACCGAGCACCTGCTTCTGGGCCTTGTCCGGGAGGGCGAGGGGATCGCGGCCGGCGTGCTCGAATCCCTCGGGGTCAATCTCGACAAGGTGCGCCACGAGGTCATTCGGGTGCTGTCGCAGAGCTCGTCCGCCGGGCCCGCCCAGGAGACCAAGCGCGCCTCCAAGACCCCGACGGTCGACCAGTTGGGAATCAACCTCACGGAGCTGGCGCGCCTGGGCAAGCTCGATCCCGTCATCGGTCGCGAGAAGGAGATCGAGCGGGTCATCCAGATCCTGTCCCGCCGCCTGAAGAACAATCCCGCGCTCATCGGCGAGCCGGGTGTGGGCAAGACGGCGATCGCCGAAGGTCTCGCCCATCGGATCGTCGCCGGTGACGTGCCCGAAACACTGCTCAACAAGCGCGTCCTGACCCTGGACATCGGTTCCCTCGTCGCCGGTACGAAGTACCGCGGCGAGTTCGAGGAGCGGCTCAAGAAGATTATCGAGGAGCTTCGCAACACGAATGACGCGGTCCTCTTCATCGACGAGCTGCACACGCTGGTGGGCGCCGGCGCCGCCGAGGGCGCGATCGACGCGGCAAACATCCTCAAGCCGCCCCTCTCGCGCGGCGAGCTACAGTGCATCGGCGCCACGACGCTGGACGAGTACCGCAAGTACATCGAGCGGGACGCGGCCCTGGAGCGCCGCTTCCAGCCGGTCATGGTCGAGGAACCGACCCTCGAGCAGACCATCGAGATCCTGATGGGCATCCGCGAGCGCTACGAGCAGCACCACAAGGTGACGATCACCGACGAGGCCGTCCGGGCCGCGGCGGACCTCTCGATACGCTACATCACGGACCGGCATCTGCCCGACAAGGCGATCGACCTGATCGACGAGGCCGGCAGCCGCGTCCGTCTGCGCCATTCGTCGGCTCCGCCCGCCCTTCGCGACGCCCAGAAAGAGCTCGAGCGGATCACCAAGGAGAAGGACGCCGCCATCAACTCCCAGGAGTACGAGGAGGCGGCCACGCTGCGCGAGGCCGAGGCCACCTCGAAGGAGAAGGTCGAGGAGCTGCGCGGGGAGTGGCAGTCACAGGTCGCGCAGGAACAGCCCACCGTCGGCGAGGAAGAGATCGCCCAGGTGGTTGCGATGTGGACCGGCATTCCCGTGACCCGGATTGCGCAGGAAGAGTCCGAGCGGCTGCTCCACATGGAGGAAGCCATCCACCAGCGGGTCATAGGCCAGCAGGAGGCGATCGAGATCGTCTCCAAGGCGGTCCGCCGCGCCCGGGCCGGCCTCAAGGACCCCAAGCGGCCCATCGGCTCGTTCATCTTCCTGGGCCCCACCGGCGTCGGAAAGACGGAGCTGGCGAAGGCGCTTGCCGAGTTCATGTTCGGCAGCGAGGACGCGCTCATCAAGATCGATATGAGCGAGTTCATGGAGCGCCACAACGTAAGCCGCCTGGTCGGCGCGCCCCCTGGCTACGTCGGCTTCGACGAGGGCGGCCAGCTGACCGAAGCGGTGCGTCGCAAGAACTACGCCGTCGTGCTCCTGGATGAGGTCGAGAAGGCGCACCCGGAGGTGTTCAACATCCTCCTGCAGATCCTCGAGGACGGGCACCTCAGTGACGCGAAGGGGCGCCGGGTCGACTTCCGCAACTGCATCATCATCATGACCAGCAACCTCGGCGCCAAGCAGTTGCAGACCAACGCAACGCTGGGCTTCCGGGCGATGGGCGATACGGAGGAAGCTCGGGCGGCCACCTCCTACGACATCATGAAGGAGAAGGTCCAGGCGGAGCTGAAGAACTCGTTCCGGCCGGAGTTCCTGAACCGCATCGACGCAACCGTGGTCTTCCGATCCCTGACGGTCGAGGAGATTGCCGAGATCGTCGACTTGATGCTCCAGCGGGTTCGCGACCAGCTGCGCGCACAGCAGATGAGCCTCGAAGTCACCCAGGCGGCCAAGGAGCACATCATCAAGATCGGGTACGACGTGTCCTATGGTGCCCGGCCACTTCGCCGCGTGATCATGAACATGGTCGAGGACGTCCTCGCGGAGCACCTCCTGCTGGGCAAGTACGAGCCCGGCACGACGATCGTCGTGGACAAGGGCGAAGAGACAGGCCTCGACATCCACGCCGCCGAAGTCAAGACTCCCGTCGAGACCGCGTAGACCTCGGGCCGATGGCGTCGCGGGGCTTCCCCTCGCGCCTCGGTGAGCGAGAATCGACCGGTGTTGAGGTTGCCAGGTCTGGGGTTCCCTGATCGCTAAGTCCGGCGGTCGAACGCAAAGCCGCTACGTCTGCCAGGCATGCGGCGACGCCTTCCTCCGATGGGAGGGCCAGTGCCGCTCGTGCAGCGCCTGGAACAGCCTTGTCGAGACCCTCGTGAGAGAGCCAACGCGGGCGGAACGCACCGGGCGAGACCGGGCGGCGCTCGGCGCGCCGGACGGGGGAGCCGTTCCGCTCTCGTCCATCCAGGAAGCCCCCGTTCCCCGATCACCCGTCGGCATACCCGAGCTCGATCGGGTGCTCGGCGGCGGCCTGGTCGCCGGATCGGTGGTTCTCGTCGGAGGCGAGCCCGGCATCGGCAAGTCGACCTTGCTCCTCCAGGCCGCGGCGGGTGTCGCCGGCGCGACGGCCTCGGGCGGTTGGGTGTTGTATGCATCCGGCGAGGAGTCGGCTCCCCAGATCCGGCTGCGATCGGCGCGGCTCGGTCTGCTCGACGGGCCGGTCGCTGGAGCCATTCGCGTCGTCGCCGAAAGCGAGATCGGCCGGATCGCAGAGATCGCCGGCTCGGAGCGCCCGGTGCTCGTCGTAGTGGACTCGATCCAGACGATGACCGTCGCCGAGCTCGAGGGTCCGGCGGGCAGCGTCGGGCAGGTCCGCGAGTCGGCGCTTCGCCTCATGGAGCTGGCCAAGGGCGAGGGCATCGCCGTCGTGCTGGTCGGGCACGTCACGAAGGACGGCAGCCTGGCCGGGCCAAAGACCCTGGAGCATCTCGTCGACGCGGTACTCTCGCTGGAAGGCGAGCGGTACGCGTCGCTCCGCCTTCTGCGCGCCTCCAAGAACCGTTTCGGCTCGACCGAGGAGATCGGCGTGTTCGAGATGGGCGAGGCTGGGCTAATGGAGCTGGCCGATCCGTCTCGCGCTTTCCTCGCCGACCACGAGGTACCGGCCCCGGGCAGCGTCGTGGCGCCTACGCTTGAAGGCAGCCGGCCGATCCTCGTGGAGGTCCAGGCTCTGGTCGCACGCGCGGTGTACGGCACGCCCCGGCGGACCGCGAGCGGTGTTGATCCGAACCGGTTGGCCCTCCTCCTGGCCGTCCTCGGTAGGCGTGCCGGTGTTGGCTTGAGCAGCCATGACGTGTACGTCAACCTGGCCGGCGGCCTATCGGCCGACGAGCCAGCGCTCGACCTGCCGGTTGCCTTGGCTCTCGCCTCGTCCCTGCGCGACCAGGCCGTCCAGGGCCGAACGGTGGCCGTGGGCGAAGTCGGGTTGCTGGGCGAGCTGCGCGCCGTGCCCGGGCTCGAGCGACGGCTGCGCGAAGCGGCACGGCTCGGATTCGAGCGGGCCATCGTTCCCGCGCCCGCACGGGGAAGCCGAACCCCCGAGGTCGGTGGCCTGCGTGTCGTGGCGGTCGGATCGCTCCGCGGAGCAGTTGAAGCCGCGCTCGACGAGCGTGTCGGAGCACGTGGCGAGCCCGCTCCCGCGATGCTAGGCTGACGACCCGGCCGGGAGTGCGGCGCACTAGAGGCCTGGCTGCCGGTTGGAGCCGGACGATCCCAGGAGTGCCAGCCAGACCGTGATCCGCACCATCCGCGTCCTCGGAGCAGCCCTCGGTGGCATCATCGGGCTGGCGTTGGCCACCCCCAGTCCGGGCCTGTTTTCCACCGAGCCATACGGGGGTGCCTACCTGGCGGCGTGGGTCATCGCCTGGGTGGTGGTCGGCTTCGGCATCTTTCCCTATCTGACCGTCGTGCCCGCGATCCGGCTGATTCGCTGGGTCCAGGAACTGTCCACAGCCGAGTTCGTGACCGCCGTAGCAGGCCTGCTGATCGGTCTCCTGATGGGCCTCCTTCTGGGGCTGCCCCTGTCGGCGCTGCCAGAGCCGCTCGGCCGCTGGCTGCCGCTGGGCGTCTCCATCTTCCTTGGCCTTGGCATGGTCGGGCTGACGGTCGCGAAGCGCGCGGACCTCATCGCGGCGGCCGAGGCCATCGGCGTCTTTCGCAGACCCGAAGCCGACAATGGGGCTTCGAGCCTGGCCGGCGAGCCGCACATCGTGGTGGACACGAGCGCGATCATCGATGGCCGCATCGCCGAGATCGTCGAGTCCGGCTTCATCTACGGCACGCTGGTAATCCCGCGCTTCGTACTGGACGAGCTCCAGCACATCGCCGACAGCTCGGACACGTTGCGCCGCAACCGCGGGCGGCGGGGCCTCGAGATCCTGGGCCGCATGCAGAAGGATTCGCCGACCCCGGTCGAAATCGTGGACGTGACCTACCCGGATGTCCCCGAGGTCGATGGCAAGCTGATCGCCCTGGCCAAGTCGCGCAGCCGTGCCATCCTGACGAACGATTTCAATCTCAACCGCGTGGCCGAGCTGCAGGGGATTCGCGTGCTCAACATCAATTCCCTGGCCAATGCCGTCAAGCCGGCCGTCCTGCCCGGGGAGGACCTGCGGGTCAGGGTCATCCAGGAAGGGAAGGAAGCCGGACAGGGGGTTGGATTCCTCGACGATGGGACGATGATCGTGGTCGAAGGTGGCGCGCGTTTCATCGACAAGGATCTCGACGTGGCGGTGACGCGCGTCCTCCAGACCGTCGCGGGGCGCATGATCTTCGCCCAGCCGCGCCTCGAGTGACAGCCACCCGCGACAAATGGCCGGCGCCATGCCCGTGAGCACGTCGATCACACTCCAGGACACGTTGTCCGGGGAGATCCGCCCGCTCGCGCCACTCGAACCGGACCAGGTCAGGATCTACTCGTGTGGCCCGACCGTCTACGGGCCCGTCCACGTCGGCAATTTCCGATCGTTCCTGTTCGTGGACCTGCTGGTCCGCTACCTGCGCTATCGCGGGCTCCGCGTGAAGTGGGTCATGAACGTGACCGACGTGGACGACAAGATCATCAGGGGAGCGGCGGCCGCGGGTGTCCCGATCGAGGAGCTCACGGAGCGTTGGACGAACCGCTTCCTCGAGGACGCCGAGGCACTGGGCATGACCCGCCCCGACGTGCTGCCTCGTGCGACCGAGCACATTCCGCAGATCGTCGCGCTCATCGAAACCCTGATCGAACGGGGCCACGCCTACCGCACGGACGAGGGCTCGATCTTCTTTCGGATCTCTTCGTGGCCGGCCTATGGCAAGCTCGCACGACTCGACCCGGCCAACTTGCGCGTTGGCGAGCGGGTGGAGGCCGACGAATACGCAAAGGACGACGTCCGCGACTTCGCGCTGTGGAAAGGCGCGAAGCCGGGCGAGCCCTCGTGGTCGACTTCAATCGGCGAGGGACGGCCGGGCTGGCATATCGAATGCTCCGCCATGAGCATGGCCCACCTCGGGCCTTCGTTCGACATCCATACGGGCGGCGTCGACCTGATCTTTCCCCATCACGAGGACGAGATCGCGCAAAGCGAGGCCGCCACGGGGCAGCCGTTCGTCCAGACCTGGCTTCACTGCGCCCACTTGCAGATGGACGGCCGCAAGATGGCCAAATCGGCCGGCAACATCGCCCGGGTGGCCGAGCTGCTCGAGCGTGGCGTCTCGGCCCGGGCACTCCGCTACGCCCTGATCTCCGTCCACTATCGAATGGCCCTGGCATTCAGCGACGAGTCATTGGCCGCTGCCGGTAGCGCGATCGAGCGACTCGACACGCTTCTCGCCGCCTTGAGCGCCTATCGGCAGGACGTGGTGAACGAGGCGACGCCCGGGGGAGCCATCGAGGCTGCTCGGCGCGCATTCGAAGAGGCCCTCGACGACGACCTCAACATTTCCGCCGCACTGGCCGGGGTCTTCGATCTCGTCCGGGAGCTGAACCGGCGGATCGATGCACGGGCGCTTTCCACCGCGGACGCACGCGCCGCCCTCGATGCGCTGCTGGATCTGGATCGCGTCCTCGGAGTGATGACGCCTCCCGCCCCGAGTGAGGAGCTGCCGGACGATGTGGCGGGCCTGCTCGAACGGCGGGCCGCTGCGCGCGCTGCGCGAGAGTGGGAGGCTTCGGACCGCCTGCGGGACGAGCTCGCGAAGCTCGGCATCGCGGTGGAGGACACGCGGGACGGCCAACGCTGGCGCCGAAGCCCGGAGGCGATCCGTGCCTGACGAACCGCGCAAGGCCGGCGGCGGTGGTCGCCCGGAGCGCCGACGCCATCGAAGTGACGGGAAGGCGGATCGGCCCCGGGACGGCCGTTCGCCGAAGCGGGCCGGTGGGCCGGGTCGTGGTGGCGTTGGGGGTGGCCGGCCACCAAAGGCTTCGGGTCGACCGGATGGCCCGCGCTGGAGCGCCGAACGGCCGGACGAGCGCGCACGCGGTCCCCACGACCGAGGCGGCCGCCCGGGCTTCGGATTTGGCGGGACCGAAGC
>WNGJ01006589.1_pt1 | contig 12309 bp, 9 predicted proteins | sample 5400611 | NCBI WGS metagenome assembly WNGJ01 (sample SAMN13153375, study PRJNA577476) | soil metagenome | isolation source: 40 cm soil or saprolite under Garry oak tree replicate 1 | place: USA:California | collected 2016-06-15 | reverse complement strand
GTCGGCGCTGGCGGCCAGCACGCGCGGGGCTGGGTAGCCCAGCGCGGCGACCGCGTTCTGCACGGCTCGCTCGCGAAGCGCCCGCTCGGGGTCGTGCTGCGGGCCGAGCAGCCGGAGGATCAGGGGCCCAGAGAACGGCGCGGTTGCGCCGGCCAGCCGAAAAGCGAAGATCTTTGTGTCGTAGCCGCCGCTGATCGGCACCGGCGCTTCGGCGAGCTCGAGGGCCGGCTGGCGGAGCGTGTCGCGGAGGTGATCGAGCAGCCGCCGCGCCAGGTCGCTCCGGAAGGCCGGGCCGCTCTGGCCATCCGAAGCCACGTTCGTCACCGGTGAGCGGGCACCCGCACCCTTGTCGGCGCCGCCTGGCGCCGGACCTGGACGACGGTGGCGATGGTCAGCAGCATGAAGGCCGCCGAGGCCACGAAGACCATCCGCGGCTCGCCTCTGTCCAGCAGCCAGCCGAAGAGCAGCGGCGTCAGCGAGGAGCCCAGGTCGAGCCCGGAGTAGACGAAGCCGTAGACCTTGCCCGAGGCGCCCGGCGGCGTGGCCGCGCGCACGAGCATGTCGCGCGAGGGGGTGGTCGCGCCGAGACAGAAGCCCGCCAGCGCCATCACCACCGGGAGGACCGCCAGCGGCGGAACCGCGCTCGCCATGACGAGGCTCGCGAGCGCGCCCACGCACATGCCCACGCTCGCGAGCAGGTCGTGGCGGCTGGTGCGGTCGGCGAGGAAAGCTCCCAGAAGAACGCCGGCCGCGCTGCCGACGAAGAAGGCGGTGAGCGCGCCCGTGGCGAGACCGAGGGGCGCCTCGTAGATCGCGACCATGGCCGAGACGGAGAACGTCTGGATGCCGATCTGCGAAGTCGCGAGCAGGGCGAAGAAGGCGAAGGCGATCAGGATGGGCCTCGCCATGAGAAGCTTCACGCTGGCGGACCATCCGCCCACCGGCACGCTGCGAAGCCCGGCCAGCTCGCGCCGGTCGTCGAGCGTGTCTCGCTGGGTCGAGAGCGCGAGCGCCGCGGCGACCCCGAGCCCTCCCACGATGAGGAGCGCCGCGCGCCAGCCGAAGGCCGCGGACAGTGCCACGACGACGGCCGGCGCCACCACCCAGCCGAGGTTGCCGCAGAGCGAATGCACGCCGTAGGCCCGGCCGAGGCGCGACGACGAGACCGACGCGTTGAAGATCGAATAGTCCGCCGGATGGAAGACGCTGTTGCCGAGCCCGCCGAGGAGCGCCACCGCCACCAGCGCCCAGTAGGAGGGCGCAAGCCCCGCCAGCGCCATCGCGAGCGCGACGAGGGCCATGCCGACGGGCAGCACGCGGCGGGCGCCAAAATGATCCACGAGAAATCCGGAGGCCGTCTGACCTATCGCGGACGAGGCGTAGAAGAGGCTCATCACGAGCCCCAGTTGGACGTAGGTGACGCCGAAGTCGTCGCGCAGGAGCGGGAAGAGCGGCGGCAGCGTCAGCTGAAAGAAGTGGCTGACGAAGTGCGCCCCGCCCACCAGGCCGATGACGCGCACGTCCCGTCTGAGACCGCCTCGTGCCGCTCCGGCCGACGTCGGAATCGCGAGCCTCCCGGTGGAAGAACAGCCCGGCGGGAGCCGGGCGCTCGCCCAGCGTAGCGCAACCCGAAGCGGGGATGCGGGGGATTCTCGCCGCGTGGTACCATGGCCTCCTGCTCGCACACCATCGGAACCATCAGGGAGACTGACGCCATGCCGATCAAGCTCGTGGGCCGCGGGGTCAAGCGGCTCGAAGATCCCAAGCTCATCTCCGGCAGCGACCCCTACGTCAACGACGTGCGCCTCGAAGGCGCGCTGCAGCTGGCTTTCGTCCGGAGCCCTCACGCCCACGCAATCCTCAAGCACATCGACACGAGCGCAGCGAAGAAGATCCCGGGAGTGGTCGCGGTCCTGACCGGCGCCGACATCAACGCCGAGGTGGGCGTCATCCACACGCCGATCCCGCCCGAGATGTTCGCCTCGATGAACAAGCAGGGATACTCGATGCTGGCCGAGGGTCGCGTCCGCCACGTGGGCGAGCCGGTGGCCGTGGTGGCCGCGGAGACGGCCGCGGCCGCGGTGGACGGGGCCGAGGCCGTGGTGGTGGATTACGAGCCGCTCCCGGTCGTCGTGGACCCGGAGGCCGCGCTTGCCGAGGGCGCGCCGCTCCTCTATCCCGAGACCGGGTCCAACCTCGGCGTCTTGTTCAAGGGCGAGAAGGGCGACGTGGACGCGGCCTTCAAGACGGCGCCCGTCGTCATCGACGTCCAGATGATCAACCAGCGCGTGATCCCGCTCTGCATGGAGCCCCGCGCGTGCAGCGCCGTCTGGGACGCCAAGGCGCAGAAGATGACCATGTGGGGCGACACCCAGATCCCACATGGCATGCGGAACCAGGTCGCCGAGCGGCTCAAGCTCAAGCCCGAGCAGATCCACCTGATGACGGGCCGCGTGGGCGGGGGCTTCGGCGCCAAGGTGCCGGTGTACCAGGAAGACACCATCGTGCCGATGCTCGCCAAGCGCCTCAACCGCCCCGTGCGCTGGGCGGCCACGCGGCGCGAAGACATGCAGGCCACGGGTCACGGCCGCGACATGCGCTGCCACCTCCGGCTGGCCGCCGACTCGAACGGGCGCATCCTGGCTCTTGACGCGAAGATCACCGGCAACGTCGGCTACTGCCTCTACCACGTCGGCTGCCTCCTGCCCGTCCTCTGCGCCCAGATGATCACCGGCTGCTACGACATCCAGACGGCACGGGCCGAGGTCCGCTGCGCCTTCACCAACACGATGGGCACCGTGCCGTACCGCGGCGCCGGGCGCCCCGAGGCGGCCTATTTCATCGAGCGCGGCATGGACCTGCTGGCCGCGAAGGTCGGCCTCGACCCGTCTGAGGTCAGGCGGCGCAACTTCATCCCGCCGGACAAGTTCCCTTACGACACGCCGCTCGGCAATTCCTACGACAGCGGCGAGTACACCCGCGCCCTCGACCACGCGCTCGTCAAAGCCGGCTACGAGGAGCTGCGCCGGCAGCAGAAGGCCGCGCGCGCCCAAGGACGATTGATGGGCATCGGGCTCGCCTCCTACGTCGAGATCTGCGGCTTCGAGGAGGACGAGGTCTCCGACCTCGTGGTGGCCGACGACGGCCGCGTGACCGTGCTCACGGGCTCGGCCTCTCACGGCCAGGGGCACGAGACGGCCTACGCGCAGCTGGTCGCCGACGAGCTCCAGATCCCCATGGAGATGGTCAAGGTCGTCCAGGGCGACACCGCGCTCGTCAGGAACGGCGTGGGCACCTTCGGCAGCCGCTCGGCGGCGCGCGGCGGCATGCATGCCCTCGGCCAGGCGGTCAAGGTCAAGGACAAGGCGCAGCAGGTCGCGGCCAAGCTCCTGGAAGCCGCCTCGCAGGATCTCGTGCTGGCCGACGGCAAGTTCACCGTGCGGGGCGTACCGGATCGCGCCGTCACCTGGCAGCAGGTCGCCGCGGCCGCGAAGGGCAGCTTGAGCTCGCACGAGGACATCAAGGCGGGCACCGGCATGCTCTTCCCCTTCGGCTCCCACGTGGCCACCGTCGAGGTGGACACGGACACCGGCCGGGTCACGATCCTCAAGTACATGTCGGTGGACGACGCGGGCTTTCTCATCAACCCGCTGCTCGTCCAGGGCCAGGTGCACGGCGGCCTGGGACAGGGTATTGGCCAGGCGCTGTGGGAAGAGGCGGCCTTCGACGAGTCTGGGCAGCTCGTCTCGTCCACGCTCATGGACTACTCGATCCCGAAGGCGGACAATCTCATCTCGTTCGACAACGACCACACCCGCACGCATTCGCCGCGCACGCCGCTCGGCGTCAAGGGCATCGGTGAGGCCGCCACCATCGGCTCCACGCCCGCCATCGCCAACGCGGTGATGGACGCGCTCGCCCCCCTCGGCGTCACCCACGTGGACCTGCCGCTCACGCCGCAGAAGATCTGGGCCGCCATGCGCTCGGCCCGCAAGCGCTAGGTCAAAGGAGACCGAAGATGAAAGCCGCCGTCCTCTACGAAGCGAACACGCCGCTCCAGATCGTGGACCTCCAGCAGCAGGGACCGCAGGCGGGCGAGGCGCGAGTGCGCGTCAAGGCCGCGGGCGTCTGCCACAGCGATTGGCACATCATGAACGGCGACTGGCAGCTGCCGCTGCCCATGGTCCTGGGACACGAGGCGGCGGGCATCGTCGAGGAGGTCGGCGCGGGCGTGACCACCGTCAAGCCCGGTGACCACATCATCTTCTCCTTCCGGCCACAGTGCGGGCGCTGCCTCTATTGCTCGCTCGGCCGCTCCATCCTCTGCGACGGCCACAAGTCCGCGCGCTGGGCGATGCTCGACGGCTCCCACCGCCTCACCCACAAGGGCCAGAACATCAACCAGATGGCGCGGATCGGCACCTTCTCCGAGTCCGTCGTCTGCCCCGCCGAGATGCTCGTGCCGATCCGCAAGGAGATGCCGTGGCCGCAGGCGGCCCTCGTCGGCTGCTGCGTGCCCACGGGCGTGGGCGCCGTCACCTCCTGCGCGAAGGTGGAAGCGGGCGCCTCGGTCCTCGTCATCGGCTGCGGCGGCGTCGGCCTCAACGTCGTCCAGGGCGCGCGGCTGGCCGGCGCCGGGATGATCGTGGCCTGCGACCTCCTCGACAGCAAGCTCGGCTATGCGAAGGAGTTTGGCGCGACCCACACCTTCAACGGCAAGCAGGACAACGTCGTCGAGCGCGTGCGCGAGCTGACCCAGGGCCGCGGCGTGGACTACGCCTTCGACGCCATCGGGGGCGAGCAGACCACGCTCCAGATCCTCGACGCGATCCGCCCGGGCGGCGTGGCCGTCATCGTCGGCATGGCCGCCATGGCCGTCCGCGCTCCCATCACGCCCTACATGATGGCGCTCCAGGAAAAGACGCTCAAGGGCACCATGTACGGCTCGGTGCGCCCGTCGGTCGACTTCCCGCGTCTCGTCGAGCTCTATCTCGACGGCCGGCTCAAGCTCGACCAGCTCGTCAGCCGCACCTACACGATCGAGGAGATCAACGAGGGCTTCACCGCCATGCGCACCGGCCAGGTCGCGCGCGGTGTGGTCGTCTTCAACTAAGGGCCCGATGACCCCACGCACGATCTACGAAGCCCCACGCCTCGCCGGCGCCCCCGGCGAAGAGGTCGTCACCAGCACGTGCGGACACAATTGCGGCGGGCGCTGCGTGGTCAACGCCCACGTCAAGGACGGGCAGATCGTCCGCATCAGCACGGACCCCCGCAAGTGGACGCCCGAGATGCCGCCCCTCACCGCCTGCGCGCGCGGCTTCGGAGCCGCCGACCGCATCAACCATCCCGACCGCCTGCGCTACCCCATGCGTCGCGTGGGTCCCAAGGGCTCGGGCTCGTGGGAGCGCATCTCGTGGGACGAGGCGCTCGGCGAGGTCGCGGCCCAGATGCTGCGCATCCGCGAGACGTACGGGCCGGCCGCCATCCTCGATTGCTCGCGCTCGGGCAACACGGCCGTGCTCCACAACCGCGCCGCCATCCAGCGGCTGCTCCACCTCTTCGGAGGCTGCACCGAGCTCTGGTCGAACCTCTCGAACGAGGCCGAGATCTTCGCGCTTCGCCACACCTATGGACCTGCGGCCGACTGCAAGTTCTCGGGCCGCGAGCCCGGCGACTACGTCAACTCGCGGCTCATGATCCTCTGGGGGTGGAGCCCGGCCGACGGGACCTTCGGCACGAACAATCCGCAATACCTGCACTGGGCGCACGAGCGCGGCGTCCGCATCGTCACCGTCGATCCGCGTGCCACGCGGACGAGCCTCAAGATGTCCGACGAGCACGTGGCGATTCGCCCGGGCTCGGACGCCGCCATGCTCATCGCAATGGCCCAGGTCATCGTGAGCGAGAGCCTGCACGACCAGGCCTTCCTCGACCGGCTCGTGCTGGGCTTCGACGAGGCCCACCTGCCCGACGGGGCGCCGCCCGGGTCGTCGTACCGCTCCTATCTGCTCGGCCTCTCCGACGGCGTGGTCAAGACACCCGAGTGGGCGGAGCCGCTCACGGGCGTGCCGGCGGCGACGATCAGGCGGCTCGCGCGCGAGTTCGGCACGCTCAAGCCGGCGGCGCTGCACTGCGGCTACGCGCCGGGGCGCACGGCCTACGGCGAGCAGTTCCACCGCGCGGCCTACGCGCTCTGCGCCATCACCGGCAACATCGGCATCCCGGGCGGCAACTCCGGCTGCAGCGGGGGGGCGCACAACCACGGCATCAAGCGCCTGGGCGCCCCCCCGAATCCCGCCCACTCGCGGGTGGCCTCGACGCTCCTCGCTGACGTCCTCGAACGGGGAACCGCCGGCGGCTATCCCGCCGACATCAAGATGGTGTACTCGGCCTGCGGCGATCTCGCGAACCAGTGCCCCAACGTCAACAAGATCGCCGCCGGGCTCGAGCGCCTCGAGTTCATGGTGGTCCACGACCACTTCCTGACTCCGACCGCGCGCTGGGCCGACATCGTCCTGCCCGCGACCACCTTCTGGGAGCGGAGCGACATCCACACGCCCTGGAGCGGGGCCGGCCACTACGCCATCTTCATGCGCCAGGCGATCAAGCCGATGTACGAGTGCCGCAACGACGTGGACATCTGCGCCGACCTCGCCAGACGGCTCGGGCTCGAGGGCTACAAGCGCGTGGACGACGTCGAGTGGCTGCGCGAGATCTGCGCCGGCACCGACGTGGATGACTTCGACGCCTTCCGCACGCAGGGCCTCGCGCGCCTGCCCGCGCCGGAGGAGCCGGTGGCCTTCGCCCTGGAAGTGCGCGATCCCGAGCGGCACCCTTTCTCGACGCCGTCGGGCAAGATCGAGATCTACTCGACCTCGATCGCGGCCAACCCCGACCCGCACGGCCTCGGCGCGATTCCCGCGATCCCGACGTGGATCCCGCCGCATCAAGGCGATCCGCGCCATCCCCTCGAGCTGATCTCGCCCAAGTCGCGGGCCCGGACGCACTCGATTCACGACAACCAGCCCTCCCTGGCCAGGGTGGACAAGCAGGACGTGTGGATCCACCCCGAAGACGCCGCGGCGCGCGGCATCGCCGACGGCCAGCCGGTCCGCGTGTTCAACGATCGCGGCGCCACGGTGGTGCCGGCGCGCGTGACCGGCCGCATCGCCCGCGGCGTCGTCGCGATCAAGGAAGGCGCCTGGTTCACCCCCGGGCCATCGGGCACCGACACGCGGGGCTGCGCCAACGTGCTCACCAAGGACCTCGCGAGCCCCTGCGGCGCGCCCACGTACAACACGTGCCTCGTGGAGATCGCGGCCGCTCCCGCCACGGCCTGAGCGCGCCCGCCCCACGCATCGTCATGAGCGACGACGCCGACATCGAGGCGAAGGTCGCGGCCGCCCTCGAAGGCCTGGGAGCCACCTGCGAAGTCATCCGGATAGATCCCGACTTCGCCGACACGGCCGCCTTCTGCGAGAAGTACGGTGTGCCGCTCGACCATTCGGGCAACACCATCATCGTCGCCTCGAAGAAGGAGCCGAAGAAGTACTGCGCGTGCCTCGTGCTCGCGACGACGCGGCTCGACGTCAACCACGCGGTGCGCCGCCTCATGGACGTTTCGCGCGTCTCGTTCGCCACGGCCGAGGAGACGAAGGACCTCACGGGCATGATGATCGGCGGCGTGACCCTGCTGGCCCTGCCGCCCGCCGTGCCCATCTACGTCGACGAGCGCATCATGGCGCTCGACTACGTGATTCTTGGAGGGGGCAGCCGTGCCTCCAAGCTCAAGCTTCTCCCCGACCTCCTGCGCCACCTGCCCAACCTCACAGTGGTTCCCGACCTGGCGCTGGCCGCGTCATGAAGATCGGCGTCAACCTGATCAACTTCGGCCCGGGCGCCACTCCCGAGGCGCTCTCGTCCTGGGCGCGCATCGTCGAGGACCTGGGCTTTCACCTGCTGATGACCTCCGACCACGTGGCGATCACGCCCGATGTCGCCAGCCGCTACCCCGCGCCCTTCTACGAGCCCCTGACCATGCTGGGCTGGCTCGCGGGCGTCACGCGCAGGCTCGAGCTCGGCACCACGGTGATCATCGTCCCGTACCGCCACCCGCTCGAGACGGCGCGAGCGACGGCGGTGGTTGACCAGCTCTGCGGCGGACGCTTCATCTTCGGCGTGGGCGTCGGCTGGGCCAAGCAGGAATTCGAGACGCTCGGCCTGCCCTTCGAGAAGCGCGGGGCCATGACCAACGATTATTTGAAGGCGATCAAGGCCTGCTGGACGCAGGACGTCGCTTCCTATGAAGGCCGTTTCGTCCGCTTCGCCGGGGTGCACACGACACCCAGGCCGCTCCGCGCGCCTCATCCGCCGATCTGGGTCGGCGGCGCGAGCGATGCGGCGCTCCGCCGCGCGGTGCTCCATGGCGATGCCTGGCATCCGATCAGGATCCGCATCGACTGGCTGCGCGAGACGGGTCTGCCCAGGCTGAAAGAGATCGCCGCCAAGGAAGGCCGGCCGGTCCCGGCGCTCTGCCCGCGCATCAAGTTCCACCTCTCCGAGGGTCCCCTGCCCGACGCGGAGCGTGCCGCCGGCCAGGGCAGTCTCGAGCAGGTACGCGCCGACCTGCGCGCGCTCGAAGCCATGGGCGCGCCCTATGTCCTGCTCGACACCTACAATGACGATCCCGAGGCGACGCGGAGCCACGAGCCGGCCTGGCGACTGCTGAAGACGGCGGCGGAGCGGCTGGTGGATCTCCCGCGGGAGACCATCCGCTCTTGAAATGGTCGCTCTGGCAATGGCTCGGCGCGGCCGCGACGTTCCTGCTCGCGGCCGGCTACGCGCGAGCCGAGGAGCCACGCACCATGGTCACACTCGGAACCGCGACGCCCGGCGGCGGCTTTCCCGTCTACGGCCAGGCCGTCGCCGAGGCCATCAACGGGGTCGACTCCTCGCTCGAGGTGAAGACGCGCAACACCAAGGGCTCGACGGAGAACGTGCCGCTGCTCGAGGCGGGACAGCTCGACCTGGCGCTGGTCCAGGGCGAAGTCGCCCACGAGGCACTGGCCGGCATCGGCCGCCCACCCGCCAGGCTCATGATCCTGGCGGCGATGTACACGACGCCCGGCATGTTCGTCGTGCGCGGCGATCAGCCGTACCGTGGCATCGGCGATCTCAAGGGCAAGGCCGTCGCCTGGGGCGCGCGCGGCTCGGGGCTCGTGGTCCTCGCGCGCTACGTCCTGGACGGGCTCGGCCTCGACATGGCGCGTGACTTCCAGTCGATCTACCTCGACCAGGCCGGCGATGGTCCCGCCATGGTCCTCGACGGTCGCGCCGCCGCACTCTGGGGCGGCGGATCGGGCTGGCCGGGCTTCACTGCCGTCACGCGCGGCCCCCAGGGCGCGCGCTTCATTGGACCAACAGCGGAGGAGAGGACGCGCATCCAGGCCAAGCACGCGTTTCTCAAAACACTCACCATCCCGGCCGGCGCGTATCCGGGCCAGACCGAGCCCATCGTCTCCGTCGGCTCGTGGAGCTTCATCCTGGCCCGGCCCGACCTCGCCGAAGAAACAGCGTACCGTCTCGCGCGCGCGCTGCACCGCGGCGAGCCGGCCCTCGGCGCCCGGCTGCCCCAGGCGATCGAGACGACGGCGGCCAATACCGTTGCCGCCGCGTCGCGCCCCGACCTCATCCACCCCGGCGCGCGGCGCTATTTTCGCGAAGCCGGGCTCATGCCCTAGAGGAGAATCAATGGCGATGGCGATAGCGGTCGATCTCTCCAGCGACACGGTCACCAAGCCCACGCAGGACATGCGCCGCTTCATGTGCGAAGCCGAAGTGGGCGACGAGCAGAAGCACGAGGATCCCACGGTCAACCTTCTCCAGGAGATGGTGGCCGAGCTCCTCGGCAAGGAGGCGGCACTCTTCCTGCCGTCGGGCACGATGTGCAACGAGATCGCGCTCCGCGTGCACTGCCGACACGGCGAAGAGATGCTGGCGCATCAGTCGGCGCATCCGATCCACTTCGAGGGCGGCGGTCCGGCCGCGCTGGCCGGCGTCAACGTCCGGTCCCTCGACGGCCCGCGCGGGCAGTACGACGCGGCGACCCTCGAGGCCGCCATCCGGCCGGACAATCGCCACATGCCGCGGAGCCGTCTCGTCTGGATCGAGCAGACGTCGAATCTCGGCGGCGGCTCCATCTGGCCTCTCGGAAAGGTGCGCGAGGTCACCGACGTGGCCCGGCGCCGCGGGCTCGCCACCCACATGGACGGCGCACGCCTCATGAATGCCGTGGTCGCCTCTGGCGTGTCGGCGGCGGAGTGGGCCGCGCCCTTCGACTCGGCGTGGATCGACTTCACCAAGGGGCTGGGCGCCCCGGTCGGCGCCGCCATCGCGGGCCCGCGAGATTTCATCGCGGAGGCGTGGCGTCTCAAGCAGCAGATGGGCGGAGCCATGCGGCAGGCGGGCATCATCGCCGCCGGCGGGATCTACGCGCTCCGCCACCACGTCAAGCGACTGGCGGATGACCACGCCAATGCGAGACGCCTCGCCGAGGGACTTGCCAAGCTTCCCGGGATCACGCTCGACCCCGCGACGGTCGAGACCAATCTCGTCTTCTTCGATCTCACGAGGGCGATCGACGCGCCCACGGCCGTGCAAGAGCTGCTGGCGCGCGGCGTCCGCATGGGGGCGCTCGGGCCGCGGACCATTCGCGCCGTCACCCACCTGGACGTGAGCGCCGCGGCCATCGACAAGACCCTCGCCGCGGCGCGCGAGATCTTCCAGGGTTGAGTGCCGTCGCGCGGATCCTGTTCGACCACATCGCGATCGCGGTGCCGGCGATGTCTCAGGCGGCGCCTTTTCTCGCCGGCGAGCTGGGCGGCGTCCCCGATGCCGGCTGCCCCTCGATGGCCAGAGCCTTCACGTGGGGCACCTATGCGTACGAGGGCGGAGGATCCATCGAGGTCCTCGAGCCTCTCGGCGCATCGGGATTTCTCCACCGGTTTCTGGCCGAGCGCGGCCCCAGCATCCACCACGTCACCTTCAAGGTGCCGAGCCTCGATGAGATCAGCGCGCGCGCGGAGGCCGTGGGTTACGACGTCGTCGGTCGCGACGACTCCGACCCGGAATGGCGCGAGGCCTTCCTGCATCCGAAGCAGGCCCTCGGCATCGTGGTGCAGTTCGCCCAGCCCGGACCTTCAGACGGGACCGCGCGCCCCTTCACCCCTCCCCCGGGAGTCTCCGCGCCACCACCGCCCGTGACGGTCCTGGGGCTCCGCATGCGCTGCCAGTCTCGCGAGCGCGCGATCACCCAATGGAGCACGGTGCTCCAGGGCACGATGATGGACGGGCGCCGTCCTGACGCCCTCGTCTTTCGCTGGCCGGACTCGTTCATGAGGCTTGCCGTGGAAATCGACCCGGTCCAGAATGAGGGCCCGATTGCGATCGAGCTGACGAGCGCGCGCAGGCTGACACTGCCGGCTGGCCCGCATCCCCTTCTCGGGACTGTGTTCGAAGCGGAGGCCTGACATGGGAGTCCTGGTGGCATCGGTCGGGGGAGACTTCGTCGCAAGAGTCAGCGGGCTCGATCTCTCCAAGCCGCTCGACGACGGCGCCTTCGCGCAGGTGCGCGACGCGTTCCACCACTACGCCGTCCTCGTCTTCCCCGAGCAGCGCATCAGCGACGACCAGCAGATCGCCTTCAGCGAGCGCTTCGGGCCGCTCGAGGTCAGCATCCGCAAGGACCGCCCCCGGCGGATCGCCAACCCCAGAGTCTCCGACATCTCGAACGTGGACGAGCGGGACCGCGTCTTCGATCCCGACGACGAGCGCGCCATCTACAATGCGGGCAACCGGCTCTGGCACAGCGACAGCTCCTTCAAGCGCGTGCCCGCCATGGCGTCTCTCCTCTCCGGCCGGGAGGTCCCGCCGGAGGGCGGCGAGACGGAGTACGCCGATCTCCGCGCGGCCTGGGACGCGCTCCCGGCCGATCGCAAGCGGGGGCTCGACGAGCTCGTGGCCGAGCACAGCTTCGTCTACTCGCGGGGGCTCATCGGCTACGACCAGTTCACCGACGCGGAGCGCGCCGAGGTCCCACCCGTGCCCCAGGCCGTGGTGCGGACGCATCCGGCGACGGGACGGAAATCGCTCTACGTGGGCTCGCACGCCTCGCACGTCATCGGCCGTCCCGTCGAGGAGAGCCGCGCGCTGCTTCGCGAGCTGCTCGACTTCGCCACCCAGCCGCAATTCGTCTACCGCCACGCCTGGCGGCAGCACGACCTCGTGATGTGGGACAACCGCTGCGTG
>WNGJ01028403.1_pt1 | contig 12310 bp, 12 predicted proteins | sample 5400611 | NCBI WGS metagenome assembly WNGJ01 (sample SAMN13153375, study PRJNA577476) | soil metagenome | isolation source: 40 cm soil or saprolite under Garry oak tree replicate 1 | place: USA:California | collected 2016-06-15 | reverse complement strand
CAAGAGAAACTGGACCACTTCGCAATTTTTGCGCGAGCAGATTCGCAGTCGCAACCGCGTCCTGAATGGCGAGATTGATGCCCACACCACCGGCTGGTGACATCGCGTGCGCAGAATCGCCGATGCAAAGCAATCCTTCGCGACACCATTCGCGCAAACGATTGATCTGCACCGTGAGCAGCTTGATTTTTGACCAATCATCCAGCTCGGCTACACGATCGCGCAGAAATCCCGCGAAATTGACGATCTCGTTTTGAAATTCCGGCAGCCCGCGCGCTTTGATCTCGTCGAAGCCGCCTTTCGGGATGACGAAGCCGCATTGCCAGTAATCGCCACGATCGAGCAATATGAGAAGCTTGCCGTGCTGAAAAAAGCCGAGCGATTGTTCCGGATCATCCTGTTCTTTCGAAATGCGCATCCATAGCGCGTCGATCGGCACGCCAAACTCGCGTAGTTTGAAACCGGCGCGCGTGTGCGTGGTCGAGTGCCGGCCATCTGCAGCGATGACGAGGTCCGCGCGTACTTCCATTTCGCCGCGCGGACTTTTTGCGCGTACGCCGATCACGCGTTCGTTTTCCATGAGCAAATCGACGGCCTCGGTTTGCATGTGCAATCCGAAGGCGGGGAAACGTTTGGCATGACCGGAAAGGAAATTGAGAAAATCCCACTGCGGCATGAACGCAATGAATTTGCAGTGCGTCGGGAGTTGCGTGAAATCGGCGATCGGCACGGTCTGACCGTTGACGACACCGCGTAGTTCTCGGACCTCCTGGTGCGGTTGCTTCAAGAACTCATCGAGCAACCCCAGTTCGTGCATTAACTCGAGCGTGGAAGGATGAATCGTGTCGCCGCGGAAATCGCGATTGAAATCAGCATGCTTTTCCAGCACAACGACGGGCACGCCTGCCCGGGCGAACAGATAGCCAGCCATCATCCCGGCCGGTCCGCCGCCCACGATCACGCAACGAGTTTGCAATTTCTCAGACGCGCTCACCGCACATGGTTTCTAACTTCTAGCTTCTAGATTCTGACTTTTGACCTCTGACTTCTGATCTCTGACCTCAGATCTACATCCATGGCAACGCGTCGAGATCGACGTTGCCGCCGGTGAGAATAATGCCCACGCGCTTTCCGCCAATGTCGATCTTGCTTGCCGAGCCTTCCACGATCGCGGCATACGGAACGGCTGCTGAGGGTTCGATGATGATTTTCATCGTCTCCCAAATCGCCCGCATCGCCACGATAATCGCTTCTTCGCTTACGGTCACGATGTCGTCCACGTAGCGCTGGATGATCTTAAAATTTGGTGTGCCGACATTTGTCCGAAGTCCGTCGGCGATCGTGAATTTTTTCTCCGGGCGAATCAACCGCCCCGCGCGAAATGATTGCGCTGCATCGTCCGCGCTCGCCGGTTCTGCAGCAATTACCTTGATGTTTGGGCGCATCGATTTCGCTGCGACCGCCGTACCGCAGAGCAAACCGCCACCACCAATCGGACACATTACGAGATCGAGATCGGGAATATCTTCGAGCAGTTCCACCGCCGCTGTCCCCTGCCCCGCCATCACATCTTCGTTTTCGAACGAGTGAATCAACGTCGCGCCCGTTTTCGCGATCACCTCCGCGCAGGCCGCCTCGCGCGCTTCTTGCGTCGGTTCACAAAAGATAATGCGCGCGCCGTAGCTTTCGACCGCGCGCACCTTCACCTTCGCCGAATTCGACGGCATAACGATGTGCGCCGCAATCCCGCGCAATTTCGCCGCGCGCGCGAGCGCTGTTCCATGATTGCCCGACGAGTGCGTCGCCACGCCGCGCCGCGCCGAGACATCATCGAGCGAAAACACTGCATTGGTCGCCCCGCGCGCCTTGAACGCGCCGATCTTTTGAAAATTTTCGCACTTAAAAAATAACGAAGCGCCGCTCGCCTCATCGAGCCGCGTACTCGTCAGCACCGGGGTGCGATGGATATGCGCACAAATCCGCTCGTGCGCCGCGCGGATGCTATCAAGATCGAGAGACATTATTTATTCTATCGTCAACAGGACATGCTCGACTAAGCGGAAGACAAAATCATCTTTCCAATTAGGAAAACAGGAACTCAGGAAATTCCCTCTCACACCCACTCTTTTTTCGTCATTTCCTGATTCACCCGCCTCTTGGAGTGTTCCCGATTTCGTGGGTCCCAGGTTGCGGTTTCCTTTCAGGTTAAAGCTGCGTTAATCCGCAGCCTGCCCGCCGTGGTGATGATCCCCGATTAAGGAACTCATAAGACTTCGTGACCTTTGTGGACTTCGGTGTGAAATAGTGGAGCGAATGCGCGAGCCGTTATATCTCGACGAAGAACAGGTGCGGCAGCATTTGCGAATGGAGAACCTGATTCCGGCGATGGCGAAGGCGCTGATCGATTTCTCGGCCGGCAAAGTGACGCAGCCGGTGCGCTCGGTCATCCCCGTCGATCCTCCGGGCGGATTTTTTGGAATGATGCCGGCACTTACCGCTGATGGACTTGGGATAAAGATCGTCACGTTCTACGCGACGAATGTAGAGCGGGGCATTCCCACACACATGGCGACAATGACGCGAAGGTTCTCGCGATTCTCGGAAGCGGCGTGCAAGCGCGCAGTCACGTGGAAGCGTTACGACTGGTCAGGAATTTTGAGGAAGTTCGTGTGTGGAGTCGCACGGCGACGCATGCGGAGCGGTTCGCGAACGAAATTGGCGCGAAAGCGATGGCGGCTGAATTCGCTGCACGCGATGCCGATGTTGTCGTGACGGCGACAAACTCGAAAACTCCCATGTTAAAGGGATCGTGGCTAAAGCCCGGTTGTCACGTCAACGCCGTCGGTGCATGTCGCCCCGACTGGCGCGAGCTGGACGATGCCGCGATGTCAAATGTCGTGTTCGTTGATTCGCGTGAAGCCGCGGTGAAAGAATCGGGCGATGTGATTCTTTCCGGCGCGAAGATTTACGCCGAGCTCGGCGAAGCGCTCACCGGGAAAGTTCCGTCGCGCGCAAACGAAACCACCGTCTTCAAGTCTCTCGGCATGGCTGTGGAAGATATTGCTGCCGCGCTGCTCGCCTACGAATCCGCACGGGTGTAGAGGCGCGTGTCTTCACGCGCAGGTTGCTCGGGGACTGTGGCTGAGGACAGCCGCCACTACAACTTCAATCAGGATCGCAGGAAGCCAGGAAAAGATTCCTGAAAAGGGATGAACAAAACGGATACGCTTGCAAAGAACTCTCGTGCCGGAACAGTTGCCAGCGATGCCGAGCGAATTTGAAAAACTGAATTCGAAAATCGAACGCGCTGTTGCTGATGGCCAATTAATGGAATCGGCAGCGAAGAACATTCGCGCGCTGCTGACGGGAGCGCCGTCTGATCTTTATCTGCAAGTCGTCGACGAACTCGTCACTGCCGATGCGTGGCCCGAACTGAACGATCGCTTTTACCAGACACTTGCCTTTGGCACTGGCGGCCTTCGCGGCCGTACTATTGGGAAAATCCTCACGGCTGCGGAGCGCGGGAGCTCGCGCGAAGACGAACGACCGCAGTTTCCATGCGTCGGGACAAACGCGATGAATTTCTTTAACATCAGCCGTGCGACGCAGGGACTCGTCGCTTATCTGCACGATTGGAACCGACGCGAGAAAATTCCGGCGACGCCGAAGATCGTGATCGCGCATGACCCGCGTTTTTTCTCGGATGAATTTTCTGAACTAGCCGCGAAAGTTGCGTCGGCGAACGGTTGCGACGCATTCGTATTCGACGGACCGCGTTCAGTGCCGGAACTGTCATTCGCTGTTCGCTATCTCAAAGCGAGCGCGGGCGTGGTCATCACAGCGAGCCATAATCCGCCGCACGACAACGGCTATAAAGTTTATTTTGGCGATGGAGCGCAGGTGATTGAGCCGCACGCGAGCGGAATCATTGCAAAAGTGAACGCAATCACGAACGAAACTTTCACGCCGCTACCGAAAGATCGACAAGGAAAAGTGACGACGGTCGGCAAAGAAATCGATGAAGCGTACATGCAACGGCTCGAGACCCTGATTCTCAATCCGCAGATTATCCACGAGGCAAAATCGCTCCGTATCGTTTACTCGCCGCTGCATGGAACCGGGCGAGTGATTATCGAGCCGATGCTTAAACGGCTGGGGTTCAATTTCGAAGTCGTACCGGAGCAGGACCATTTCGATGGCCGATTCCCGACAGTAAAGTCGCCAAACCCGGAGAACGCCGAGGCCCTGGCGATGGCAGTCGATCTCGCGGAAAAGGAAGATGCCGATCTCGTTGTAGCGACCGATCCGGATTGCGACCGGATGGGCGCAGCGGTCCGCGCGAAAAGCGGCAAAATGAAATTACTAACCGGCAATCAAATCGGCTCGCTAATCGCCTACTATCGTACCAAGACGCTGTTTGATCAGGGCGTCCTCGACAAGGAAAACGCAGCGCGCGCGGTCATCATCAAGACATTTGTCACCACCGATCTGCAAAAGGCGATCGCAGAATACTATGGTCTGCGCTGCGTCGAAACGCTGACCGGCTTCAAATACATCGGAGCCAAGCTGGGCAAATACGAGCAGGCGCTTCCCGAAAACGTGCGCAAAAATTATGTCGAGCTTAGCGAAGAGGAAACCCAGCGACTTCGCCTCGCTCATTCTTCGTTTTACGTTTTCGGCGGCGAAGAGAGTTACGGCTACAGCGGAGCTGATTTCGTCCGAGACAAGGACGGCAACGGCGCGGTGATCATGTTTTGCGAAGTGGCTGCATATGCGAAATCGCGAGGCCAGACCGTTGACCAGTTGCTTGACGAAATCTTCTCAATCTTCGGCTACTTCGCGGAAAAAAACGGCTCGCTTGTTTTCGAAGGGGCGGAAGGCGCGGGCAAAATCAGGCGATTGGTCGAATCCTATGCGAAGCATCCGTTTTCGGAAATGCTTGGATCGAAAGTAACGAGCGTCAGAAATTTCGAGACCGAAACAATTCGTGACATCGAGGACGACGAAATTCCCAAAGAGAAGATGTCGATCTTTGAACTCGAAGATGAGACACGGATTGCGGTGCGGGGGTCGGGCACCGAGCCGAAAATCAAATATTATCTTTTCGCGCAGCGCCGGCCGAAAGGAAAAAAATTCGATTCCTTGGAGCTCGAGCGAATCAAGTCGGACGTGAGAGAAAAACTCGATCGACTCTGGGATTGGCTGCAAGAGGATGCCCAGGCGCGTCTGAGCGGATCGCAGCGGTGAACACATTACAAAAATCGCTGCGGTTCTGGCCATGGCTGGCAGCGATTATAAGCGGAATACTTTGCACTGCTTGCTTTCCGCCGTTTAACCAAACCTGGCTGTGCTGGATCGCGCTCACGCCATTGATCGCCGCGGTTTGGTTTTCGGGGAAAAATTCGAAACGACGATGGTTGCATGATTTGTGCCTCGGCTATGTAGCGGGAATTATTTTTTTTACCGCAAGTTTCAGTTGGTTGGGCGCGCTTGGCACGTTATTCGAAAACTTTTGGCTGCACGGTCTTTCGCTGCTGCTCTCGATTTATCTGGGGCTTAATTTCGCATTTTGGAGCTGGTTCTGTGGATTACTGCGGCCGGGCATGGTCGCGACGGTGCCAGCTGCAGATGCCACCGCTCATCCAGTCGAAAACAAATGGAGTGCCATGTTGGAACGCGCAGGCCGGCCGGCTCCGGTGCCGAAAACACCGTGGCTAAGATCGACAAGCAATTTGCGACTCGCCTTTTTGCTCGGGTGCGCCTGGGTAGCGCATGAGTGGATACGTGGCTGGCTCTTCACCGGCTTCGGCTGGAACGGACTGGGCGTAGCGCTGCATGCGAACTGGCCGCTCATCCAAGTCGCGGAGTTCACCGGCGTCGCCGGATTATCCTTCATGGTGGTGTTTGCCAATGTCATTGCGCTGACCACGGTAAACCGCCTTATTCTCGAAGCGGGCGCACAAGCGATGCGCCCACATTACGATCTTACGCTAACGATGGCCGCGATTGTTGGGGTCCTCGGGTTCGGCGTGCACGCCGCCCAAAATCCGCCCCCCTCGAAACCGCTCCGCATCGCGGCGGTGCAGGCGAATATTCCGCAGCAACAAAAATTCGACTCCCAATTTACCGGAAGAATTTTCGAGCAATTCACGCGGTTGAGCGAAATTGCGCTGCTTCGAGCCGGTTGTTCAACATGCAGCGCCGACGATTCAAATCCTCCATCCGATCTCGGGCCGCCACTCGATCTGCTAATCTGGCCGGAAAGCTCCATGCCGAGTCCGGTGCTTCAGGAGGAGCAAAGCCATCAATTCGTGGTAAATTTGTCCGCATCGACAACAACGGACCTCCTGCTGGGTACGCTCGATGTGGAAGAGGGGCGCGATTACAACGCCGCGCTGCTGGTTTCGGACGCTGGCCAGAATGTGCAAATTTATCGCAAGATCCATCTCGTTCCGTTCGGTGAATACATTCCACTTCGACATTCATTTCCCCTTTTCGCCATCGCGGCGAGCAAGTGGGTGCCCGGCGATTTCGATGCTGGCAAAGATTACACTGTATTTCGCCTAACGAATCATGACGTCCAGGTCGCGCCGTTGATTTGTTTTGAAGATACGATCGGCGAACTGACGCGGCAATTTGTGCTCAAAGGTGCGAACCTGCTCGTCGACATTACGAACGACGGCTGGTTTTTGCATTCAGCGGGTTCGCAGCAACATCTGTTGAACGCGATTTTTCGGTGCGTCGAGACGCGTCGTCCGATGGTTCGCGCGGCTAACACGGGCGTGACTTGTTTTGTGAATGGGTTCGGTCGCGTCGTGCAACCGTTGCAGGATGGAAGCGGCAGCACGTTCACCGAAGGCGTGCTCACTGGCGAGATTAGCGTTCCGACTGAGCATGAGTTGACCTTTTATACACGGCACGGGGAGCTGTTCGCAAAGGTGTGCACCTGCATCACTTTGATTGCAATTGTCGTGATGATTTTTCTCCGGCGGCGACGAGCAAATAGGGCGAATTGACCTCAATTGCGCGGGCTGTTCGGTGAACCGCCTATACCTACTCAATCCACCTCGCAGGAATTTCGGTGTTGTGTTAAACGAGAGCGGTGCATGTTAAACTGCCAATCGATCATCTTCGCGAGCTTTGGCCGAAAAAATTTCACGGTGTGCGCGTCGGCGCGCTCCTTCATCCGGCATCGGTTTCTGCGAAGCTCGAGCATGAGTCTCACATTCTTGAGCAGCAGAACGGCGAACTGTTTCGCCTCACTGCATTCTTCGGTCCGCAGCATGGTTTTCGTGGCGAGACACAAGACAACATGGCGGAATGGAAAAGCTACGAACACCCGCGGCTTGGCATTCCGATCTACAGTCTTTACGGAGAACATCGCGAGCCAACTGCGCAAATGTTGGAAGGTGTCGATCTTCTCCTTGTCGATCTTCAGGATGTCGGCGCGCGCTATTACACATTCATTTGGACGATGTATCTCTGTATGCGCGCCTGCGAGAAAGCCGGCGTTCATGTTCTTGTCCTTGACCGGCCAAACCCGATTAACGGCGTCGCAACAGAAGGGCCGGACCTCGCTCCGGAATACCGATCGTTTGTCGGCCTGCATTCGATTCCGGTTCGACACGGAAGGACGATCGGCGAACTCGCCCAGCAATTCCGAGATGAAGCATTCCCCGATTGTGGGTTGTCGGTCTTGCCGATGAAAAATTGGGAGCGTGCGATGTGGTTCGATCAAACCGGCCTTCGATGGGTCATGCCGTCACCGAACATGCCGACACTCGACACGGCCACCGTTTATCCCGGCATGTGTCTTCTCGAAGGAACGAATATCTCCGAAGGTCGCGGGACAACGCGGCCACTTGAAATCTTCGGAGCGCCATTTATCGACGCCGAAGTCCTTTGCCGCGAGCTCACCGATTTAAAACTGCCAGGCGTTCATTTTCGCGAAAATTACTTTCAGCCGATGTTCCATAAATTCGCTGGTCAGCTTTGCGGTGGCGCTCAATTGCACGTGACGGATAGGGAAAGCTTCCGTCCGTTTATGACAGGAGTGGAAATCATCAAGCGCATTCGCAAGGTTTATGGCGAGCAGTTTCAATGGAACCAGCCACCCTACGAATACGAATGGAAACGTCTTCCAATCGAAATCCTGATCGGCGGTCCAATCGACTCGGTCTTCGGCGATTAATCATCTGCGCCGTCATTGTCGGTGGGTCGTTGGCGATCTCATCACAACTCCGTGCAGACATTCCGTGGCCTGAAGTCGTGCAACGTCTTGCCTACGAAAACGAGAAACTGGCGCGGCGTCCACAGGGTCACAATGGCGAGTACTTCGTCGTCTGCACTCTCTATTACACGCCAATGGAATCCGGTTTCACTTTCGAGCGCGGCTTTGACGCGACGCCAGTCACAAAACCGGGACTGCATGGTCGAACTTACCCGCGTGATTTCCTTCGCTCAGTCAAAAAGGAAGGGTTTGGCCGAATAGTTACACCGGTCAACGGCCTTTGGTCGCGCGTTTTTCTGCTGCCATAAAGTCCAGCCAAAGCGGGTTGCGTCGTGGTGTAATCATCGAAACGCCGGCAGCCACTGTGCGGCAGGTTTTTGGCAGCACGCGCTGGAAAATCATGGATACCGGCGGCGGACTGCGCCGCTGGCAAATCGATTGTTATTATGGCGAAGATGAACCGCTTGGACCCGGCCGCTTCATGGCCCGACCGCGCGGGGCTACATTTGAGTACGCCTACTCAGATGCCAAAATCGTCAAGTAACGTGAGCCCGTTCACAATTCGGCTCAAGTTTCACGGTGACCTGCCTTTTTTTCTTGGGGCCAGGACGCGACGTGAAACCATTGAACGCGCGTTACTGGAAAAAACCTCAGTAAAGGATGTGATCGAATCGTGCGGAGTGCCGCACCCGGAAGTTGACTTGATTCTGGTCGATGGGTGGCCCGTCGATTTTCGTCACACGCTCAGAGCGGATGCTGATGTCGATATTTATCCGGTGGGATTGGTGCCAACGTGTTTCACGAGAAATCGCCTGCAAGTATCTAATTCAACCGAATTTATAGCTGACGGACACCTTGGAACACTCACGCGCAATTTGCGCTTGCTCGGTTTCGATATCGCTTACGATCCCCGAGCCCAGGACCGACAATTGCTCAGCGTAATGGAAATCGAAAGCCGGGCTTTGCTGACGCGCGATCGGCGCCTGCTCATGCATGCGGTTGTACAAACGGGATATTGTCCGCGTTCCCAAAATGCTCACGAACAAACAATCGAGGTGGTCCGCCGCTTTGACCTTTTCTCAGCGATCACTCCGTTTACGCGTTGCCTTCGCTGCAATGCGCCGCTCCAAAAAGTTGCCAAAGCTGACATAATTGAAAGGCTCGAACCGCTTACAAAAATCTATTACGAGCAATTCCGGCGGTGCACTGGCTGCGGCCAAATTTACTGGGCTGGATCCCACTTTTCGAGACTCCGGACACGTCTCGAAGGGATACGCAGACAATTTTCGACGACCGATGTATAGGTTATTTTAACGAAGAGTTGCGTCGGAATATTTCTAGGTATCTCGTGATTCGGTCGTATGATCGCCGATCCGAAAATGAGATGCGCGTATTGCCACGTCCTGCTCGCGGCAATTCTTATCATCGGATTTTCGACGCCGCTCCGAGCGTATGGTCCACTCGGCCATGAAATCGTCGGGGCGATTGCGGACGAACGATTGGCGAACACGCCCACCGCGGCAAAGATCCGTGAGCTGATCGGCGGGCTTTCGCTGGAGAAGGCAGCCGTGATTGCAGATGAAATCAAAGGTTGGGACAAAAATGGCGTGGATGATTCGAAGGCCTTCCATTACTCCACGCACCCAAAAATTGACAGCCAGTTGCGCGATTTTTGGCGTGCTAATCAACCGACGTATAATCCCGGTTCAACGATGCCTTCGCATCACTGGTTTCATTACACAGACGTGCCGATCGTGCGGGTGGAGAAATATGCCGAGGGCCAGGCCCGGTCGCAGCAAATGGGACGTGGTGCACATGATTCCATATTGTGTCGAAGTCCTGCGAGGACGAGTCCCGAAACAAAATGAACGGAAAATCACCAAGCCTGTTGCTCTCATTTTGCTGGCCCATTACGTGGGCGACATTCACCAGCCGCTGCATGTCGGCGCGGAGTATTTCGACGCGCAGGGTCGAATCGCCGATCCGGACAAGGACAAGTCCTCTGTGGAGGATGAAGGCGGGAATACATTCACACTGGAACTAAGTGACGAGCCGCCGCGCGGCCGCGGTATTCATAAGAAGAAACTCCACGGTTTTTGGGACAATGATGCGGTAAACGCCCTTTTCCCGGAGATAGGAAACAATCTGCCGAAAAATGAACGCCAAGCACAGATTGATCCTGAAAAAAAGCAACTCGCTCATGAGATGGCGATGCACGAACCGAAAAGCTGGCGAATGCCTCCGAACATCGACATCAGCGGTTACGCTGAGGTCTGGGCGGACGAGATTTTGCCAATTGCGCGCGAGGCGCATGAACGGTTGCAATTTACCGATGTGCGTATCCAACAGGAAGAAGATCGGGTCGTTGCTGCGGGCGAAGCCCGGGAAAAAGCGTCGCCCGACCACATCTCTTATCGCGGCTGGGCCGCGAATGTTGTGCGCGAAGAGCTGCACAAAGCCGGTTGGCGTCTCGCCGATCTTCTGGAGAAGGACCTTAGGTGATGAGCACGAACGTTGACGTCGAAATGTTTAACGTACTCAATTCGAGAATAAAAATCGCGCCGGAATTTCTCCCGGCGCGATTACGAATTGAGATTTGCTAAATCAGATATCTAAAGGACGATCAAGTCTCGGTTTTCTTTGCGTTTGCCGACTTCTTGCACTCTGCTTTGAGTTGGGCGAACTGCTCGGCTGAAAGAATTCCTTTCGCCTGTTTGAGGAATGTTTTCCGGCTTTCCTTTGTGCAGCCAGCTTTCATGCATTCGGCCTGCCATGCTTCGATTTTGCTCTGTTGATCGGGCGTGAGGTTCAATGTCGTCAAATCAACGCATGCCGCTTTCTCAGTGTTCGACACGCCTTTGACACAACACGCTTTGTCTCCTGCGAACGCGCTGGACGAAATGAGCATCGCGGCCGCAACTAATGCTGAAACGGTAATTTTGATCATGGTGAATGCTGAGACAGGCATACGCCCCAGTGCGTTCAATCATTCCGCTTCTTCAAATATGGCTGGCGTGAATTCGTTCAGGCGCTAGAACAAGATCGAAATGTCTGCTGCGCTCGCACCTGTCAGGCCGGTCGAACTCTCGGAAATCCGAGAAGCGCGCAAACGAATCGCAGCAACGATCGTTCGTACACCACTGATCCGGCTCGAACTCGGACCGGACTATCCCGACATCCGTCTGAAACTGGAGAATCTGCAGCCGATCAACGCTTACAAGTTGCGGGGCGCGGCTAACGCTGTCGCAATGTTGCGCGAGTCTGAGCGCAAGCATGGCGTGTGGACAATCAGCGCCGGAAATGCCGGACAGGGCGTGGCCTACGCGGCGAGACAAGCGGGCGTGCCATGTACAGTCGTTGTGATTGAGACTGCGCCCGAATCGAAGATCGACCGAATGCGCGCGCTCGGCGCGAAACTCATCCCGGTCTCGTACGATGTCGCATGGAAAGCGCTCGACGAGCGTTCGTTTCCTGGAGCGGAAGGAACGTTCGTGCATCCATTCGATGATCACAATTTCATCGCCGGCCATGCGACGATGGGTCTTGAGATTCTTGAAGATGCGCCTGATGCAAAAGCCGTCATCGCCAGCATTGGTGGCGGTGGACTCATCACGGGTGTGGGCAGCGCGATCAAAGCGCTTAGGCCCGACATCAAGGTCTGGGGCGTTGAGCCTGAAACCGCCGCGCCTGCTGCGCTCTCGTTCACCAAGGGATCTCCGCAAGTGTTCACGAGTTTCAAGCAGTCGTTCGTAGATGGCGCTGGCGGCCAAAGCATGTTCCCGCGCATGTGGGAGAGGATGAAACCGGTCGTGGACGGCTACATCATTGTCACTTTGGAGGAAACGAAAAAATCAATGCGATTGATGGCGGAGAAAACGCGAATCATTTCCGAAGGCGCCGGCGCTCTAACGGTCGCCGCCGCGTTAACCGGAAAAGCCGGCAAAGGTCCAATCGTTGCCATTGTTTCCGGCGGTAACATTGATCTCAAGAAGTTCTGTGAACTTATTGGAGCGTCGGCAAATTGATTAACGAGAACGGACGACTTCGATTAGGTTTCAACTCTTTCCTCGGAGTATTCGA
>WNGJ01024368.1_pt1 | contig 12314 bp, 8 predicted proteins | sample 5400611 | NCBI WGS metagenome assembly WNGJ01 (sample SAMN13153375, study PRJNA577476) | soil metagenome | isolation source: 40 cm soil or saprolite under Garry oak tree replicate 1 | place: USA:California | collected 2016-06-15 | reverse complement strand
AGGCCAGCGGTGCTGTTGCGAACGGCGGCCCGGAGCTGGGGGTGGTGATGGACCGCCTGGTTGCGGTGGTGAACGGGGATGTGATTCTGGAGAGCGATGTGGACGAGGAGCGGCGGTTTGAGGAGGTTCAGCCCTTCCGCTCGGGGCCTGTGTTCACACGAGACAGGATCGTTGAACGGCTGATCGACCGGACGCTGATTCTGCAGCAGGCGGCGCTCGAGCCGGAGGAAAGTGTCGCGGATAAGGATGTCGACGCTCAGATCGCGACGCTGCGGAAGGATATACCCGCGTGCAAGCAATATCACTGCGAGACCGATGACGGGTGGAAGAAGTATCTGGGCGATCACCGGTTTACCGAGGAGGAGTTCCGCGCGCGGTGGAAGCTGCGGATGCAGCTGCTGAAGTTTATCGAGGTGCGCTTTCGGAGCGGGATCAGGATTACAGATGCCGAGATCAAGGCGTACTACGACAAGACGATGCTGCCGGAGTATGTGAAGCGGAATGTGACGCCGCCGAAGCTGGATACGATTCAGAAGCGGATTGAAGAGGTGCTGTTGCAACAGGAGGTTGGGGCGTTGCTGCAGGACTGGCTGAAGTCGCTGCGGGCGCAGGGAAGCGTCCGGATCCTCGTGCCGGGTGAGGTGACTCCATGAGCGATCTGCAAAATAAATTGACGGAGAAGAAGGAAGTTCTCAAGGAGAAGGTTGGGGGGAAGATCGCCAAGGTGAAGCGTTCGCTGGCGACTCGGATGGGGCGGGCGGTGGCGTGGTGCGTGATTGGGTTTGTTGTCCTGGTGATGGTGTTGTTTGTGACGTTCTGGTGGTATTCGACGACGGATGATTTCAATCGGCGGGTCGGCAGGAAGGTGGTTCAAGTTCTGGAGGATGCGACGGGCGGGCGGGTGGAGCTCGGGCGGATAGGCTTCGATCTGCGGCATCTGGCGGTCGAAGCCGATGGGCTGGTGATTCATGGGCTGGAGGGGCCGGGGGAGGCTCCGTATCTGGCGGTGGACAAGATTGACCTTCGACTGAAGCTGTTGAACCTCTTTTCGGTTATGGCGGGGGCGGGAGTTGAGGCTCATGTCCGGTTGAGTTATCTGGGCGTCGTCCATCCCCAGTTTCATTTGATCGTGGATAAGGATGGGAAGACGAATCAGCCGGAGCCGAAGCATCCGAACCCGAACAAGGCGCCGCTGACGGATACGTTGCTGGACCTGAAGGCGGGAGAGGTGGTGGTGACCAACGGTGTTGCGCTGTTGAACAATCGCGCGATTCCGTTCGATATGGCGGCGCGGGACCTGGGCGCCGAGGTGCACTATATCGCTTCGACGGACCGTTACGGGATGAGCGTCGACCTGAAGGATCTGCGGACGAAGATTTCGAAGCAGGTCGAGGCGGAGTCGGCGTTGCATCTGGCGGGGGAGTTGGGGCGGGACGCGGCCGAGTTGCAGCATTTTGAGTTGACCAGCGGGAAGAGCTCGAAGCTGGAGGCGACGGCGAGTCTGAAGCACTTCGCACAACCGGAATGGCAGGCCATGGTGAAGGGTTCGCTCGAGTTGAAGCAGCTTTCGGTGCTGGCCAATGTTGACGGGTTGAATGCGGGGACGGTCAATTTGGATTTGAAAAGCCACAACTGCGTGACGCCGCCGGCGGTGGCGCAGAAGCATCCGCCGTTCTGGCAACGAAGCCACCCGCGGGAGACGGCGAAGCCGCCGCGTCCATTGCCGCCGGATCCGGATTGCGTGCAGGGATATCTGCTGGTGGGGATGGCGAAGATTTATAAAGCGGGCTACCGGAATGAATATGTGCGGTTGCACGATGTGGACGGCAGCGCGACGCTGCATGTGACGCCGACGGAGCTTTTGTTGACGGCGCTGACAGGTTATCTGCCGGGCGGCGGGGGGAGCGCGTCTGGAGAGCTGCGGATTGCGAACTGGCTGGGGGAGGTTCCGCCGAAGGATGTTGCTGCGAGTTCACCGACGACGAAGGCCGCGGTGACGACGACGAATAAGACGGCGAAGGCGGTTGGGGCGAAGGCTCCTATTACGGACACGAAGGTGCCGCAGGTGCAGACGGCGCGTGCTTATTTGACTGCGACCTTGGCGAAGATTCCGCTGCGAACGATTATGGATGTGACGGCGCCGGAGAGCTATGGCGATCTGGGGTTCGATACGGCGGTGAGCGGGCCGGTGAAGGTGGAGTGGGGCGGGCCCGCGAAGAATATCGCGGATACGGTGGAGGTGGATGGGAATTTAACCTTTGCGCCGACGGGTGTGAAGCGGAAGGGCGCGCTGAACGATGTTCCGGTGACAGGGCAGACGCTGGCGCACTATTCGGGGAAGAATGAGACAGTTCTGATTCAGAAGATCACGCTTCAGATGCCGCAGACGAACTTCGAGGCGTCGGGTGTGCTGGGGGTGAACGAGGGCGACCGGCTGACGGACCTGCGGGTTGACCTGACGGTGCGGGACCTGGGGGAGTACAACCAACTGCTGACGACGCTGGACCTGGAAGGAAATGGAAAGAGGGGTACGGCTGCGATTCCTGTGGTGCTGCACGGTGCGTTGCAGTTCAACGGGACGGCGAAAGGAAAGATCGCGGACCTGGATGTGAAAGGACACATGCAGGCGACGAATGCGGAGTTCGCGCTGGGAACGACGGATGTGCTGCTCGATTCGGTGGTGACCGATGCAGAGTATTCGCCGAACTCGGGGATAGTGGTGGCTAGTTCGACGATCAAGCGTGGGACGGCGGTGCTGAATGTCGCGGGCAAGATTGTGCCGCGGCAGGTGGCGGGACGGCACGGGGTGGTGACGTATGTGTGGGATGACGGAATGGCGCTGGATGCACAGGCGCAACTGGCCAATGCGCAGGTGGTGGATGTGCTCCAGATTGCGGGACAGCAGGGGAAGGCTTCGCTGACGGGAACGATGTCGTTGAATGTCCATGCGGCGGGGACGCTGAAGGCTTTGAGCGGAGGGGGACATGTCGCGCTGGCAAACGGCGTGGCTTATGGCGAGCCGTATGAGTCCGCTGTGGCGGATCTGACGGTGCAGGGGAAGGCAATTGAGGCGAACAACGTTGTGTTGAAGGCGCATGGAATGCAGATCGCCGGCAACGGCGGGTATGACATGGGGAGCGAACATCTGCGTGCGCACATGGAGGGGCACGATATTTTGCTGTCGAAGTTTGTGACCGTGCAGAACGCGAAGACTGAGATGGATGGCGTGGTCAGCCTGGTGGCGGATGCGAATGGAACGATGACGCAGCCGGGACTGAAGGCGAATGTGAAGCTTACGGGCGTGACTTACAAGGGACAGGGCATCGGCGAGGCAGCGGTTGAGGCGCACAGCCAAGGAACGACGGTGTACGTGACGGCGAACTCGACGCTGGTGGGTGCGAAGGTGGATGTGACGGGACAGGCGGGGCTGACAGGCGACTACCCGATGCAGGCGAAGGTGACCTTGGCGGGATTGGATATCGGCAAGCCGATGGCGATGTTCGGAACGGGAGGCGCGAAGGCACAGTCGCTGATCGATGGCACGGCGACGGTGAGCGGGCCGCTGAAGAGGCCGAAGGAGTTGAGCGGACAAGCCCAGTTCAGCCAGGTTGATGTGCATTTCAGCCAGTCGGATGTGAAGGTGCAGGGAATCGAGCTGAAAGAGTCTGAACCCATTCGGATTGGGCTGCGCGACGGCGTCGCCACACTGGAACAGGTGCATATCACCGGACAGGATACGGATATGCGGGTGAGCGGGACGGCGCAGCTGTTTGGGGCGACAGATCCGAAGGGCGGCAAGCTGGATGTGCAGGCAACCGGGAATGTGAGCATGGCGCTGCTGCACACCTTCGATACGGATATTATTTCGAACGGCAAGGTGGAGTTTGCGGTAGCGGCGGGTGGGCAGGTGACCAATCCGGACGTGACGGGCAAGGTGCAGTTCGACAAGGTGAACATTGCGATGGACGGGGTTCCGAATGGGTTGAGCAATATGAATGGGACGCTGGTGCTCGACGATGGCCGGCTGAAGGTAGAGAGCCTGACCGCGACGACGGGTGGCGGCACGCTCAAGCTTGGCGGCTCGATTCGTTACACGAATGGCGTGTATGCCGACCTGACGGCGACGGGCGATGTGGTGCGGGTACGGTTGTACGGGCTGAGCGCAACGGCGAACGCGAATCTGAAGTTGCAGGGCGGACAGGATAGCGCGTTGTTGAGCGGATCGATTTTGATGACGCGGTTCGGGATCGGCCCGGATGTTGATTTTGCGGCGTTCGGGTCGCCGGGGACCCTGAGTGCGCCGCCTGATCCGAACTCTCCGGCAAACAAGATTCGGTTGGATGTGCATGTGACGAGTGCGCCGCAACTGGATTTTCAGAACTCGTATGCGAAGCTTGCCGGGACGGTGGACCTGACGATTCGAGGGACGGCGGCGGTGCCGTCGGTGCTTGGGCGGATCGAGATCAACGAGGGAAGCGCGACGTTTGCAGGACAGAAGTATCAATTGCAGCGGGGAGAGATTTACTTTACGAACCCGGTGCGGATCGACCCGATCATCGACCTGGATGCGACGGCCCAGGTAGAGAACTACGACATTACGGTGGGGCTGCATGGGACGGCGACCAATCTGAAACCGACGTACCGGTCGGAGCCGCCGCTGAGTGAGACGGACGTGTTTGCGCTGCTGGCGTTGGGGCGGACGCAGGAAGAGGCGCAGCTTTACCAGGAGCGGCAGGTGCAGCAGGGTACCGATCCGACGACGAGCGCGCTGCTGGGCGGGGCGCTGAATGCAACGGTGAGCAACCGGGTGGAGAAGCTGTTCGGCGTGGGCAGCGTGAAGATCGACCCGGCGTTTGTGGGAACGCTGGGGCAATCGTCAGCGAGGATCACGGTGCAACAGCAGCTGTCGCGGCAGGTTACGGCGACGTTTGCGACGAATGTCAATACGTCGGCGCAGCAGTTGATCCAGGTGCAGTACGACTTGAATCACGATAATTCGATTGTGGTGACGCGCGATGAGTCGGGTGTCTTCAGCGTCGTTTATAAGCTGCGAAAGCGGTATCGGTAGACCGCTCGAGAATGCGAAAGCTGCATCCTATTTTTTGGGATTCGTGACGAATCGACTGCGCAGGAGCGACGGCTTGAGGAGGAATGATGAACTGGATGATGAGTATAAGACGTGCGGGGTTGCTGGGTTTGGCTGGGGTGCTGATGGTGCTGCTGTTCGCCGGACCGGCAAAGGCAACGGCGCAGGGTGGGTCGAACGGTGCGCAAAACGACGCGCAAATTCAGGCGGATGTGATGAAGTCGCTCGAGAACAAGAGATTCAAGGACGTAAAGGCGTCGGTGAAGAACGGCGTGGTGACTCTGACGGGTACCGTGGATGTTTACAGCGCGAAACTGGATGCGGATAACCGGGCGCATCATCGCAGGAATGTGAAGGGTGTGGAGAATCAGATTGAAGTTGCGGGGCCGACGATCGATGATACGACGCTGCGAAATAAACTCGCGGAGAAGCTGGCCTATGACCGGGTGGGCTATGGGACGACAGCGTTCAATGCGTTTACGATCGGGGTGCAGAACGGGGCTGTGACGCTGGGTGGAACGGCGTATGGCCCCTCGGACAAGGACTCGGCCGTCAGTATGGTGGAGAACTATCCAGGCGTGAAGGACGTGGTCGACAATATCGAGGTGGCTCCGGTGTCTCCGATGGATGACCGGATCCGGCTGGCCGAAGCGCGGGCGATCTATGGATTTCCGCAGCTCAATAAGTATGCGATCGATCCTGCGAAGCCGATCCGGATTACCGTGGTGAATGGAAATGTGACGCTTTCCGGTGTAGTGGATACGCAGGCGGACAAGGACGTTGCCAATATACGGGCGAATGGCGTTCCCGGTGTCTTCAAGGTGGTGAATAATCTGGAGGTAGTTGGCGAAACGGCGGAGAAACCTGAGAAGGAAAAGGCTGAGAAATAGCTGGGGTTTTCTTGCATTGGGGCCGCGCCGGCGATGTCGGCGCGGCCCAACTCTTTTACGATAGAAGGATGACATCGTTGTGGAGAAGTACGGTTGTGACGCTTGAGATGATCAAGTGGGAGCACTCGGTGTTTGCGCTGCCGTTTGCGTTGACGGGAGCCGTGCTGGCCGCAGGAGGCTGGCCAACGCTGCGGGTGCTGGGCTGGATCGTGATTTGCATGGTGGCAGCGCGGTCCGCGGCGATGGCGTTCAATCGCCTGGTGGACGCGCGGCTGGATGCTGCGAATCCGCGGACGGCGATGCGGGCTCTGCCGGCGGGAACGCTGAGCAGCGGGTTTGTCGGTGGCTTTGTTGCGGTGTCGGTGATCGTGTTTGTGCTGGGTGCGGCGATGCTGAACCGGCTGACGCTGGAATTGGCTCCGCTGGCGTTGGGTGTGGTGTTGGTTTACAGCTACACGAAGCGGGTGACGCGGTGGTCGCACGTGGTGCTGACGGGTGCGGTGCTGCTTTGGGTTGGCGGATTCGATGTGCTTTACGCGTGCCAGGACCTTGAGCACGACCGCATGGTGGGGTTGAACAGTGTGCCGCAGGCGTTCGGGCTGGTGCCTGCGTTCTGGATCGCCCGGTCGATGCATGTGGGGATGTTGCTGATGCTGTGCTGGCTGGTGGTCCTGTTTGGATTGGGGAAGGTGGCGATGCTGGGGGTCGCGGTAGTGGCGATTCTGCTGCTGTACGAGCACTCGATTATCTCGCCGAAGGATCTTCGGCGCATGAATGCGGCGTTCTTTACGTTGAACGGCGTCATCTCGGTTGTGTTCTTCGTGTTTATTGCGCTGGATGTTCTGACGCAACGATAGAAAGCCCGCCGCGTGGCGGGCCTTCACGGGCGGGCATGTCTTTTGCGGTTAGCCGCGGTGCTCTCGCTTCATGTTGTCCAGCTTTTCGTTGACTTTGTTCTTGATGTTCTGAGCGGTTGCTGTGACTTTGTCGCGGACTTCGTGCGCTGCGTTCTCGACACGGTGCTTCAGGTCTTCTCCCTCCGCGCTCGCTCTGGACCGATTGTCCTCACGCGCTGCGTCTGCGGCATCTTTTGCCTTACCCCAGGTTTCTTTTGCGGCGCCTTTAATCTGCTCCGCGGCACCGGCATTGGCCAACTTCTGACTACCGATGGCTTCGCCGACGCTCTGCTTGATCTTGCCTGCTACCTGGTCGAATTTTCCTTCAACTTTTTCGGTGTTCATACATAACTCCTTGGTGCTGCGGGGAGGGCCGCTGTTGGTGCTTATCCAGTGTGCTTATCCAGTTCAGACGACTCGTCTGCCGGACATTAGATTGAAGATGAGCACGATGATGGCGAGAACCAGAAGGATATGAATCCATCCTCCCAGCGTGTAGCTGCTGACGAGTCCTAGAACCCAGAGAATGAAAAGAATAATCGTAATTGTCCAAAGCATTTTGCTCTCCTAGACGATTGCCGGCTTTAGCTTCCCCGGTTCGCATGAGATATGTGCAGTACGGCCCCGCACAGCTGATAAGGTGCCGGACACGCCAGGTAGGTTGCCAAAGAGAATAAAATATGAAGCAATTGTCTGCGCAGAAGCGAGGTATTGGATTGAGGGTGGCGATTCAAGGAGAGTTAGGCTCAAACAGTCATATGGCGACGGTCGAAATGCTAGGCAACCAGGGCGGCGTTGAGATCATCGCGTGCAGCGTGTCGGCCCAGGTGCTGGCGAAGGTGGTTGCGGGTGAGGTCGACGGCGCTGTGCTGCCGATTGAAAACAGTCTGCATGGATCGGTCGCGGAACACTACGATCTGCTGCTGGAGCTGCCGGTGCGGATCGAGCGCGAGAGTTTGCTGAGGATCCGGCACAACGTGATTGCGATGCCGGGGGTGAAGCTGGCGGAGGTGCGGAAGGTGATGTCGCATCCGGTGGCGTTGTCGCAGTGCCGGCGCTTTCTGGCGGCGCATCCGGAGATCGAGGTTGTGCCTTTCTATGACACGGCCGGGAGCGTGAAGCATCTGATGACGGCGGGTTTGCGAGAGGTGGCAGGGATCGCTCCTGAACTTGCGGCAAGGGAGTATGGCGCAGAGGTGGTGGTGGCTGGCGTGGAGGACCACGCTGAGAACTACACGCGATTCCATCTGTTGCGGCGGGAGAATGCGGCAGGGGCGGAGGCCGTTGCCAGTGCGGACAAGATGAGCCTGGCGTTCGCCATCGAGCATAGACCGGGGACGCTGGTGGCCGCGCTGGAGCGGTTGGCGAGGGCTGGAGTCAATCTGACGAAGATCGAGTCCAGACCGGTGCCGGGGAGTCCGTGGGAGTACGTGTTTTATGTGGATGGGCGGTTCGATTCGCCGGAGAAGGCCGAGGCTGCCTTGGACGCGCTGCGCGAGCATTGCCGGATGGTAAAGGTGTTGGGGCGGTACCGGGCTGCTTGAGAGACGTCAGGTGTGGTGTTGTCTCTCGCGGGCGGTCTGCTGATGAGATTTTGGGTGATTGCAAGGTGCGTTTCGGCTTGTCGAGGCGTAGGATGACCGACAATTGAAACTTTGATTTAGCTGCTCCCCATACGCCTTTTGATCGTCATATGAACGTCATATTGATTGACCGGGGCGATTTCTCGGCCGACTGAGCCGATCGCAGCTCACATGTCCACCCCTGCCTGTAGGTTTGAAATTCAGCCATGTCTGTTGAGGTGCTGATGAAAAAGGAGTTATGGCCGATGACTCAGAATGTTCGTTATGTTGTGAGGGAAAGGAGGTTTGAGTTGCGACCGGATGAAGACTTGCTGCATCGAATAGTGGATAATCTGATAGAGGTACACTCAATGCCGAATGATTTTGTAAGCGTAATTCAACCTACAGCAGCAAAAGCCGCCGAGGGATCTGACCCGGAAGTTGTTGGGAGACGGCCAGTTCCGGTGCTGCCCGTGCGGGATACCGTGCTTTTTCCGCATGCGGTGCTGCCCCTGACGGTAGGGCGCGATAGCTCGATCCAGCTGATTCAATCGCTGGGCGAGGAGAAGACGATTCTTGTGGTGGCACAGCGCGATGCGCGTCAGGATTCGCCCCAGGCGGCGGATCTATATGCCGTTGGCACGCGGGCGACCGTTCATAAGGTCGTGAAGATGCCGAACCAGAGCCTTTTTGTGTTTACCGAGGGCAATGAGCGGGTGCATCTGGGTGAGTTTGCCCAGTTGACGCCGTTTATGACGGCTGAGTATGAGCCGATCATCGATGTAGAGCCCCAGCAGTCGCCCGAGGCGGAGGCGCTGCAACGGAACGTGGTGAGCCAGTTCCAACAGATCGTGACTTCTTCGCCGACCTTGAGCGATGACCTGCAGACGATTGCGATCAATATTGAGGAACCGGGCAGGCTGGCGGACTTTATTGCGTCGTCGCTGCCGTTTTTGACGACGACCGACAAGCAGGAGCTGCTGGAGACGCCGGATGTGTCCGCGCGGCTGGAGCGCATCAACAAGCACCTGGCGAAGGAGCTTGAGGTGCAGCAGCTCCGGAACAAGATCCAGACCGAGGTGCAGGATTCAGTACAGTCATCTCAGCGGGACTACTACCTGCGCGAGCAGTTGAAGGCGATCCAGAAGGAGCTGGGCGACCAGGACGATACCCAGAAGGACATCGCCGACCTGAAGGAGAAGATTGAAACCGCAGGAATGCCGGAGGAGGTAAAGAAGGACGCTCTGAAGGAGTTGGGGCGTCTGAGCCGGATGAATCCTGCTGCGGCGGACTACTCGCTGACACGGAACTATGTGGAATGGCTGGCGGTGCTGCCGTGGTCGAAGACCTCCGCGGGCGAGGTGGACATTCTGAAGGCGAAGGAGATTCTTGATGCAGACCACTATGGTCTGAAGAAGGTGAAGGACAGGATTCTGGACTATCTTTCGGTGCGGCGTCTGAAGCCGGATATGAAGGGGCCGATTCTGTGCTTCGTTGGGCCTCCGGGCGTGGGCAAGACCTCGCTGGGGCGGTCGATCGCGCGGGCTCTGGATCGGAAGTTTTCACGAATTTCGCTGGGCGGTATGCATGATGAGGCGGAGATCCGCGGACATCGGCGGACCTACATTGGCGCGTTGCCGGGGCAGATCATTCAGCACCTGAAGCGGGTTGAGGTGAAGGACCCGGTGTTCATGCTGGATGAGATCGATAAGCTGGGGCGCGACTTTAGAGGCGATCCTGCGAGTGCGCTGCTGGAGACGCTGGATCCAGAACAGAACAATACGTTCCGCGACAACTATCTTGACCAGCCGTTTGATTTAAGCAAGGTGCTGTTTATCTGCACGGCGAACCAGCTGGATACGATTCCCGGGCCTCTGCTGGATCGCATGGAGATCATTGAGCTGACTGGTTACACGGAAGAAGAGAAGGTGAATATTGCCACGAGATACCTTATTCCGCGGCAGATTAAAGAGAACGGAATTGATTCGGAGAAGATCGAGTTTCCGACGGAAAGTGTGCATTTGATCGCGCGGCACTACACGCGAGAGGCCGGTGTTCGTAAGCTTGAACAGCAGATTGGGACCGTGTGCCGCAAGGTCGCGCGCAAGATTGCTGAGGGGCATACGGAGAAGGTCGTGATTACGCCGGAGATCGTGCATGAGTTCCTTGGCGGCATCAAGGTGCGCGTGGATACCGAGATTGCGGAGCGGACCAAGCGGGCCGGCGTTGCTGTGGGCCTTGCGTGGACGCCGGCGGGCGGCGATGTGTTGTTCATCGAAGCGAACCGGATGAAGGGCAAGGGCGGGTTCACGATCACCGGTCAGATCGGCGATGTGATGAAGGAGAGCATGCAGGCCGCGTTGACCTGGGTGCGCTCGAATGCCGCGTCGTTAGGGCTCGATGAGGACTTTACTAAGGATACGGACCTGCATATTCATGTGCCGGCAGGGGCGATTCCGAAGGATGGGCCTTCGGCGGGCGTGACGATGGCGACTGCGCTGGTGAGTCTGTTGACGAATACGCCGGTGCATCCGCTGACGGCGATGACGGGCGAGATTACGCTGAGCGGCAATGTGCTGCCGGTTGGCGGAATCAAAGAGAAGTTCCTGGCGGCGAAGCGGGCCGGCGTGCGGGATGTGATTCTGCCGACGGACTGCAAGCAGCAGGTAGATGAGGACTTAGCGCCGGACCAGATCGAGGGCGTGACCATTCACTACGCGTCCCGGATTGAGGATGTTTTGGCGGTTGCGTTGCCCAAGACTCCTCGGGAGAAGGTGATGGACGAGGTCGTGCGGGAAGAGGTTATTCACGCCGGCGTCTAAGGCGGTCGACCGCGGATTGGCGCGGAGGAATGCGGATTAAAAACAAGAGCGGTTCGGCGGTTGCCGGGCCGCTCATTCATTTTTTTGCTTTAAGGAGATTTTTTTTGTGGTGTGGTGGATGGGCTTTTTTGCAGGGGTTTTTGCGAAAAAGGATGTTTTGGTGTGGTGTTTTTGTGGTGAAGTTGTGGTGGATTGCGTGGTAAATCGTGGTGCGTTGATGGTTGTTTTTTGGCGTCTAAAAATATGCCAGTGTTTTGGATTTTATTTTGGTTATTTTTTTTTCGCGAGGCGAACGGGATGATGACGATCGGGCACTCTACGCTTGAGTTGGAGGCTTTCCTGCATGCACTGCGGGAGAACGGGTGCACGACGCTGGTGGATGTGCGGCGGTTTCCGGGGTCGAGGCGGCATCCGCAGTTTGGGCAGGACAGATTGTTTGCTGCGTTGCATGAGGCGGGGATCCGGGCGGTGTGGCGGGAGGGTCTGGGCGGGAGAAGAGCGGCGAAGAAGGACAGCGTCAATACGGGGTGGAGGAACGAGAGCTTCCGGGGGTACGCGGACTATATGCAGACTCGGGCGTTCGAGGGCGAGGTGGATTGGCTGATGAAGCTGGCGGACTTCGACCTTGCGGTGGTGATGTGCGCGGAGGCTGTGCCGTGGAGGTGCCACCGGTCGTTGATTGCAGATGCGGTGCTGGCGCGGGGCGGGGTGGTGGAGGATATCTTTGTCGAGGCGGATGGTAGGAGTTCGCGGAGGCCGCATGCGATGACGGAGTTTGCGCGGGTGGAGGGGGAGAAGGTCTGGTATCCGGGAGAGCGGACGCTGTTTGTGTAGGGCGAATGCGGTACCCTTGACTACACGACAAGGTTGCGCGGCGAGGCTATTCGACCGAGTGAGTTATTTCAGAGTTGCCGACCACTCGGGAGTTGCCCATCGGATTGGGAAACGAAGCGCGGTTGCTCGCTACTAATCTCGATCGAAGGCAGTCGATTGGGATCCGATTGCGGCAAGCCTACCCCTGGCGGTCCCACTATACTGTCAAGACTGTCGAGGTGCTC
>WNGJ01025159.1_pt1 | contig 12315 bp, 10 predicted proteins | sample 5400611 | NCBI WGS metagenome assembly WNGJ01 (sample SAMN13153375, study PRJNA577476) | soil metagenome | isolation source: 40 cm soil or saprolite under Garry oak tree replicate 1 | place: USA:California | collected 2016-06-15 | reverse complement strand
ACGGCTGATTGTCGTGCTCACGGCGCTCGCCGCGGTGCACCCGATCGACATCCTGGGCTTCGGCACCGTCTTTCCGGGCGCGAGCGCCGGCGTGCCGATGCGGGTCGCCCAGCTCGCCGACCCCGGCCCTGCCTCCGGCCTGAACCGGGCTGACTACCTTCGAGACCTGCTCACCCTGCTCCACAAGCAGCCGTACCCATTCCGGCCGGAGGCGGCCTGGCTGGCCCACGCCAGCTCCGGCAAGCTGATCTTCCAGATCAAGTTCGCGGCGCCCGGCCAACTTCTGCTGCTCGGCCGGTAGACCCTCAGATGCCTTCCGGCCAGGTATGGACTGGCTCGTTGGTGTGCATGTGCTCGATGTAACTCTGGGTCATCAGGCGGAGCGCGTCCCCGCGGTCTGCCCCGCCGGCTGCCGACACCGCCCCGACAGCCGTTACCTGCCAGGCGGCGCCGGTCCGACCGGTCAGGCAGCGCTGCTCGATGATGCCGAGCAGCCGATCGGCATCGGCTTGGTTGACGCCCCACCGGCCGAGCCCGTCCCTGGCCAGCGGCAGCAAGCGCCGGAGCACGAGCTCGGCCACGGGAGCCTCGCCGAGACCTGGCCAGTAGAGCTGCGCGTCCATGCCGTGGCGCGCCGCCGCGTGCAGGTTCTCCGCCGCGGTCGCGAAGGACATCTGCGTCCAGATCGGGCGCTGCGCCTCCGCCAGCGCGCGCACGAGCCCGTAGTAGAACGCCGCATTCGCGACGGTGTCGGCGACCGACGGGCCGGCGGGGAGCACCCGGTTCTCCACCCGCAGGTGCGGCTGGCCGTTGACGGCTGCGTAGACCGGCCGGTTCCAGCGGTAGATCGTCCCGTTGTGCAGGCTCATCTCCTCGAGCTTCGGGCAGCTCCCGCTCTCCAGCACAGCGAGCGGGTCCTCGTCTTCGCAGATCGGCAGCAGCGCCGGGAAGTACCTGATGTTCTCCTCGAACAGATCGAACACCGAGGTGATCCAGCGCTCGCCGAACCAGACCCGCGGCCGCACCCCTTGTTGCTTCAGCTCTTCGGGCCGGGTGTCGGTGGCCTGCTCGAACAGGGTGATCCTGGTCTCCTGCCAGAGCTGCCTGCCGAACAGGAACGGCGAGTTGGCGCCGAGGGCGACCTGCACGCCCGCGATCGCCTGCGCGGCGTTCCAGTAGCTCGCGAACGCCTCGGGGCTGACCTGCGTGTGCAGCTGGACGCTCGTGCAGGCAGCCTCCGGCGTGATGCTGTCCGCGTGGGTGAGCAACTGCTCGCTGCCCTCGATCGCGATGCTGATGTCCTCGCCGCGGGCGGCGAAGATCTGCTCGTTCATCACGCGGTACCGAGCGTTGGCCGACAGCGTGCCCTCGTGCACGTCGTCCTGGCGCAACGTCGGGAGGATGCCGATCATGACCAGACGGCTGCCGCTGCCGCGCGCCTTGCTGTCCGCGGCGTTCAGGTCGTCGCGGATCTCAGCCTCCAGGACGGCCAGCGCGTCACCTTGCAGTTGCCGTGGCGGCACGTTGATCTCGATGTTGAACTGGCCAAGCTCGGTGGCCCAGGCCGGATCGGCGATCGCTTCGAGTACAGCGGCGTTGTGCATCGATGGCTCGCCGCGATCATCGACCAGATTCAGCTCGATCTCCTGCCCGACGAGCGACAGGCTGGTATCGAAGATGCTCTCGCGCAGCATCCGGTCAAAGACGTCGAGCGAACGCCTGAGCTTCTCCCGGTAGTTCCGCCGGTCCTCGCCACTGATCTTGATCGGCTCAATGTCACGGCCCATGTGGTCTCGCTCAACTCGATCGGCGGCACGGACGGTTGCCTGCTGGCTACCCTCCTCCCACGGTCCCATGCCACCGAACCGCGCGCCAGCACATGCGGTCCCGGCCAGGGCCAGCCGCGGGGCTCAAACCCGCGGCCGGAGCGCTCGCGTCGCCGCATTGTCAGACCGGCGGGATACAGGCAGTATGTGCGAATGATGGCGGCTTCCGGTGTGCTGACCTTCCGGGTGCCCGATCCCGGCCATCGCCTGGCTGGCGTCCGCCTGTCCCAGGAGGTGCGGATCCCTGGCGACTTGCTCGACTTCCGCCACACTGGCGATGGCTGGCAGCTCGATCTGCCCAGGCCGCCGGTGAACAGGATGGAGTACCTGCTCGAACTGCGGCACGCAGACGGCGGACACGAGCTCGTCACCGACCCGGCCAATCCGCTGCAGGTACGGGGTGCTTTCGGCGTCAAGAGCGTGCTGGCATTCCCCGGATACCGCCCGCCAGGATGGCTCACCGCGCCAGCCGAGCCGGGCGTCACCAGGTCATTCGAGCTGCCCGCTAAGTCGCTCGGCGCGGCGATCTCGGTGCTGGTCTGGGCGCCAGCCGACGCCGGCGACGCGGAGCCGCTTCCGCTTCTGCTGGCGCACGACGGGCCTGAGTACGACGCGCTGGCGAGCCTGGGCACCTACCTGTCCGCGGGAATGACCGGGGGCTGGCTGCCGAAGCTGCGTGCCGCGCTGCTCGCGCCGGGGCCGCGCGATCGCTGGTACTCGGCGAACGGCCGCTACGCCCACGCGCTGCGGACGATCGTGCTCCCCGCGCTCGCCGGGTTGCTGGCAACCAGCTCGCGGATCGGGATGGGCACGAGCCTCGGAGCGCTGGCGATGCTGCACGCCCACTGCCGGTACCCCGACTCCTTCGACGCGCTGTTTCTGCAGTCAGGGAGCTTTTTCTTGCCGAGGTTCGACAGCCACCGATTCGACAGCCACGAGCGACGGTTCCCCTACTACCGGCGGGTGACGGCCTTCGTGGCAGGTGTCCAAGGGGGACGCCTGCCAGGCAAGCCAGTTCCGGCCGCGCTGACCTGCGGCGCGATCGAGGAGAACGTGCACAACAACCGGCTGATGACGCACATGCTGCGCGATCACGGCTATCCGGCTGAGCTGCACGAGCTTGCCGACGTGCACAACTACACCGCCTGGCGGGACGCCTTCGATCCGTACCTGACCGGGCTGCTGCGGCAGATGTACCCATGAACCGGGAGGTCACCGAGCTCTGGTCGGACGCCATCGGAGCATCCGGCACCGTCATCAGGTACGGCCACTGGGGACGCCCGGTGCTGGTGTTCCCGTCCGAGCGGGGCAAGGCCATGGACGTCGAGAACAACGGCATGGTTGGCGCCGTGGCCGGCCTGCTCGACGCGGGACGGCTGAAGCTCTACTGCGTCGACAGCTATGACGCGCAGTCCTGGTCGGACTCAGGGATCCCCGTCGAGGAACGGGCACAGCGGCACGGCAGGTACGAGTCGTGGGTCGTTGACCAGGTGGTGCCGTGGATCCGCGCCGATTGCGGTGGCGGCGAGATCGAGCTGGCCACGGCTGGCTGCAGCCTAGGCGCTTTCCACGCCGCCAACCTCGCGCTCAAGCGGGCCGACCTGGTTCCGCTCGCGATGTGCTTCTCCGGCACCTACGACCCCGCGTCGTGGAACGGATGGGGGGAACGCGGCACGGCCGCCTACTTCAACAACCCGCTCGACTACGTCGCCCACAGCCACGGCGACCACCTGGAGTGGCTGCGCAGGCGGGTCAGCCTGCTGCTCGTCTGCGGCCAGGGCCAGTGGGAGGACACCACCGGCTCACTGCCGAGCACGAAGCAGTTCGCCGGACTGCTCGCTAGCAAGGGGATCAGGCACGAGCTGGACCTGTGGGGCCACGACGTGCCGCACGACTGGCCGTCCTGGCGGGCCCAGTTCGCTCACCACATGCCGCGATTCTGCTAACGGACACCACCTGACGACGGGAGCCCGCAGTGACCCAGACCAGGCACCTGATCGGACTGTTGCTCGGTACCGAGGAGGACTGGCCGCGAGCGTTCGAGGAGATTCTGCGCCGGCTCGGCCCGGTCGCCGGTCCCGGCGGCACCAGACACGCCTTCGACTGCGAGCGGGTCATGATCGAGCCGTTCAGCCTGCGCGATTATCCACGGTACAGCCTCGCCGTCGACAGGCTCGCTTACTGGTATTACCACCCTCGGGAGTGGCTGAAGAAGGTCGCGCTGATGGACAACGTGTACCTGCTCAACAGCCCGTTCACGTTCCAGTCGATGGAGAAGCACGCGGCCTACTGCGCGATGATGCGCCTGGGCCTCAAGGTGCCGGAGACGGTGCTCGTCCCGTTCAAGAATCCGGTGGATAATGCCAGGTACGCCTACACGGCCGGCAGATACAACAGGCCGTTCGACCTCGACGCCATCGCCGAGCGGATCGGCTACCCGCTGTTCATGAAGCCGTATGACGGCGGCGCCTGGCGCGGCGTGTCCAGGATCCGCAATGCCGCTGAGCTGCACGCTGCATACGACCAGAGCGGCGAGATGCTCATGCACCTGCAGAAGTCGATCGAGGGATACGACGTGTTCGCGCGCTCGCTGTCGATCGGCGCCGAGACGATGGTGATGCGCTTCCAGCCCGACGAGCCCATGCACCGGCGGTACGCCGTGGAGCACAACTTCCTGTCACAGGACGCCGGAGCCGAGGTCGTGACGATCGGGCGCCTGGTCAACGCGTTCTTCCGGTGGGAGTTCAACTCCTGCGAGACGCTGGTCAAGGATGGCGAGGTGTACCCGATCGACTACGCCAACGCCTGCCCGGACGTGGCGCTGACTAGCCTGCACTACTACTTCCCCTGGGCGATGAAGGCGCTGGTGAAATGGTGCGTCTTCGCGCTAGTCACCGGCCGCAGGCCGAAGCTCGACCTCGATACCGACAGGTACTTCGAGATCGCCGACGATCCCGGCCTGCCATACGCGAGCAAACTCGCTGGATACCAGCGGCTGGCCGACGCGTACTTCGACACCGAACGGTACCTGGACTTCTGCGCGAGCAGCCTGGGCCACATCGACGAAGTCGTGCTCGACTGGGTGGCCGGTCCCGACTTTGACCGCCTGCTGGTCGAGACGGTCAGGTCGGTGTATCCGCCGGCCGAGCATGACCAGTTCGTCGCCCACCTGCGCGGCCTGGTCTCGCTGTGGGTCAGCGACGAAGCGGCCGCACAGCCGGCCTAGCGGCGTACGAGCCCGCCAGCCGCCGGGGGCATGCCGACGTGCCGCTCGCGGTCCACCGGCGGACGCGCGCACCAGACCGGATAGCGCTGCTGACAGGACGGGCAGACCATCCGGCCCAAGAGGTCCACGCACCATCCTGCCGCGACGGCCTTGTTCCTGATGTCGGCTTCGCCTTGCGCCTCGATGTCGGTGTGGCCGGAGATGCAGGCGCCGATCTGGCACCACGTAGCCAGCTCGCGCAGTTCGTCGCCGATGACGGCGCGTTCGGTGGTCAGCGTCGGCCCGGTCAGCGCGTCAGCCTCGCGCGACCGCTCCCGCCGCGCTGGCCGGCCTGCCGGCCCGATCGCGTCGCCATCCAGCGGACCGAACTGCCCGGGACCGGTGCTGCCACCGTCCCAGACGTACGGCTGGCCGATGGCCTGCCGCCGCTGGGGCCTGCGCCCCGGCGGCTGCCAGAGCTGGCGGTATGCCGAGGGGCGCACGGCCGGAGCCGGAGTTTCATGCGCATCCGGATCGGGCCAGCCGGTACCGGACACGGACTCGCTCGTCGCACGCTCCCGCCTGACGCGCTCCGACGCCGGCCGGCCCGCCTCGGACACTCGCCCGTCTGGTTCGCTCTCCGACCAGCCTGGCTCGCCCTTGGTCCAGCCAGTGTCGGACTCAGACCAGGCGGTATCTGAAGCGATCATGGTTGCGCTCCAAGCGTTCAGGCCGACGGCCGGACTCCGAGTGCTCGCCCCTTCTCCCCCGCCTTGATGGCGGGAAGCCGCGTCAACTGTGGTCAGCAGTCTGCCGCAGCGCCCGCGCGCCGTCCAGACAGCGGTTCCGGCCTGGGCGGACCTGTCAGCAATGTCTTGTCCTTCGCCGATTCACCGGATGTTTGCGAGGTCCCCGATACGCCCGATGCACCCGAATGGCGCATTTGTTCGCACCGGGCAAGGATCTGATCCCGCTACAGTCCGCCGTCCGTCCGGTTACCGCTGATCACGCCGATGCCGCGCGGACGACATTCTGCAGCGGGCGGCCTGTAAGGTGACGGGCAGCCTGGTCTGCCACGAAAGCCGGCGCCCGCGCGGCGAACACCGTCGTGTCGCCGCCGATGTGCGGCGTGACGCGCCGGGTCCTCGATACCCGGCTGACCCTGGCGCCGAACGGCACGAGCCGCCGCTCGATCGCGACGCCGATCGGCCCGTAGCCAACGAGCAGCACGCGCTTGCCGTCGAGAGACTCCGTCCTGACATGCGACCAGATCCGCCGGGACTGCTCGGCCGCGAATCTCGGGATCTGCCGCATGGCGGCCAGGACCAGCGCGAGCGCGAGTTCAGCGGTGCCCTCCTCGTGACCAAGTCCGTGTCCGTTGCAGAGTGTCGCGCGCGATGGCACCGCCGCCAGAACGTCGTCGACTCCGCTGCTGAGGCTCTGGATGACCGATACCTTCGGCAGGTCGCCGATCAGCGCGACACTCGCGGCGTCGCCCATATAGGGCAGGCAGTAGAAGGTGACCTCCCCGAGGCGGCCGGGATCGGCCTCGCCGTACCTGAGCACCGTCGCCCCCGGCAGCTGGCGCGCGACGACGTCGGCGACCCCGTCCGCCTCTGGCAACAGCAGCGCCATGTCCGCCCTCCCCTGCCGCGTGGATGTGCGCATGCCAGCGCATCACCGGCCAGGCCGCCGGCAAGGGCCCGGCGGTCACCAGGCAGAGCGTATCGGGCGCGACTTCCGGGTTGCGCCGGCCAGGCCGGTGCATCATGGAATGACCATGAGCACTTCGGGCAGAGACGCCGGGCCGCCAGCGGCTCGCGCCGCCGAGCCGATCCTGGAACAGGCTCTGGACGGCGACTCCCTGTACCAGTTGCGAGCCTCGGTAGCCGTGCACGCGGTCCAGGCTGGCCTGCCGCAGCGGCGGACCGACGATCTCGTCATCGCCGCGCACGAGCTAGCCGCCAACGTAGTGCGGCACGGCAGCGGATCCGGCCGGCTGCGAATCTGGCGGCACGATCATGCCCTGCATTGCCAGGTCACCGACGAGGGCGGCGCGCCGGGCGCGGGCGACGGCGCTGGCCAGAACACGCCTGACCCGTCGTCGTGGCGGATCGAGCCCGGTCACGGCCTCTGGCTGCTCCGTCAGCTCGCTGACAGCATCAGCCTGCACCCTGGCCAGGGCTGCTCGGCCGTCACGGTCAGCTTTGCGCTCAGCCCCGCCCCGCCGCTGCGGCCGTTCACGCTCGGCCAGCACGCCAGCGGCGGGTCGACGGAACTGACCGTCGCCGGGCAGCTTGACCTCTCTTCGGCCGACCAGCTCACCGGCGCGATCGAAAGCCTGCTGGCCAAGGACCCGGCCGCCAGCATCGTCCTTGATCTGGCGGGGCTGACGTTCTGGGACGCGTTCGGCCTGGCCGGCCTGCTGAGGGCGCAGAGCCGGGTGGAAGCAAGTCAGGGCGCCAGCCTGATTCTCGCGGCCGTTCCGCTCCCGCTTGCCGCGCACCTGCGCGAGACAGGACTCGGTGACCGGTTCACCGTCGCTGGCGCCGGCCAGAGCCCCGACCAGGCGGGCTAGCCGCACTGTCGCTGACGTCCGCATGCACGGCCGCGATGGCGCGGCGCACGGCGTCCTCATGCTCGGAGCTGAACGCACCCTGACCAGATCGCCAGGTGGCCCACACCCGATCACGCATGTCCTTGGGCACCATGTACCAGTGCGCGCGGCACATCAGCCGCGACGGATCGATCTGGACCTTACAGCCCGCGCTCGTGTCGCAAGCTGACCGGTCATCGCTAACCCTCCTTCGCGTACTCCCGCGACAGATAACGCCATGACTCGTTCGCACCGTCCGGGACCGCCCTCAGATCCAAGCCTGTCACGATGGCCTCGTGGCCACAATCGTTTGCCTGCACGCTCATCCGGATGACGAGGCGTTACAGACGAGAGGGACTATCACCAAGCTCTCGGCCGAAGGGCACCGGGTGGTCCTGGTGGTCGCCACCGACGGGATCAATGGGCCGGCGGATTCGGTGAGCCAGCACCCTAGCCGGCTCGATGAGCTCAGGGCGAGCGCGGGTGTGCTCGGCACCGGCCAGGGTGGCGCACCTGGACTACGCCGACAGCGGTCACGGCCTGCGCTCTTTGCCGATCCGCCGGACCGGCAGCGGTTCGCGCGGGCCGATGCCATCGAGGCGGCCGGCCTGCTGGCCGAGATCCTCCGCGACGAGCACGCCGACGTTCTGCTCAGTTCCCCCGTCTATCGCCACTTCGCACGGATGCCAGTCACTTCGTTGTCCGAATCACCCTTTTTGCGCTCACCCAATCCGTGTCAAGTCATTCTCGCCTGGCTGGCGGTCACGCCCGGCGCGAACGGTCACGTCCTGGACTGAGCGGCCGTGACGATGGCCCGCCGCGCGACGTCATCGGCGCACGGCGGGCCATCAGGGGAGAGTGGCGATTGTCAGTGATTCACGACGATCTTTCCGAGCAGGCCGTGCGATTCGCCATCGGGTCCTGCCGAGAAGATCAGCTGGTTGGTCTTGGCGGCGTTGCCGTTGCCGAACTTCAGGCCCCAGAGCCCGTCGATGACGATCGGCTTGCCGTTCGGCGTGCGCAGCTGGCCGAGGTTATTTCCGGTGACGGGGTTGTAGACGTTGATGTGGCCGTCGCCGAAGTTACCGACGAGCAGGTCGCCGCCGAACCGGCCGAATCCGCCTGGCGCCAGCGCCAGCCCCCACGGCGAGTCGAGCGCGCCGCGGGTCACGAGCCGGCGGACGAACCTGCCGGAGTTGGTGAAGACATCCACGAAGCCGCGCCCGCGCCCGGCGACGTCGTCATGCAGGGTCGCATCCTGCTTCGCGAAGGTCACGTACAGCTTGCCCATGATCTCGGCGATGCCGAACGGGCCGTAGCCGGCCGGCAGCCTGGGATCCACAAAGAGCCCGCCAGCCAGTTCGACCGGCTTGAACTTGCTGTTGTAGGCCTCCACCCGGCCGGACCGGAAGTTGGTCGCGTACAGGAATGTCTTGCCGTGCGACGTCGCGATCGCCAGGCCCTTGTAGACGGCGTTGGCGCCGTTGTTCCTGGCGACCTCGGTCACGGTGGACGGCTGGGTGCCGTTGGGGTTGACGCCAGGGCTCCACGCGTCAATCGTGCCGTTTTCGGTGTCAAACAGGAAGAGAGCCGAACCAGAGTTGCCCTTCTTGTCCTTGACAATGAACGCCGACTGGTCGGCGTTGAATACCTGCCCGGTCGGCGCCGCTCCGGTGACGTGCACCACCAGCGGCACCTTGCTCACCATCCCTGGGCCATTGCCCTGGTACAGGGTGGCCTTATCCGAGCCGTTGTCGGCGACCCACAGCGGCGTTCCAGGCTTGCTGTTCGTGCCGGGCGAAGCGGCCAGCCCCCACGCGTTAACGAGGTCGTGGTCGGTTAGCCTGGCCTTGCCGTGCTGGTCAGATACGAGATTGATCTGGCGGTATCCCCCGGCGTGCGTCCGAGCGCTCGCCGGCACCATTCCGTATGCCACGGTGGCGAACGCCGCGGCGATCGCCACCGGCCAGAGAGCGCGCCGGGCATGACCCGATGGGATTATGGCAAATCGCAACATAGGGATCCTCCTTGCTCGGGACTTCAGTTACCAGGGCACCAGAGAGCGCGCCCGCACCCCATTCACGTACAGCGGACCCCTCAGGTTCACGTACGGCGGCGCGAGATGGTTCAGGATTTGCCATCTCTCGAGAATTCGCGGTACTACCCGGCCGCTAAACGGCAGGTCATCTCGCACGAGCGGAGACGGAGACAGTCAATGGATCTGGGGCTGGAAGGCAAGGTCGCGCTCGTCGCGGCCGCGAGCAGGGGGCTGGGCAAGGCGTCAGCCCTGGCCCTGGCTGCCGAGGGCGCGCGAGTCGCGATTTGCGCGCGGACGGCCGACAGGCTCGAGGCGAGCGCGAAGGAGATCCGCGATGCCACGGGCGCCGACGTGCTCGCCCTACCGGCCGACCTGGCAACCGCCGCCGGAGTCAGCGGCGTGGTGGCGGCTACCGCCGGGCGGTTCGGTGGCATCGACATCCTGGTCAACAACTCGGGCGGTCCCGCGCTCGGCCGGTTCGGCGATGTCACCGACGAAGACTGGAGGCGGGGCTTCGAGGTCGTCACCCTGAACTTCGTCAGGTTCATCCGCGAGGTTGCCCCGTACATGCGGCAGCGGCGGTGGGGCCGCATCGTCGGGATCCAGTCGACGTCGGTGAAGCAGCCGGTGGAGGGCATCGACCTGTCCAACGGGATCAGACCAGGCGTCGCGGGACTGGCGAAGGCGATCATGCCCGATCTGGCCAGGGACGGGATCACGATCAACCTGGTGCTGCCCGGCTCGTTCCTCACCGCCAGGATCAGCCCGGGCCTGGACGACAAGACCGCCGCCGAGCGGGCAGAGATCGAGGCGCAGTTCGCCCCGGCCGCCGAGACGATCCCGGTCGGCCGCTTCGGCGACCCGATGGAACTCGGGCATCTGGTCGCGTTCCTCGCTTCCGAGCGCGCTGCCTATATCACCGGCGCCGTCTACCAGATCGACGGCGGCCGGATCAGCTCACACGTCTAGCGGTTGCCGCAGACTTCTCCGCTCACCTACCGTCACCTGGTGACCAATGGCTACTGGCCCGTGTTCGACCTGCGCATCACCGCGCCCGACCTTACGCTCCGCCCGATGCGCGAAGCCGATCTTGGCATCGTCTCCGACCTGCTGCCCGAGGACCTCGAGCTCGATCCGGCCGCGACCAGGTACGCGCTCAGTGACGAGCACCGCAGCCGCGGGATCATCACTCACCAGGGCTACTGGAGGGCGTACGGGACCTGGCGCCCGTCGGCCTGGCGGCTCGGCTTCGTCGTCGTGTCCGGCGGCCAGATCGTGGGATTCCAGGAGCTAGAGGGCAACGACCTCGTTCCTCATCGAAGCCGTGCGCGGCCGCGGCTTCGGCAAGCAGATGCGCCGTGCGGTACTCGCGCTCGCCTTCGGTCCGCTGGGGGCAGCAGAGGCGATCACGTCGGCCTGGCACGACAACCACGCCTCGCTCGGCGTTTCCCGTTCGCTCGGCTACCTGCCGAATGGCGAGTCCAGGCACGCGCGCGACGGCAGCTCCGACGTCATGGTGCACCTGCGGCTGCCGCGGGCGGTCTGGCTGGCGGCCGATCTCGGCAGCGACATCCAGATCAGCGGGTTCGAGCCCTGCCGGTTCCTGTTCGGCGTGTGACATCGAGCGCTGGAAACGGCTCGACCAGGAATAGGGGTGATGGCATGCTGCACATGGACTGGATCTGGGCAGGCCCGCCGGTCGACATCAGGCGGCAGTTCCCTGCCGAACGCGCCGCTCTTCTCGCGTTGCTCGCCGACCTGGATCCGGCGGACTGGAAGCGGCCGACCGTCTGCCCTGGATGGCGGGTGCACGACATCGTGGCGCACATCGCGCACGACTATGTGCGCAAGCTGGCCACGGCCAGGGACAGGTACGACTCGCCGGGACCTCGTCCCGGCGAGGATCTGCCGGCCCTCCTGCATCGCCTGAATCAGGAATTCGTCGACGTAGCGTCGCGCTGGAGCCCGCGCGTGCTGGCCGACCTGATCGGCCACCTCGGGCCGCAGCTCGATGAGTACTGGGCCGGGCTGGACATGGACAGGCTCGGCGAGGCCGTTTCCTGGGCTGCTCCCGGCGTGCCAGCGCCCGCCTGGCTTGATGTCGGGCGCGAGTACAGCGAGTACTGGGTGCACCAGCAGCAGATCCGCGACGCCGTCGGGCGGCCTGGCGCGGATTCGGCGGCGCTGACCGCGCCTGTCACCGACATTTTCCTGCGCGCCGTCCCGCACGCGCTGCGCGACGTTCCCGCCGACGCCGGCGCCAGCCTGGAAATCACCGTGTCCGGCCAGGGCGGCGGCACCTGGTCCGTCCGGCGTGGCGCGGCAGGGTGGGCGATCGGCCCCGGCCCGGCCACGGACCCGGCTGCCGCGCGAGTCGCCGTGACCGCCGACACGCTCTGGCGGGTCGCCACCCGCGGCATCACCGAGAGTGAGGCTCTTGCCCCAGCGCGCGGCGTACGGCACGAACGCGGTGCAGTGCTCGCCGCTAACGACGACCCGATCCTCGCTCCGCTGTTCCGCGGCGAGCACGTCGGCAAAGATGTTGCGCCAGGTACGCTCGCGGTACGCGCGGGCGGCGGTCAGCATCTGCCTGGTCCTGGGCGGCAGGAACGGATACGCGTAGATCTGGCCGTGCGGGTGCGACAGGGTG
>WNGJ01013231.1_pt1 | contig 12318 bp, 10 predicted proteins | sample 5400611 | NCBI WGS metagenome assembly WNGJ01 (sample SAMN13153375, study PRJNA577476) | soil metagenome | isolation source: 40 cm soil or saprolite under Garry oak tree replicate 1 | place: USA:California | collected 2016-06-15 | reverse complement strand
TGCTCGGCACGCTGACGGGTCGGCTCATCGAGACGGTCGGATGCGACCTGCTGCTCGTGAGAGCATCCCCGGAAGCCGCGGCCGCCGAGCTGTCAGCAGCGTAGCGCAGGCTGGGTGGCGTCAGGAGCGCTGGCGCGGTCCGCCGCGGCTGCCGCCGGCGCAGGCGCGGGCAGGTAGCGGTCGAAGCACATGGCGATGACGCGAAGAAGCAGTCGTCCGCGCGGCGTTGCACGGATGAGGGTGCGGCTTGCGGTCGCGAGGCCGTCCTCGACGAGCGGGCGCAACCGCTGCAGCGCGGCTGCGAAATAGACTCCGAAGTCGATTCCGTGGCGCCGCTCGATTCCCTCGATGTCGATCTCACCGCGGCACATGAGCTGCTGAATCGCGTCCGCGCGCAGCAGGTCGTCGGTACCAAGCTCCAGGCCGCGAGCCACCGGCAGACGGTTCTGCGCGATGGCCGCCTGCCATCTGGAGATCTCGCGTTGATTCTGGCTGAAGCTGCTGCCGATGTGGCTGATCGCGCTGGGACCGAGTCCGATCAGGTCGCAGCCGGCGTGCGTCGTGTATCCCATGAAGTTGCGGTGCAGACGACTGTCTTCCTGGGCCCGTGCCAGATCGTCTTCCGGCAGGGCGAAATGGTCCATACCGATGTGGCGATAGCCGGCGGCGCCCAGCCGTTCCACCGCCAGCTGCAGCAGCGTCAAACGCTCTTCCGCCCCAGGCAGAGCGGCGCTCGCGATCTGACGCTGGGCTTTGAAGAAGGCCGGCATGTGAGCGTAGCCATAAACCGCGACACGCTCCGGCCGCGCCCCGACCACGGTGTCGAGCGTGCGCGCGAAACCCGCGGGCGTCTGCAATGGCAGCCCGTAGATCAGATCGAGGTTGACCGATCGCAATCCCGCGCGGCGACACGCCTCGATGACCGCCAAAGTCTCGGCGACGCTCTGGACGCGGTTGATGGCCTGCTGCACTCGCGTATCGAAGTCCTGGACACCGAGGCTGACGCGATTGAAGCCCAATTGCGCCAGCATCGCGACATCACCGTCCTGGACGTGCCGCGGGTCGAGCTCGATCGAAAAATCACGCTCCGCGACCCCACTGAGGCGAAAGCCGTCGGCGAGGGCCGCGAGCAACCGGGAGAGCTGGGGCGGGCTCAGGAAATTCGGAGTCCCACCCCCGAGGTGCAGCTGCATCACCTCACGGCGTGTGTCGAACAGCGGCGCAACCAGCCGCAGCTCCTGCAACAGCCGCTCGACGTAATGCTCTCCCCGGGCCGGGTCACGGCTGATGGTGCGGTTGCAGCCGCAGTAGAAGCACGGGCTGAAGCAGTAGGGGACGTGAACGTAGAGCGAGATCGGGCGCGGCGAGACCTGAACGTTGCTGCGCCACGCCCAGCGGCGCAACTGCTCCTCGCCGAAGTCCTCACGGAACTGAGGCGCGGTCGGATACGAGGTGTACCGGGGGCCGGGGGAGTCGTAGCGACACAGCACCCCGATATCGAAAACTGGCTGCGTGCTCATCGCCCACAGGTTGGACCCCGTGCCAGGGACTGCCTATCGTGGAAAGCCGCACGAGACCCTCACCGCCATCGGGGATCATCCGTATTGTGATGTCGCGCACGTCGAAAGCCGCGAGCCGGCCGCACGAGCTTCAGCCCGGTCCCGGCCGGGGGTCGCCCGGCCCCGCAGCCTCCCCGAGATCGAGCACCATGCGCACCAGTTGCGCGACCGAGGAGGCGCCCATCTTCTCCATGACGCGTGCGCGGTGAATCTCGACCGTGCGCTGGCTGAGGCCGAGGTCCGCAGCCATCACCTTGTTCGCCTTGCCACTGGTCACCAGGGCAAGCACTTCCCGCTCGCGCGGCGTCAGAGAGTCGAGCCGCTCGCGAATGCGGGTGCGCTCACCGAGCGCCGCGCGATTCTCGCGATCCCTCTCCAGCGCCCGCTGAATGCGGTCGATCAGATCCTGGTCCCGGAACGGCTTTTGCAGGAAATCAAAGGCTCCGTGCTGCATGGCTTCGACCGCCATGGGGATATCGCCGTGTCCGGTGATGAAGATCACGGGAATCACGGCGCCGCGCAGGTTGAGTTGCTGCTGCAGCTCAAGGCCGCTCATTCCCGGCATGCGCACGTCGAGTGCCAGGCAACCCGGCTGCTGCGGGTCATAGCTTGCCAGGAACTCCTGCGCGGAGGCGAACACAGCCGCAGTCAGGCCAACCGATTTGACGAGCAGCCGCAACGAGTTTCTCACTGCGGCGTCGTCATCCACGATGAATACGGTCGGCGATAGTGCTGTCATGCAGTGCCTCCCCGTGTCGAAGGTAGTCGCAAAACGAAACAGGCGCCACAGGGAACGTTGGGCCGATAGCTCAGGGTGCCCCGGTGCTGCGCGATAATCGTTCGGCTGATTGCCAGCCCGAGTCCCGTGCCGTCGGGCTTGGTAGTACTGAACGGCTCGAACAGCTGCGGAAGGAGAGTCGCGGAGACCCCGGGTCCGGTGTCGGACACCGACAGCTCCACATCTCCGTCGTCGGACCGCGAAGTGCGCACGATCAGCTCCCGATCCTTGTCGGGAGTCTCTTTGAGGGCTTCGACGGCGTTGTGCACCAGATTCAGTATGACTTGCTGGATCTGAGTTCCGTGTGTTTCGACCTTCGGCAGCCCCTCGGTCAGCTCGAGACGATAGCGCACGTGGTGCGCGTCCGTGTCGGATTTCACCAAATCGCTGAGCTCCGTGACGAGAGTGTTGATGTCCGCCGGCTCGCGCGGACCGCGGTGCGGGCTCGCGAGCCCGCGGAGCCTGCGGATGATGTCACCGGCACGCACGGCCTGACTGGCGATCTCCCGCAGGGCCTCCCGGACCTCCTCGAGGTCCGCGCCCGGCCGGGCGAGCAGTCGTTCGCATGCCTGCGCGTAGTTGGCGATCGCCGCCAGCGGTTGGTTGAGCTCGTGCGCGAGGCCCGACGCGGTCTCACCCACGGTGGCGAGGCGGGACACGTGTCCGAGGCGTTCCTGCAGCCGACGTGCCTCCTCGCCGGTGCGGCGCTGGAGCGTCCGGTCCTGAATGAAGCCTACGAAGCGCGGCGGCTCGGTGTCGCGCACCACGCCGACGGAGAGAAATGCGGCAAAGACGCTGCCATCCTTCCTGCGGGCGCTGACTTCCCGGCCCGTGCCGATGATGTGCGGAACCCGCGTCGACACGTATCGCGCGAGGAATCCGTCGTGCGCGCTGCGATCCTGGTCGGTCATGAGCACGCCGACATTGCGACCCAGGACCTCCTGTGCGCGGTAGCCGAACAGCTGCTCCGCGGAGCGACTGAATGACTGGATGCATCCGAGGTGGTCGACCAGGACGACTCCGTCAACGGCGGCGTCCAGCAGGGCCTGCACCTCGTCAGAGGGCTGGGCAGCGGCGGGCATGGCCGGATCCACTGAAGCTCATGTCGGGGTGACCCCCCCTCTTTTTTGAGGTATCGTGCCCGCGAGCGAACTGCACCGTTTTCTGCGGCGCTCGAGAGGCACGCCACAGGATTAAGCTGCCCGATACGCACACCAGCCAGTATCCCGCTCCCGTCCCTCCCTCCATGCAATCCGCTCCGCCCGAGTTGGCCCGCAGCGCGCTCGACGCCGCACCGGACGCGATGATCATCATCGACGCTTCGGGGGTCATCCGGTTCGCCAACCGCCAGGTCTCGGCGCTATTCGGGTATCCCCACGATGACATCATCGGCACGCGGGTCGAGCATCTCATGCCCGAGCGCTTTCGCGAGCGTCACTTGGCGCACCGGCAGAGCTACACGCACAGCGTGCGCGTCAGACCCATGGGAATCGGACTGGACCTGTTCGGACAGCGCGCAGACGGGACGGAATTCCCGGTCGAGATAAGTCTCAGCCCGATCGAGGATGGCAACAAGGTGCTGGTCGCCGCTGCGATCCGGGACGTGAGCGATCGCAAGCGCGCCGAGGCCGAGCTGATCGCGGCGCGTCGGGCTGCCGACCGTGCCAACCAGGGCAAGAGTCGCTTCCTGGCAACGGCCAGTCACGACCTGCGGCAGCCATTGCAGACGCTGTCGCTCCTCAACGGCAATCTGCGCCGACTACTAGTCGAGCCGGAAGCGGCGCAGATTCTCGCTCAGCAGGAGATGGCCATCGGTGCCATGTCGCGGCTTCTCAACGCGCTGCTCGACATCAGCAAGCTCGAGTCCGGGGCCGTCAAGCCGGATCCCAGCGACTTCGCGGTGAACGCACTCTTCGAGGAGCTGCGGCTCGAGTTCGCGAGCCTGGCCGACAACAAGGGCCTCGGCTTCAAAGTGACACCGAGCGACGTGTGGATCCACAGTGACCGGTCACTGGTCGAGCAGATCCTGAAGAATCTGGTATCGAACGCCATCAAGTACACGCGTCAGGGCTGGATTGCACTGCGCTGCCTTTGCGAGTCGCCCTCGTCGGTGCGCATCGAGGTAATCGATACCGGCATCGGCATCCCGGCCGACCAGCTGCATCACATTTACGAGGAGTTCTATCAGGTCGAAGGTTCGCCCGACTCCTGCGAGGGATACGGATTGGGCCTCAGCATCGTGCAACGCATCGTGACGTTGCTCGACGTCAAGCTCGGCGTGCAGTCCGAGGTCAACAAGGGCTCGGTGTTCGCGCTCAGCCTCCCGGCGGGTCATGGCCAGGCGGTCGGCCATGTGCTGCGCAAGAGCGCGGAGCGGCCGGTGCGGCCGGCGCCGGACCAGGCGCATGTGCTGCTGGTCGAAGATCACGCCGGCGTGCGCGAAGCGACACGCATGCTGCTCAGGAGCGAGGGCTATCAGGTCACCGCCGTCGCCTCCATGGCGGAGGCGCTGGCGCACGCGGCCAAGAACCCGCGCCTCGATCTGCTGGTGACCGACTATCATCTCCAGCATGGAGAGACGGGTATGCAGGTGATCGAGGCCCTGCGCCGGACGCTGCACAGGCCCCTGAGGGCCTTGTTGATGACCGGGGATACCTCTTCCGCCGTCAATGAGCTGCCCAAGGACCCTCGCCTGCGGATCGCGAGCAAGCCCATCAATGCCGAGCAGTTGCTGGCGACGCTCAGAGAGCTGCAGAACGTCTGAGCTCGACGGCCCGGGCGGGCCTCCGCGAAGTGGTGCGGGTCAGCCGATCAGGTCCCGGTAGGCGTGCCAGGTCGCGTAGCCGAGAAGCGGGGCGACGATGACCATGCCGACGAGCAGCGTCAGAAACCCGAGCGCCGTAATGGCCACGATCAGCGCCGCCCACACCAGCATGGCCGGCAGGTTCGCCGCCGTAGCGCGGAGGCTCGCCCGGATGGCGTCGGAGGCGCCCGCGTGCCGGTCGATGATGAGCGGCACGGACACGACCGAGACTGCGAATACCGTGCCCGCAAGGATCGCCCCGCATCCCACGTAGCCCAGGAGCTGTCCCGCGCTCATCTCCGCCGCTCCGCCCCACAGTGCGACCGCGAGACTCGGCACCGAGGCATTGAGCAGCGATTGCAGCAGGACGGCGGAGAGGACGAACCACACGACCGCGATGAGGGCGAGCGCGCCCCCGAAGTGCACGAGGCCGTCGGGGTTGCGAGTCAATCCGCGCAGCGACTCATCGAACCCCACCGGCTCCTTCGCCTCGCGGCGACGCGCCAGCTCGCACAAGCCGGTGGTCATCACGGGCCCGACCAGCAGGTAGCTCGTAACGGCGGCCGCGGTGAGGTAGAGGTGCGTGCTGCCGAGCATCAGGAGCACGGCTCCGAGGATCGCGATCAGCGCTCCGTGAGCGAGACCGGCACTGCGGATCTCCTTGAGGTCAGTCCAGCCACGATCCAGCCACTCGAGCGGTTGTCGCAGCGGCACGCGGCGGACTTCGAAGTGCCGCGTCACCGGTTTCCCTGCGCTGACGGAAGTGGGCATGGCATCTCCTGACACGAAGGACGCCTCCGACACGAAGGAGGAGCGCGTGTTTCGCATGGTACGCCACCGGCCGCACCAGGGGGATGGTCGGGATGGTACGGAGGGGGAGGGGGCCGGTACACTGCGCTCGCGCTGCGCCCCCGTAGCTCAGTGGATAGAGCAACCGCCTCCTAAGCGGTAGGTCGTCGGTTCAACTCCGGCCGGGGGCGCCATTCCCCGTATCAACAGCGGCTCACGATTGGAGTGACCCGCTTTCGTGGGCACCTCAACGTAAGATTCGGAGGGGTCGCTTGTCAGAAAGAGAGTAAGCCGCCTTTCCGCGAATTAACGGATGCTCTCAGAGCCAGCGGCAGGAAATGTGGATGAATTCCTCGCAGCCAGCCACGGGTGGAGCACGATCATCGCGCTCGCCAGGTAGGCGTCGACGGCTTGGGAAGACATGTTGAGGATGTCCGCAACTTCCCGCAGCGAGTGACCGGAATACACGAGCTGGACGACCGCGCGCTCACTCACGTGGAGCGTTGCAAGCACATCGGACAAAGGCCTTAACGCTTCGGGCCTGGTCGAGAGCCAAGTCTTCGACTCAGGACGTTTGGAGAACCGCTGCGGGGACGATAGGTGCACCTCGCTGTGCGCGAGGTGCTTGCTGGCGTGTTTCCAGGCGATGCGCATGATCGCAACGTGCACGGAACAGCCGCGTCCCAAGCTGGCGCTCATGCGCCAGACGTCGTACATCGTATCCGCAATGAGATCGTCGATGACCTCGGCAGCCGCCATCGGCGCCAGATGCATGAAGAACTTGGCCAGCGGCGAAAAATACAAAGAGTGCAAGCGGCGCAGTGCCGAACGGCTGCCCCTGGACATGGCTGAAAGCAACCGGCGCTCTGTGATGTCCGCGCGCGGCTCCGACACCACGCGAAGTGCTCGCTCCGGGTCGCTTGTTGCGGGAACCTGCATAGACGACTGTGGGGTCGTGATTGCCGCGTCGCAGCAGGCCGTGGTATCTGCAGGTGTCACCTGTGCCGGGCCGCGCGATGGGACGGAGGTGTCGCATGCGCGTTGTGCGTGGTAGAGCATGGTCGAGACCCTTGGAGCGAGGTTGACGGACGCGCACTGTTCACCCACGGTGCCATTTGCTCAATGGATCTGAGATCCCTTTTTCGTGGATTCTGGGATCCCCTGAAAACAGCCACAGAATCAACAACCTGATTGACTGAGTCCCCCGCATAAGCCGACACGGGAACGCGACGGGCGTAGAATTCCGACGCCCCTGGAACCCATCGAACAAAACTTTCACCAGGAGCCGGGCAGTTGTCGTGGACCAAACCAGCGCCCCGTCGCAGCGGGTAAAGTTCGGCTGCTTCGAAGCAGATCTGCGCAGCGCTGAGCTCACCAAGCAGGGCAGACACATCACGCTACAGGAGCAGCCCTTCCGGCTGCTCGCTATGCTGCTCGAGCGGCCAGGAGAGCTGGTCACGCGTGAGGCGGTGCGCCAGAAGCTTTGGCCGAACACGATCGTCGATTTCGACCACGGCCTCAATAAGGCGATCAGCAAGATTCGCGATGCGTTAGGGGATTCCGCTGAGAAACCGCGCTTCGTCGAAACGGTTGCCCGACGTGGCTATCGATTCCTCGCCGATGTCACGGCCGCAAGCGATCAGGAATCGCGATCCGCGGCGCTACGGCGGCCATCCCTGGTCGATCAAGGCGTCGGCAGTGATGCGGGCGACGGACAGACGGTTGGCTTCCACGCGTCCGTGGGACGGCGAGTTCTCCTGTGGGTTCTATCCGCTGCCGCGGTCGGACTGCTGCTCTTATCGGCTTGGGTACTCAGTCATCGACAGCACGCCGTGGCCAACATTCGGTCCATCGCAGTGCTGCCTCTGGCCAATCTGTCCGGCGATCCTGCTCAGGAGTACTTTGCCGATGGCATGACGGATGAGCTGATCGCACAGCTCGGGCAGATCAGCGCTCTGCGGGTTATCTCCCGCACGTCTGCCATGACCTACAAGAACACCCGCAAGTCCCTTGCCGACGTTGCGCGCGAGCTCGACGTCCAAGCGGTGGTGGAGGGAAGTGTCCTGCGCGTGGGTGATCGGGTGCGGATCACCGCGCAGCTCATTCGAGTGCCTGCAGACGAGCACCTGTGGGCTCATAGCTACGAAGGCAGTTTTCCCGACACACTGATGCTCCAGAGCCAGGTCTCACAGGCTATCGCCAGGCAGATACTCGCGACCCTGAGCCCGCGCGATGAGGCCGCCCTGAGCAAAGCAAGAACGGTGAATTCGGAAGCCTACGAGGCCTACCTCAAGGGACGGTATTTCTGGAACAAGCGGAATGCCGCCGGCCTGAAGACAGCGATTGAATACTTTCAGCGTGCGATCGCCGCCGATCCAGGCTACGCGGAGGCCTATTCCGGCCTGGCTGATGCCTACGCGCTGGCGGGCGGCTGGGAATACGGCGTCCTCGCCCCGCAGGAGGCGGCTCCACGGGCCAGAGACGCAGCCAGTCGAGCGGTGTTCCTGAACCCAGCGCTGAGCGAAGCCCATACCTCGCTCGCTTTCGCTCTGGATATTTCAACCTGGGATTGGAGCGGCGCGGAGAGGGAATTTCGTCGTGCGCTCGACCTGAATCCGGGCTATGCCACTGCACACCATTGGTATGGATATCACTTGATGATGGTGGGCCGCGATGACGAAGGCATTGCCGAACTGAAACGAGCCGAGAGTCTCGATCCGCTGTCGCTGATCATCAGCGCCGGTGTGGCAGACGTGCTGTTCATCGCCCATCGGTTTGACGAAGCAATGCGCCAGCTGCAGAAGACTCTGGAAATGGATCCGAATTTTGCGATGGCGCACTATCAGCGCGGACAGGTGCTCGTGCAGCAGCACAAGCTCGATGCGGCGATCTCGGAGTTTCGGCAAGCCATCGAGCTGGCCGGGCACAGTCCGGCTTTCGATGCCAATCTAGCGAACGCCTACGCGGCTTCAGGGCGCACAACCGATGCCCGGCGAACAGCCGCGGACTTGGAACACCTGCCCGAGCAGAGCGGCTCCCTGGATGCCAACATTGCCATGATATATGTCGGGCTGGGCGATACCGTGCAAGCGATGCAATGGCTCGAGAAAGCCTATCAGGCTCGATTCGAGGCGATCATGCTCGTGCGTCCGCAGTTCGATCCCCTGCGGGCCGATCCTAAATTCCAGGCACTCATGGGCCGGCTCGGCCTCGGCAATTGACCAGATCGGGCATCATTCAAACCACTGACCGCAGGGATTCAGTCATGCGTCGAACGTACATCGGGCTACGCGCTAAGGGAACGAGGTAAACAGATCACTCAAGTCCGTCTGGTTCGCGGCACCGCCCAGGATGGGACTGACCTTGAAGATCTCTTCGACCGTCCGCAGCGTCGAGCTGTGGTCATAGTGGGTTGAGTTCTGGTAGCCAACCTTGGCCTTCGGCGAGAGGACCATCATGCCGATCGGCCCGTCAGCCGTGTCGCCGGGCGCCGAGCCCCCTTCTCCCTCGTCCCAGGTGATGAAGAGCACGCCACCCTGCTTGTAGGCGGCGGAATTGAGAATCACTGGCACGTTGTTGGCCAGCCAAGTGTCGCCGTCGGCGATGGTGCCATCGTGCATGTCGTCGATGAGGTTCGGCGTGATGAAGTTGTAGCTGGCGACCGTGTTGTTGGCCAGGTCGGTGGCCAATTCCGTGAAGGGTCTGATGTGTGCGATGCAGTACGCTGAAGTGGGACTCAGTGAATTTGTCACGTCGTCGAAATAAACAAACGGATTGTGCTTGGTGGCATAGCCACTGACGTTGGTCAGCGGGCACGAGGTGCCGCCAATATCCTCATCGTATGCCTTCCAGGTGACATTGGCGTTCTTGAGCAGAGTCACCAGATGCATCGTGGTACTCTGGTGAGCCGCCGACGGGGAGTCATCGGCCGCTATGCCGAAATTGGTCCCGGCTTCCAGCCACAGGTAGTTGGGCAGGCTCGGGTGGATACCGGGCGGATTGAAGTACTGCTCGGCGTGCGCGCCTATGGCGAGCAGGGTGTTATTTATGTAGGGCGCGGACGCACTGCCCTTGATAGCTGACCAATTGTGGTTCTCCATCATGATAATGAAAACCGTCTTGAGTGGCTGGTTCCCGGTGGTCGTCACGGTGAGGCTGGCGGCGGTGCTGGTCACGCTGCCTACGGCGTTGCTGACGACAACGGTGAACTGGGCGCCGCTATCGGAAGCGGTGGTGGCGGGTGTGGTGTAGCTGGCGGCGGTGGCTCCGCCGATCGCAGTGCCGTTCTTCTGCCACTGGTAGCTCAGGGGTGCCGTCCCCGTGGCGGCGACCGTGAAGCTCGCCGTCTGACCGACGGTCACCGTCTGACTCGCCGGTTGTGTCGTGATCGTCGGAGCGACCGGCGCGGAATTCACCGTGAGAGCGGCGGCGTTGCTGGTCACGCTGCCCGCGGCGTTGCTGACGACGACCGTGAACTGAGCGCCGTTGTCGGAAGCGGTGGTGGCGGGTGTGGTGTAGCTGGCGGCGGTGGCTCCGCCGATCGCCGTGCCGTTCTTCTGCCACTGGTAGCTCAGGGGTGCCGTGCCCGTGGCCGTGACCGTGAAGGTCGCCGTCTGACCGGCGCTCACCGTCTGACTCGCCGGCTGGGTGGTGATTGCGGGCGCGACCGGATTGGAGCCCACCGGGGATTGGGAGGATGGTGAGGCGTCGCTTCCTCCGCAGCCGCTGAGTGTCAATCCGAGCAACAGCAATGTCAGCAACGTACCAGGCGCCCCGGCGTGGCCGGATCTCATCCATGCGTTCAGCGGTTTCACGACACTGCTCCCTTGAAAAGCGCGGCGCCAGCGGCACGTCAGGGCGCGAAGTTAACTGCGCGTTTACATTCCCGACAACGTGTCGTCCATGACAGACGTGGGGTGGCAAACCCCGTCGCCGGCCGCCGACGTGCGAGCGAAAAGCATCGCATCGCCGGTCGGGCCATACATCCTCCGATGTAGACGAGACAACAGATCTCCGCCTGCTGATTGCTGTGCACAGATGGGTCGGGGCGCAGTTGCCTGAGCATGGTGCCGACGCAAAGCCGGAATGAGCGGGTAGTGGTCGATCACCGTGGCGGGTATCGAAATAGACTCTGGGCGAATCCGGGCGTCGGCGTGAGGAACTGCGCTATTGCAGGTACTGGCCGCCGTTCACGCAGAGCGTCTCGCCCGTTATGAACGCCGCCCCGTCGCTGACGAGGAATGCAACGGCGCTTGCGATCTCGTCAGCCAGCGCCTTGGTGAAGCCGATCATCCCGGCTTTGGCCGCAGCGTAGTTGGTCTGGCCGAACTGTCCAGCCATCGAGTTGACCGAGCCGATATTGACGATACGTCCAGCCTCGCCGTCACATCCGCAACGACCGCATCAAACGGACCCGAGACTGTCTTCGCAATGTAGTAGCTCATGACTGGCTCCTCTTAGAGCGTCCGCATCAGTGTGGACAGAGCTCCTCGTGCAGTAGGCCGATGATGCGAGTCGCGATACCTGGTGGCAGCGAATAGATGATGCTCTGCGATTCGCGCATCGTGGCGACGACGCCGGAGTCGCGCAAAATGCCGAGGTGCTGTGACAACGCCGACTGGCTGAGCGGCACCCGCTCATTGAGTTGCCCGACCGACAACGGCCCCGAGACGAGATTGCACAGGATCATCAGGCGCTGCTCGTTGCCGAGCGCCTTGAGAAGCTCTGCCGCCTTGGCGGCGTGAGGTCGCATCTCGCGGCCGGCGCGGGCGAGCTTCGCTATCGCTGCACGGGTAGTGATTGCATGGGTACTCACTGCTCGGCCCCGTCTGGTTCGTTATCCCCAAGTCAGTATAATAAGCTATTGTTAATGTAGCAAAGACTAATATACTAAGTCATTGAATTGCGCTGGAGGCGTCATGTCGATCGATCCGCGTTCACCGGCTTCTGCCCGCTGGCGCTGATCCTGAAGAAGCTCGGGGCCAAGCCCCGCGCGGCGTTCGGCTGGCGGGCGCTATGAGGTGCGGCGCGAATTTCCGCGGTACCTTGTCCTGGTCTGGAGCCGCCGCTTCGGCACGAGCCCAACTCCGGCGCGGGCAGCAGGCGAAAATTCCGACGACCTGCAGTTCGTTGCCGGCGTGCGTGCATGGTTCTAAAAGGGACGATTCTCAGGAATCCCAACGGAGCTCTTCATGAACATGTCCTTTGTGCTGCTGATTATCGGCCTCGGGTTTGCCACGCTCTGTGACGCTCACGCGCACCTGAAAGACTCACAACCGGCCGACGGGAGCGTGGTGACCATCGCCCCCGACAACCTCGTCCTGAGGTTCTCCGAAGCCGCACGCGTCACCGCCCTCGCACTGCACAGAGTGGGAGAGGCCGAACGCAAG
>WNGJ01011068.1_pt1 | contig 12318 bp, 9 predicted proteins | sample 5400611 | NCBI WGS metagenome assembly WNGJ01 (sample SAMN13153375, study PRJNA577476) | soil metagenome | isolation source: 40 cm soil or saprolite under Garry oak tree replicate 1 | place: USA:California | collected 2016-06-15 | reverse complement strand
TGGTACCGGCACGGTTGGCCTGGGCCAACCAGCAGCGCTTCATCGCTGATGCTGCACACGAGCTGCGCACCCCCCTGACCCTGCTGCGTGCTGATGCCGAGGTCCTGCTGCGCGGTCGCGAGCGCCTGGTGGCCGAAGATACCGAACTGTTAGAAGATATCGTCACTGAAGCCAACCATATGTCGACCATTGCCTCCAACCTGCTGACCCTTGCTCGCCTGGACAACGGGACCCTCCATCGAGAGCACGAGGTGGTGAGCCTGGCTGAGCTGGCCCAGGAGGGAGCACGGCGCGTGCAAGCCCTGGCCGAGCAGTGTGGCATCACTGTCGAGGTGGAGACCACCCACGATCCCTGTGTGATTGGGGACCCGCTGCTGCTGGAAGAAGCGCTGATGGCGTTGCTCGACAACGCCATCAAATATAATCGGCGCGGGGGGCGTGTATCCGTGCGCACGGTGGCACGAGAGGAACAGGCGCTCCTGGAGGTACGCGACAGCGGGGTCGGCATCGCCGCTGAACACCTGCCGCATCTGGGCGAACGCTTTTACCGCGTGGACAAGGCCCGCTCCCGTGAGGCAGGAGGCACCGGCCTGGGACTCTCTATTGCCCGGGGCATCGCTGCTGCTCATGCAGGCCGGCTCTCCCTCTCCAGCGTCCTCGAGCAGGGGACAACCGTGACTCTCACTCTGCCTCTGGCACATGGCGATTCCCTGGACGATATACCGGCAAGCATATCATCACTGCCAGATTAACTATCCCTGGCTCACCATGTCCTCCGTGAACCAGACCCAGCCTCTAGCATCTACCATGATGCCTACGCCTATACTATGCAGCGTGGTACTGGTCAAATGGATGCGATGCCAGCCTGTTGGTGGCTCATTGATCATACTCTCTTGTACGCTGTATACCCCAGCCCATGCTGTTGGATAGGGGCCCGCCAGTCCAATACATTCGCCACAATCGGTAAAGCCAGCAAAACCTTCATTGGCGATGCGCGTACACTGATCAAGTCCATCGGGACAGGTATGGCTGAAACCACAGTGAATCATATTCCAACTATGCAAATAAATGCATACAGACCCCGAACGGCACGATCATGATTGATCAATGCGAAAAGTTGTTGAGTCAGTTGTACCTCTTCCGTTGTCATTGCAGGCGGCGGACCATAAGGAGCAGATCCTGTACCAGTACCAGAAATATTCGAGGGAGGTGTAGGAGTAGGGATAGTTTGTGCCGGTGTACGAGTAGGGGTAGGGGTTGGAGTTGCTATCTGTCTCGGAAGTGATAGCGGCGGTGTTGGCGTTGGTTTTTGCTGTACATGCACCGCGTCACTTATTAGTGGCTGTGAGGGTGCCAGTTGCGGGTTCTGCTGAGAACCACATCCACTGAGCAGCGCTATGATAAGTAGCCCCAATAGATAGCAAAATTTACTACGCACGACAGTCCAACTCTTCCTACCAATGACGTTATACAGAGCGACACTACGCATTTACACCATTGAAAATTGTAACACACAAGAGAGCCAAATATGTATAGCATTGGATATATGTGGTACTTTTGGGAATGCGAAGGCCGCCAGATCCCCTTTTTATGTGTCGTACTCAGAAACGGCATGTCATGACAATGGCGCTCATGATACGGTCACCAGGATAGACAGAAACCTGGTTGACATGGATAGTTGGAGGTTGCGGCCCACCCAACGCTTGCGTTATGCCTCCGCGTAATCGGAAATAACTATATTCCGTGTCTGATAATTGATCAGTGCGCATGGCTTGATCGATGCGTAGTGCATCTGCCTCGTTAACAATCTGGTTTTCTACTAGCTTGGCCAGCAGTCCATCATCACTGGTCAGCCGTTTGAGTGGTTCATCCCCTCGCAGCAGGTAGATACGACTATCGCCAACATGAGCATATATCATGGTATAACCCTTCATGCCTGGCTGCCGGCAGAGTATGGCCATAGCGACAGTGGTTGCCAGGTCATGAGTACCAGCTCGTCGTGCTCCCTCGGTACGTACATGTTCGTCGGCCTCGCTAATGAGTTGTTCAAGAATAGCACATAAGTCCGCCTTGCCACAATCTTCAAGGAAACTTTGTACCTTGCGCCCTTTTTGTATTTGCAAAAGGACCCGTTTCCAGCCCTGACGTGTGGACCGCGCGGCTATCTGTGAGGCAATTTCACCGGCTGCACTGCCTCCAACGCCATCAAAAACCGCGGCAAGACCGCTATGCTCATCCGCAATGATACAATCCTCGTTACGATTAGGGTGACGTTCACATGCTACCGTGTAACGTGCAAATGTGAATGGCGTTAGTTCGGAGGTATCCCCTCTTGCCGCACTGTGATTATGCCGATTGGCTCGCTGTTGCGACATCTTCGTCGATCGCTCCTTGCAAGGTCCACTCTCTCCCAACATACTATTCATTTGGACAGTGTAAACCTGAAGATTTCATGAGTTATATTGTGTGCAAGTATAGCAGATATGGAGGTGAAAAGAAAAGGGATAATGCATCATCAGTAATCCTAACTCAGGAATTGCGGAATATTACAAACATTCACTAATTTTCAGGAAGTTCTCAAAGAGAGTGCGCGCCTGGCTGCGATAGATCGGATAGCGCGTAAGCCAATCTCGCTCAAGCGCTTTAGGTCCACCAGGACCCAGTACCTGCACAACCTCATATATCCCGTGTTACTTCGATGTGATATTGCAGTCCATAAGCTCGCCGTCCAATTCGGAAGGCCTGGTTGAGGGTATTGTCGCTCGTTGCCAATCGCACAGCGCCACCTGGTAGACCAAAGGCATCTTCATGCCAGTGAATAACTTGCTGATAGTCTGGTAGACTCTGGAAGAGCGGGTCATTTTTGCCTGCGGCTGTGAGTTCTACCTCGTAGAAGCCAATTTCGGTTATGTGATGGCGCGTGACAGGAGCCCCCAGTGCGCTCGCCAGTAATTGACCTCCCAGGCAAATACCGAGATAGGGGATATCTTGCTCAACCACTTTGCGCAGAAGCTTCTTTTCCTGCGCCAGGTACGGATATTTGTCATCCGCATTGGCATGTTGCGGGCCACCTAATGCAAAGATCGCATCATATCCGCTGGGATCAGGTAGCGGGGCCTCATCAACTTTGACGACTTCGTAATCAATGCCGTGTTCTTGCAGGATCTCACCCAGGTAGCCTGCAGGATCATCCCAATACTGTTGCAAAGCCAGCACTCGCTTCACCGGAGACCTCCTTCCTTTTCCCTAAGATGTGATAATGAGGCTTTTCCCTGATTATAATGGTACACAAGAAACATCTCTCAATCAAGGGGATGCTATATCTACTGAGGCTGAGACTCCCCGCCGTCAATGACGGGGGTTTTCTGAGCCGTTAACTGTAATCTCCACACTCCAACTCTGATCGGCTTCTAAAAGTATAGGCCAGAGCAGGGTAAGACAACTCCCCTGGTGATTTCGCTCAAAGCCCGCTTCCGAGCCGGTAACGGTCTCAATGGAGAAACGCCAGAGGGTTGCGGCTTCACTCAGCGCGAAGCCCATATCCTGCTGAAGCCAGGTGTTGCCGATATGGAAATGCCGGACCCCTAAAACCTCGCCTGTGCTATCAAAATGGCTATTTTCCAGTTCGTGACCCTCGATGCGATAGTATGCCTGGTCGTTACCACCACCGCCTAACAGGTGCATGTTCCATTCACTGGCAAAGCGCGTTTGCAAGCGCGACTGACCGTTATTGGAGATGGTGTAGCGCACGACCAGTTTCTCTTCTCCCAGGGGTATGAAGAGTGTCTTGGTCAGGCGCACCGGTAAGGGCCCCAGCGCACCTGGGCGCTTAACCTGCCCATCGCGTGTCATCGTGACGGTGATACCGCTCTCATCCTGTTTGACCTCGGTCTCGTAGGGAAGTTCGACAAAATTTCCCTGCTCCTCAAACTGTACCTGTGCAAAACGTTCCAGGCTAACACTTGGAGCTAGAAAATGATCGATCAAACTATGACGGCGGTAACGGTCGACGACAAGGTACCTGTCCAGGTCTGGCTCTTTTGTACGGACGGTTGTATGAGGTGAGCCTGGCTCTGTACTTTCTTGGAGATACGCTGCCGTGCTTTCAATTGCCCTGGCTGCTTCACGCCGCCGGCGCTCCTGTTCATACTCACGTAGTGTCTGGTGATAGCTTTCCTCGTGCCGTGTCATCACGCTAAGCATGTTGTGCACGCTGCGGCGCATGTCCCACTCAAAAAGAGTGCCCCCGCGCTGCGGATCAATATAGAGATTTTGTTGATCACTCTCGATAATCAGTTCATTCTGGCTGTCCCGGTCAAAGTCGGTGAACTCGTGGCGTTGCCATGGCCCTGCTCCAAAGCGCACACGGTCGGCAGCATTTTCGGCTTTGATGAGGTGATGATAAATGGCGGAGCGTACATGACCCATATAAATGCCACCAAACAGGCCATGCCAGTAAGTATCGTTGCCCTGCGCCTTCCACAGGTGCACCAGTCCTGTTTCTGCTGCATCACCAGCCTCGTATATTGCATCATGGACACGCAGCATTTTTTTGTGCTGGTTGTTAATCTCATAATAACGTACCAGGAAGTTACGCCAGAAACCGCCACGCATAAATTGCAGGATATCGTCGCGTCTTTCGTCCTCTAACCGGTGCAAGAGTTTCCCAAATAGATATGACTTTTGCGGTGGAAGTGCCCACTCCGTCATCTCGATGTAAGAGGATGTCGGGATGTAGATGCGTCCCAGGGCGGGGTAGCTGAGCGCATATTCCCCCAGGGGTGTCGTGTGAAGCCACTCACTGTTCTGCTCAAGTGCCGTAAAAAACTCATCAACCCAACCTGAATGCCCATTGGAACCCCAACAATACGGCCTGGTTTCAGGCCAGCTGCCAAACTTCTCACCATCATCACCCATAACTGCAATACGTCTCCCGTCAGGTGTCGCCAGGGAACGCAAATTCTCAATGGTCTCGTGAACTGGACGCCAGGGAATGGTGTAGCGTAGCAGCTTACTGGTTGCGTAAACCCTTAAAATACTGCTCTGATCTTCAGTGGCATAGTAGCCATAGAGGTCCTTCTCGTCTAAGCCAACATTCTTAAAATGCACGTCGTCAAGGATCGTCCACTCCATACCTGCTTCACGTAACAAACGTGGGAGCCCTGGTTCCCAGACACGTTCCGCAATCCACATCCCCGTGGCCCTGCTCCCAAAGTCGCGTTGTAGACGTTTTGTAAGCCGGCGAATTTGTGCAATTTTATCGCTATCGGGAATAGAGGGAAGAATGGGTTCATAGTAACCGCCACTTACCATCTCTACTTGATTGCGCTGAACCAGCTTTGCAATGCACTCTATAAACTCTGGGTGCGCTTCTTCCAACCAATCAAGGAGCGACCCTGTATAGTGCAGAGAAAGCCGTACTTTAGGATGCCGTTCCAGTGCCTCAATCAGCGGTAAATAGGCTTCCTCGTAGACTTGCTGGAAAACCCACGGGAAGTTTCCGACCGGCTGGTGATTGTGGAGCAATAATCCGAACTGAATACTATTGGTTTGCCAGGTTGTCATCATTCCTACCTACTAAATAATAGTGTAGGGCACAACGAGGGGTGCCCATTTTCTTTCACTATAGCTTATAAACTGCTTAATGGTCAAGCTCAAAATGTATTGCTGCTCGCCTCTTTGTGAACCTCTTGCGTTCTTCCTGAAATATAATTATACTTTGCGTAGGTGGTGTGTATTCTTTCCTCTACTTCTATTTTTACTACATGGAGGGACGTTTATGCTCAGGAACGCGCACGTCTACCAGCGTATTGTAGTACCTCTTACGTTTGCCCTCTTATTACTTTTTATTTCTGCACCTGCTGTACTGGCCGCTGCTCGTGGTACCAGCTTATTTGTTGGCCCTAGGCAGCACTACCTGGCACTGGGTGACTCGCTTGCCTTCGGCTATCAGCCCAACTTCGACTTTAACCATGGCTATGTAGATGACTTCTTTCATAACCTGCAAAGTCATGGCGTTAAGGATGTAGCCAACATGGGATGTCCTGGCGAGACGAGTGTCACCTTCCTTAACGGCAAGTGCCCCTACCCATTCTTACGCAAGTTTCCGTATATTGGCTCCCAACTTAATGCTGCCTTGACGTATTTGCACTTGTACGCCGGACAGGTAAGTCCCGTTACCCTCGATATCGGGGCGAACGATATCACGCGTGATATCAATACCAGTAACTGCTCGATTAATGAGCAGCAGTTCCAGCTGGACCTGGCAACCATCGATCAGAACTTGACCCAGGTCATTCTTCCCCAGTTACACGCGGCACTTACCATCAATGGTCAGGTGACCGGCGACCTGGTGATGATGAATTACTACGACCCTTTTCAGAATATCTGTCCAGATACGGTGCCGTTCACTAAAACCGTCAATGCCCACCTGGCCGCTGACGTGAGTGGCTATGGCACCATCGTGAACGTTTTCAGCGCCTTCGGTGGCCCGGCGACACCCAATCCACACATCTGTACCTACACCTGGATGTGCACTATCTTTAAAGATATTCACGCCACGGACACAGGATACAGCGTCATCGCTGCAACCTTTGAACAGGGTACTGGATATTAATGAGTAGGATGTAGAATGGAGCGCGGGTTAGCCGGCCAGCCGACTAACCCGCGCTCCATTCTACATCCTACTTCTTTCCTTCTAATTTGACGACGAAACAAAGATAGTGTAAAGTCCAGGATATTATACAAGCTGCCTCCGCTAACCCTTGAAGAGACAAAACTATATTATGCATAACCGAAGATCAACCAACGAGGAGTGCGTTTAAATTAATGAGCCTTACCCTATCAGAGAGAAAAGCAACCAAAGCCAGGGAAACAACACTCTACAAGATTCAAACTATATTATTTTCATGGTTGCGCACATGGGAAATCTATCCCATCATACTAATAGCAAGTTTTCTGCGTCTCTACAGACTCGATACCACAGCATTCTCCAGCGACCAGAGTACACTCTTTCGCATGGCCTATGATGCCATACACCATGGTCTTATCCCGGCTACCAGCAATGGTTCTTCGATCTATACCATGCATCCACCACTAACTGTTTACTTCCTCATGCTGCCGGCGCTTCTCAGTGCTGACCCCGTATGGGCTGCCGCCATGACCGCGCTATTCAATGTCATAGCTGTTCTTCTAACATACCTCTTTACTCGTCGCTACTATGGACGCCTTGCAGCAACCATCGCCGCGGCACTCTATGCAACTGCTCAGACAACCATTATCTTCGGTCGCTTTATCTGGCAGCCGACCCTGTTGGCTCCATTCACCATACTTTTTCTATTTGCGCTCTTCTGGGGTGTTGTAGAGCGGCGTAAAGGATGGCTCTTTCCCGCCCTCTTCCTGCTCGGCATTATGTACCAGTTACACGAACTCACGCTTCTCTTAGCAGTGCCACTCCTCGCTGCCTGTTTACTGGCACCCCGGACTATACGCCTGCGCGATCTTATTCTGGCTTGTGTCTTCCTTCTGCTTATCTTTGCCCCATACCTGGTATGGGAAGTAAACACAAAGTTTGCTGACCTTCACACCGCTCTTGGCCTGGCACGAACGCACGCTCAGCTTGACACTAAAGCACTCACCTTTTATCAACGCTTCCTCAATGCCTATTATTATGACGAGCGCTTCCTCGGCTCCTCTTATTATGATCCAACCGGCAGTGCATCCTCGCTAGTGTTCAAGCTTCTGCCAATACTCACCTTGTCGCGTCAAATCCTGGTATTTCTCCTGTCAGGCGGCTTCGCAATAGCAGGAGCGTTCGTCTTACGATCTTGGGGTAAGATAAGCTCCACCCGCACCCCTGGGCGAGGACAAGCCATCGCCCCTACTATGAACGGCTGTGCCGAACTGCCTCCTTCGTATCCTAGTAAGGGCGATGGCTTGTCCTTGCCCACCACGTTCTTTGCTCAATTTCACAATTGGTGGACGAGCCTGTGTGCCGACCCTTCCAGGTGCGGCCTCGTAGTGCTGCTGGTATGGCAAATCATGCCAGTTTTGATACTCTCACGCCATACTGCCCCGATCCATCAACACTACCTGCTCCTGGTCATCCCCGGACCATTTATTCTGGTAGGATTTTTTATCGCCCGCCTGGCCCTCTGGTTTCAGCATCTGGAACCCGCACGCCTCTGGCGAGGAACGCGTTACGCAACGTATGCTGTAACAGCGCTTCTGCTTAGCGTACAGCTGTTGGGAAGTACTGCATCACTGATAGACACGGTGAATGGAATAAACAGTCATATATTTGGTTATGATGAGCTTGGCTATCTCCAACATGCCCTGCGTGAAGCTGACCAGGTAGCACAACAACGCCATCTCAACAGAGTCTATATCACCATGTCCTCGTACGATGATACCTTAACGGCGCTGCCTTTTCTCGCCGAGCAGATGCGCACCCCCACTACGCTCTTCGACGCCACAAGTTGCCTGGTACTCCCCGCTCCTGGCGATGGTCCGGCCGCCCTGCTCGTAAGGTCAACCGATAAAGTAGTATCTGCCCTTCTCAGTCACTTCGCCACAACCACCTTGGTCGACCAGCCTCCCCTGCTGGGTACTTCCCCCTTCCAACTCTACATCGTTACGCCCAGCGCCCCGGGCCTGCAACCACCCCCTGCCCGCAATGAATTCGTGAACCACCTGCAACTACTTGCTCCTCAAGCACAACAACTGAGCCTCGGCACTTCATCATTCCTGGTAACACGCTGGACCTTGCTGCGTGATGAGCAGCCGCGTCTTCGCACCGCCTACACCTATATTATGCGAGCAAAGACTGGCCTCCCCGACGCCGGAAGTATACGCAGCGACTGTACGCTGACATCCATTCGCGCGGGCGATCAACTGCTGGCCACCTTCCGTCTTCCACAGGGAAGCCCACTGCCTTTATCGTTTAGCATTACTTCACAATTTCTTCTGACTTCGCCCTATACCATTTCCCTGGGGCCGCTGCATTTTGAGACGGCCAACACACAAGGCACACCGATGGCGCTACAAACGATGGATGGAAGTAATGCTATCACGATTTCTGGCATTCCAGGTACCTGATGCACCGCGTTTGGAAGCGATCTTGGTTCAGGTCTTGAGTCTGCTATTGCCTGACCAGGTAGGCTCAAGCCTTTAAAATAGGCTAAGAAACTTGATAGTCGAAATTTACACTTTTCCAGCGTTAAGAAAGTGAAGATCATAACACGTACCTGATTCTGTATCTCGATGGTTTGTTAGCAGTTCTCTAAACAGCGCCATCGCTCATTGCCGGGTAGTAGGCTTTATACCCCTGCGCTCGTCCGATGGCTGCCAGTGCCCCAAATAGTGACTGCTGAAGCGCAACGGGGAGCCCGGCTACATACGTTGCCGGTTGAATTGCCTGTGCCACCACCACCGTCTGCAGGAAGTTTTTAGGCAGGCCATTTTTCCCTACTTTTCCCTGCTGGGCTAAAGCGTACAGGGTTTCTAAAAACGCTTCGATACTTACCAGCATCGACATCTCTGGTTTGCTGAATTGGATGACCTGCCGCATATGCAATATATCGTTGCCCGCGTTCCATGGATGGACATGTGCAATAGCCTTCGGTAACACGACCACGTCGCCTGCGGCAGCCGGGTACTCGTCCTGCCCAACTATATAGCAAGCTGAGCCGGTGATAATCTCGAAGCGCTCATCGAAGGAGGGATGGATATGTGCCCCAAGTCTCTTCCCGGTATGCGGTTTGATAAAGAATTCGATTTCCAGGAGCATCCCGTTGGTGTAGTGTGCTGTTTTGCGGAACACCATTCTCTCACCGGTTAGCGGGTTCTCAAATACTTGACCTGCTGTTGCCATAAATTACCTCTCTGCTTCTGTTTATCTGTCTAAAGCATACTTGAGAGGATTTCCCGTTCGCATGAGTGTGCAATCCCGATTCGCCGGGAAGTTTTGCCGGGAAAGTTGACCTTTGCGGTCGCCCTGGGAGTTCAGTCCCGTGCCAGGCCAGCTTCCCGGGCGCGAATAATGGCTTGTGCCCGGTCGGCCACTTGCAGTTTACTGAAGATGTTAGAGACGTGATTAGCTACGGTTTTGAGACTGAGGCCGAGCCGCCGGGCAATGTCGTTGTTGTTGTGTCCCTGGGCGATCAGGCCGAGGACCTCACGTTCGCGGTCGGTGAGCTCGGGAAAGATTTGTGGCAGCAGGATGGGCTGGGGAGCGGAGAAGAAGTCGATCAGCCGCTGGGCAATGGTCGGACTGAAGATAGCCTCGCCCCTGCCAACGGCCCGGATCGCCCGCAGGATCTCGTCCTCGTCGGCATCTTTCAGGATGTAGCCACGCGCCCCGGCGCGTAGCGCCGTGAAGACCGAGTGGTCATCTTCAAACATAGTGACTACCAGGATGCGGATATGCGGGCTTGTGTGGAGAATCTGGCGCGTGGCCTCGATACCGTTGATTCCCGGCATCTGCAGATCCATCAAGATCACGTCTGGCTGCAAGGAGGTGGCCAGAGCGACGGCTTCCTCTCCTTTGGTTGCCACGCCAGCAACCTCCATATCCTGGACCGAGGAGAGCAAGGCACGTATGCCATTACGGAAGAGGGGGTGGTCATCGGCGATAAGCACACGTAGTGGATCCATGGTATCACTCCTTTGGTAAGGGAAGTCGAGCGTAGACACGCGTCCCTCCCGCAACAGCAGCTTCGATGACACAGGTCCCACCTAGTTCGGCGGCGCGCTCGCGCATGGAGAGCAGTCCCACACCCATGTGGTGCTCTGCTGGCAGGCCGAGCCCATCATCGCTGATCTCCAGGTGCAGCGCGTCGTCTGTCCGGAGCTGAATGCAACACCTGCGGGCTTGGGCATGGTGGGCTACGTTAGCAAGCGCCTCCTGCGTGATACGGTACACAGCCACCTCGACCGCCGCAGGCTCGGAGCAACCTGGCTCCGGTAAAGACACTTCTCTTGCTCGCCCGCGTAAGTGAGAACGCAATGTATCGGTCAGAATGCCGTTGAGGGTCGCGTGCAAGTAGCGTAATGCGGCAGGCAACGTGGTGAACTCCAGTTGTTGATCGCGCACGGCGTACCAGAAGCGCGAGAACGTTTGCGCAATGTAGTTCTCTTCTGAGTCACGAAGAAGGGCCACATCGTGACTGGGATGGCTCCATAGCCAGCTCCGGACGGTCTCGTTGAAGCACTGCTGCAGCGCCGACCAGACCTCATCCGTCTGTTCGACGAGCGCACGGCGGAAGAGTTCTACACAGTAACGATCATCAACAGACGAGTTGCAGCGACGATGCTGCAACTCGTAGGTACTCAGATCTGCCAGTGTCTTAAGATTTATCTGCTGGAGTGCTTCATCTATGTCGATACTCATCGTTCTCGATCTCCTCGCCCCGACCTTCAGCACAAGCTGAAAAGTCATGCACAATTTTCATCTGCCAACAGCATACCTGAGGAGCTTTCCCGTTCGCATGAGTATGCTATCCCAATTCACCGGGAAATCTTTTCGGGAAACGTCGGGAATATCGAGAACGTGCAGCTGTATCCCTACTGAGGCAGATGAAACGTGCCAATGATACTTGTTGCCCCCAGGACGTGGCCTCGTAGCGCGCCTACGACCTCACCAAAGGTGAGACCTTGTGCGCCGACATGGGCGAGATTGGTGGCATAGAGTAAAAAGAGGTAGTGATGGGTCTCACCTGTGGGCGGCGGACACGGGCCACCGTAGCCAATGAAGCCAAAGCTGTTGGTTCCTTCGGTGAAAGCCTGATTCCCTTGCAGTTGGCGCGCACCGGCGGGAATATTGTAGACTATCCAATGGTGGAATCCGCCGGCAACCGGGGCATCATAGTCTGACATGAGCATTGCAAAGCTCCGCGTTCCAGCAGGCACATTTGTCCAGTCTAGCTGCGGGGCGATATTGGAGCCGGTACACCCAAATTTATTGAATTCGTTTTTCTGTGAGAGCGGTCCTCCGTCGCGGAACTCGGGACTGGTGATGGTAAATGGATGGAGTGCATTGCTTGAGGCTACTGCTACGTGGGATGTTCGTGAGAATGAGAGTAAGAGGGACAAGGCGAGAAGGCCGAGTACGAGTATGCCTGTGCCCACAAGTGCCGAGATTTTTCGTGATTGAGGCTTTGCGAAGAGATGGGTGATGCGCATAAATATATCCTTTCTTTTGCTTGCTATGTTTACTCCATGCTCGTGGAGCAGCTGTCTGGAGAGGCCAGTTCCAGATTGCCAGTAAGGTGAAGCCGGTAAATGTGACGATTTGTCTAGTTATTAGTACTGACCGTGGTT
>WNGJ01007332.1_pt1 | contig 12318 bp, 12 predicted proteins | sample 5400611 | NCBI WGS metagenome assembly WNGJ01 (sample SAMN13153375, study PRJNA577476) | soil metagenome | isolation source: 40 cm soil or saprolite under Garry oak tree replicate 1 | place: USA:California | collected 2016-06-15 | reverse complement strand
GTAATGATCTCCCTGCAGGACGTCCTCGCCGCGCGTGACCGCATTCGCGGCGACGTGGCGGTCACGCCATGCCCCCTCTCCGAGCCATTCAGCGAGCTGTGCGGCGCCCAGGTCCACTTCAAGCTGGAGAACCTGCAGCGCACGGGCTCGTTCAAGGAACGCGGGGCGGCCAACAAGTTCGCCCAGTTGACACCCGAGGAACGCAAGCGCGGGGTCGTCGCCGCCAGCGCGGGCAACCACGCCCAGGCGGTCGCTTACAACGCGCAGCGGTTGGGGATCGAGGCCGCGATCGTGATGCCGGAGACGGCGCCGCTCAGCAAGGTGCAGGCGACGCGCAAGTTCGGCGCCCGCATCGTGCTCTGCGGCACCAACTACGACGACGCGTACGCCGAGGCCCGGCGGCTCCAGGAGCAGAAGGGGTACGTCTTCATCCACGCCTTCGACGACGACGCGGTCATCGCCGGGCAGGGCACCTGCGCGCTGGAGATCCTCGACCAGGTGCCCGAGGTCGAGGTGCTCGTCGCCTCCATCGGCGGCGGCGGGTGGCTGGGCGGCATGGCGCTCGCCATCAAGTCCCTCAAACCCTCCGTGCGCGTCGTCGGCGTCGAGTCGTCGCACCTGCCGAAGATGCGCGCCGCGCTCGACACCGGAGGGCCGATCGCGATCCCGGCTGCCACCACCCTCGCCGACGGGATCGCGGTGAAGCGCGCGGGCGAACGCACGCTCCCCCTGTTCCGCAAGTACGTGGACGAGATCGTGGGCGTCGACGACGAGGAGGTGGCGAACGCCATCCTCGCGCTGATCGAGCGGGAGAAGACGGTCGCCGAAGGAGCGGGCGCAGCGTCCGCCGCCGCGCTCTTGCAGCACAAGATCAAGGGGTTGAAGCAGTCGACCAAGGTCGTGTGCGCGATCTCGGGCGGCAACATCGACCCGAACCTGATCGCGCGGATCATCGAGCGCGGGTTGGTGGTGGAAGGCCGGCGGGTGATCATCGCCGTCCGGGTGCCGGACCGCCCGGGCATGCTGGCCGGGGTGCTGACCGCGGTGGCGGCCGAGCGCGCCAACGTGCTGGAAGTCCATCACAATCGGGAGTTCTTGGAGGGGGCGATCGGGGATACGGAGATCGACCTCACCCTGGAAACCCGGGGGCCCGACCACATCGAGACCCTGACCGCCGCCCTGAAAGCCAAGGGGTATGCGGTGGTTCGCCGGTGAGCAATTCGGCATGCCCGGCGGCCCGCACCTGTTTAAACGATCCGGACCCGAGGGCGTTCCTTGTTGGTGAGGGGCGCGCTGGATATTCTGTCTGAAGCCCGTCTGCTGAAAGAGCCGCCGCCCATGCGCAAGCACGCTCGTCTAGCCCTCCTTGCTCCAGCCGCCATCGTCGCCTCGCTGCTGGCCCTCTCCAGCGACCGCGGTCCGCTCCAGGCCCGCGAGGCACACGCGGCGGTCGATCCGCAGAAGGACAAGAATTACGACCTGGCGGGGCTCGAGACCTTCCGGAAGACGATCGTCCAGATCAAGGACAACTACGTCGATCCCAGCCGCATCAACCCGAAGGAGATGTTCACCTCGGCGCTGGAGGCGGTGGAGCGGCAGGTCGCGGAGGTGATGGTCGAGGTGGGCGGGCCGCCCTGCGACGACCGCCCGGCGAACCGCGAGCCCGGCACCTCGATGCAGGGACCCTCCAATGCCGCGCCGCAGGGCGGCGTGCTGGAGTCGAACCGCGCGCAGGCCGCGGGCTGCGGCCACGCCAACCCGAACATCCCGGAGAACCACGTCAAGGTGACGGTGGGCAACGCGAGCAAGGAGTTCGACTACAGGGAGATCGACTCCATCTGGCAGATCCCGCTCAAGATGCACGAGGTCTTCACCTTCGTGCGCGACAACCTCGTCACCCAGTCCGACCAGCGCGAGATCGAGTACGCCGCCATCAACGGCATGCTCTCCACGCTCGACCCGCACTCCTGGCTGCTCAAGCCCGACGTCTACAAGGAGATGAAGGTCCAGACCCGCGGCGAGTTCGGCGGCCTCGGGTTCGTCATCTCGATGATCGAGGACAAGCTCACCGTCCGCAAGGTGCTGAAGAACACGCCCGCCTTCAAGGGCGGGGTAAAGAAGGGCGACGTGATCACGCAGATCGACAACGACTCCACCGTCAGCATGGAGCTGCAGGAGGCCGTCGATCGCATGCGGGGCAAGCCCGGCACCAAGGTGAGCATCTACGTCTCGCACAAGGGCGCGGAGCCGCGGCGGCTCGATCTCACCCGGGCGCTGGTGACGTACGAAACGGTGATCTCCAAGCTGCTCGACAACGGCATCGGCTACGTGCGGCTGAGCGGGTTCTCCGGCACCACCACGCGCGACATGATGGGCGCCATCCGCGCCATGAAGCAGCAGAACGGCGGCACGCTGCGCGGGCTGGTGCTCGACATGCGCGGGAACCCCGGCGGGTTGCTCGAGCAGGCCATCCAGGTGAGCGACGCGTTCGTGGAGGAGGGGACCATCGTCACCACCGTGGGCATGAACGGCGCGCTGCGCGAGCCCAAGCTGGCCCGCGCGGACGGAGCGGAGCGCGAGTTCCCCATGGCGGTGCTGATCAGCAGCGAGTCCGCCTCGGCGTCCGAGATCGTCGCCGGCGCGCTGAAGAACCTGAACAGGGCGGTGATCGTGGGCCGGCAGAGCTTCGGCAAGGGCTCGGTGCAGGTGCTCTACGACTTCAAGGATCGCGACACCGGCGACGAGAGCGCGCTCAAGCTGACCATCGCGCAGTACCTGACGCCGGGCGACGTCTCCATCCAGGAGGTAGGCATCGTGCCGGACATCGAGCTGGTGCCGGCACGGATTCTCAAGGATCGGATCGATCTCTTCGCGCCGCCGAAGACGTTCCGCGAGGCGGACTACGACAAGCACTTCTTCAACGGCTTCGCCCGCGACGAGGAGCAGGCCAAGGCGGGACGCGAGCGCGTGCAGCAGAAGCCGCTGGAGACGTTGCGCTTCGTCAAGGAGGAGACGGCGAAGGAGCGCAAGAACCGCGAGCTGATGGAGGCGGGCCAGGCGCCGGAGGAGGACGACGACGATCCCTCCGACGAGGACGGCGTGGTGGTGGACTACCAGATCGAGTTCTGCCGCGACCTCTTGCTCCAGGCGAGCTCCACCGACCGCCGCCAGCAGCTCCAGCAGGCGAAGCCGTTCGTCGAGCAGCGCCGCGCCGCCGAGCAGGAGAAGGTGCGCAAGGCGCTCGAGTCCATGGGCGTGAACTGGGCGACCGGGAGCTCTGTCGCCAAGGGCCAGGCCCGGGTTCAGGCCGAGATCCGCGCTCCGCGCACGCAGGCGGGCGCCACCCTGGAGATGGCGGTCACCGCGCACAACACGGGCACCGTCCCGCTCTTCCGGCTGCGCGGGTACACCAAGAGCGACAACAGCGTCCTCGATCGCCGCGAATTCGTGTTCGGGCAGCTCTTGCCCGGCGAGAAGCGGACCTGGACGGTGCCGATCAAGATCCCGCGTTACATGCCTTCGCGGAAGGACGACGTCACCCTGCGCTGGGAGGATGAGGCCGGCGACGCGCTCGAGGAGGCGCGCGCGGAGACGGACATCGCCGAGCTGCCCAGGCCGGCCTTCGCCTGGAGCTACCAGGTGGTGGGGACCGACGGGCTCTTGCACAAGGGCGAGAAGGGCGACACCGCGGAGATCATCGTCGACGTGAAGAACGTCGGCACCGGCACCGCCTTCGACACCTACGCGGCGCTGCGCAACCTCTCCGAGGATCGGATCAACGTGAAGAAGGGGCGCACCAAGCTCGGGCCCCTCAAGCCGGGCGAGATGAAGAGCGCCACCTTCGTGCTGGAAGTGAAGAAGCCGCTGGAGGAGGCGGTCCCGGTCCGGCTCGAGGTCGGCGACAAGGAGCTGTACGAGGCGCAGCGCGACAAGCTGCTGCTGCCCGCCGCGCCTCCCATCCCGCTCGCCGCCGCCACCCAGCCGGTCCGCGTCCAGGTGGACACGGTCATCCTCGCCTCCGCCCAGGAGGCCGGCGCCCGGCTGGCGACGGTGAAGAAAGGCGCGGTCCTGCCGGTGCACGGGAAGGCGGGGCAGTTCTGGCGCGTCGAGTGGCAGAAGGGTCGCGTCGGATTCCTGCCGCTCGCCGCCGGCAAGGAGGCGCCGGGCGCGAAGTCGAACCTCAAGACCGTGGCCGAGCTGATGCAGTCCGAGGCGCCCGCGATCAAGCTGGCGAACCTCGACACCTCGCGCGGCGGGGTGGACACCGATCAGGACCACCTCAATCTGATGGGCAGCGCCGCCGACGCGAACGGCATGCGCGACCTGCAGATCTTCATCCAGCACGAGAACGACTACCGCAAGGTGTTCTTCCGCACCGCCCGGAAGCCGGGGCAGCACGCGGTGGGGGCTCCCACGCAACTCGACTTCCAGACGGACCTGCCGCTCAAGCCGGGCAACAGCACGGTGGTGATCATCGCGCGGGAGGACGACGATCTGCAGACGCAGCGCACGATCGTGGTCCACCGCAAGCAGCCGGTGGTGGCGCAGAAGCAGGGCGAGCGGGCGCTGCGATAGCCTCGGCAGCTACGATCTACATCTCATAGCTCTCCAGGCGGGGCGCTCGAGAGGGCGCCCCGCTGGCTTCGGCGTTGCAATGCCCGGGCGCATGGATCGCACCCTCCGTCTGGCCCGCGCAGCATTGGAGACCTGCGACGTCGGCCTCGCCATCTCGATGTCGCTGATTGCGCTGCATTATCTGTGGCTCAGCAGGCGCTGGGAGCTGCGATGAGCATCGTCGCGCAGGCGGCGCTCTCGACCTGCGTCTCCGTGCCGGCCTTTTTCGCGGCGTCCGTTGCCAGCCTGTCGCGCCCCTTTGCCAGATTGTCCGGGTCGGCGCCGTCCGTCCCGTTCGCGGCGATGGGAGCCGCCACGCTCGCGGCGGTGGCCGCGGCCGTGCAACTCTCGTCGCTGCCGGCAGAGTGGTTTCTCATCTTCGGCCCGCCCTGGATCGGCGCCGCGCCGTGGATCTGCGGCGAGATTCTTTCCGGCCCTTCGCCGCGTCAGGAAGGATCGTTCGCCGCCGCTGTTGTCAGTGCGTACGGCGTGGGTGTGATCGCGGTTTGCATTTGCACCCACGCTCTCTGTCAGACGCTTGCGGTCGGGGCCGCTGCGACCGTCGCGTACCTGTGCGTGCGCGGAGGGTCCCGCTGCGGATCGGGAGTACCAGATGCTGCTCGCATGCCGCGGGGTTGAGCCTGGTTTCCTCGCGTTGCTCATTCCCGCCGTGATGCTGTCGCCGTTCTCGTTCGGGCTGCTCACGGCCCCCGCCTGTCTCGCAGTGAGCCGGGTGATGGACCGGCGATTCACGGCGCCGCTCGGGCGCGGAATGTTCGAGGAGCTCATCGTCGTGGTCGCCTCGGTGGCTGGCGCGGTGGCTGCCGTCCTGTATGCCGATGGGCTTGCGGCAGCCTTCGGTGGCGGTCCTCGCAACGCGATCCAGGGGGGCGAGGTGCTACTGGTCTTCATTGCGCCGGCGCCACTCGGGGCGATACCTTGGGCCATCGGCGAGTTGCTCGCCGGCGAATCGAAGCGGCAGCGCATGGCTCTTTACGCCTCGATCGCCGTCGCCTACGTGCTCAGCGTCGCCGTTTTCGCGCTGGTGGGTCCGCAAGCATTCTGGGCGCCGTCGCCCTCGGCGTTCCTGATTCAGCTGGGGAGCGTCGCGATCGCGGGATTGGGTGCCGCCGAGGCGTATCTCATGATCCGCGGCGAAGCGCTCGAGCCGCCGCCTCCGGAAGCGGTCGCGCTCGTGCGCATGCTCGACGACTGCAGAGCACCGTCGCCCTGAGACATGGCTACTCGAGCTCGATCAGGGAGAAGCGGTCGTTCCGGGGCTGCTCCTCTGGCTTCTTCTGCTGGGCCGCCGCCGGCGGTTGCGCGGTTTGCGCCGGAGTCGCCGGCTGCTGCGGCGCGGGGGGGGCCGGGCTGCGGGAAGGCGCAGGAGCGTCCGGCTGATAGAGCGAGCGATTGTAGATGCTGCCCGCAGCCCCGGGCGCGCTTTCCCGGCGTTGCACCAGCTGGACGGTGACTCCAGGACCGGACGGCGGAGGACCGATCGGCCGCCGGTACTCGGTGATGGGGAGGACCCCTTGGCCGTCGATGCGCACCGAGATGTTCTCGCCGTCGATGATGAAGCGCTCCAGCACCGGATCTTTCCTCGCCGCCTTCAGCCTCTTGAGCAGCTGCGCGAAGCTCTCCTCGCCCGCCGCGTCGGCGGCGAGATCCGTGCTTTCGCTCGCCCTGGAGAGCGGAAGCACTCCCTCGACCACGTAGGTGGTGAGCAGCTGCACGCAGAGCTCGATCAGCTCGTCGTTGCCCATCGAGCGCAGCCGCGCGCGCAGCTCGGCGGCGACCTGGGCGGCGGGATCGAGGTCCTGTCGCTCGCCGTTCATGAGCCGAATCCCGCGGGAAGGTGGCAGCCGATCGTGGTCGCGCCCGAGAAGTCCGCGCCATTGAGCGCGGCGTCGCGCAGGTCGACCCCGATCAAGGTCGCGCGGGCGAAAGAGGCGCCCATCAGATTGGCGCCGCGGAGCGAGACGTCGATCAGGCGCGCGCCGGAGAAGTCGGCCTTCTCCATCGAAGCGGCCCCGAGCCGCGCGTCGGCGAAGGTGGTGCGGACGATCAGCGCGCCGTCGAACCGCGCCCGGTAGAGCTTGGTGTCCTCGAAGCGCGCCACCGCCAGCTGCGCTCCCGAGAACACGGCGTTCATCGCCTCGCAGCCGTGGACCTTCACGCGCCGTGCGCCGATCATCGCCGCGTCGAGCTCGTTGAGGTCGCAGAAGTACAGCTCCACCCTCTCCAGCCGGGCGCCGCGCAGCCGCGCCTTGCGCAGCGCGGTATGCGCGAACGTCGTCTCGCGGATCCGGGTGCCGGCGAGGTTGCCTTCGGCGAGGTCGCTCTTCTCGATCACGGTGCGCAGCCAGTCGGAGCCGCTGGCGAAGACCGTGGGCATGGCGCACGACTCGATGCGGTCGCCGTTGAAGCCCCCCTGGTCCTTGAGGCGCTGCAGAGCCATGGGCTCCTGGTGGGCCGTGAAGTCCACGGGCGGGACCGTAACGCCAACCGCTCGCACGCCGCAACCGCAGCGAAATTCCACGTGTTCGCCGCCCTTTGAAGGCCGGCGCTCGTTTGCCCGTGCCGGAGGGCGCATGCTAGCCTTTTCGCCTCATGAGCCGCCCAGAGGCCGATCCGTTCGCCGCCCCGATCAAGGCTGCCGCGGGTCCGGCCATGGCGCTGTCCAGCCAGCCCAAGGAAGTGGCGGAGGACGTCCAGCGGCAGGCGCAGCTGCGCCGCGTCGACAAGGACATCGAGCACCTCATGAGAGCGCGCTACCCGCTCATCTACATCCTCTCCAGCGAGGAGAAGCGTGTCGAGAAGAGCATCGCCGACGTGCTGCAGGCGCGGGAGCGCGAGAAGAACTACCGGACCAAGATCTACACCTGGAGCGTCACCGAGGGCGTGCGCCTGGGGAAGGAGCCGCAGGGCGACTCCAAGGATCCGCTGAAGGCGCTGCGATTCGTGGTGGAGGCGAAGGCGGACGAGCGCGCCGTGTTCATCCTGCGCGACCTGCACGCGTATCTGAGGAACCCCGAGGTCGTGCGGCTCTTGCGCGACATCGGGCGCAAGCTGAAGGAGGAGCTGAAGACCGTCTTCCTCATCTCCCCGCTCCTGGCCATCCCCCCCGAGCTGGACAAGGAAGTGGCGCTGGTGGAGTACCCGCTCCCCGAGCTCTTGGAGATCGACGCCATCTTCGACCGCGTCTCCCGCAACACCGGCGCGAAGATCCCCTCCGGGCAGGAGCGCGAGCACGTGGTCGAGGCGGCGCTGGGGCTCACCGCCGATGAAGCGGAAGGCGTCTTCGCCAAGTCGCTGGTGCAGACCGGCGGCAGCTTCGACATCGACGTGATCCTCTCCGAGAAGGAGCGCATCGTCCGCAAGAGCGGCGTGCTGGAGTTCTTCCGCACGCAGGAGAGGATGGAGAACATCGGCGGCCTCGACCTGCTGAAGGGCTGGCTGCGCAAGCGCCAGAGCGCCTTCAGCGAGGAGGCGCGCCAGTTCGGGCTGCCGCGGCCCAAGGGCATCCTCATGATCGGGATCCCCGGCGGCGGGAAGTCCTTGACCGCCAAGGCGGTGGGCGCGGCCTGGCGGCTGCCTCTCTTACGCCTCGACGTCGGCAAGATCTTCGCCGGCATCGTGGGCAGCTCGGAAGAGAACATGCGAAGGGCCATCCAGATGGCGGAGGCGGTCGCACCCTCCATCCTCTGGGTGGACGAGCTGGAGAAGGGCTTCTCCGGGACCGGCTCCTCGAACAACTCGGACGCCGGCACCGCCGCGCGCGTGTTCGGCAGCTTCATCACCTGGCTGCAGGAGAAGACCAGCCCGGTGTTCGTGATCGCCACCGCCAACAACGTCGACGAGCTGCCGCCGGAGATGATGCGCAAGGGCCGCTTCGACGAGATCTTCTTCGTCGACCTGCCCAGCCTGCCCGAGCGCAAGCAGATCGCGGCCATCCACCTCAACCGCCGCGGCCGCGATCCCGCGCACTTCGACCTCGATCGCATCGCCGACAAGAGCGAAGGGATGACCGGGGCGGAGATCGAGCAGGCGGTGGTCTCCGCGCTCTTCGACGAGTACGACCGGGCGGGCAGGTCCGGCGTGCTCACCACCGAGGGCGTGCTGCATTCGCTGCAGGAGACGGTGCCGCTCTCGCGGACGATGAAGGAGAAGATCGCGGCCTTGCGCAACTGGTGCAAGACGCGCGCGCGGCCCGCCTCGTCCGCCTGGCAGGGCGACGCCGCCGCCGAAGCCGGGCGGAAGATCGAGATCGACGTCGGAGGCAAGGGCGCGTGAGCCACTTCACGCAGGTGGAGACGAAGATCAACGATCTCGTCGCCCTCAAGGCCGCGCTGGCGGAGCTGGGGATGGCCTTCGAGGAGGCGACCGAGAACCAGCTGGTCAAGGTGCGGGGCTGGAAGGGTTCGACGCTCACCGCCGAAGCGAAGATCAAGGCTTCCCGCAGCTACGACATCGGGCTGCAGCTGACGGAGGAGGGCACCTACAAGCTGGTCGCGGACTGGTGGGGCATCGAGGAAGAGACCAACGAGGAGGCCGCGAAGGTCCAGCAGCGCATCATCCAGTGCTACGCCAAGCACAAGGTGAAGGCCGAGGTGGCCAAGCAGGGCTTCACCCTCGACGAGGAGCAGGTCGAGGCGGACGGCACCATCCGGCTCGCCGTGTCGAAGTGGTAGGCCGAGGACGACGGGAATGGCCGACAAGCAGAAGATGGAGATCACCATCCTCCCCAACGGGGAGGTGTCCATCAAGGTGCTGTGCGTACCCGGCCCCTCGTGCGAGAAGGTCTCCGCAGCGCTCGAGGAGTCGCTGGGGAAGGTGAAGTCCCGCGAGAAGACCGCCGAGTACTACCAGGAAGAGCTCGAGACCACGGAAATCACGCAGAAGAGCAGGTCTTGATCCGGCTCACCCACCTCTCCGGCAGCCTGCAGGGCACGGCTTCGCTGTCCCCCAAGGCAGTAATCCGCATCGGCCGCGGCGAGGACTGCGACGTGCGCTTCGACGCGCAACGGGACGTGCGGGTCTCGACGCACCACGCGGAGATCCGCTTCGAGGACGGCCAGTACCTGGTGGTGGACGTGGGGTCGACGAACGGCACGCTGGTCAACGGCAAGCTGGTGCGCTCGCACCGGCTTCGCTCCGGCGACAAGATCGCCTTCGGGGGGCAGGGCGGACCGGAGGTGCGCTTCGACATCGAGGAGTCGTTCCGCCGGAACGGGGCGGCCGCCCTCGGGTCGTCGTACCCGCTGCAGGCTCCGGCTGCGCCCGTCGCTCCGCGCAGGCCGCCGCCGGATCTCTTCTCTGACCCCCCGCCCTCCCAGGACGCCGACGCGCTGGCGCGGGAAGCGCAGCTGCGGATCGCGCAGGCCCGCGCGAGCTCGCGCGGGCAGCCGTCCGGCCAGACCATGTTCATCATGGCCGACACCTTCAAGAAGGTGGAGGCCGTCACCCAGAAGAAGGGGCGGAAGCGGACGCGCGGGATCGTGCTCACCATCGTCTCGCTCTCGCTGATCGGCTTCGGCGCGCTCGGTTTCGTGATCTGGCAGCAGAAGAAGCAGATCGAGCAGATCGTCCACCGCAAGGACGGCCTCGACAAGCAGATCGCCAGGGTCCAGCTGGCCATGCAGCTCGAGTCCGACCCCGACAAGCTCGCTTCGCTGGAGGAGCAGCTCACGGCGCTCACCGGCAAGGCGCAGGCGGCGATCGGCGAGATCCAGCAGAAGGACAGGAGCGAGGCGCAGAAGATGGAGCAGTCGGGCGACGAGCTCGACCGGGAGATCCGGCGCATCCTCTCCAAGTTCAACGCCCAGACCTATGCGGTGCCGCCCATCTTCAAGGAGCGGCTCAAGCACTACATCGATCGCAACGTGCAAAAGGCAGGCACGCGCGCGATCTACCGGCGCAAGCAGCAGGTCTGGCCGGTGATCGTGAAGGAGTTCAGCGCGCTCGGGCTCCCGGAGGAGATGGGGTACGTGGCCTGGCAGGAGTCGGGTTTCGACCCGCTGGCCGAGAGCGCCGCCAAAGCGCGCGGGATGTGGCAGTTCATGGACTTCCGCGCCCGGGAGTTCGGGATGCGCGTCGATCGCGCGCGCGGGATCGACGAGCGCACCGACGTGCTCAAGAGCACTCGCGGGGCGGCGCGGTATCTGGCGAATCTGTTGGCCGAGTTCGGCGAGGATTCGTTCATGCTCGCGATCGCGTCGTACAACAAGGGCGAGAGCGGCATGCGGCGCGTGCTGCACGAGATCGCGCAGCAGCCCGGCGGGTTCCGCAGGGACAAGCGCGACTTCTGGCATCTGTACCGGCTGAAGAAGCTCCCCGAGGAGACGCTCGAGTACGTCCCGCAGATCCTCGCGGCCGCCATCATCGGAAACAACCCGAAGAAATACGGGCTGGAGTGAACGACATGAAAGAGACATCCATGAAGAGGACTTCTCTAGCGCTCGCTGCGCTCGCGGCTTGCCACGCGAGCTGGAACCCGATCGCCTGGCCCGAGAAGTTCTCCGTCTCCAAGGAGTCGGTGGAAGGGACGCTGGGGAAGAAGCAGGAAGCGACGCTGTCGAACGAGGGCAACCACTACATCGCGGCCTTCCGGTACGACCTGCCCGCGTCGGGCTCGTTGATCGCGACCGCCAAGCCCGTCAATCCGCAGGCGCAGGTCTCCATCGCCATCTATTCCGAGGGCAGCGGCAACGAGCCCATCGCCAAGGGGGAGCCGGGGAAGAAGGCCGAAGCGAAGGAGCTCCAGCCCGGGACCTACTACGTGGCGGTGATGGAGCCCTGGAAAGAGGTGGTCCGCACGCGGGTCGAGATGCGCACCGTCTTCAAGCCGGACGATCCGGACGCCGCTCAGCAGGCTTGCAAGACGCAGGGCACCGCGCGCGAGCTGAAGGCGGAGGGCGGAGCGGTGTCATCAAGGTCTACGCCAACGACGCGGGCGACGCCGGCCGCTACCGGCTCGCGACGAGCTTCAAGCAGGGCGACACCTGCAAGAACGGCGGTCCGGCGTGCTCGCTGGAGGGCGCGGAGGAGCTGAAGCTGCCGTCGGACTCGAAGACCGCCGACGTGGATTACTCGAGGAGCAAGCAGTTCCACTTCTACAAGGCCAGCTTCAAGGAGAAGGGAAAGCTGACCATCAGCTTCAAGGTGCTGCAGCCGCCGCGCGGATCGAAGGTGGCGGCCTACTTCATGAAGAACCCGGACGACGAGGGAGACCGCATCAGCGGCACGTCGGTGACGAAGGACATCGACCAGTCGGGCGAGTGCTACATCCGGGTGCAGGCGCCGGAGTCGGGCGACTACGCGAAGTACGCGATCGCGACGATCTTCCAGCCGTCGAACTTCATCGGGGCGGACGTGGTCGAGATCGGGCGGAGCCCGTGCCTCTTGACGGTGAGCGCGGGGACGAACCAGGGCGTGCGCGCGGGGCTCGGGTGCACGGTGGTGAATGCGGCGGGGCAGGCGCTGGATTCCTGCGTGGTAGACCAGACGTTCCCGAACCTGTCGAAGGTGAAGCCGGCGAACGCGCGCTGCAACGTGGCGCCGAATGCGAAGGTGCAGATCAGCGCGCAGTAGGTTCGCGGACGTTGGTCCTACGGGGATTCCGCGAGCCCGCTGCGCTTCGCGGAGTCCATCGGAAAACCGCACGCGGGAATCGGCCGATGAAGCCGGATGTGGATCGACGAA
>WNGJ01007280.1_pt1 | contig 12318 bp, 13 predicted proteins | sample 5400611 | NCBI WGS metagenome assembly WNGJ01 (sample SAMN13153375, study PRJNA577476) | soil metagenome | isolation source: 40 cm soil or saprolite under Garry oak tree replicate 1 | place: USA:California | collected 2016-06-15 | reverse complement strand
GAGCACACCGACGAGCTGCTCACCGAGCTCGGCTACACCAAGGATCAGATCGCCGAGATGCGGGCGGACAAGGACGTCTGAGCTTGGGCATAAAGGTCCGCCTGCCAAAAGCCGGCGGAACGGTCTACGACTACGAGGTCAAGGGTCAGTTTCTCTACGCCGATAGCGGACAACCTCCGCGCTCGCGAATCGCATACGCCGCGGTGCATGTAGTTGCTGACCCGCTGGCCGACACCAGCCCCGTCTCACCAGCGGTAATTGACTGGGAAGCAACCCTCGCGTTTCGGCGTCACATCTGGAACTACGGCCTGGGAGTCGCCGAAGCGATGGACACGGCACAGCGGGGGATGGGCCTCGACTGGGAGGCGGCCAAGGAGCTGATCAAGCGCTCGGTGGCCGAGGCCAAATCGGTCGGCGGCAAGATCGTCTGCGGCGCCCAGACGGACCAACTGCCGCCTGGGTCCGCCCAAACGCTCCGCGATATTGAGGCCGCTTACGAGGAACAGTGCGGATTCGTAGAGGCACAAGGCGGACAGGTCGTGATCATGGCGAGCCGAGAGCTGGCAAGAATCGCCCGCGGACCCGAGGACTACGCGCAGGTCTACGGCAGAGTTCTGTCGCAGCTGAAGCATCCGGCGCTGATCCACTGGCTGGGCGAGGTCTTCGACCCGGCGCTGGCTGGTTATTGGGGTCACATCGACCTGGACCAGGCCATGACCGAGTGCCTCGCGATCATCGTCGCCCACAAGGACAAGGTCGAGGGACTGAAGCTCTCGCTGCTAGACCAGCAACGAGAGATCTCGATGCGCGGCCGGCTACCCGAAGGCGTCCACATGTTCACCGGCGATGACTTCGACTACCCCACGACCATCGCAGGCGACGGACAGCGCTACAGCGACGCCTTGCTGGGGGCCTTCGACATGATTACGCCCGCTGCCTCAGCCGCCCTTACCGCACTCGACGCCGGTGACAAAAACAGCTTCGAGTCCATTTTTCAGCCGACCGTGCCACTGTCGCGGCATGCGTTCGGCGCTCCGACTTTCTATTACAAGACCGGCGTCGTCTTCATGGCGTATCTCAACGGGCACCAGGATCACTTCAGGATGGTCGGAGGCCTGGAGAGCGGCCGCTCAGCCGTGCACCTGGCGCGGCTTTTCGTGCTTGCCGACGAGGCCGGCCTGCTTCGGGACGCAGAGCTTGCCGTCGACCGGGTCCGTGGGGTGATGGCCCTCGCCGGCGTAAGCGCGAACTGACGAGCGGGTTACCGCAGCACTGAGACTCGATCGGACGCCACACGCTGCTGCTCCCAGCGTCGCTCGGCTTCGCCGATTGCAGTTGAGGCAGGCCCATTGACGAAAGGCCACATCTCGGCTGCCATACGGCGCCAGTTGGCGGTTGCGTTGAGGCTGCCGAGCACTGCGTACAGGCCCAGGTTAATGCGCTGAAGGATCAGGTAGGCGCGAGGGACGTCGGTGTATGGAGCCAGAGGGCCGCGGGCATCGAAGAAGCGCCGGACGATCGAAGAAGCGAACGCCGGCGTGATGGTCATCGGCTCGTCGTGCAGCACAGTTGAGTAGAAGAGGCCGAAGCGATCGACGACCATTTCCGTCGTCACAGGGGCGCCCGGTCGAAGGAATCCGGCGCGCTCAATCGCCGCGCGGAAGCCGTCCCCATCGTTATCGATGACGAGACATCGGAGCGCGGCGACGAGCGGCGCGAGTTGCTGATCGGTGAAGTACTTCGTGAGCCCGAAGTCGAGAAAGCTGACGCGCCCGCGTCCGTGGAACACGTAATTGCCGGGGTGCGGATCGCCGTTGAATGCATGCAGGCGATACAGGCTGCGCGAGACAAAGCGATGAATCGTCTCGGCTGCCATGTCTCGCTCGTGCTGGTCCCACTCCACAACCCTTTCAAAGCGCGCCCCGCTGACCAGCTCGCTGGTGAGCACCCGCTCCGTGCTCAGCGCGGTCAGGACGTGGGGCACATGGATGACCGGATGCCCCTCGTAGTACTGGGCGAAGTACTCCTGGTTGGCAGCCTCGAGCTGATAGTCGACCTCTTCGCGAAGCCGCTCGCCCAGCTCTTCGATGAACGCTCGGGTGTCAAGGCCTGGAAAGGCGGCGGAGGCAATCCGGCGCAGCAATGTGACGTTCCGCACGTCGGAGGTGATGCTGCGAGCGATGCCCGGGTACTGCACCTTGACCGCCACCGCTCGGCCGTCGCGCGTGATCGCCCGGTGCACCTGCCCGATGGAGGCCGCGGCAAACGGCAATGGATCCCACCGCGCGAAGACGCGTTCGGGAGCATTACCAAGCTCATCGACGATCACCGAGGCTGCGAGGGCCGGGCTCATTGGGGGAGCGTTGTGCTGCAGGCGAGCCATCGCGTTGCGAAACGTTTGCGGCATGTCCTCGTCGATGTAGCTCGCCATCTGGCCGAGCTTCATGAGGGCGCCCTTCATGTACCCGAGCTCCTCAGCCACCTCCTCTGCCGAGCGCAGGGCCAGGTCGTGGCGCAGCTCGCCGCGGCGCTGCACGGACGCGAAGATCAGTTGCGGCGACCGCGCGAGATAGCGACCTCCGATGCGCAGTGCGAGCCGGGCCAGCGGCGCGGTGCGGCCGAGTCGCGTCTGATGGATCACACCCTCGGATCGAGCACGATTCATGCGCGCATTCGAAGCTCGATGCGCTCTCGCGCCTCCATCACGCCGGGAAGCATCTCGAAAGCGAGATCCACAGCTCCGATGAGCTGACGCACCGGCTCTCGCTCCATCGAATGCGGCGGCGGTTCTTCAAAGCCGTACATCGAGCGAGCCCAAGCGGGCAGGGTGCCGATCGCAACCTGCCCGAGATCGCGCCACAGCTCGCGGGTCTCCGGATCGAGCCAGGGTGGATCGAGCACGAGAGCGATCGAATCACGAGCCGCCGGTGTGGCCTGGAGGAGGTCGACGGACTCGATGTACTGCTCAAGCGCTGCCACGCTCGCCGGAACGCGCTCCGCGGGAACTCCCAGGATCGTGGCGAACGTCACCATCTCGGCCACATATCGGTCCGCGTCGGCAGCATCGAGGCCCCGGCCGTAGCGCTGGACGATGTGGACGATCGAATCCACCATCGCCGCGTGGATCCACAACAGGAGGCTCGGGTCCGCGGCGTGGTATTCGCGGCCCGTGACGGGGTCAGTTCCGTTCACGTGACCGTGCACGGCTCGCACGAAAGACGCAGCTTTGTGTGCGGCCGCGGTGTCGCCGTAGGTGACCGTCAGGATGTAGCCACTCGTGGCCGCGATTCGCCCGAACGGATCCTGCTGCCAGGTGCTGTGCTGGGCGACTCCAGCCATCGCGAGCGGATGCAGAGCCTGAACCATCAGCGAGCGGATGCCGGCCAGCGGGAAGCTGCGATCGCGATGCACGCGCCACACCACGCTGCGCGGCCCGAACAACCCGTCATCGGTCGGGCGCTCGGGGACCGAACGCGCGAATGCGTGCGCGAGAGGTTCCATGACGTCCACGCTTGTTTGCCGCTGCTTGTTCATCTCAGCTGGCCGCTTGCGGCATCGAATTTGGGCTGCAGCATGGCGACGCGGTCCCAATCCGCGGCTCTGAGGCTCACGCCCGACCGAGCCAGGGCCGAATACAGCTCGAGGGCTCGGCTGTAGCACGGCTGTGCGCGTGCGATGTCACCGCGAAGTTCGTGAATCGTGCCCTCCTCGCTCAACAGCGCTGCATACATGCGAATACGGTCCGACTCAAACCCCCCGAGCAGCTCGACGGCGCTGGCCGCGTCTAGGCGTTCGAGCACCGGCTCGAGGGGCCCAAGCACCAGCTCAGAGGTTCTGCGGACGATGAGCAGAGCTGGGTCGAACTGTCCGTCACGGATCAGCTCAACGATCGTTTCGATCGCCTGGGCGACCTGCTCGATCATCCTCTCGACGTAATCGCGTTGAACAGCACTCATCAGCGGATGAAGCCACGATACCGGCGCATCACCAATTGCGTCTGCAGCTGCTTCATGGTGTCCAGGGCCACGCCGACCACGATGAGGATCGCTGTTCCGCCCAGGTACATCTGCTGGTGAGGGACGCCCGAAATCTTGTCAGTGGCGATAGGCAGGATGACTGTGATGAAGCCCAGGAAACAGGCGCCTGCAAAGGTGACCCGATTCATCACGGCCGAGAGGTAGCCGGCGGTCGGGCGGCCCGGGCGAATGCCCGGGATGAAGTTCGAGGACCGCTTGAGGTTGTCCGCCACATCGTTGGTCTCAAAGGTGATCGCGGTATAGAAATAGGTGAAGCCGAACGTCAGGAGGAAGTACAGCGCGTTGTACGTGATCGCCATGGGCAGGTTGGCGGTGTCTGGCGCGAAATTGCCGTTGATCCAGGTGGCTGCACGGTGGTACCAGGTGTCGGGTGGCGCGCCGGTGAAGTAGTTGGCCACGATGGTCGGCAGAAACATCACCGAGATGGCGAAGATGATCGGGATCACGCCTGCGTGATTCACACGCACCGGCAGAAAGCTCGAACGGACTCCAACCTGCTTGAGCCCGACCGTGCGCTGAGCTGACTGAATCGGGATCTTTCGCGTCGCCTGCTGCACCTCGATGATGACCGCGGTCATCACCACGGCGATGACGCCGAAGACGATGAACGGGATGTAATCGGCCAGTCCTCCGCCTGTCGAGTGCGCGGAGAAGACCGATGCGATGCCCTGCGGTCCGCGTCCGATGATGCCGGCGAAAATGATCAGCGAGACTCCGTTGCCGATGCCGTGCTCGGTGATGAGCTCGCCGAACCACATCAGCATGACTGTGCCGGCCGTGAGGACAAGGATGATCTGGAGGCGCTGGAACCAGTCCAGCGGACCGAGGATGGCAGGGCTCGTGTTCTGGAACAAGACGGTGAAGCCGTAAGCCTGCCCGGCGCCCAGGGCGACGGTGAGGTAGCGGCTCCATCGCGTGATCCGCCGGCGTCCAGCCTCACCGTCTTTGGAGATCTCCTTGATCCGCTCGGAGATCACCGTCATGAGCTGCAAGATGATCGTGGCGTTGATGAAGGGATTCATCCCCATCGCCACCAGGCTGAAGGTGGAAAGTCCTCCTCCCGAGAAGAGGTCGAGCAGCCCGAGCAGCGGCTGCGAGCTGAACAGGTTCGCCAGGGCGGTATGGCTCGCGCCAGGGATCGCCACGTTGGCGAAGATGCGAAAGATGACCAGGATCCCGCCGGTGAACAGAATCTTGTTTCGAAGCTCCGGGAGGCGGATGGCGCTGGCGAGCGCTTCGACCACGTTCACTGTTCACTGCCAACTACGAGTTGCCGTTACGTGGGCGGGATGCCAACTCCGCCTACCCTGACGCTCCCCTGAAGGGGGCGGTAATCGTCAGTAGATGAAACCGATCAGCGGCACTCCACCCGGACTTATCGACCGACGGTCGACGGTGTTGAAAGCGACCCAGTTCATCTCTGAGACCAGCCACGAGCCGTCTTGATTGACCGACTCCACGTAGGCGACGTGGCCGTAACCGCTCTCCCAGGTGACCATGATCGAGCCCGGGCGCGGAGCCGGGCCGGTCGGAAAGCCCATCGCCTGTGCGTTTCCGTACCAGGCCCACGCATCACCCTGCCACGGGATTTGACGGCGGTTGTAGACGTAGTAGGTGCAGTTTCCGAAGGCGAAGCGGTTTCCGACCGCCACCGGCACGTTGGGAACGACTCCAAGCAGGGTGTAGCCCTGGCCACGGAAACCGGCGGTCGGACGCGAGGATTGGGCTACGGGTGCGAGCTCGGGGCCGCGACCGGCGGGCACTACCAGCTCGAGGCCCGCGGGCAGCGGATCGTCGATCGCGAACCGGAGGCGGTTGAAGTCCGCGACGGTGGCTGCTTCGACGCGGTAGCGGTCCGCCAGGGCTGCGAAGGTGTCGCCGTCGTGCGAGATCAGCGCTACCCCGGCAACCGGAGGTACCAGAAGGTCGGTTCCAACCGCGGGTTGGCTGCCAACTCGCGAAAGCGTCGTGAGGTTGGACCACCGGACTGATTCTTCGGGCACGCCGTATTGCTGCGCGATCGAGCCCACGGTGTCTCCGCTGCGAGCGGCGTGATGCAGGACCGAGTGTGAAATGGCAGGAGCGACTGGAATTTCAAGAGCCTTGATGATCGTTCCGCCGCGACTCCCCCGATAGGGAACCTCAGAGATCGTGGCGGCCTTCACGGAGGCCGACTCCAGATGTGGGCCGGTAAACGGCTGATCCGCAAGGCTGATTCCTGCGATTGATGCCGAGATCGCCAGCACGAGGCCGTGAGTGATCACGCGATTCAGCGTCAAGGCCAGGACCCCAAAGTCTTTGATCCCTCAACTACCGGCGCCCGTTACTCGTGTAACGGCAATTCGTAGTTGGGGTTGCGATGTCCTCGCCACACCTGACAGTCATCGGGGGTCTCATCTACTCGGAGCAATCGCAGGTGTTCAACCGCTGGCTCCTGCCGTCCTACCAGACGTCCTTCCGCTGGACCGGCAACCGGGCGGACGCCGAGGACGCGACCACATGGGCCTTCAAGAATTCGGTCGGCCGAATCAGGTTGCCGGAGATTGTGAGTATCGTCGACGGCTCTGTGGACGAGGCGACGCTCGCGGCCGTGAGCCGCCACTGGTCCGACAGGTACGGCTTGGAGCGACTTCGCTGTTGCGAGATCTATGCCTATGAGGCGGCTGTCTCAGGCCGGCCCGCTCTGACGCTTGCAGCGCTCGTCGACGGGTTGTCTGCCGAGATGCGCCTCGTGATCGTGCTTCGGTTCCTACGGCGGCGATCGCTCTCCGCGATCGCGGCGCAGCTCGGAGTCCCGCCGGGAAGCGCCAACCTTCATCTGTTCACGGCACTTTCAGGAGTCGCAGAACAGATGGGGCTGGTCGCCAGCCCCGGCCAAACGAATCAAGCCGACCAAGTGGCGGCGTTCGTCGACGGCCTGGTCGGCCGACGCACGCCGCCGCGGTTCGAGGCCGCTCCAGCGGCATGGGCTGCAATGTTGGCGGCGACTCATGTTCAAGCTGCTGTCGCCGGCAACAACCTTCCCAGAACGCGGTTTGTCAGATCACTGGAAGAGACGCTCAAGACCGGCGGATCTGGACGGCATGTAACGCACCTACGTATTTGGACTGCGTGATCCGGGCCCGTTGGTCGCATTGACCGAGCTGCACGTCGTCGAGACCCCAGATCCCGGCGACCGTCAGGAGGCCGCAACCGCGGTCTACCCCGACTGGGAGTCCGTCTACCAGGACAATGTCGTGGGGATCTACCAGCTTGCGTTCCGGAGGGTTGGTAATGCCGCCGATGCTGAAGATCTCGCGGAGGACGTTCTCATGCAGACACTCAAGACCCTTCGCCTACCCGCTCCGGTTCACAACGTTCGCTCCTACCTGGTCAAGACCGCGCGCACGGTCCTGGCCGACCACTGGCGGCGCCACTACGCGGCGAAAGACGCTGCGACCGAGCTCGAGCAGCTGCCGGCGGGCGCGCTGGTCGCCCCTCCCAACAGCGACGCATCCGAGCGCGCGGCGCGACTGCTGGCGCTGCTGCCAGACCACTTCAGCCGCATCCTCGAACTTCGGTTCCTGCGCGGCTTCTCGGTCCGGGAAGCCGCGAACGAGCTGGGCGTGACCGAATCCAACGCCCGCGTGATGCAGTTCCGTGCGCTCCGAAAGGCAGCCGAGCTCGAACGGGAGGTGCTCAGTTGACAGACAAATCAGCCGATCGCGTCGCTCGCTTTGTCGACGATCTGCTGCACGGTCGCCGTCCCCGCCGGTTCGCCGCGTCCCAAGAAGAAGCGGAGGCGATGACGGCGGCTTCGAGCCTGGTCTCTGCCCGAGCGGGGGCCGACCTGCCGGACAAAGCAGCCCTCGACCGGATCCACAGCAAGCTGAGCGCAGCCCTGGACGAGAGTCCCGTGGTGGAGCGTCACATCACCCGACGTGTGATGTTGCGCACGTTCGGCACGGCAGCGGCCGCCGTGGTCGTCGGTGTTGCGCTCGACGAGGCGGTGTCGCAGAGAGGCAAGTCGCCGGAACCCGGCGGCAACGCACCCACGGTGCTCATGCCCGACGCCGGAGCCTGGCTGCCGGTCGCCGCGGTGACCCAGCTCCCCGCCGGACATGCCATGACCGTTTCAACTGGTTCGGTCGACGCGGTGATCGTCAACGATGCCGGCGCGATCAGCGCCGTCTCAGGCGTCTGCACCCACCTCGGGTGCAAGCTCCAGCCTGACGACGCGAGCCAGAAGCTCAACTGCCCATGTCACCAGACCGCGTTCGGGTGGTCGGGCAAGGTCCTCTACTACCGGCTCAAGACAGCGCCCGCCAACTTGCCGCAGATCCCGTCGCGGATCAACGACGGGCAGATCGAGCTGTTCGTAGTCTGAGTGCCCTGATCGCCTGAATCGCTGCCCAGACGATGGCTGGCAGCGGTCCATAGTTGATCGCCGCCGAGACCACCGCATCAAAACGCTGAAGCATCACATCCTCAACTACGTCGCTTGTTACGCGACCGCGGCTGTAATGGAGACGCGTAGTTGATACGCGATGAGCTCGGACCCCAAGCGCACACCGACCACCAGGAGAACTTTTCTCGGCTGGTGGATCGCGACATTGTTGACCGCTACGGTCGCCACCGTCGCGGCTCCGCTTGGGGTTTATCTGTTTCCGGCGCGTCCTAACGGCCAGAGGAAGCAGACGGTGCGCGTGGCGCTGGCTTCTCCGGTTGCAGACTTGGCTGAAGGAGCTGTGGCGCGCTTCGACTCGCCGGCCGGCACCGCGTTCACCATGGCCGACGGCGGTGAGGGAAATCGCGCCGGCGATCCGACGTTCGGCGGCTTTCTTACCCGCGACCAGGGAAAGTTGCGCGCGTTCGCGATCACCTGCCCGCACCTCGGCTGCTCATACGCATTCGACGACGGCAAGAAGCATTTCGTCTGTCCGTGCCATGGATCGGAGTTCGCGCTCGACGGAAGTGTGCTTCACGGACCAGCCTCCAGCCCGCTGTCACATCTCACGTGGCAGACCGGTCCCGCGACCAACGAGATCGAAGTAGACGGACTCAGCATCGCGAGCTGAGCTGCGTTGTAACGCCGCCGCATATCTAGCTGCGTCGGCTTTCAGTCACAAGGAGATTCTCAAAACATGACTCGGAAATTTGCATTCATAGGTGCGCTCGTGGGCGCTGCATTCGTCGCAGCTGCGTGCGGGGGTGGAACTTCTGTGTATGGATCTTCAGCGTCTGCTTCCCCAGGCGGATCAACCGGCGGAGCCAGCTCCTCTGGCTCGCCGGCCCCGTCTGCGACCGTGGGAATCCGAACCACGCCGCTGGGTCAGATTCTCGTCGACTCCAACGGAAAAACGCTCTACCTCTTCGAGGCAGACAAGGGGATGACGTCGTCCTGCTACGACTCATGTGCGGGGGTATGGCCTCCGTTGCCGGCGACCGGAGCGCTGGTAGCCGGTCCGGGCGTGAATCAATCGCTGCTCGCCACCACGACGCGCAAGGACGGTTCGATGGAGGCCGTCTACAACGGCCACCCTCTCTATTACTTCGTCTCGGACAAGCAGGCGGGCGACACGACGGGCCAGGGCCTGAGCAGCTTCGGTGCTGATTGGTACGTTCTTTCGGCAGCCGGCACAAAGATCGACAACGGCTAGGAGTGGCGGCTGTGCTGGTGGAAAAAGACTCGGATCTACTACGCGACCAGATCGTGCTCAGGCTTGAGGGAGTTACGCAGGTCAACCGGGATCCGGATTGGGTGTTTCGCGAGCTTCACAATCCCGTAACTCTGCTCAGGTGCGTCCCAGGCGCCAGCCTGACCAGACTCGTAGGTCCGCGCAGGTTTGAGGCTCGCATCGTGTTCGGCGCCGGCCCGCTCAAATTTGCATACGCCGGCGCCGGACGGATCACCGGCTCAGATCCACAATCGCGCACCGCGTCGATGACGCTCAACGAAGACCGGCCATCGGACGTACCACGTATCCGCATCCGCATGACGATGGCCATAGAGAGCCACCCTCGCGGCTCTGAAATTCAGATGTCGTTCCGGGTGGTCGTCTCAGACCGCACGGGTCTGGTTCGTCGAGCCTGGGTCGATCCGATCGCATGCGACCTGCTCGATCGCACCATCCGGCGTGTCAAGCACGAGCTCGAGGACACGCCCGTCAGTTCCGGCCCTACAGCTGCTTAACGGCCACAAAAGGAGAACTCAAGCTTGAAGAAGTCGATCATCGCGTTGACGGTCCTCGTTGGAATTGCCGTAGGGGTGACTGCCGCGAGCGCGGTCAGTGCCGCCATGCCGAGCAGTAGTAAGGAGGCCGCCGCACGGCCGGCAGGCGGCGACTCAGGCGCGATCGTCGTCGCCTGGAACCAGGAGCTTCTGCATATCGTGCAAACGCCGGGCGCTCAACCGCCCACAATCCATCCGACTCGCAGCTTCGCCATCCTGCACGCGGCGATTTACGACTCGGTGGTGTCGATCACAAGGGACGACCATCCGTATCTCGTCTCTGTGCCGTCGGCCGGTGGCGCACGCGCCCCTCGTGTTGATGCGGCCGCAGCACAGGCGGGCCATGACACCCTGGCGGCGCTCTACCCAAAGTGGCAGGCGGAGCTTGACAGCCGGCTTGCGGCTGAGCTGGCGGCGATTCCCGACGGACCGGCGAAGCAGGATGGAATCCAGGTCGGTCAAAGCGTCGCGACGCAACTTCTGGCGCGTCGAGCCAATGACGGTTCCGCCGCCACTCCACCAGCCTTCGTCGCAGGCACTCAGCCCGGCGACTTCCGACCGACCCCGCCGGCGTTCGCTGCGCCCGTCTTCACGGGTTGGGCGAACGTCCAGCCTTTCGTCCTGGACAAGGCGTCGCAGTTTCGACCCGAGGCGCCTCCGGCCGTCACCAGCGCGGCCTACGCGAATGCCCTGAACGAGGTCAAGAGCTTCGGCCAGAACACAAGCACCACGCGGACGGCCGACGAGACCCTGGCTGCCAAGTTCTGGGCCGGTCCGATCTGGAACACGTGGAACGAGATCGCGGACAGCGCAGCCCTCGACCACCACACGAACCTGGAGACGACCGCGCGCCTGTTCGCGATCCTCAATCTGACCTTCGCCGACAGCGTGATCGCCTTTTACGACGCGAAGTACCACTACGCCGTCTGGCGACCCATCACTGCGATTCGGCTGGGAGACACGATCGGCAACACGGCCATCACCGGAGACCCAACCTGGACGCCGCTTGCCACAACGCCGGCCGACCCCTCATATCCGGGCGCGCACAGCGTGATCAGCGAAGCCGGCGCAACAGTGCTGTCAGCGTTTTTCGGTGACAAGGGCCTGGTCGAGGTGAGCTCCGATGTCTTGCCGGGCACCGTGAAGGTCTTCGACGGCTATCAGGAGGTGGCAACGGAGGCCGGCCTGAGCCGGATCTTCGCCGGCGTGCACACTCGACTCGACCACGTGGCGGGCCTGGAGCTCGGTCAAGACGTAGCGCAGTTCGTGCTGCGCAGCTCGAAGAAGGCGGATTTTGGGGTCAAATTGCGGGCGCCGGCGGCGCCCGCGGGCACCTTCGACGGCTACTGAACGACAACCACTCTGGGAACTGGGGGGACCGGATCTGCACCGGTTCCCTCTCCCGCTTAGTCCTTTGCGATCAGCTCCCGTAGGACTAGTGGCAGCACGCCGCCGTGGTGCAGGTAGCCCACGGATCTGCACCGGTTCCCTCTCCCGCTTAGTCCTTTGCGATCAGCTCCCGTAGGACTAGTGGCAGCACGCCGCCGTGGTGCAGGTAGCCCACCTCGGTGTCGTTGTCCGCGCGTGAATGCGTTTTGAATGTCGTTTTCTCGCCGTCGTCCGCGACCGCTTCGACATCGACCTGCTGGCTCGGTTTGATTGCGTCGAGTCCCTTGACCGTGAATGACTCGCGGCCCGTCAGGCCTAGCGATTGAAGGTTCTCGCCGTGCGTGAACTCCAGCGGTAGGATGCCCATGCCCACCAGGTTGGAGCGGTGGATTCTTTCGAAGCTTTCGGCGATCACGGCGCGCACGCCCTGCAGCAGCGGGCCTTTGGCCGCCCAGTCGCGTGAGCTGCCCGACCCATATTCCTTGCCGGCGATAACTATCACTGGGACGCCTTCGGAGCGGTAGCGCTCCGAGGCTTGGAAGATCGTGAGCTCGGCTCCATCGGGGAGGTGGCGGGTCCAGTAACCCTCGCGTTCCACCAATTTGTTGCGCAGGCGGATGTTGCCGAAGGTGCCGCGGACCATCACTTCATGGTTGCCGCGCCTTGCGCCGAAGCTGTTGA
>WNGJ01007131.1_pt1 | contig 12318 bp, 13 predicted proteins | sample 5400611 | NCBI WGS metagenome assembly WNGJ01 (sample SAMN13153375, study PRJNA577476) | soil metagenome | isolation source: 40 cm soil or saprolite under Garry oak tree replicate 1 | place: USA:California | collected 2016-06-15 | reverse complement strand
CGATCTCGCGTTGCATCTGCCAGATTTCCGCGCGGGTGAACGTACCTTCCAGCTTCTCACGCAGGTGGCGGGGCGCGCCGGGCGGGGCGAAACATCAGGCGAAGTGTTTGTGCAGACTTACACTCCGTTTTCGCCCTCTATCCAGTTTGCACGGCATCACGATTTCGCCGGCTATTTCCAGCAGGAACTTGAATTTCGCGAGCGCTGCGATTTCCCACCGTTCAAACACGCAATTTTGATCACGGTGCGTTCCCCGCATGAAGCGCGCGCAAAATTCTCGGCTGAAACTCTGGTGCGCAGATTTAGAGAATCACTCGGCTCTAAATTTATTCTGGGCGACCCAACGCCCGCGCCGCTCGAGAAATTGCAAGGTCAATTCCGGTTTCACATTCTAATCCGCGGCGAAGCTATTATGCGTCTCAGCCGGCTCGCCTGCGAGCTCGAGAAATTACAAGGTCAATTCCGGTTTCACATTCTGATCCGCGGCGAAGCCATTATGCGTCTCAGCCGGCTCGTCCGCGAGACGCTCGACAAATTACCGTTTCCGGAAGATGTGACGGTTGCGGTCGACGTCGATCCTTATCAATTGCTATAGCCGCTTGGGAAATGACGAAGCACGAATGACAAATCTTGAAATAAAGAATAACGACAATGTTCGAAGCGTGATCTTTTTGTCCATTGTGACCTCGTCATTCGTCATTTTAAGACATGTCGCTTAGGAAAACATTGATTTGGGTTGCGCTTGTGTGGCTCGTGCTTATCACGTTCATTCACGCGTGGTTGAACTTGCATTTGTTCGCGGCAGGCAACGCGAGTGGAACTGATCGGAATAAATTCCGAATCGGATTTCTTCCGGTGACCTGTCACCTCACCTGCCCGGTCACCGATTTCATCAATAAACAAATTGCGGGCGAAAGTATCTTCACGCCACTGCGGTTCAATGGCTGGCCGGAATTGAAAGAAGCCTATCTTTCTGGTTACACCCCGGCGACGTTCATTCTGGCGCCGATGGCGATGGCGCTGCGCGAGCAAGGCGTCCCAATCAAGATCGTTTATCTCGGGCATCGCGACGGCTCGGCGGTGATGGTACACAAAGATTCGACGATTTATCGGATGGAAGATTTGCGGGGCAAACGCATTGCGGTGCCGAACCGGTTTTCCAATCAGCGGCTGTTGATTTTCCGTGCTCTCAAACAGGCCCACATGTCGATCAAAGATATCGAGCTCATCGAGATGCCGCCGCCCGATATGCCGGCAGCGCTTTACGCAAAGGCCGTCGATGCGATTTCCAGCGGCGAACCGTTCATGGCTCAAACCGAACTCGACGGTTACGGGCGCGTGCTTTGGCTGACGAAAGATGTGTGGCCGAACTTTATCTCGTGCGTGCTCGCGGTGCACGAAGACATGATTAAGAATCATCGTGGTGTGGTGCAACGGCTCGTGGACGGTATCGCGAAAAGTGGCAAGTGGATCGATAAGAGCATGGATCACCGAATGGAAGCCGCGCAATTTGTGGCGAACAATTATTACAACCAAAATCCGCGGTTGCTCTCGTTTGTGCTGAGCAAGCCCCCCGATCGCGTGAAATACACAAACCTCACGCTGCGCAAACCGGACTTTGAAGAAATCGAGGAGCTCGGACGCGAGGCCGGCATTCTCAACGGCACAGCGCATTTTGAGGATTACACTGACGCGTCGTTTGTGACCGACGAGAGCGCTGTGCAGCCTTACGATTGGGAGCCGGCAAAGAAATGAGCGCAGATTCCAAATCTTCGGGTAGCGCACTCGTCCCGAGTGTTGGAAATGCCAGTCCGGCTCGGACCGGTGTCTCGCCGTCGCGAACTTGCCCGGTGATCTCCAGCTCGGAGCCGGAGGAACGCGTAAAGAAAAAAAGGACATCGACCTGGTTTCGAAATCCGGATTCGCGTTTTTGGCGAACCGTCCGCGCGGTAGGGATGCTGGCGTTGTTTTTTACCGCGTGGGGTCTGGCGGTTCGGATTTCGCACAGCGATTTGTTTCCGACTCCGGGCAACGTTCTTCGTGGTATTATCGAGCTGGTGCAAAAGGGCCTGCTCTTCAAATACATTGTCGCGTCGCTCTTTCGTGTGACGTGGGGATTTACGCTCGCTGTGCTCATCGGTGTGCCCGTTGGACTGCTGCTCGGCTGGTATACCCGGGCTTTCCAAGCCTTTAATCCGATTCTGCAGATTCTCCGTCCGATCTCGCCGATCGCCTGGATTCCGGTGGCAATCCTCTGGTTCGGTGTGAGCGACGCCGCTCCGATTTTTCTGATTTTTCTCGCCAGCGTTTTTCCAATCGCAGTTTCCGCGATCGCAGCGGTGCAGAACATGCAGCCGGTTTATCTGCGCGCTGCACAGAATTTCGGCTTAAGCCGCGGCGAACTTTTCCGGCGGGTAATCTTCCGTGCGAGCCTGCCCCAAATCATCACCGGAATTCGCATTGCCCTCGGCGTCGCCTGGCTCGTGGTCGTGGCCGCGGAGATGATCGCGGTCAACAGCGGTCTTGGTTATTTAATCATCGACGCGCGCAATGCCGGTAAACGGTATGATCTTGTCGTAGCAGGAATGGTGATGATTGGTTTTATCGGACTGATTCTCGATCTTCTTGTGCGGCAATTGGAAAAATTCGACGAGGTGCGCTGGGGATACGCGAGACGCTGAGGCGCTTCGAAAATGACGAAACCCAAAGGCCGAACGAAATTTCCACTCTCGCGCGATTCGTCATTCGTGCTTCGGGCTTCCTTCGTTATTCGTCATTCGTCATTTTTTTCATGAGTGCCATCTCTATCCGCAATATCTCGATGAGTTTTCCGGGCAAACGCGCTGGCGAACAAATCGATGTCTTGGAGAACGTGAGCGCCGATGTCGCGCACGGCGAATTCGTCTGCATCGTCGGCCCAAGCGGCTGCGGAAAATCGACCTTGCTCAATATCGTCGCCGGGTTTCTTGAAGCTACTTTGGGAGAAACGCTGGTCGAGGGCGAACCGGTGCGTGGCCCCGATCGGCGTCGCATTTTTGTCTTCCAGGAAAACGGCGTTTTTCCTTGGCTGAACGTGCGTGAAAACGTCGGCTTTGGCTTGCGCAACCGCGACCACGCCGAGCGCGACCAGGTTATTGCGCGTTACATCGACATGGTCGGTCTGCGCGGTTTTGAGAGCGCTTATCCGCGCGAACTTTCCGGCGGAATGCGTCAGCGCGTCGAAATCGCCCGCGCGCTCGCTGCGAACCCGGACATCATTTACATGGACGAACCATTTGGCGCGCTCGATTTTCTGACTCGGCTAAAGATGCGCACCGACCTAGTGCGCATTTGGCAAAGCGAAAAGAAAACAATTCTCTTTGTCACGCACGACATCGAAGAAGCGATCCAGCTCGCCGACCGCGTGCTGGTCATGAGCAACCGTCCCGCGATCATCCAGGAAGTGGTCGATGTCGATCTTCCCCGGCCACGCGACCTCGATTCGCGCGGTTACCTGGAGAAACGCGACCGCATTTTCCGCGTCATGGGGATGAGCCTGCGCGTGGGGGAAACCGCCGCGGCCTGATCAAAGTGACGCCGCGCGAATGCGTGAGCTTTCCTTGGCTCTCTGAGGACAAGAAACGGTCAATCTTTTGCAAAGTACGCGCCGAGCCCATTCACCGATGCCGTAAATTACATTACTGATAATGAGAAACAAAAGCCTTTACGTGTTGTTGGCGTTCGCAGCGCTCGCGCTTGCGTCACCATGCCAAGCGCAGCAAGCTAGCAGTCAGTACAATTCTACACCGCAACAGGCGTTGGATAAGAGGCAAAACGCTTTTCAAGCAGACAAGGCAAAAGGAGTGCATGCTAGCTACCAGTGGGAGCTCAGTGGTCCAAACGGAGGCGAATGGTGGCTGAGTGTAAATGATGGAACTTATAAAATGGGTAGGGGAAGGATTGACAATCCAAATGTCACGTTTGCAGCGAGCGATGAAAACTGGGTCGCGATGTCAAATAAAACCCTTAAAGTCACGCGGGCATACTTGACTGGCCGCTTAAAGATTCAAGGCAGCCATAGTTTGGTAAAACAATTAGACGAAATTTTTCCTTAAAAATTGGAATGGGCAGATGCGGCTGAAATGGGAAAGAAGAATTCATCCCCGCCTAAAGGATTCGCGGGATAGTGATTTAGGATACCTCCAACCTCCAGATTGGAAAATTAGCTGTTTCAAGAATCTAAATAACGGCTGGTATTCGGGGATGCCTTTGTCCTGACCTACCGCTAGAATGCGTTTTCCCGCGACTAGGGGCCCGCTAAGCGCATTCTTTTGCTGAGACGCTAGGGAGAGGACGGGCGTTATACTTTAGCAGGTCATTGTTCGTGTTGCAGTCGTGTCCATTCGTGTTGACAGAGATTCCTCGGTTCTCCGCATTTGTCCTTCTGGCTGGGCTGTTTGAGGACAGGCTCAATCGCCGTTCAGCTTTTTTCGGGAACTTCGTTCCGTCGTTTCCGTAGAATAAGGTGAGAAATGGAAACACCAGCCGGAGTAAGGAAAAGCAATGAGACTGCGGCCAATCAAAAAAGGAAGCCGCCGATGAAAGCGAAAAGCTCACGTTTTGATAGTTTGGTCGCTCGTTACTATCCCGCCGTTTACAGCTTCGCTTCTCGATTGACCGATGATCCTCGGGAAGCAGTTGTGTTAACGCGCAACGCATTCAAGAGCACGCGAAAGCAACTCCGGAATCGTCGCGATGAGGTCGCGCTCGCGTCAATCCTGATATCCGCTGTAATCCGGGCGGGTCTTATCGCCGCTTGAGCCGAGCTCACGCAATGCTTGCTTAGGGCCTCTTCTCTGCAACTCGCCGGATCCATCTCAAATTACATTTTCTGAGTTCCTTGCTTCAACGTCATTCGTGAGTTTCAGGACAGGTCATGGTTCGTGTGCATTCATGTCCATTCGTGTTGACGGAGATTCCCCGATTTTCCGTATTGCCCCTTCTAGCTGGGCTGCTTTGAGGACAAAGGCTCAATCGCCGTTCAGCTTTTCGGGAACTTCGTTTCTCCGTTTCCGTAGAAACGAGTGAGAAATGGAAAACACGAACCATTCCCGTGTGGTCTTGAAGAAAACATTAGTAGCAATAATCATTGGACTGCTTTTTTTCGTTTCTTCGGAAACGATTCTAGCGGTGCAACGTCCACCATATCCGATCAAAGCAGAAGAGCCGGACGCCGGGCATTGGGTCATTATCAGTACAAACGAGAAAAAAAGATGAAACATTGTTGTAAACAACTTGGCGAGGTTTTTAACAAAGCACAAAGCTTCGGCTGTCGTGTGGAAGATCAGGTCAAAAACGTTGTAATCTTTCCACCTGATCGAACCGTTCAACCTAACATTGCAGACAAGAGCGAGCGCGCTTTTTCCGAACCGTGGAACCCTCTGCGACATGTTCACGAACGTTACAACACCGACGTGACCCAAATGATATTTTAAATGGGGTCGATTAGCGTTTAGGCCGCGAAAGAAGCATTCCGGCCAGCCCCCGCCCGAACATTTGCGCAGCAGCATGAAGACACTTGCGAGCCAAATCGACCGCGAATTGCAAGTTGGCGAATGGAAGCATTGCGTTATTTACGAGCGTGAACTCAGACGCCTCTGGCCACTTGATGAGAAAGATCGAGAGGCCAAGATCACGCAATTTGCGAAGAAATACGGCTTCCGGCTGAGGTTCTATAGCAAGGGACTGTGCGCAATTTTCGACAAATGGCCCCGACCAAAGCGACGTTTGTAATTCTTACCAGCCAAATTAGGACACTACCAATTTTCCAGACAAATCATCTGGCGACACGGGCGGTTTCAATCGACGTGAGCGAGTCTGACGCGCTGCCCGATGATGTTCTTGTGCTTCGACTGGCGAGTTTTCTTCACCCGCGGCTGTTGTACCGTTATTCGGGATGAGAATTATTCTAATGAAGAACATGTTGATTTATTTTATAGCATCGAGTCGATTAAAACGTAAGTACCTCAGACCTCCCACGGCAGAAGAAGCAAGGATGCAAGCCGATGCCGAAAGAACCAACGAGAAGTTAAACGACTTGAAGATGAAGCAACGTAGCTTGATGCAATCTCAAATCGACGAACTGACAACCTTAAGGGGGAACAGATTTCCGTTAACACCAAGGCAGGAGGAGTTCCAACACCAAATAGACCGGTTGAATAAACAACGAAATAGACCTTAGTGGTCGGGGTAATTGGAAATTTAAAATACTCAATTTGCTTTTTTGTAAGGGCCAAGGTCAAACGTAATTTGAAATAAGCACTTGCTAAATGGGAGTTGTAGGTTGGAGAGAGGAGCTTCGAGGCGCGCCCAACCAATTCCGATTCGAGAGGCGGTCTTGCTTACGGCTGCGGCTAGAATGCCGTTTACTGCTCTCCTGCGCTTTTAATGACTAGGCTTCAGGGCAGAGAGCCACGAAAGCTCCTAGAAATTCCTTGTCAATAAATCCAAAATCCATTAAAAAAGCTAATTAATTACTTGATGAGGAAATCGGTGATTCTCGTTCTCTTCGCAGCGATGTCGCATTCCTCCGTGTTAGCTGTAGGAGGATTACTAAACTCTTCGTATGAAGAAGTGGCGGCAACTCTTGGTAAGCCATCTAGTCACGATAATGGGAACGTTTCCGGCATCCGGTATGACCGATATCACTTCGAAACACGTGGCTGGAAAGCGGCTGTTCTGTTCATCGACGGCAAAGCACAAAAACTCGATACGGAGAAAAGCGACGGTTCGCCGTTAAGTGTTGAGGAGAAGACGGCAATTTTCGAAGGATACGACGTGCCCAACACAGGTCAGAACTCGAAACTCCGAGGCTGGCGTCAATTAAGTGAAAATCATTTCATACGTGGCGATGGCCGCGTGCACATGATAACGCATCTCACTTCCATGACTGTTTTTTGGGACGACCTTCCTCGTGAGTTCTGGTGAAACAATAAAGCAGAAAATTAAGGAGCAATGGAACAACTTCGTTCAGGGCACAAAGAGAAATAACGAGGTTGTCGTAGCCCTTAGCACTTTCGTAATGGCCGTGTTTACTGTTGCATTGTTCATTGCCACTCGGGCGTTGTGGAAATCGGGTGAACGTCACTCTGAGCGGTCTTTGCGTGCGTACGTGTTTCCCACGGAAATTAAGGTCGAAAATTTTAAGACTTCGACGCCAGTCGTGGCTTTTGTCGAGGTCAAGAACAGTGGGCAAACGCCAGCTTACAACTTTATCTGCCAAGCAAAAATGACTGCTGGCGAGTTTCCTCAAACAGATTTTAGCGTTTCTGAAGAAGCCGGTCTTCCTGCGCCTATCTTGGCCCCGGTAATTCGACTTGGTTCACTCCGCGTGGTGATCGTGTTCTGACTGGCGAGCAAGCAGAGCAAATCACGCAAGGAACTGCTGCCATCTACGTATTCGGAGAAATTCATTACTAATGCTTTCAAAATACGGAGATTCACAAGATTCCGAGCTATAGCTCGGGGAGACCACGGCATTATGCATACCGAAAAGGGCAGGAAGGATGTGCTGGTATTGATGACTGAAAAAGAAGGAAACGATGCCAATTAACGCAAGGCTTGCCGAAATTTGTAGCAGACTCAAAATTGCCCAACTGGCATTCGTAACACGCGAGATTGTATCGAAGCACCGCTTCCACCAACACGGGAAAACTGATTAATGTCGCCTGATTTTACAGCGTTGCAAAAGCTCGGGATAAGCGTTCAGGACAGCTTGCTTGTGACACGTAACGGAGTGATTCGTCTGAGAGATATTCAACGAGTTGAGGTAGATTCCAGCTACACTCTTCTCGCCTGGTTAGCAAGTGCAACACACTTTTCCACGGACCGGTATAGACTGGTAGCTCATGGGCCTTTCGATCAGGCCGTCCTTGCCGAAACGACAGCTGGCGTGACCTTCGTTTGGCGCTGGGGATGGCGGAGCAAATGGCCTGACGAAGTACGTCCGATTTACTATGCGGCTAGAGACACTATCGCTGCGCTCCTTGCGGAGTCCTAACAACCCGCTCTTTTGGGACACGGAATCTTAGAGGAAAGCCGGCAGTCGGATTCGAACCGACGACCTGCTGATTACAAATCAGAATTGCAGTTCGTGATAAACAGCGATTTTTCAGAGACTTACGAAGTATGCTCAAAAAATCTGCGCAACTGCTTTGTTACGCATACTCGAAATCTCTGTTCCAGTCTGTATTAAGCATTCGCAGCTTTGTACGCTTGACCGAGAAGGTCGCTCAGCAATTTTTGTGCTTCTGAAAATCTTCTTTTGTTAAACGGATGCGATATTGTTCCCCAACGCTTATCGTATCACGGACGCCGCAGGCATGTACCTTCATACGGTGCATTGCCGACAAACTGTTCCCACTCACTATTAGTCAGATCACGATTGCTGAGCACGCACGTCCGAGCGAGCCAGGAATCAACGGCAATGTCCCAGATCCGAACGAAGCTGTCGGACGCAGATACCAGCAGCTGTCCGTTGGGGGCGAATGCGACGCTTGCGTCGCCGCCACGGATGGGTGAGGCGAACGGCTCACGATGGGCAACGTCCCAGAGACGCAACGTGCGATCGAAGCCTGCCGAGACCAGCAAGGCTCCATCTGGACTGAACACCACGCTCTGCACCCCATTCCTATGGCCGGCCAACGGGGCTCCGATGGTCCTTCCGTGGTCAACGTTCCACAACCGAACAGTACCGTCGTCGCTACCCGAAGCCAGGAGCTTGCCGTCAGGGCTAAAGTTCACGCTCATCACGCCGCCGGTATGCCCAGTCAGCGGTGTTCCTAGCGGGTGACGCGACGCGACATCCCATAAGCGGATAGTTCTGTCGGAGCTGCCGGATGCGAGAATCTTGCCGTCGCGACTGAATGCCACAGCGTTCACATGCGACGTGTGTCCATGGAGCGGCTCACCGATCGCTGTGCGGGTAGCGACATCCCATAAGCGAACGGTTCCGCCAGATCGAAATACCGAGACACCCGGTCTCGGACCGTCCTTGACGAACTCATCCCGGCCCCCCGTGGCGAGCGTCCTCCCATCGGGGCTGAATGCAACACTCTTAACGCCGCCGGTGTGCCCCGTTTCCAGCCTGCCAACTTCCTGCTGAGCAGCAACGTCCCAGAAACGAACGGTGCCGTCCTCACTGCCCGACGCCAACAGGCCGTCCTCACTGCGGAAGCTGAGCGTGTTGACAGTCCCCGTATGTCCGTTCAGCGTCGCGACAGGAGACCGGCTCCTGACGTCCCAGAGTCGAATCGACTGGTCATAACTGGCGGACGCGATGATCCCACCGTCCGGGCTGAAAGCCGTGCTCGTCACAGGTTTCGTGTGTCCGACGAGTCTCGTGCTCAAGGGTGGATTCTGCTCTGCGTCCCACAGACGCACTGACTGGTCCACGCTCGAAGACGCGATCGTGCGCCCGTCCGGGCTGAATGCGACGCTCTTAACCACATCACTGTGGCCTGTCATAGTCTCGCCAAGCGCCCTCATGTCATTCATGTCCCACTGGCGCACCGTGTGGTCCTGTCCGGCCGAAACCAGACGCGTTCCGTCCGCGTTAAACGCGACGCTTAACACGGCGCCGTTGTGACCCTGAAGCGGGGAGCGATCATGCTCGCGGTGGTTCGCGACATCCCAAAGTCCAATATTGCCCGTATAGTCCGTGGTGACCAGCAGGTTGCCCTTCGGGCTGAAAGCGACGCTGCTGGTGGTGCCCGCTCCGATCGACTTTGGCTTCGTTACAATGCCCACAAGCTTTCGCGTCGGGACGTCCCAGACCATAACAGCACCGTCTATGCTTGCGACCGCCAGCAGGTGATCGTCAGGACTGAAGGAAAGCCCGGTGACGGGCATCTCAGCACCTTCGAGAGGGTCTCCGCTCGGCTGACCGGTGCGTGGATCCCACAGCCGAACGGTTCTGTCCCAACTCCCCGAAGCCAGGAGCGCGCCATTGTGGCTGAAGGCGAGCGTGCCGACGATACTCTCATGCCCGGTCAATGGCGGCACAGCGACCTTGCGGGTGCTCACATCCCACAGGCGAAGCGCGTTGTCGGCACCAGCCGAAGCCAGCAGTTTGCCGTCCGGACTGAACGCTACGCCATTGCGCACATCGCTGTCCTCGTCCGCCTCATCCGTCGTGCGTACGCCAGTTGTCAGCATAGGACCGAGTGGCTGTAGCGTTGCCACATCCCACAGCTGCACGGACCCGTCCGAGCCTGCGCCGGCCAGGAACGACCCATCAGGGCTGAATGCGACAGCATCGACGGCCGTGAGCTGCCCATGCAGGAAGGCCTTAAGGTATGGGCTAAATTGCTGTGCACTGAGCAGGGCACTCCGCGCCTCCAGCGTATCGCGGGTCGCATATGCCTGATGCGCCAGGAGCAGCGCGAGATCCAGTCGAGTGGGTAATCGAGTAACCGCCTGCGCCGCGAGCTGTCTCGACGTCGCGAGCCGTTGCTGGCTGATGGCGGTATCCCGCTGGTTGCGGGCAACCAGCGCCGCGACCGCGAGTGCGACCACCAATCCCACGAGGCTAGCTACGGCACCTCGGGCGAGCCGCAAAGCTCGATGGTGCTGGCGGACGTCTTCTCCGATCAGGTCGTCTTTCGGGCAGTTGCGCAGTGGCGCGGCGAGGCTTGCCACGGCGTCCTGAAATGCCGGGGCCTTTGGAGAAAACAGACCTTCGGACGTTGCCGTTCGTAGGTCGACCCACAACGGTTCCGTGGAGAGCACGCCTTTCAGGGCCGGTGGCAAGGCATCTGTCTGCTGCCAATCGAAGTCTTTGGCCGGTTCGCTCCAAGCTAGCCTTCCTTTCGTCAAGGCGATCATCAGTGTTTCGGGTGTGCGATGTGCTAGCCACCACTCCACCTCGCGCTGCACCCAAGTCGAGCCAGCCGCGCCTGGCGATGCGAGGAGGATGAAATAGCGCGATTCACTGAGTGCGCCCTCGATATTCGGCCACAGCGTCGGCGTTGCTGTCAGGATCGTTTGGTCGCGAAATAGCCGCAACGCTCGGCGTACGTACCAGGGCTTCGCGAACACTTGAAGCGCATGCTGGAGCGCTGGAGCTAAGCCGCCGTCCGCTGCGTGGCTGTACGAGATGAATGCGTCAAACCGGCCGCCGGAGTTTTCCATGCGCCCTCTCTACGGCAATATCAAGCAGTCCACGTCCCGTTGCAGGAGTTTGGCTCGCAGAGTCTTGGTCAGTCATAATTGTCGCCGATGATTTCCTAATACCCTTTCACATGCTCGGATTCTGCATTTTTGCTCTCTACACCGCAACGACAAAATGATATAGAGCGGGCACATTGAGCCGCGCAACGTTCACATTTTTTACTGCCCATCGCCCTTTGCCGTGATTGTCTCGACATTCGCACGGTGAAAGAACTGTAACGGGTGGCGGTGTTGCCGCTGCGGTGCTGCAAAGAAAAGAAGGTTTCTTGAAAAGATGAAATTATTGGAGCGAGACCAAACCGAAAAGGAAGAAGCACAAATGCAAAGCAATGTTGGAAAAGCGGCAAAGGGAGAGGACGGGCACTGGCATCCGGTGATAGACGAACGTGTCGATTCTTACGCTCCAATCGAAGTGTAGCGCATTTTGTTACGCAACGATCCTCTAGAACACCGACAAATCGGAATCTTAAGAGGAAAGCCGGCAGTCGGATTCGAACCGACGACCTGCTGATTACAAATCAGCTGCTCTACCAGCTGAGCTATGCCGGCATTTGCCTCGATCAACCATGTAACGGCGCCCCCCGAATGTTGAACGCAGTGTATACCACTATTTGCACTCTGCTGAAGCAAATTTCGCGAATGGCAGCCGGCACCCATTCGGCTTCGCTCAGGGCAGGCTCCTGCCGCTACAGGACACAGTTTAAGGAAAGACGACGGGATTGCGACTAGTCAATAAAGGAGGAAGCCGCCTATGAAAACGAAAAGCTCGCGTTTGATAGCATCGCTCGCTTTTCCTTCGTCATGATCGCATCGAGACGATTTCATCGCGCAGCTCGCGAGCGATCTCTTTGCGATTGCCAGCTCGAATTTTTGGGAGAGAAAACGAACATTTCGAGCGGATTTCGCGTTTGCAAAAAAGATTCAGAAGATGCGGCAGCAATGTCATGTCCCGCCAGTAGCAGACCTCATCGGAGACGGAACCATCGTCGAGCGCATATTCGATGGCGACGGCGACGACCGGACAGTGAAGTTGTACAGCTGATTCCAACAGAGACGACTTGAAGGGCAACACGGTCGAGCCGTCGGAACTTCTTCCTTCCGGGAACAAGA
>WNGJ01016878.1_pt1 | contig 12319 bp, 13 predicted proteins | sample 5400611 | NCBI WGS metagenome assembly WNGJ01 (sample SAMN13153375, study PRJNA577476) | soil metagenome | isolation source: 40 cm soil or saprolite under Garry oak tree replicate 1 | place: USA:California | collected 2016-06-15 | reverse complement strand
CCGTTCAATCCCACCGAGCCGCTGGCCGTCGAGCTGGCGCGGCGACGCCACCCCGCGTTCGCCAATGTCCGTCGCGTCGCGCACGTCTTCCGCGTCAGCTACGAGGCGGTGGACCGGGACCTTCCGGCGCTGATCGCGCGCGAAAAGCCCCAGGCATTCGTCATGTTCGGGCTGGCAGGACGCACCAAGCACGTGCGGATCGAAACGCGCGCACGCAACGTGCTCACACGCGTGGTGCCCGACGCCGACGGGCAAATCCCCGTCACCGCCACCATCGTTCCGGGGGCGCCGATGGCGCTGTCGCTGCGAGCGCCGGCGCACCGGCTGCTGATGGCGGCACGCGCGACCGGCGTGCCGGCCGCGCTGTCCCATGATGCCGGCTCCTATCTTTGCAACTATTTGTGCTGGCGGGCCGCTGAGGCTGCCCGCAGCGGCGCGCCGCGTCTCATCGCATTCGTCCACGTCCCCCAGGTGCGCCGCCCGCAGGTCCGCTCACGCCGGACGGCATTGACGCTCGACGACCTCACCGAGGCCGGCGAGGCGATCGTGCGGGCTGCGCTCGCCGCCGCGCGTTGATGCGCGCGCATAAGCTCCACTCATTCCCGCCCCCGCTTTCGCGGGGGTGAACGCCAAGGGGTTGCTTTCGTCAAACGTTGCCTGCTTTTAATGTGCCGGTATGCCGCATCGCCATTGTACAGGCGCGGTGGCACACGCCATATTTCGGTTCCGAAGCCCGGTCTCATTCCAAATCCATGCGCCCCGCCGTTCGAAAAGTGCTGGTCGGAATTCTCATCCTCTTCCTTCTTCCCCTTGCAGTCCATGCAGCGCTCTATGCCGGCAAGGACCGTCCCGCCAGTTTCCGCGACGCCGACTGGTCGAGCGTCGGCATGCTGCCGCCGGCGGACGCTGACCGCGATGCACGATTCCTCGTATTCACCGGCCGCACCGGCCGCTGGAAAGGCATTTTCGCCGTCCACAGCTGGGTCGTGTTCAAGCCCGAGAACGCCAGCAGCTGGAGCCGCTACGACGTGGTGGGCTGGGGCCAACCGGTGCGCACCAACGGTTGGGCGCCGGATGGACGCTGGTTCGGCGACACCCCGCGCGTGCTCGTCGACGTGCGCGGACCCGCAGCGGCGGCGCTCATTCCAAAGGTCAAGGCCGCGATCGCGGCCTATGGCTACAGCCATTCCGGCGACTATCGCATGTGGCCCGGACCGAACAGCAACACCTTCACCGCCACCGTGTTGCGCGCCGTGCCGGAGCTCGAGACCGCGCTGCCGGCAAATGCGGTGGGCAAGGACTTCCGCGCCTACCCCTATGTCGGGCTGACCGATAGCGGCACAGGCATCGAAGGCTCGCTGTGGGGTCTCCTGGGCATCAAGGTCGGTTGGGTCGAGGGCGTCGAGGTTAACGTCCTCGGCCTGGTCGCTGGTCTCGATCTACGCCGTCCCGCCGTGAAGCTCCCGGGCTTCGGCCGTGTCGGCGTCGACGACGGAACCGCGGTCGCGGCGCCGGCGCGCGCGAAGTGACCGCTCTCTCGCGTCAGTGCGACGCGAAGCACGCAAGGAACTGGTTCCTGCCGCGGGCGTGCGCCGCGCCAACTCGTTTTCGCGCTCTGCCGCGGCCAAATATCACTCACGCGATTTTGTGCGCGAGCCGTGCCAGTCGACATGACGCGCGCGACAAGGTATGCGAATCTGCGTTGCAAATATCGAGCGAGCGCGATGCGCGATACCTGGCCGCGGCTTAATGAGATTGCCTTTCCGCCCATTCGGCGGGGCCGGCTCGACACGCTCCAGGTCAATATCGGCTATCGCTGCAACCAGTCCTGCGTGCACTGCCACGTCAATGCCGGCCCGAACCGCAGCGAGGAAATGTCGGCCGAGGTGATCGACGCAGTGCTCGCCTTCCTTGCGAAAAAGCACCTGCCTATCCTCGACATCACCGGCGGCGCGCCGGAGCTCAACCCGCACTTTCGCAGGTTGGTATGCGCGGCGCGCGCCATGGGCGTGCGCGTGATGGATCGCTGCAATCTCACCGTGCTCGAAGTGGTCGGCCAAGAGGACCTCGCCGAATTTCTCGCTCGCGAGCGGGTCGAGATCATCGCTTCGCTTCCCTGCTATCTCGAAGAGAATGTCGACCGCCAGCGCGGCAAGGGCGTGTTCGAAGCGTCCATCCGCGGCCTGAAAACCCTCAACAGGCTGGGCTATGGGCGCGCCGAGACCGGGCTCATGCTCAACCTCGTCTACAATCCCCAGGGGTCATCGCTGCCGCCGCCGCAGCAGACGCTCGAGGCCGACTACAAACGCACGCTGGGGGAGCGCTACGGCGTCGTTTTCAACCGGCTCTATGCGCTCGCCAACATGCCGATCCAGCGTTTCGGCGCGATCCTCATTGCCAACGGCGAGTTCGATCGCTACCTCGACCTGCTGCAGCGCGCACACCTCGACGCCAATCTCGACCATGTGATGTGCCGAAACCTGATTTCGGTCGATTGGCGCGGCTACATCTATGACTGCGACTTCAACCAGATGCTCGATCTGCCGCTCAAACACGACGCGCGCGAGCGCCTGCACTTGTGCGATCTGCTGGAAGCCGAGATCGAGGGTCGACCGATCCGGGTCGGCGGCCATTGCTATGGCTGCACCGCGGGCCAGGGATCGAGCTGCGGCGGCGCGCTGAAGGAAGCGGCGGCGAGCCCTCTTTGATCCGGCTCGGCTCACCTCCTCCCTCGCCGTAACGGTGGGCACGCATGGGGGTAAGGCCGGACGCAGATGCCCGGCCGATGACCGCGACTAGCGATCGGCGTTCGAGTCCCGCGCTGGAATGTGCCTTGATTCGTTGTTGTCGGGCTTGAGCCGGCATTTCATCATGCGGCCGGCTTTGCAGAAACGCCGCATGCGGGCGAGACCATTGCTCCATGTCGAAGCTCTCGATCATCATCCCCGTACTGAACGAAGGCGAAGGCATCACCGCGGCGCTCGATCGGCTTTCCGATCTGCGGGCGCTCGGCACCGACGTGGTCGTGGTCGACGGCGGCAGTCGCGACGCCACCATCCAGCGTGCGCGCCCGCGTGCCGACCGCGTCATCTTGGCGCCGCGCGGACGTGCGCTGCAGATGAACGCGGGTGCCGAGAAAGCCGCCGGCGACGTATTGCTTTTCCTTCACGCCGATACACGCCTGCCGGCCGATGCCGACCTCGTTGTGCTCAACGGCCTCGAACGGTCCGGCCGTGCCTGGGGCCGTTTCGACGTCAAGATCGAGGGCCGGTCACCGCTGCTCCTCGTCATCGCCTGGCTCATGAACATCCGCTCGCGGCTCACCGGGATTGCAACCGGCGACCAGGCGATATTCGTGCGTCGCGCAGCATTCCAGGCGGCGGGTGGTTTTCCCCCAATCCCGCTGATGGAAGACATCGCGCTCTGCAAGCGCCTCAAGCGCGTGAGCCGGCCGCTGTGCCTGCGCGAACGCGTCACCACCTCCGGCCGGCGCTGGGAAAAGAACGGCGTGTTCAACACGATGGTCCTGATGTGGCGGCTGCGGCTCGCCTATTTCTTCGGTACCGATCCGAAAAAGCTCGCGCAGCGATATGGCTATGAATGAGCCGGTCGCCGTCGCGGTGCTCGCCAAGGCCCCGCTTCCGGGCTTCGCCAAGACTCGCCTCATTCCCGCGCTCGGCGCCGGCGGCGCCGCCTTGTTGCAGGCACGCCTGGTGGAGCGCGCGGTTGCAACCGCATGTGCCGCCGTCATCGGCCCGGTGACCTTGTGGGCGACGCCCGATGAGAGCCACCCGCTGTTTCAAGCGATCGGTGCGCATCTTGGCGTTACGCTCGCGCGCCAGGGCGATGGCGATCTCGGCACGCGGATGCTGGCTGCGGTTGCGGCGGCAAATACGCCGGCGCTGGTGATCGGCACCGACTGCCCGGCACTCACGTCCGACCACCTGCGCGCGGCGGCGGACGTGCTGCGCGGCGGCGGCGATGCGGTGGTCATTCCGACCGAGGACGGCGGCTACGCGCTGATCGGCATGCGCGCGCCCGCGCATGCGCTATTTTCAGACATGCACTGGAGCGCACCAAGCGTGATGGCCGAGACTCGCCGCCGCCTCAGAGCGCTTGGTCTGACATGGCAAGAGCCGGTCACGCTCTGGGACGTGGACCTGCCCGGGGATCTCGAGCGGCTGCGTGCGATCGGCCTACACCACCTGATCCCGTCGCAAAGCCCATGAACACGCGGTGTCCGCGCCGCGCACCAAAACCTTACGCCTTTCCGCCTGCGTCGCGGGGTGAACCAGGGCTCAATACAGCCGGATCAACGTCAAACCGACGACGATCATCAATGCCGCGGCGACACGGCCCGCGCGCAGCGGCTCCTTGAGAAAGACGATGGCGATCGCCGCACCGAACAGGACGCTGGTTTCCCGTAATGCCGCCACGATAGCGATCGGAGCGACCGTCATCGCCCAAATCGCGATGCCATAAGAGCCGAGCTGCAGCGTGCCGCCGGCAAGACCGAGGCCCCAATGGCGCCCCATCGCGGCGATCACGTCGCGCCCGCGGCGGGCGAGCGCGTAGATCACCATGACCGGACCGATCCCCACGAACAGCGCGACCGAATAGGAATTTGGGCTGCCCGCGTGCCGCGCACCCACGCCATCCACCACCGAATAGGCGCAAATCGTCACCGCGGTGAACAAGGCGAACCCGACCGCCTTTTTGTCGAGCCGCGCGAGATCGCGACCGCCGCGCAGGGACAGCAACATGACCCCGGCCACCAGCAGAAGGATGCCGCTCCAGCCGAGCAGGCCGAGGCGCTCGCCGATGAACGAGGTGGTCGCGATGGCGGTCATCAGCGGCGCTGACCCGCGTGCGATCGGGTAGACCTGTCCCATGTCGCCGGCGCGGTAGCTCTCGATCAGTGCGGCGAAATAGACGAGATGAATGAGCACCGACGCGCCGCACCATGGCCAGGCGGCGGCCGCCGGCAAGCCGACGACCGGCAGGAATACGGCCGAAACAATCGCTGCGCCGATCGAAATCAAGACCGTCGTCGCCAGCGGATCGAGGCCGCGCTTGATGGTTGCGTTCCACCCGGCATGGCAGGCGGCGGCGAACAGCACGGCGGCAAAGACGAATGGGTCCATCGCGAGAATAATTCTAGGCGTGTGCGGGCGCCCGTCCGGCGATCGTTATCCCGCCGGCGATACGGCGCGCGCTCAATCGCGGAACGCCGCCCCCGCCCAGACCTTCGGCGCGGCGCGCTGGTATTGTTTGGGGCGGGCGACCTCGGCGCCGAGGACATGCGCCGCGCGCCAACCCCAATGGGGGTCGTCGAGCATGGCGCGCGCGAGTGCTACCATATCGGCCTTGCCCTCGGCGATGATCGCCTCGGCCTGCTTGGGCGTGGCGATCAGCCCGACCGTGCGCGTGGCGATGCCGGCCTCGCGTTTGACCTTTTCGGCGAATTGAACATTGGTATTGGCGACCAAGGTGGGCCGCGTGTCGGCGCTGATGCCGCCCGAGGAAATGCAGACGAAATCGAGCCCCGCCGCCTTCAACGACTTTGCGAAGCTGGCCGCATCGTCGGCCGTCAATCCGCTCTCGACCCAATCGTTGCCGGTGATGCGCGCGCCCAGCGGCATGCCTCGCGGCATGACCGCGCGCACCGCCCGCGCGATTTCGAGCGGATAGCGCATGCGCGCCGCGAGCGAGCCGCCATAACCGTCGCTGCGCTTGTTGGAGATCGGCGAAAGGAAGCTGTGCAGGAGATAGCCGTGCGCTGCGTGCAGCTCGATGGCGTCGATGCCGGCGCGGATCGCGCGTTTAGCCGCATCAACGAAGCCGTCGCGCACGCGCTCCATGTCCGCCGCCGTCATCTCGCGCGGCACCGGCCAATCGGGGCCGAATGCAATGGCGGACGGAGCGACCGTCTGCCAAGCATCCTCTCCCGGTGCAAGCGGCTGGCCGCCCTCCCATGGCCGGCGCGCGGAGGCCTTGCGCCCGGCATGGGCGAGCTGGATGCCGAGCTTCGCCGTGCCATAGCGGCGGCAATGGGCGATCACGCGCGCAAGCGCCGCTTCGCAATCGTCCGAATAGAGCCCGAGGCAGCCGTGGCTGATGCGGCCGCGCCGCTCGATGCCGGTCGCCTCGACCACAACCAGCGCCGCCCCGGAATTGGCCAGCATGCCGAGGTGGTTGATGTGCCAGTCGGATGCCACGCCGTCGTCGGCGCTGTATTGGCACATGGGCGAGACGACGATGCGGTTCGCGAGTTCGAGATCCGCGAGCTTGATGGGAGAAAACAGGGCGCTGGTCATGTCACACGCATCGATCTGAGGCCAGTGAAGCGAAGGTGAACCATAGGGAATGGCGCAGCGGGTCGGAAGCGCCCGCGACAACGATTATGACGTCCGGCTTGCGCGCGATGCGAGGCCACGCGAAGGCGGCAATTCAAGCCGCCGTGCGGTGGGCCCTATCGGCGCCCTGAGCTTGCTCGGCCGCCACTTCATCCGCCGGCGGCGGCGCGATCTCGGCCCATCGCTCGCTCAATCGGATGGCCTCGCGCATACGATAAAGGAATTGCCCCTCGCTGTAATAATGCTTCCAGCGCCCGCTGTAATAGAGCTCGAAAAAATGTGCGCACCGACGGTCGGCAAGGGCGCGCCATTTCTGCGCGACCTCGTCGAGTGCATGCCCGGGTAGCCGTGTCGACATAGATGTCGCGACGCTCGTGGCAACGTGTGATCGTGTCGTCAGGAGCACGCATAAACAACGACGGACTGCTCACCGGCATGTGCCCGAATGACACACACCGAATCGCTCGACATCATAGTCCTTCTGCGAGGCGCACGCGCGGGAGCCGCGAGACCGCAAGCGAATCCGCTTGCGCGTGGCCAAAGAGGAAGCGAGACGGATCGGCCAAAAAACTGACCCGCCCGGACGGGGAAATCCGGGCGGGTCGCGTTGATCGGCGCAGGGGATCGGGGGGGCGTGAGCGCCGATCGGGGCTGTAATTCCGGCCTTGTCGGCCTGTTCGCCCTATTAGTCTCCGCAAGTCGCCAAAAGGTTCAAGCCGATTTTTGGGGTTCCGGAGGTAATTTTTTGCCCCCGCCGGCCGGCCGTCAATTGCCGTCCGTAAAAGAAAATACCAGCGATTTCAGGCTATTACTCCATCGCAGCCGGAACAGCTTTGGCCGTGGTCCCGGTCGTTGCGGGCTCGAGCGACAATATTGCCCGATAGGCGTCGACCAAGCCGGCCCCGAACTGGGGGTCGACGCCCTTGGGCCCGAGGTCGCGCGCGGTCGCGGTCAGCGCCTTGCGTACCCCGTCGTAGCCGAGGTCGGGCTTGCGCTCGAGCAGCAGCGCCGCGATCCCGCTCACCTCGGCGGCCGCAAAGGACGTGCCCGTCGTCATCTGATAACCCGCCTCGGGCGCCGGCAGCAGCAGGTCGACGCCAGGAGCAGCGACGGCAATGTGCTTTCCACGGCTGGCGCCCGGGAACAGGCCGTCGTCGGCATTGGTCGCGGTGACTGCGATGACGTCGGAATAGGCCGCGGGATAGAGCGGGCCAGATTTCGCACCGGCATTGCCGGCGGCTGCGATCAGAATGAGGCCCTGCTTGCGCGCTTGCGCCATTCGTTGCTCGATCGACGGATCGCGCGGCCCGGTGAAGCTCATGTTGATGATGCGTGCGCCGCGCGCGAGAGCCCAATCGATGCTCTGGTTGATGCTGTAGGTGGTGGCCTCGGGTCCCATCAGCCGCGCATGGGCGACGATGGCGCCTGCGACCGCGGTGCCGTGCGCATGCGGCTTCTCGTCGGAGTCGAGCGCGTCGAAACTATCCACGACCATGCCCGCGAGCTCGGGATGAGCGAGGTCGACGCCGGAATCGATCACCGCGATCAGCACCTTGTCGCCCTTAGCGAGCTCGTGCGCCTCCCGCAGGCGCAGCTTGGCCGGCGCGTATTGCCCAGGGTCGCCTTGGCCGAGGAGCGCGGCGGCCGGCGGCTCGCCCTCGGGCGCCAGCTGCTGTTGGAGCTGGTAGATGTAATTTGGCTGCGCGGCCAAAACGATGCGTTCGGCCTCCAGGGAGTGGATGACCGCCGGCACGGAGCGCCGGTCGGGAATCCTCCAGCGGGACATGGTGACGTCGTTGGAGGTGAAGGATGCGACGCGGTTGAGGCGCAGCCGCCGACCGAGCGCGTCGATGGTCTCGTTGGGCACGCTTGATGCAAACTGGGTCAGAACTTCATCCGGCCGATAGCGCCGTTCATTCGCGCGCGGCACGCCGCCGCGCGCGCGCGACGATGTGCGTGCTGCCCGCAGGTCCGCCGCCACCGCTTGGATTGACGGCGCCCAGCACCGGCGTGACGGCGGTAACGGTGGTCGGAACGCGGACAATGATCGGGCCCTTGGGAAAGCGCGGCTTATGCGGGCGGCCGTTGCCGCTGTGGCCGCCTGAATGGCGGCCGCCGTCGGCGCTATTGTTGCCGCCCGTGCTGGGCTTGCCGCCGGAATTGCCGGGCATACGGGTGATACCCGTAAGGGCGCCGCCGCTGATCTTGGCAGCGAATCCGCCCGCCGAGTGGCCGGCAAAGCCGCCCGACGCGCCCATGCGTTGCGCGGCATCTGCAACGCTGCCAAGCGCGAAAACCGCGACGATCGCGGTTAGCGCCAGCGGCAGGTGCGATTTGCTCCGTTTGTTCGATCGCTTGATAGCGGAGTTGGTGGTGTTCGAGCGCATGGCTTGGCTTCCCTCAACTGAAGCTGCCCGCGCGGTTCCTCCACCCTGAGGCGGCCGTTTCGAGCGGCCGCATTGCGCCCTATCACCCGCTTGGCCTTACTCCCTCGCGGCGATGAAGCCGACGACCTTCGATTCTGCTTGCATTTGCTGAACGATCTTGCCGACCTCGTCCTTCGGCAGTTTGGTTTCGGAGAGACGGATGCGGTAGAGCTGGCCGCCCATATTCAGCGGTCCCTCGACCACCTTGGCCTTGTAGGCGCCGAGGAAGTTGGTGATGTCGTTCGCGGTCGCTTGCGGGGCAAAGCGCACGACGGCAAAGGAGCCTTCGCTGGGCGCGCTCGCGAGCGACGGCCCGCTCGGAGCGCCTTGGTCTTTGACCACAACCGTTGCAATCACGGCCGCCTGCACCAGGATCGCAACCGCGGCGGCGGTTGCCGACCAGGCGAGGGTGCGCGGAGTGAGGCTCGACAGGAACTCTGCGATGCGGCCGCCGAGGTCGAACGAGCGCTGCCGGCGCGGCGAGCGCGCCTCCTCGGCGTCGATGGCGGCGAACAGCTTCTCCATGGCGCGCGCCGACGGCGCACCGAGCGTCTCGTTGAGGTGGATTGTCTCCGCAAGCTCCTCGCGGACGAGATCATAGCGCCGCGCGAGTTCGCGGTCGCCTGCGAGCGCTTGCTCGACGCGATCGGCGTCGCGGCGGCTGAGCGTCCCTGCCGCGTGCCACGGCAGCAGAGCTTCGATCTCATGGCGCTCTGGCTCTTTGTTGATCGCGTTCATGGCCAACCTCTGTCAATTCCCGCCGCCTTGAGCAGCTCTGCTAGTCGCTTGCGCGCGTAGAACATGCGCGTCTTGACCGTGTTCTCCGGGATGCCGACGATCTCGGCTACTTCTTCGACCGATTTCTCGTGGTAGTACACGAGGTCGATGATCTCCCGATGTTCGGCCGAAAGTCCCGTAAGGCACTTCCGGATCATTGTACTCTTGTCCTTTTTCTCCAGGACGGCCCCCGGATCGTCCGACGGATCCTCGATCGCGCCTGCGGTCTCTTCGTCCAACTCCTCGTCCGGCCGACGCCTGAGCGCCGAGAGGGCCTTGAAGCGGGCGATGGCCAACATCCACGTCGACACCGCCGAGCGCCCTTCGAACCGACCAGCCTGACGCCACACGTCGAGAAACACCTCGCTGATCACGTCCTCTGCCGTGGCCTCATGCCGAACAAGACGTACTACGAACCGAAACACACGCACGTGGTGCCGCGCATACAGCACCTGCATGGCGAGCCGATCGCCGTTCGCGATCCGTCCGATGAGCACCTCGTCTGATGTCGATTGCATCGGTTTCGGACGGTCGGACTCGTGAGATTAGTCGCAAGCGGCTACCGTTGGGTTCACGGTTCTGCCACAGAGATGGCGGTTGGTGGCCCCCCTTCCGTTGTCGCACCTCCCCGGATGATCGCCGCGTTTGGGGCTAAGATTATGGCCGAAGCACGGTCCCCCGGAACTCGGGCACCCTTAAATTTTGCAATAAATCGAACCATTTACGGGAGTGGTCATGGGCCGCCGAAACGGCTTGAGCCGGGACGCGCCGGCAAGCGGGCAGCGTTTCGCCCGTTAGGCAAGGGTTAACTCAAGTTCCAATTCGCAGCGGCGTCTTGAGCTTGCGCAGGGCGGCAACGACCGAGAGCGCCGTGATCCGTCCGGTTCGGGGATTTTCCGAGGGGATGTTTTCGATCGCGAGAGTGAAGCGCGCCGAGTCGCTGTCGACCTCGACGGTATGGCAGTTGCGGTCGACCGAAGGGTCGGCCCAGATTTCCATCATCGTGCGGTCGGGTCCGATGCCGGCCAGCGCCAGCGCCGCCGCGACGTTGACATTGGCGGGAAATCCCGCCGCTCCCTCCCGCGCCGTGCCGGAGAACACCAGCTTGGGCCCGTTGAGCCCTTCGAGCGAGATACCGTTCGCATCGAGATAAGGTGCGCCCAGAAGGCTGCGCGGCGGCTTGCGCGTGATCATGCGCACGGAATGAATCCGGCCTTCGGCCGCGGCGGTGACCGCATCGAGTCCGAGCAGCGCCCCGGTCGGCACGATGATCTGCCCTCCCCGCGCTTTCGCGAGCTCGATCAAGTCGGGCCGCGGCAACAGCGCGCCGACTGACAGCACCATCACCTGCTTTCCCGCCTCCAGCATCGGCCGGCAGATTCGCTCGAGCACGCAAGCCGGGGTGCATTCGACCGCAAGATCGGCGTGGGCCGGAAACGCCTCGGGCTCGACCAAGGGACACGTGATGCGCTCGGCATCGAGCCACGCTCGCGCCTTGGCATGATCACGCGCAGCCGCACAAGCGAGCGTGAGGTCCGGCATGCCGGCGGAGAGCTTGCGCGCGAGCACGCGGCCAATGGCGCCGAGGCCGGCAACAGCGACGCGGGTTATCGGCATACACGGACCTTGGGTCTGAGAGCTCCGACAGCCTGCCTCTTACGCGGCCCGCTCATCGGTCACAAGCCCATGCGAGCCCCGCGTCAAGCAGCGCCTTGACCACCGTCTAGCGGAAGGACAAAGCTTGCGCGCAATCAGGGAGAAGCCAAATGCTCAAGAGCATATCCGGCGCGGCGTGCGGCATCTTGCTTGCAGTCACCGGCACGGCGCTGGCACAGAGCTATCCGACCCGGCCGCCGACCATGATCATTCCGTTCGCGGCCGGCGGTCCAACCGATGTGCTCGGCCGGGTCATGGCGCAACGCATGGGCGAGATCCTCGGCCAGCAGATCGTGGTTGAGAACGTCGGCGGCGCGGGCGGCATGACGGGCTCCAAGCGCGTCGCCGACGCCGCGCCCGACGGCTACAATTTCGTGCTCGGCACCGTGGGCACCCACGCGCAAAGCCAGACCATGTACAAGAAGCCGCTCTATAACACGGTGACCGATTTCACGCCGGTTGCGCTCATCGCCGAGGTGCCCATCGTGCTCATTACGCGCAAGGACCTGCCGGTGAACAACCTCAAGGAGTTCATCGCCTACGCCAAGGCCAACCAGAGCACGATGCAATACGGCTCAGCCGGCGCGGGCTCGGCGACCCATCTCGGCTGCGTGCTGCTCAACTACCTCATCGGCGTCGACATAACGCACGTGCCCTACCGTGGGACCGGCCCCGCCATGCAGGATCTCCAAGGCGGCCGGATCGATTATTTGTGCGAGGTCGTCAGCACCGCTAAGCCGCAAATCGACGGCGGCACGGTGAAGCCGATCGCGATCATGACCAAGGAGCGCTCGAGCGCGCTGCCGAACGTGCCGACCGGTCTCGAGCAGGGCACGCCGAACCTCGAGGCCTACACCTGGAACGCCATCTTCCTTCCGAAGGGCGCGCCGGCCGATGTCGTCAAGACACTCAACGACGCCACCGTCCAGGCGATGAAGACGCCGGCGGTGAAGGAGCGGCTCGAAGGGCTCGGCGCCGTGATCGTGCCCGAGGACCGCGCCACGCCGGAATATCTCGGCCAGTTCATCAAGAGCGAGATCGAGAAGTGGGCCGGGCCGATCAAAGCGAGCGGCGTGACGGTGCAATGACGGGACGCGAGCGGCG
>WNGJ01018561.1_pt1 | contig 12320 bp, 8 predicted proteins | sample 5400611 | NCBI WGS metagenome assembly WNGJ01 (sample SAMN13153375, study PRJNA577476) | soil metagenome | isolation source: 40 cm soil or saprolite under Garry oak tree replicate 1 | place: USA:California | collected 2016-06-15 | reverse complement strand
TTGCGGTGCTCCTTGTGCAGGCACGACGCACAGTGAATCGTCTTGGAGGAGAAATACCCGGTGCCATCGAGGGCCACCAAATAATGGCCATCCAGAAACGCCATGGGTTCAAGCGCCTTGCCACGCTGGAGTTGCCGAAAGACGAGCGTGAACGAGGGCCGCAGGGACTCAGGCGACACGGGATCGAGGCGCTCACGCATCCGCGTGTCACATGGCGTGTGGGCAATGCCATAGATGGTCTTCAAATTGCCTTCTGCCCGCTGTTTGTCAAAGGCGAGCAGGGACGGGGCTTTGAGCGAAAACATGGCGAATGCCGACATCAACGCATCGCTCAAGGGAATCTCCACCTCGTCGACGCGATCGTCCGCGATGGTGGCGAAGTGCTCGCGAAGCAAGCGGAAGAGCGCATCGGCACAGAGATATTTGCGTCCTTTTGGCACCACGATGGACATAGCAACCCTCAACCTGACATCATCCACGTGCGACATCGTTCCTATGAGGGCCGTATTGTGGCATTCATGTTTACGAAAAGCCAGAGGGGATACCGGCATGGTTACTGGGATTTATCGACCTCCGGGAATTGCTGCCGAACCCTTCGCACATTTTGATGTGTGGTTCCCGCCTGATGCTGACCACGGGGCATGCTGGCCGACCGAAATTGTGTTGACGGACACGTACTATTACAGCCTGAAAGATCACGCCGTGCCGTATGATTTCAGGGCACTGAGGGCCATTCAGAACAAACCGAAAGCGCAGGACATGTATCTCTGGATGACCCAGCGTCTGTGCCGCATCCCCTCCAACAAGCCGGTGCGGCTGCGTTGGCAAGACCTGTATGACATGTTCGGCGGGCAATCGACGCTCAAGGAGTTCAAACGGAAATTTCCCGCTGATCTGGCGGCGGCCCGGGCGAGCTATCCGGATGCCCGTCTTGAGGAACACACGGAAGGGTATCTGTTTTATGCGTCGAGACCTCCCATACCTAAGATCAGGGTGATTGTGAAAAAGTAGGGGGAGAACCGAACTTTTCCACGAATGTTTAGACACCAACTTGACGAATGTTTAGACACCAACAGGGCAAAATTCCACGAATGTTTAGACACCGAACACCCCGGAAACCCGCACAGATACTAGGGGTGCTTGCCTCTCCTGTATGTGGGACCCTGTATGTACTCCCCTATAGTTCGCTGACGCCCTCCTGTGCATTCCTCGCGCCTGAGCGACACCCCCACGAGAGGTCCCATGGTACGTAGACCCCCCCGACGCATGGCCCGCACCGCTCCAGGCCAGCCCTCTCCTCTCGTGTGGAGCGATCAAAAAGAGTGAGCGACAAAGGTTGGAAAAAACGGTCGTCGTTTCCCCGAAACCAGCGGGACGGCATCGAGGGAGGAACACCAAGACCGGCGCGTGTCGGTGGTGGCCTCTGCGCCCTGCTGGAGGAGACCGCGCGCCGGCGCCTTGACGCGCTCGCGCTGGCGGCCGTGGTGGCGCCGCTCGCCGCCATGGAGGCTGGGGAGCTGCTAGCGCTCACGCGCCACTTGCGCCCACGGCTGGTGCCCGGCGAGGAGCCGCCGGCGGCAGCGGTGGCGGAGCGCATCGTGCAGATGAGGGCTGAGGAGCTGCTGGAGCTGGTGCGGCGCCTGCGTGCGCGGCTCGCCGCGGAGGCCTAAAAAGGCGGGACAGGAGCAGCCGGCAGAGGCCGCACCAAAAAAACTCTACGGGTAGATTTCCTCCGCGGGTTGTCATCAGCGCCGGCTAGAGGCGCCGGCGTCGCACGTCCTCACCGTAGCCGCCTGGCGCGCCAGTGGCCGCCACTGGCGCGCCAGGCGGCGCTACGGGGGAAGCCGGTGAAACCTGGCCAAGACACACTTCTGACGTGGTTTGGGACCGCAGGGGTGACGTGGGGGGAACGCCTCGGACAAAGGCGGCTGGGGAACGCTGGATGGCAAACAGGATGGCAACCGCTCCGCATGGCATGGTGGCACGCGCCTTCCCTGTGGAGCACTACCACCCTTTGGGCTCCGCTTCCTGACGCCTTCCCACGCACCCCTCGCCGCTCGACCCCTGCCGCGGCCCCTGGGCGATAGATTGGGGAACGATACCACTTCCCCCCTGGGGTACACACCTTTGGGCACATCTACTTCCAGTATCCCTGCTGTATGTGGAGAGAAGGTTCATTCCTCTCTGCCTCATATGTGATCGCTCTCTGCTCTAATATGTGACTATGATCACACCGCTTGCAGACCTTCATCGATATACTGTCTTCTAGCCTGAATTTTTCATAAAAAAGCACAAACCTCGCCTAAGTCTTTGATAGAATAGGATTCGTGTCCAATCCATTCCGTAAAACCTAGCGCGTGGTGCCCCAACCACGGCGTCCCAGCAACGGGAAAACAGTGGACTCCCCCCACCTCACGCGGTGGGGGAGTGGCAGGCAGGAGGCCCCCATGCACAATCACCGCTCCAGCACCCGTCTGTTCCGCACACGTCTGTGGTGGTGGGTGGGTGGTCTTGGGGTCGTGGTGAGTTTGGTCGGCCTCTGGGCAAGCGGGTGGCCGGGCAAGCGGGTGGTGGAGCCGCCAGCCGCCATCGCCGAAGGGGGGCTGGCGGAGTCACAGGAACCCCTGGTGCCTCTGCCGCTCCACATGCCTGAAGATCCCACCGAGGTGGCCCTGGGAGAACGGCTGTTCCAGGATGTACGCCTCTCCGGTGACAATGCCCTGGCGTGTGCCACCTGTCATCGGCTGGAACACGGCGGAGCCGACGGGTTGCCGCACGCCATGACGGCCACCGGCACGCCGCATCCCCGGAATACTCCGACGATCTTCAATGTAGCGTTCAATGCGGCGTACAACTGGGATGGTGGGGTGCGCACGCTCGAGGCCCACGCCGAACGCGTGCTGCTGGCGCCGGCCTTGATGCACACCACCTGGCCCGCACTCCTGGCCAAGCTCCGCACGACTCCAGACTACCGGGCGGCCTTTGCGACCCTGTACCCTGGGCGCCTGACCCCGGCTCATGTCCTGGACGCCCTGGCGACCTACGAGCGCTCCCTGGTGACCCCGAACTCCCGCTTCGATCACTACCTCCGGAACCACCCCGAGGCCCTGAGCGCCGAGGAACGCCGAGGGTACGCCATCTTCAAAGCCTACGGCTGTGTGGCGTGTCACCAGGGCATCAATGTCGGAGGGAGCATGTTTCAGAAATTCGGCATCTTGCAGGAGGCGCCCGCCCCCCATGACCCCACCAGACCGGTTGACCTGGGGCGCTTTCTCCTGACCCAGGCCACGCGGGACCGCGAAGTCTTCCGCGTCCCCAGTCTCCGGAATGTGGCGCTGACCGCCCCCTATTTTCATGATGGCCGGACCCCAACGCTGGAGGCCGCCGTGGCCATTATGGCGCGGGTGCAGCTCGGCCGGACGCTGTCGCCGGAGGACACCCACGCCATTGTCCAGTTTTTACACACCTTGACGGGCGAATATCAGGGCCGTGCCCTGACGACCGTCCCCGAGAAGGACTGAGGATGCGTCCGCGCTGGCCTCCAGACATCCGCACAACCTGGCTCCCGCTCGCCATGGTCGTTGGCCTGCTGCTGTTGCTGACGTATTTGTTGTGCCAGAGTCGGACGCCCGCGCCAACCCACGACACCCACTTCCATGCGGCCGTACAGGACGTCGCCCTGTCCGATGTCCGGCTCACCCGTGACGTCTTGCTGGCCCGTGCCGGGTTGCTGCCCCATGCCGATTCGCTGGTGCAGACCAGCCGTGCCCTGCGGCACGCGCTGGCGACGCTGCAGCCAGGCAGCGCCGAGCCCGCGGGCGACCTGGCCATGGTCCTGCGTCAGCAGGTCGACCTGCTGACCACGGTCCTGGAGCAGAAACTCCAGCTGGTAGAGTATTTTACCGCCGACAATGCGCTCGTACAGCACGCGCTCCTCTATGTGCTCCACGCCGGGCAGGCGCTTCCCAGGCAGACCGCGGCGCTTGAGCAGACCCCGGTGGGTGCCGAGGTCGGGGCGCTGTCACACGCGCTGCTGCGGTTGCTCCACAGCCCACAGTCGGCGGTGGGGACCGAGCTGATAGACCTCCTCGACCGGCTCCCCCGTGTCCCCCGGCTTCAGCAGGAACTCGATCTCCTGGCCACGCACGGCCGGCGCATTGTGGCCCTCCTGCCGCAGGTGGATACGCTCGTCCGCCAACTGCTTAGTGTCCCCACCACACAACACCTCCAGACGCTGCAAGCGGCTGTGGGGCAGTACGGTGCGCGCCGCGAAGCCCGCGCCCAGGTCTTTCGGCTGCTGTTGTACCTCGTGGCCCTCGCCCTGCTGGGCGCGCTGCTGCTGCTCTGCACCAGACTGCAGGCTAAAGCGCGGGCACTGCGGACCAGCGAGGAACATTTTCGCGCCATGACGGAAACCGCCAGTGAAGCGATCATCTCGGCCGATCGGACCTGGACGATTGTGTCCTGGAATGCTGCCGCCACCCTGATGTTTGGGTACGACGCCCCGGAAGCGCTGGGCACGTCACTGCTCCAGCTGCTGCCCGTACGCTGCCAGGCGGCCTTGACCGCAGGGCCGGCGCAGGGGGAGGCGCCTGGCCAGCCCAAACGCCTCCGGCCCCCCCTCGAGTTGCTAGGGGTGCGCAAAGACGGGAGCGAATTTCCGCTGGATATCTCCCTGTCGACCTGGACCACAGCGCACGGGACCTCGGTGACCGGCATGATCCGGGACCTCACCGCCCGCAAGCACCTGGAAGAGCAGACACGGCAGCACGAGCTGCAACTGATCCAGGCCAATAAGATGACGGCGCTGGGCACCCTGGTGGCTGGCGTGGCGCACGCATCGAACGGATCATCCACGATCTGCGGGATTTTGCCCGGCCATGCGCCCGCCGCCTCCAGGAGCCGGTGTGCCTCAATGACGTGGTCCAGCGTGGGGTGCGTCTTCTCAACCATCTTATCCAGCGGAAAACCCAGCATTTCCAGGTGGAGCTGGCCATGTCCCTCCCGCCCGTGTGGGGCGATGCGCAGCACCTGGAGCACGTCGTGGTCAATCTCCTGGTGAATGCCCTGGAAGCCTTGCCGGACGCGGGGTGTGGGGTGCGCGTGTCGACGCGCTGGGTGCCCGAGGAGCACGGCCTGGTGCTGGCCGTCGTGGATCAAGGCGTGGGCATTGCGCCCCAGCATCTGGCCCGCCTGTGTGATCCCTTTTTTACCACCAAAGCCGCCACGGGTGGCACCGGCTTGGGCCTGGCGATTACGGCGAATCTGGTGCACGACCATGGCGGACGGTTGACCTTTCAGTCCGAGCCCGGGCAGGGGACGTGTGTGTGCGTCACTCTGCCCGCGGTCGATCCCCCCCTGGCTGCGGCGGCAGCCCGCCGCGCTGAAAGCGAGGTAGCGTATGACGCCCCCAGAAGCCTCTCAGCGTCCTGTCCTATTGGTGGACGATGAACCAGCCTTGCTCCGCAGTGCGAGTCTGCTCCTGCGCGCCGCGGGGATGACGCCCATCCTCACCCTGGATGACAGCCGCATGGTCCTGTCCCGGTTGGCAGAAGAAAAGATCGGGGTGGTGGTGCTCGACCTGACCATGCCGCACCTGTCTGGGCAGGCGCTCCTGGAGCAGATCACCGCCTACGATCCGGACCTGCCCACCCTCGTCATGACGGCCACGCATGACCTGGAGACGGCGGTCCAGTGTATGCAAGCGGGCGCCATCGACTACCTGGTGAAACCGGTGGAGAAGCACCGTCTGGTGGCGTCCGTGCGGCGTGCTCTGGAGCTGCGCGCCCTGCGGGAGGAGGTGGGCGCCCTCCAGGAGTGCCGGCGCCGTGACACCCCGCCCCAGCGCGAGGCCTTTGCAGAGATCGTGACCCAGAATACGACCATGCACGCGCTCTTTCGCTATGTCGAAGCCATTGCCCGGTCGCCGCAGCCGGTGCTCATCACCGGCGAAACAGGCACGGGCAAGGAGCTGCTGGCGCGGGCCGTGCATCGGCTCGCCGCGCCGCGCGGGGAGTTTGTGGCGGTCAATGTGGCTGGCCTCGACGATCCGGTGTTTGCCGACACCCTGTTTGGGCATACGCGGGGGGCCTTTACCGGGGCCGACCGGCCCCGCGAGGGCTTGATCACCCGGGCGGAGGAGGGCACGCTGTTTCTCGACGAGATCGGCGACCTGGCGGCGGGCTCCCAGGTCAAGCTGTTGCGCCTCCTGCAAGAGGGTACCTACTATCCCCTCGGGGCCGACCGCCCGCGGCAGAGTCGGGCCCGCCTGGTGGTGGCCACCAACCGGGACCTGGTGCAGGACGTGCCCGCGGGCACGTTTCGCCAGGACCTCTATTACCGCTTGCGGGCCCATCACGTCCAGCTCCCGCCGTTGCGGGCCCGCCGGGACGACCTCCCGCTCCTGGTCACCCACGGCCTGGCCACAGCGGCTACGGCACTGCACAAGCCCGTCCCCACCCCGCCGCTGGCCCTCTACCAACTCCTCAACACCTATGCATTCCCCGGCAACGTGCGCGAATTGGACGCCATGCTCTTTGACGCGGTGGCCCGCCACCAGGGCGGCAGTCTCGCGCTGCAGGCCTTCAAGGAGGCCATGGGGGCCGGGCGCCCCCTCCTGGCCGGGGAGCCGTGGTCCGCCCCGGCGCTGTCCTCCCGGAGTGCGTGGGATGCGGAGTCACTCCCCACCTTGAAAGAGGCCGAAGACGCCCTGGTTGCCGCAGCCCTGCGGCACGCCGATGGCAATCAGGGCGTGGCCGCGGGCCTGCTGGGGCTGTCACGGCAAGCCTTGAACAATCGGCTCATGCGGCGGAAGTCGCTCGGGACGCCTCCTGCCCCGTAGCGGTAGCCTTGGTGCGAGGGCTGCCACAGATGTGGCAGCCGCTCGGGAGCGTTGCACCGGCTATCCGCTTGATTGCCAAACCCTTCCTGTGATCCCACGCCAGCCCTGTCACCTTGTGTGGCACCGCGGCCGTGGCCCACTGCCCGGCTGCTATCACTCGCAACCCCTTGATGAGCAAGACGTCCCCGCTCCTCCGTGCCGCCTGGTACGGCATTTGCTTTGTCTGGTCATACAGCCGGCGCCGGAGCAGCGTGCGGCCCACCCCGGCCGCCAGGCCGCGTATCCGCACGGGGGCAGGCTGCGGCCCGGCTGAGGCTGGGCTGGAGGTCACCGCGAACCGTTATGGTGCTTGGCGACGAGATGGCCAGCCAGCGCACACCTACGGTCCTTCCCCTGGGCAGGGTGCTCTCTGTTTGGCGTCCACAGTGGGGAAAGGAGGTCAGACCGACTCCCAACAACACGAGGCACGACGGCATGGTTGACCCATTGGCGAGGCATCTTTCTAGGAGGAGGGTTAGGAACAGTATGGCGAAAAGAAGGTTCTGTCGCAAATTACCGAAAACAGGAAAGTTGAGGTGCGCAAGTCATTGATTTTTCGACACACGATTTTCCCATTTGGCCTCAAAAAGGCAAATGTGCGACAGAACCCTCGAGGATTCTGGTGTCATTCTGAGTAGCCCAAGTGGCCGACGCGGTGATCGAGGCCAAAAGGGTGTTTATTTTTCCTATACTCGAGAAGTTACCAGCCGGGCACCCCCGCTCGGCCCCCAGGAGAGTGCTATGAATCTGATTTCGGATCCCTCGTCCAGCGTGTTGGAAAGTGGTGTTGTGCCCGGCGCGCCCATTACCGCCGTCGCGTACGCCCAGCACCCGGGCCAGTTCGCCCTGTTTTTCACCGACCCCCACGGCGAGGTCTACACGATCTTAGAGAACGCCACGACCGGCTGGGGTCCCTGGTCCAGCGTGTCGCAGGGTAGCACCACGCCGGGCGCGCCCATTACCGCCGTCGCGTACGCCCAGCAGCCGGGCCGGTTCGCCCTGTTCGTCGCGGACCGCAACGGCGGAGTCTACACGAACTCAGGGAGCGCCGCGACCGGCTGGGATGGCTGGTCCAGCGTGTTGCTGCCAGGTCGTATTTTTAAGAAAGTGATCCCGCTGGACTTATTGCAGCGTAAGTTTGACCTGTTTTTCAATCAGCGATCTCGGCCATTGTTCAAGATCAAGCTTGACGGCACGGATTATGGCAAGGGCGCGCTCACTGTATTTTTCGATGATCCGGTGGCGGAGGGTGGATACAAGATAGTCGGCACCCGTGAATTCCGTAGGGATGAGCTGGATATTGATATTCCTGTCCCATTTGACCACCACTTTTACTTCCGTGACTTGAATAGCAACGGACTCACGCTCAATCTCATTCCTGAACAACCGGTGTCAATTGAGGTTGGACTGCCTTTCGAGACAGGAGGGCCAGCAGAAATTGACATCAACCATTGGAGTGACGTGGACCTCACGAGATTCAGCATCACGATAAAGTTTCAGTTGGAGTCCAATAGTGGAAAAGTCGGCTTGGTGACGTCCAAAGAATGGATCAACACCGATGTGTCCATAGACTCAATACCTGGTTATCAGGGTGTTGTCGAGGGCAAGATTAAGAGCACCGTGAACCAAAAGGTCTATGAGGTACTACATGACAACAGCGGGGACCTAAATCAACCACTAACACGTTGGCTGGTGGGAGGGGACTTCTACGTAGCGGGGGTCGCCAGTGACAATCAAGCTCTGACCATTGATTATATCATACCGCTCGGCCAGCTCGAACCATTTCCTGAGCATCCCCAGCCACCCCTTGAGCCAGGGCCGCTTGCGAACATTGACCACATTGTGGTGCTGATGATGGAGAACCGCTCCTTCGACCATATGCTCGGTTATCTCAGCAAGGAAGGAGGGCGAACGGATATCAAGGGGTTACACGGTGACGAGAAAAATTCTTATAATGGGCGCGACTACCCATCTTTCCTGCTCCCTGGCACAAGGTTCGATCACAGTCCCGATCACAGTTATGATCCGGTTAAGGACCAGATCAACAACGGCAACATGGATGGCTTCGTGAAAAGTTTCGTGAAAAAGTATCCCGATATTGATGATCCTGGCCAGATCATGGGCTATCACAATGCCGCTCATGTGTCGGTTTATAATGCTTTGGCCAGCCAGTTTCTGATCTGCCAGCACTGGTTTGCGGCCCACCCCGGCCCCACGTTCTGCAATCGCTTCTACACCTTGACGGGCCGCCTCAACCGCCGCCTTAACCCCGATGGCTCAGTAGAATTTGAGACTGACAACCCCGCAGGAAATGATTTAAAGCCCGTCTTCACCAAGACCCTCTTTGATCATCTCACCGAACACGGCATTTCCTGGCATTACTATGAGCACCGTTACTGCTTCCTGCGCTTTTTTGAGCGTTACACCTTCGACACCAACCACATCGTTGATGCCCTCGATCCCGTACAAGGATTCTGTGCCAGTGCCAAAGCCGGAACGTTACCCGCCGTGTCGTTCATCGATCCCAACTTCATTGATGAACCAGATGGCCAAGACAATGATGATGGAGCGCCCGCAGATATTGCTGCTGGTCAGAACCTGGTTGGCCGGGTGGTGGACGCTGTCGTGCAGGGTCCGAAATGGCAAAAAACTCTACTCATCATTACCTACGATGAGCACGGCGGTTTCTTCGATCATGTCAATCCCCTAGAATTTTCTAGCGACAAAACCTCAGTGCCAGTGTCAGGCATCGACCACTACGGGGTGCGCGTGCCCGCGTTCGTCATTTCTCCGTGGGTTGACCCAGGCAAGGTGAGTGATGTGGTGTTTGATCATACTTCGATCGCTAAAACCATCGCCAAACGCTTCATGAGCGCCAATCCACCGGATATGGGTGAACGCATGGCCGCAGCAAACGATCTGTCCATGGTACTTCGGTCAACCGCGCGGCAAGACAGGCCGAACATCCCGGTGCCGCCCGCGCCGGCGTCGAACGCCGCCCTCGCCAGGCAAGCAGCCCCGGTGGCAGAAAGCGACGATTTCAAGGAGGTGTTGCGAGCTATGCGTTCCCGTTATCCAGTTCGCAGGTAGGTGTAGCAGCGTAAGAACATCATCCACGTGTCAGCCCTGCGTGGACCTGATGCGGGATGATGGCCCAGAGCGGCGCTTGGTCGGCAGACGCTCTGGGCCGTTTGCGTTTGTAGACCCTGCCTGTCTATACCACAGTCGTCTCTTTCAGACAATCCGCCCCCATCCCGGCGTCGCGGGGAACCGGGTGACGACGGGGTGCGCCTGGCGTGCTCGCCCCGCACCAGCGCAGTCCGCACGCGGGGCACCGTGCCCGCTGCCACCGTCGTGGGTTAGCCCTGGGGGTGCCGCCCAGCCCCCCGGTACTGGCGGGCTGGGCGGCCGCCGCGGCTGCTAGCGGCTGGGCCGCCAAGCGGCGCAGCACCTCCTGCGCGCCGCGCCCGTGCCGGCGCTACCCGCGGCCCGCCGTGGGCTGCCACTGCCCCGCGCTGCCCGCTGGGTCGCCAGCGGGTGGCATGCCCGCCAGCGGGACTGGCCAGGACCGGAAGCAGTCGAGACATATCCGTAACCCTGGGACAGGGGACCGATGCTCATGGGCCGGGTTCGTGCAGGGTTGGTCTGCCATGTTTGGCGTTGGAACGCTTGTTAAAGCTTCTTGTTCAGGTGGATCTTGGCCCACACCCAATGTTGGGTGTGGGCCTACCTGGTGGTCCCATCGCACCGCAGACCACCAGTGGTGCACAGGCAAGTCACCCTATCCCCGAGGTGCTGCGCCGCGCCTGGGGCTTTGCATCTGGCCGGGAGAGCGAGTAGACTGACGCCACGCCCTGGCCGCCACCCGCGCCGGCAGCGTTCTGCTCACGTCTGGGAGGGGAAGAGATGCGCCACGCCGACCCTACGAACATCGTCGTCAACCTTCGCCCTATTGACCATCTGCGTCTCGAGAAGCTCCGGGAGCGCACCGAGACGCCCCTGACAAGTGAGACGATTTGGTACATCCATACCGTCCTGACGCAGTGCTTCCTGCCCTACAAAGACCCCAAAACCCGCGATTGGACGCGACGCAACGGCGATTTCAGTATTTTTTTGACCGCCGGCCTGGTGCAAGATCCGCGCAGCCCCACCCAGGCCCGGATTGCCGGGTTGCCCTACGGCGCCAAACCCCGATTGTTTCAGAGCTATATCAACACCCAGGCGATCAAACAGCAGTCGCCCGTCATCGCGGTCGAGCGGTCCATGACGGCCATGATCCAGCAGCTCGGGCTGATCGCGTCTGGGGGGAAGGAAGGCACCATCCGCGCCTTCAAGGAGCAGATCACCCGCTTTGCCGCCTGTAAATTTACCCTGGTGGGGCCAGGGCCACGGGGAGGCGCTCGGCATGTCCATGCCGAACCGTGCGCGCAGTTTGACGTATGGTTTGCGCCTGAGCCGGACCAAGAGACCGTATGGCCGACCGAAATTGTGTTGACGGACACGTACTATCACAGCCTCAAAGATCACGCCGTGCCGTATGATTTCAGGGCGTTGAGGGCCATTCAGAACAAACCGAAGGCGCAAGACATCTACCTCTGGCTGACGCAACGCCTGTGCCGTATCCCCTACACCAAGCCGGTGCTAATGCGGTGGCGAGACCTGTATGCCATGTTTGGCGGGCAATCCCCGTTGAAGGCATTCAAGCGGGATTTCCCCGCTGATCTGGCAGCAGCGCGGGCGAGCTATCCGGAGGCCCGTATTGAGGAACACAAGGAAGGATATCTGTTGTCGGCGTCGAGACCTCCTGTCCCCAAGACCAGAGTGATGGTGCAAAAGTAGGGGGAGAGGCGCACTTTTCCACGAATGTTTACTCACCAACTTTACGAATGTTTACTCACCAACCGGGCAAAATGCCACGAATGTTTACTCACCGTCTCCCCCACTCCCCCCAGGATTAGTGCGGGGGTGCGAGCCTCTCCTGTAGTTGGTACCCTGTAGTTATCCCTGTAGTTCCCTCCGGGCTGCTGTGGATTGCGCACGCCAACGGGGCTTCCTGGCGGTGTGCCCCACGGCTCTGAGACCATGCCCAGCAATACCCGTCCTCTGCCAGCCCACACCGCCAGTCCCCCTCGCATGTACAGATCAAAAAGACACAGCTCCTAGGAGTTAGAAAAAACGGTCGTTTTCCCACACCAGAGCTGTGCCCTTTGACGCGGATAGGAAGTTGAAAGCACTTTGTGCGCCGCCGCTCCGGATTGCCTTGGAGCAGCTCCCGGCGCTAGCGTCGCGTGGCCCGCTGGCGCGCGGGTGCGGGGCAGTGGCAGGCACTGCGCAGGTAGGAGCCAGGCGCCTGCTCGTGCCTGGTGCAGGTGGGGTGCGGGAGGGGTCCGCTGTCAGAAGGTCGCTCCGCTCCCTCAGGCCCCCTCTGGCTCCGGCGCTG
>WNGJ01011738.1_pt1 | contig 12321 bp, 10 predicted proteins | sample 5400611 | NCBI WGS metagenome assembly WNGJ01 (sample SAMN13153375, study PRJNA577476) | soil metagenome | isolation source: 40 cm soil or saprolite under Garry oak tree replicate 1 | place: USA:California | collected 2016-06-15 | reverse complement strand
TAATCGGTGCCATCTTTTCACCACGCAAAATTGCAGCAGCACGTTGTATAGCCTGGACAGGCTTGACATATCCGGTACAGCGGCATAAATTGCCCGAAAGTGCATCACGTATCTCATCTTCTGTTGGATTGGGATTGCGCTTAAGTAATGCATGTGCAGAGAGTACCATCCCAGGAGTGCAGAACCCACACTGAATTGCACCAGTGTCAATAAAGGCCTCTTGTAAAGGATGCAAATTCCGCGCAGAGCCCAGGCTTTCAACAGTGGTCAATGTACCCCCCCCCACCTGAGCAGCGAGTGTGACACAGCTAGGTCGCGGCATACCATCAACTAGTACAGTACAAGCTCCGCATTCACCCGTCTCGCAACCATGCTTGATACTATAATAACCTTCTTGTCGTAACACAGTCATCAATGATTCATTAGGCGCAACATCCAGGCTCTTTATCATCCCGTTGATTCTCAATTCGAGTTCCATATCTATTGCCTCTCCTTACTTGAGACCATATTACGCCAACGCGAGATAGTAGCAGCTTCTTCAAGCACACGAAATGCCAGGTTCATGCCACTCACCCTCCGATATGCACCACTTGCACGAAAATCTTCTGGTGGCGAAAAGTTCGCCATGCCCACTTGAATCGCTGCAATAATTTGTTGAGTATCAAGGGCAGTGTTTGAGTCTCCTGAGGTAGCAACAACTTGTCCTTCAAGTTGTTGCTCAACAGCTTCAATACGAACTGGCTCCATATTTACTCCACCCAAAGCCAGCCGTACTTGCTTGTAGACACCATCATTCACCTCTACGAAGGCTGTTGCATTTATTAGTGCTACATCTGTAGGAGTGCGTCCGACACGCATGAAAGATGCAGCACTACCATAGGCAAACCGAGGAACTATCACTTCAATAATGAGTTCGTTTGGTTTGCGCTCCGTGGCAATAGATTTACTGGGGACACGTCGCTCCTGTTTGCCTTTAAAAGTAACGCCCGGCAGAGCGAGACCAGGACGGTCGGCAGTACCTCCACTCAGATTTACTTTTGACTTTGAGCCAGAGCGCAACACCACCTCGGCATCCATTACCGCTAAAACGGTGAGCAGGTCAGCCTGCGAAGCGGCTCCTGCTGCTAGCGTCCCGCCAAGAGTGGCGCTATTGCGAATCAAGCGCGAAAACGACGATGCTAATGATGCACGCGCGAGTATCCCCGTACTAAGGTCTTTGAGCAGTGGAGAATCACCCATTGTTTGTAGTGTGGTCATCGCGCCAATATGAATTCCGTTTGCATCTTCAGTTATATACTCGAGTTCAAGATCGCGCAAATCAACCACAGCCTGGATAGTGTTATCCTCTAGACCAAGCAGATAGGTTCCTCCTGCCAACGGCACAGTTTTGGTATCTGTACGCGCTAACAACAGCAGTGCATCGTCAATGCCTTCCACCCAATGGTATTCCAAAAGATTCAATAACATTGTCTTCATCCTTGTAGTGGTACCAACTTGAACGTTTCAACATCAATGAGTCCCTGGTCAGTTAGTTTTAGAGACGGAATAACCGACAGCGAAAGGAAGCTAAGCGCCATGCAGGGATGTTGCAAGCTGCAACCAAGCTCGGCGGCGGCGGTATCTAGCACATGTAGTTGCTGCACCAATTCATAGGCAGGTAACGGTGAGACAAGACCACCATATGGCAACGGAACTTTGGCACGCACTTCTCCGTCCACTACACAGGCAAAACCACCACCCATCTCTTCCAGAACCCGTGCCGCCCGCAAAATATCACTGTTGCTCACTCCCACGATCACCAAATTGTGAGCATCATGGGCAACACTGGAAGCCAGGGCACCTTTGCGCAAACCAAACCCCTTAACTATCCCCAGACCTACCTTACCACTGGCATGGTGCCGTTCGATCACCACAAGCCTGAGCAAATCACGCTCAGGATCCGCTACAATTTCTCCGTCTCTAATAGACGCCTCTTCCCGTAGATGCTTTGTCGTAATTTGCCCTGGTTCGATCCCAATCACTTCGATCAACCCCGGTTTCCCAGCTATGCGCAAATCATTTTCGCCTATGTTCCCGATATGTACGGTATCAGTCACACCTGTAAATGTAACAGTAGGTACATCAATTAGCAGCCTGCCATCTTGAGCAACCAGTTTACCTTCCTTGTAAACTGACTCGGCCTTGAACGTGTTAAGATCATCCAATACTACAAGATCGGCAACAAAATTGGGGGCAACTGCTCCACGATCATACAAGCGAAAATACTGTGCAGTATTCAAGCTTGCGAGGCGAATTGCCTCAACCGGGTCAAGTCCCATTTCGATTGCTCGGCGCACCATCGAGTCGATATGCCCTCGCGTCGTTAAATCCTGTGGATCACGATCATCAGTGACAAAGAAGACGCGCGGTGGGTGTAACTCCTTGACAAGTGGGAGTAATGTATCGAGATTGCGCGCTGCTGACCCCTCGCGGATCATTAGCCACATACCATGGCGAATACGCTGACGAGCTTCTTCAATTGTTGAGCATTCATGATCAGACATCACACCGGCTGTGGTATATGCGCACAAATCACGTCCATTAAGTCCGGGAGCATGACCATCTACGACGAGGCCATGCTGCCTGGTGGCAACAATCTTCGCAAGCAGTTGTTCATCTCCTTGCAATATGCCAGGCATATTCATCATTTCTGCCAGACCGAGCACCTGCTTATCTTCTAAAAGTGGTAGGAGATCGTCAGCCATTAGTACACGATACGGGCTTTCAAAAGAGGAAGCAGGAACACAGGATGAGATCATCACATAAGCGGAGAGTGGTAACCCACGACCGGATTCGAGAACATAGCGTATGCCAGCTACACCCATGACATTGGCGTATTCATGCGGGTCGAGCATAACACTGGTAATCCCTCGTGGTGTCACGATTTTTGCAAACTCTGAAAGCACAAGCATGGTGTCCATCAGCAATAGCAACATCTGCCGGATAACATTCGCCACTACACACATTCACGAGCTTAGCATTAAGTAATACAAGATCTGCAGGGATCGCTCCACGCGCAATCTGAATGCGACGTTGAAGTTCGTCCATAAAATATACATCCTCCGGTCTAAAATAGTACATTGACTCCTGATGCTTTTGCTGGACATCCTATCAGAATCTCGGCATATCGTCGAGAGTTTGTGAGGCTTTTTTCTTTAAGAATGACGTTGTTCTTAAGTATACCTTTTCAAGACAGGAATATGGAACGCTTTTCCATTGAGTGGGATTGGGTCTCACCTTTTCCCATACAAAAACATAGCGTATACTCTATATAAGGCATTTGTCAGGGTTCGAAGTGTACCAGGGAAATTCTATTTCCTTCATCTCGACGACATAGGTAGTACAAAACAAATGGCTAAAGAATCATCACATAACAAGAGGAAGACAACATGACAACACCACATCATACAATGGCGCCAATCGAACGTGTACAAGCAGCACTTGTAGGAGAACATGTAGACCGTGTCCCATTCTGCTTCTGGCACCACTTCAAACCCGAAGGATCAGGAACACGTATGGCCGAACTCACAATGGAATTCTTCCGTGAGAAATTCGATCTGGACATTGTAAAAATCATGCCAGACTTGCCTTATCCTGCACCTGAACAAACCATCACACTCGCCAATCAATGGAGCAGCTTACCAGGCCTGGGACTTGACACACCCATGTTTCAACAGCAACTTATCTGTATTCGCATGCTGCGTGCACAACTGGGAAAGGACTTTCCCCTGATTCTCACCATATTTAGTCCGCTTACTCAAATCTTCCGCTTCATTGGCAAAACGCAAGCCATTGCGCATGCCCGTGAGAACCCTGTGGCCTTTGAGCAAGGCCTGGCGACACTGGCCACCAATCTACGTCTGCTAGCTAGCGCAGCGATCGAGGCTGGCGCGAGCGGTATCTTTTTCTCCAGCATGGGTGCAACTAACATCGACTTCACGCCCTTGGAATATGCACGCTTCGGTCGCCCATACGACCTTCAGGTACTCGAAAGTACGAAAGCTGGCTGGCTTAACATTATCCATGCCCATGCCGATCCTGCTCAAGAGGACGATGAAATCTACTTTGAAAACTTCATTGACTATCCAGTACAGGTGATGAGCTGGAGTGATCGGATCACAGGACCAAGCCTGAGCGAAGCTCTTTCCATGACCGATAAATGCCTCATGGGTGGTTTAGCCGAACGTGGTCCATTAACACACGGTGGAGAAACAGAAATAGAAAACGAAATCATGGCAGCTGTGACTCAGACCAAAGGAAGAAGGCTGATCCTGGCCAATGGCTGCTCAGTGCCAGATGATACACCCGAAGAGTGGTTGCATGTTGCACGCAAACTGGTTGATCAGCTCAAGTGATATTTTTATGTGTAAAGTTCAACTTTTCCCCCCTCCTCACGTACATGTATTAAATTATCAGTAATGAATTTTTTTCACCGGGGGAAAAGGAAAGGCATATGGAAGAGCCAACTGCCACAAGTAGCAACCCAATTACCACTCAAAGAACAACCGGCAAACTTCCTCAGGAAAACACAAATAATTCAAATACCTATAGTAGCACCAATAGTGATACAGACCAGCCAGCTAGCCCTTATAGTAGTCTGCAACTTATCATTATTGAAGGCTTCCAGGTTGGGCGTGGAGTGGCACGCATTGACCCGACTGATATGTCGCGTTTGGGGTGTCAGCCTGGCGATATTGTTATGATCACTGGCGCCCGCACTACTGCCGCCAAAGTTGTACCAACGGCTCTCATTGATCGAGATCAGCAGATCATCCAGATGGATAGTCAGGTAAGACAAAATAGCGCATCGGGTCTAGGTGAGCGCGTTACTGTTCATAAGGCGAAAGTGAAGAAAGCAGAAAAGATCATATTACTCCCTCTTTCTGGAGGAGCACCAATACAGGAGAGCGACCTACAATATATCTCACGTTATCTAGTTGGACTTCCTGTTGTAATTGGCGACCTCCTGCGTGTTGGCACACCGGGTACAGCACCCCGTGAATTTCTAATCATTGGAACCACACCTACTACTCCCAGTTATGCCATACACAAGCGTAATTCTGATACACTCGATGAACTAATCCCTCCAGTACTACCTCAATCCGTAAATGACACCGAGGCGGTACTTGTGCAGCAGGGAACCATTGTACGTGCGCAGGCACGTGGAGCAACTAAACCTGGAGGGCTGGGACGAGTAAGCTACGAAGATATTGGCGGACTTGGTAAAGAACTCCAACGTATCCGCGAAATGATCGAACTGCCGTTGAAATATCCGGCAGTCTTTGATCGTCTGGGCGTCGAACCACCAAAAGGAGTACTTCTATATGGCCCTCCTGGTACAGGAAAAACGCTTATAGCTCGCGTCGTGGCATCTGAAACCAATGCAGCCTTTTTTGTAATCAACGGGCCTGAAATCTTGAACAAGCTTTATGGCGAAAGCGAGTCACGCTTGCGCTCAGTGTTTCAGGAGGCACAACGAAAAGCTCCCAGCATCATCTTTATTGACGAGTTGGATGCCCTTGCTCCCAAACGCTCAGAAACAAATGGTGAGCTAGAACGGCGCATTGTTGGGCAATTACTAGCATTGATGGACGGCATAGCCTCGCGAGGGCAAGTCTTGCTGATAGGAGCCACGAATCAACCTAACTCACTTGACCCTGCGCTTCGCCGCCCTGGTCGCTTTGATCGCGAAATATCCTTACACGTACCTGATTTACGTGGGCGTATGGAGATCTTAGGAATTCATTGTCGAGACGCGGCCCTGGCCGCCGATATCGATTTTGCCCGTCTGGCACAGCTTACACCAGGTTTTGTTGGTGCTGATTTGGAGGCACTCTGTCGCGAAGCAGCCATGATTGCTCTTCGCCGCGTTCTACCTCATATCGATTACGAACGTGGTTATATCCCGTACGAAATACTAGTAAACCTTAACATAACGATGGCTGATTTCCAGGCAGCTTTGCGTGAAATCGAACCATCAACAACCCGCGAAGTCTATGTTGAGGTCAGCGAAACCTCCTGGGATGATATCGGAGGTTTGACAAAGGCCAAAGCCACCCTTACCGAGGGCGTAGAATGGCCTATACGCTTTCCAGAACTTTACGAAAGTGCAAAAATTGAGGCTCCACGCGGTGTCCTGCTTTCAGGACCTCCCGGAACGGGCAAGACTCTCCTGGCTCGCGCTCTAGCGAATCAATGTGAAGCAAGTTTCATTTCGATTAAAGGACCAGAGTTACTTTCAAAATGGATTGGAGAATCAGAAAAAGGCATCCGAGAGGTCTTCCGTCGAGCGAAACAGGCAGCGCCATGTATTGTGTTTTTCGATGAAATCGACGCTATAGCTGCTAGACGCGGCGAGATCGATGGACACGCCGTTGATCGCGTTATAGCGCAATTGTTAACAGAGATGGACGGCATTGAAGGACGTACAGGAGTAATCGTGGTGGCAGCCACCAATCGCTCAGATTTAATCGACACTGCACTCTTGCGCCCTGGCCGCTTTGATCTTGTGGTCGAGCTAGATTATCCTGATGAAAGCGAACGTTGTAGAATCTTTGGGATACATACCAAAGGTAGACCTGTTGACCCTGAAATTTCGATAGGAGAATTGGCTCGTTTCACCGAAGGACGCAATGGAGCGGATATTGAAGCAATCTGCCGCCGTGCCTCCCTTCTTGCCATGCGCGAATGGATTGCTCCAAGGTTGAATATGCAACATGTAGAGGTCACTGAAGAAACCGAAGACGATTCTTCATCTACAGATCGTGCTACCAACACAGACCTGATGACCTCCCCTGAAGCTAACTTACAACAAATACAGAGTACATTGACAAGCACACTCCACTTACAATTCCAGATTCGAATGAACCACTTTCGCCAAGCCATTGATGAGCAAAATGTTCGCTATACTGCGCAAACAGCTGTTGAGCAGGCTCAATCGCGCAAAGAAGCTGGACGACAGCGTTTAATTGAAATGGCAGCAGATTTAAATACTAATGAGAAACCCCGCCTTCGAGGTTTTCGGCTATGGCTGGCGCGCTTATTCGGTTTAGCCCCGTAGGAATATCAGCAAATCTCAATTGGGTTTCTTCACATCTAGCGGAACAAATGCTTACATTCACGTCTCGCTATGTATTCACATCGACGCTCAAAAGTATATATGTGGAAACGCATTACTTGCATACAAACACACCTATATACGCAAACATCCGTAATACTTGAAGAGTTACTGATTGGCTACCCACTTACAAATTACAATTAACATATGGTATAATAATGAAAAAGTGAATTTATCAAAGCAGTGAAGGGAGTGGCAACGATGCATATGCCCAATATGTCTGACAACTCCTCTTCAGCATACAATGAAAAAGTTGTAGAATCCTACTTAAAGGCCATACAACTCATTGATGATCGCGTTACACCCTTTTTAGGGAAAGCTACCACTCGTGTTTTAGTACAAGGTGCCGCTAGAAGGGTATCGAATGAGTATCCCTTCCTACATTTCTTAGAAAAGATGCCTTATACCGAAGTAGTTCCAGCAGTTATTACAGAACAATGGAGTTCTGTTTCACCTCAGGAACTTTCTGAGGGTTTGCAAGCATTATTGCAGGAGTGCTTTGTAGGTTTGAGAGAGCTGACCGGGGAATTGATTGGCCCACCCCTCCTCGACGAGGTAACTCGTCAACTGGAGCAGATGCCCTAGAGAAACGAAATGGAGAGCAACGTGCAACCACAGTCGCATGCAACGGAAAGCGCGTACCGCTCCTTCATAGCACAAAATGGTGATGGGGATTATATAACGTCTCTCCGTAAGCAAATGGAGCAACTCAACACCATCGGTAAGCGCTTTGTGGCAGCAAATGACCGTTTTCAAGTACATCATGCATTACTTGCCACCCTCCAGGAACTGTACAGCTTTTCAGCCTGCTCTATCTTATTAAAAGGCGATCCTTTCGAACTTTCCATCATCCCAAGATATCCCCTCACCAGTGCTTTTTTACAAGCAATGATCCAAAGTATAGCCAGAGCCGCAAGTGTCATAGATTTTTCAGGTGTGTCAGCTCAAGAATTAGCGGTGGTTGCTGATTTAGACGCCCCTGACGATTTAGCCACTCCCTCATACGAAATTCCCTCGGTAGCAACTAAAATCGGCGATTTTCTCAATATACCTTTGACGGTTGAAAGCCGTATTATTGGTATACTGAGCCTCTTTGATGAACATGAGGGGACCTTTGATACTGACCTGCTCCAACTTACTACCATGATTGCAGATTATGCTGCCGTTGCGTTGGAAAATGTTCGTCTGCGTGAACGCCAGAGAGCCCTCTGGAAGGAAGCCGAGCATGAACGCTACCGTCTGGAACTCATTATTAGCAGTATGGCTGAGGGATTGCTCATCACCAACGCTCATGGAGCAATAACTTCTCTAAATAGTTCAGCTCGACATTTATTTTCACTGGCTGAAGTTGATTTACAACAGAAGCCTCATACTTCACTCCGCCAATTGGCAGCGACTACAAGGGTCAATTGGCTTCTCGACTTTGCAGAAATTGTAGACCAGGCTCTGGCCGGAAATATAGTTATGCACAAAGAACTAACTGTTGGCACGAACAGCGAAACTGTCCCATTGACATTTAGTATAAGCGCTGCGCCTCTTCACGATGCGAACCAAAATATAACACAGCCAATTGGTGTAGTGACTGTCCTCAATGATATTACCTCTATCAAACAAATAGAGAAACTGAAAGACGAGTTTGTATCTATAGTATCTCATGAGCTTCGTACTCCACTCACAGCAATAAAAGGTTATACGCAACATCTCATACGTCGAATTGAGCGCCGTCTACGCGAGGCACGTCAAAAACAACAAAGTACCAACCCCCTGATAGAACTTCCGGAGAGCTACGATCTTCGTAGTTTAAACATTGTACAAAGTGAAACTGAACACCTGGAACGGCTCGTAAGTGATCTGCTCGATCTTACACGTGTCCAATGGGGAGAATTGGGTCTCCAATATTCCAGTTTTTATCTTGCTGATGTGTTGACCGAGCGTGTACGTCTAGCCCAGGTCAGTGCCGAACAACATGCAATTTACCTCGATATCCAGACACAAGATAGCAGAATCGTTGCAGATCAACTACGTATAGGACAAGTCTTTGGAAATGTTTTGGATAATGCAATCAAGTTCTCTCCTCCTGGCAAGCAAGTGACGGTAAAACTGCAGGAAAAAGATGATGAATACTTGATTAGGGTTATTGACCAGGGTATTGGCGTAAGTCCAGAATCTTTTGACCACATCTTTGAGCGATTCTATCGCATTCGTAATATTGCTAATCGTCAATACACAGGAATTGGTATGGGGTTGTTTGTTGCAAAGGCAATCGTTGAAGCTCATGGAGGGCGTATCGGCTTTTCCAGCAATCTGGATAGTGGTAGCACATTCTACTTTACTTTACCGCGCGTGCCACGCACCAGCAAACTACAAATGTGAAACCTTATTACTAAATGACTGTAGTAAATCTGCCGGATTAGATCCAAAATGTTCGCGCAAGTAAGATAGGCCAAATGGGGTGAAATGAATTGAAGCCCAACTTGCGCGCAGCAATTGAATGCTGCGTAAGATACGAGCTTCACCCCACAAGGGATAACGCAAATCACGCATAGCGTCTAAAAAATCTACAGTACATGTGATCAAAACCCCAATAGTAATCACGAGTATTTCAACAAGTGGATTATTTGGCAAGGTAAGCGGGCTTGGTAGAGCGGTAAACAGTCCAAGATAAAGAACAAAAGCTGATACTACAGCTGGAAAGAGAGCATTGAATAAAATAAACACCGGCGACGGTTCGGACAAATACAGTGTTGACACCCCAAGCGGCCCAACAGCCCAACCAACCAGGGGATCATTTCTATACGCTCTCACAAGTATTCTCGCACACTCGACCAGGACGATCCAAATTAACAAATAAGTAACCAGCCCCGGGATGCTCGTAACATATAAACTGGCTATAGTGCCTGGCATACCTACTCTCCTTGAACTCCTGTACAGTCGAGAAAACAGACGAGCAATATTCTCCTCAAAATATATTATAAGCTATTTTACACATTCGGCAATAGTTACTCACTCCAGCCTGCTGCACCAACTAACGGAACAAAAATACATCCACCTAAAGAGCGCTTCTCCGGTCCCCAGGGTGCGCGATTAACCACAAACAATTCCTGGCGTTCTTGTCCCCCTACCGGTATCACCATTTTTCCCCAAAGTACAAGCTGTCTATACAGCGGCTCAGATACTTCAGGCGCTGCCGCAGTAACCAAAATGCGATCATACGGTGCCTGATCTGGCCATCCTAACGAACCATCACCGACCAATACCGAAACGTTTGAACACCCTAGTTTTTCCAAACGTTTTAAAGCCAGGCAAGCAAGTTGCTGAATACGTTCGATACTATAAATGTAACCAGCCAGATGTGCCAGAATGGCTGTTTGGTAGCCAGAGCCTGTACCAATCTCAAGTATTCGCTCATTTCCATCTAATTGTAGCGCCTGCGTCATAGTGGCAACTATCAATGGCTGTGAAATTGTCTGGCCCATACCAATGGTAAGAGCTCGATCTTCATATGCCATATTACATTGAGTTTCATGAAGAAACATCTCACGGGGAGTGTCTGCTACTGCGTCTAGCACACGTTCATCAGTAATCCCATTCTTGCGAAGAGATTCTATTAGATGTTGGCGTTGTTTCTCAAGGTCATGAGCCATACTTGCCTCTCCAAATGAACGAGAATGAGAGGAAAAATTCGCATTACGAATTTGTTAGAAAATCAATAACGGCAAAGGGATCTTTCTTTCAAGTGTAGTGCGTGAAACATGTATAGTCAAGCAAGATGATTGATGCATGTCAATGCATTCTGTGTTTTCCTGGTCACATCCTGCTGATCGCATTAGAGCGGGGATCGTCTGGTGAAAGTATTCGTCGCCCTTCTCACTTTTATATGAAGTCTCTTGAAGGTTATAATGGGCGCTACTGGTTTCGAACCAGTGGCCTCTTCGGTGTGAACGAAGCGCTCTCCCACTGAGCTAAGCGCCCTTGTTGACATGAGAAACTATAGCATCAGAGAGAGGGGATGTCAAGCAATTTCTTTTTCATACAAAAATCTCCAGGAGATGCAATCTCGCGTTGAATCGCATCTCCATTCTACTACTGCTCTTCTATAGTCTTCCGCATCGTCGGAAACAGTATTACATCACGTATTGATTCCTGGTCTGACAGCAACATGACTAACCGATCAACACCTATACCAAGTCCACCAGTTGGCGGCATACCCACTTCCAAAGCTTCCAGAAAATCTTCATCTAGCACCTGGGCTTCTTCATCACCCTGAGCACGTTGGCTCATCTGATCCTCAAAGCGTGCCCGCTGATCGAGCGGGTCATTCAATTCAGTAAAGGCATTACCAAGTTCCAGACCACCAACGAATGGCTGAAAACGCTCAACTAACCCCGGAAATTCGGTATGCTGTTTTGCAAGTGGAGAGACATCTAGAGGATAGTCTGTCAGGAAGAGCGCTTGTCGCAAAGCAACATTACCCTTTCGGAACATAATTCCTTTGAGATCGTCGATCAAGCGTCCACGCCCCAAATTTGGATCGGCCTCGTAGCCATGTTCACGCATCGCAGTAGCAAGTCTTTCTTTATCAGGATAAAGATCGACATCGATACCCGTGAATTCTTCAATTGCATCAAGCAGACGTATACGATTCCAAGGTGGAGTCAGATCAATCTCAGTTCCCTGGTAAGTAATGCGAGCAGAGCCTTTCACCTCCTGAGCAATAAAGCAAATCATCTCCTCGACCAGCCTCATAATATCGTTATAGTCAGCATATGCTTGATAACATTCCATCATCGTAAATTCTGGATTATGACTGCGATCAATACCTTCATTTCGAAAATCACGCCCAATTTCGTAAACTCGCTCAAACCCTCCCACAATCAACCGCTTAAGATACAGCTCTACTGCAATACGCAGATATAAATCTCTGTTCAACGTATTGTGATGTGTGATAAATGGGCGAGCAGTAGCCCCACCATACAGAGGCTGTAAAATCGGTGTTTCAACTTCGAGAAAACCATGCTCATCCAAATAACGACGCATGGCAGAAATCGTGCGACTACGTATCACAAAAATCCGCCTTGCTTCCTCACCATTTGCAACCAAATCCAGATAACGCTTGCGCTGACGTACTTCCACATCTTCAAGTCCATGATACTTTTCAGGTAAAG
>WNGJ01037964.1_pt1 | contig 12322 bp, 11 predicted proteins | sample 5400611 | NCBI WGS metagenome assembly WNGJ01 (sample SAMN13153375, study PRJNA577476) | soil metagenome | isolation source: 40 cm soil or saprolite under Garry oak tree replicate 1 | place: USA:California | collected 2016-06-15 | reverse complement strand
CCGAAGAGAAGGCCCACGGTGAGCGCGCAGCCGCCCGACGCGACCATGGCGGCGCTCGTCACGAGCGTCCGGCCCCAGCGATCCGCGTACTTCCCGCCGAGCCAGCACCCGATTGCGCCGCTGCCGACAACGGCGAAGGTGACGAGCGCGGCGAGCGCGGTCGTGTCGATACCGGCACCGCGCCGCAGCCGCTCGCTGGCGGCGACGAATACCGCCATCCAGGTCCACATCGCATACAGCTCCCACATGTGCCCGAGGTAGCCGAGGTTGGCGAGCAGCACCGCGCGGTCGCGTAGGATGCGCGGTGCCGCCGACCAGGAGAACGGGGGCGAGGGCGCCGCGAACGGGCCATCGTGCGGCACGGCAAGGACGAGGAACCCGCCCGCGAGCGCGCTCGCGGCGGCGACACTGAGCACGAGGCGCCACGCCTCCGGCGGAGCGGCCCAGCGCACGAGGTGGGGAACCGCCGAGCCAAGCGTGAGCGCCCCGACGAGAATGCCAATCGCCCAGCCACGGCCCTCGCGGAACCAGCCCGCGGCGATCTTCATACCCGGCGGATACACGCCCGCCAACGCGGCGCCGGTGAGCATCCGGCACGCGATGCCCACGCCGGGACTGGGTGCGAGAGCCACGCCCACGGTCGCCGCCGCGGCGAGTCCCGCTGCACCCACCACCAGGCGCCGGGCCGACCACCGGTCGGCGAGCGTCAACCCGGCGCTCACGAGCGCGCCCGCCACAAACCCGAGTTGCACCGAGATCGTGAGCCACGCCGTTCCGGCGGGCGAGAGGTGCCAGAGACGGGTGAGCGTCGGCGCGACCGCCGATGCGCTGAACCAGGGTGCCATCGCCAGCAGCTCTGCCGTAGCCAGAACCGCGAGCACCCGCCGCGGCGTCACAAACCCGTCGGGTGGTCCAGAAACACCCAGGGGATCGAGTACTTCCCGCTCACGTGCTCTGCGAGCGCCTTGACCCCCACGGTCTCGGTGGCGTAGTGCCCGGCGTAGAAGACGTTGACGTGCAGCTCCTCGGCGTCGAAGAAGGTCCAATGCGGGCCCTCGCCGGTGATGAACGTGTCGAGCCCGGCAGCCGCGGCCTGTGGAATGAGCGAGCCCCCTGCCCCGGTCACGATCCCGATGCGCCGCACGCGTGTTGGACCGAAGGGGAGGAGGCGCGGCACGACGCCCAGCGTCGCCGTGAGCTGGCGGGTGAGATCGTCGCGCGACACGTCGAGCTCACCCCACACGCCGATAGACGCGCCACGATACGAGCCGAACTCCCCACGCGGGGCCGCACCCAGCAACCGGGCCAGACACGCGTTGTTACCGACATCAGGGTGGCGATCGAGGGGAAGGTGGGCGGCGTAGAGGGCGATGTTTCGCGAAATCAACTCGGCAACCCGGCGGTAGGCAGGGCCGACGAGTGGCCTCAGTCCGCCCCAGAACAGACCGTGGTGCACGAGCAGACCGTCGGCGCCCGCATCGCCCGCCATCTGGATGGTCGCCTCGCAGAGATCGACCGCGGCCGCGAGTCGGGTGACCGCCCCGGCGTTCGCGACCTGCAGGCCGTTCAACGCCTCGGGCGGATCGGCGACCTCGTCCCGGATGCGGAGATAGTCGTCCAGATAGCTGGCGAGCTCGTCTAACCGCACGAAGACATCGTGGTGACAGTATTAAGCCACCGCTCGATCTTCCACACGGCAGTATCGTGTAAACGAGTGTTGCTAAATGAGATAGAGAATCCACACGCGGGAAACGGTGGCGTGTGGATAACCCCCGATGACGCTAGAACGCGCTCGATGCGGCCTGTCGAGCAGGACGTTGGCCGCGCTGCGGGGGTTGCCCCGCATCTTCACCCATCCGCAAAACGCCGTTGATTTCGCCGCCCTCTTGGACGAACAGCCGTTTGGTCGAGACGTCGCCGTGGACCACGCTGGTCGCCTGCAACTCGACGCGCTCCTCGGCATAGATGCCACCGCGCACTTCCCCGCCGATGATCGCCTCGCGGCTCACGACGTCGCCCTCGACTTCCCCGCCCTTGGCGACGAGAACCTGCTTCGCAGCCTGCACGGTGCCGACCACGGTACCCTCGATCTTCACGACGCCGTCGGCGGAAATGTCTCCCACGATCCGCATCCCGGTGCCGATGATCGACAATCCCGTGACCGCATCACCGCCGGCCCCGCCCTTCTCGGTGAACAACGCCATCTCAGGTGCCCTCCTTCACGAGCGTAAGCGGATCGAGCGACTTGCCGTCGCGCCGAATCTCGAAATGCAGATGGGGTGCGGTCGACCGCCCCGAAGTGCCCGACAGGGCGATCACCTGCCCTGCCTGGATGTCATCGCCTTCCGCCACGATCAAGCGGGAAGCGTGTCCATACATCGTCTCATATCCCGACGGATGGCGCAAGCGGACGAACATGCCATAGTCGGGGTCATACCCCACTTCGGCAACCGTCCCCCCGCCCGAAGCCCGGACCGGCGTGCCGGCCGGTACGGCGATGTCGATCCCGGGGTGGGATTCGGCCACGTCCCCGGGACGGACCTGGCCCCGGGTCACGAAGCCGGGGACGTCGAGAGGCCAGTGAGACGGCGCGGAGGCCCCGGTCTCGTAGCGCGGCGGCGCCCCGGGCGGCGTGGCGCGGATCGCCACAGCCCGCATGCCGACGGAGGTATTGGCCGGCGCGGTGCCGCCGCTGCGCGGCGCGGGTGGGGCCTTTGCACCGAGCATCTGACGCAGCTCTTGGTAGTTTGCCTCCGCATGGTTCAGCGCGACGGCGAGTTGCTGCACGCGGCTGTTTTCCGCGCGCAAACGCGCGCCTTCGCGCTCCAGCCCCGGCACTCTCGCGGCGTTGCGCATGATCGGCCCGGAGAATGCAAGGAAGCCGACCGCGATAATTGCCACGGCGATCGCGGCGCCCTTCCCCACTTGGAAGACGCGGAGCGAGAGGCGGTACTGCCGCGAGTTGAGATCGCCGTCCGTGTGGACGACGATCGTCACGTGCCGCTGGCTCATCCGTCGAACGGCGCTCCCAGCATCAGCTCGAGCACGCGCGCGAGGTCATCGTTGGAGTAGAACGCCACATGAATCTGACCCTTGCCCTTGGCCCGGAGCGAGACACGTACGTCGGTGCCGAGGCGGCGACGCAGGGCGTCCTCGACGCGCCGCACTTCGGGCGCCGGACCGACCCCGCGCTTCATCCGCGGCCGGCGCTCGGGTGCGCGGCCGCCGCGCACGCGATCTTCCACTTCACGCACCGACAAGCCTTGGGCCACGGCCTCGCGCGCGAGATTTGTCGCGACTTTGGGGTCCTCGAGGGCGAGCAGGGCGCGCGCATGTCCCACCGACAGCTGGCCCTCGTGCAGCATCTGGAGGACGGCAGCCGGCAGTTTCAAGAGACGCAGCGCGTTGGCGACCGTCGAACGATCGCGCCCGACTGCGTCGGCGACGTCCTGCTGCGCGAGGCTGAATTCGGCGATCAGCCGATCGTAGCCGCGCGCTTCATCGACGGGGGAGAGATCGTCGCGCTGCAGATTCTCGATCAGGGCCAGCGTCAGCAGTGTGCGGTCGTCGGCTTCGCGCTGCACCGCCGGAATGCGCTCCCACCCGAGCTGCTGGCACGCTCGCAGCCGGCGCTCACCGGCGATCAGCTCATACGCCCCCCCCCCTTTGGCCCGGCGCACGACGACGGGTTGCAGCAAGCCCGCCTGCTTGATCGACGACACCAGCTCCTCGAGGGCGGCAGGATCCACGTCTTGGCGCGGCTGGAACGGATTGGGACGAATGTCCTTGATCGGCAGCTCGACGAGGTTGCCTTCGCGCTCGGCTTCCTCGCGGGTCGGGCCGAGCAGTGCCTCGAGCCCGCGGCCGAGGCGGCGACGTCCTGCAGCGGTCTCCGTCATGCTGATACCTCCGGCTGCGGTTCAGCGGCGGGCAGGGCGGGGGAGGATGCGCGCTCGACCCGGCGGATCAACTCCTGCGCCACTGCCAGGTAGCTCTTCGCTCCCACCGATTGCACGTCGTAGAGCAGGATCGGTTTCCCAAAACTCGGCGCCTCCGCGAGGCGGACGTTGCGGGGAATGGTGACGGCGAACATCCGGGCCCCGAAGTACTCTTTAGCCTCTTCGGCCACCTGCTTGCAGAGGTTCAGGCGCGCGTCGTACATCGTGAGCAGCCCGCCTTCGATGGCGAGCGCCGGATTGAAGTTCCGCTGCACGAGCTTGACGGTGTTGAGGAGCTGGGACAGGCCTTCCAACGCGTAGTACTCGCACTGAATCGGGATGATCAGGCTGTCGGCTGCGGTCAGCATGTTGAGCGTGATGAGACCGAGGGACGGCGGACAGTCGATGATGATGTACTGGTACTCCTCGCGCAGCTCCCGCAGGGCGCGTCGCATCATCGTTTCGCGCGATGACTGGTTCACGAGCTCGACTTCGGCGCCGACCAGGTCCTGGGTCGCGGGCACGACGTCGAGATACGGGAAGTGCACGTGCGGGAAGCGGGCGTCGCCGAGCGCACGACCGTCGAGCAGGGCGTCGTACAGCGAGGTGCGAATGCGGTCGCGCTCGATGCCCACGCCGCTGGTAGAGTTGCCCTGGGGGTCGGCGTCGATGAGCAACGTCTTCCGCTCCGCCGTCGCGAGCGACGCGGCGAGGTTCACGGCAGTCGTCGTTTTTCCGACGCCGCCTTTTTGATTGGCAATGGCGATGACGCGTGACATCGTAAGTTGTTTATTGGCAATAAGTTATGTAGTCACTACGGCGCGAGCGTTCAATATACGGCTGTTTCACGTGAAACGAAAGGGCCAAGTTTCACGTGAAACAGCAACTTAGGCCACGCGTCGCCGCCAGCGCGTGGCTTCGAGCACGAGGTTATGCAGGTCGCTGGGCGAGACTCCCGGCACCCGGGCCGCCTGTGCCAATGACGTAGGCTGGACCTGGTTGAGCTTTTGGCGCGCTTCGGTTGCGAGGCTGCGCAGCTCGAGGTAGGGCAGGTCGGGGGGAAGCGCGAATGACGCCAGCTCAGCCAGGCGCGTCGCGGCCTCCCGCTCGCGCACGAGGTAGCCGTCGTACTTGATCTCGATCTCCGCCTCGAGCAACGCGCCGAGTGAGACCCCCGGTCGCTTCGCGACGACCGCGATCCGCTCACCCGCAGCTAGCATAGTCCCGCTCGCCGCCAAGGGACCTGCTGCCCGAGCCGGAGTGATCGTCGTCTCCCGCGCTAGGCTCAGCACCGCCTCCTCGCTCTCCAGACGCTCGTACGCATTCCGGAGCTCGGGCGCAGACAACAACCCCAGGCGCTCGGCGAGGGGCAGGAGCCGGCGTAGCGCGTTGTCCTGACGGAGCAGCAGCCGGAACTCCGAGCGCGACGTGAATAGCCGGTAGGGCTCGTCCACTCCGCGCGTCACCAGGTCGTCTACGAGGACCCCGATGTAGGCATCGTCCCGCCCGAACACGACGGGCTCCTGCCCCCGGATCCGGCGCACGGCGTTGATGCCCGCCACGACCCCCTGACCGGCCGCCTCCTCGTAGCCGGTCGTCCCGTTGATCTGGCCGGCAAAGAACAGATGCTCGACAGTCTTCAGCTCCAGCCAAGGCGTGAGCTGAGTCGGTGGGTAGTAGTCGTACTCGATCGCGTAGCCGGGACGAGTCATGCGCGCGCGCTCGAGCCCGGGGACTGCATGCAGAAACTCGAGCTGGACGGCGACGGGCAGGGAAGTGGAGAGGCCGTTCACATACAGCTCGTGCGTGTCGAGTCCCTCTGGTTCGAGGAAGATCTGGTGCCGTTTGGCATCGGGGAACTTGACGATCTTGTCCTCGACGGACGGGCAGTAGCGCGGGCCGCGGCCGCTGATTGACGTAATCCAGCACGGCACCTGACGCGGTCGCTCCGCGCGCGTGTGGACCGAGAAGCGATACTCACCCTCGTCCCCGTCCTGACGCGAGACCTTGGACCAGTCGACGCTGCGGCCGTCGACGCGCGGCGGCGTCCCGGTCTTGAAGCGTGATACTGTAACTCCAAGTGTTGCAATGACTTGCGCAAGCTGCACCGACGGTGGGTCGCCGGCGCGGCCGGCGGGAATCTGCGTGTCGGTCCCGAGGTGAATGCGCCCGCGCAGGAATGTCCCGGCGGTGATGATGACGGCGCGCGCTCGGAAACGGCGTCCATCGGCGGTCTCGACGCCACCGACCCGGGTGCCGTCGAGGAGCAGATTTGTGACCATGCCCTGGGCCAGCTCGAGGGACGTGAAGCCCTCGAGCAGCTGGCGGGCGGCCCGCCGATAGAGTGTCCGATCGCACTGCGCGCGGGGGGCCCAGACGGCCGGACCCTTGGACCGATTGAGCATGCGGAACTGGATCGTGGAGAGGTCGGCGATGCGGCCCATGAGGCCGCCGAGGGCGTCGACTTCGCGGACGACGGTACCCTTGGCGATGCCGCCGATGGCGGGATTGCACGACAGCTGGCCGATGGTCTCGAGGTTGGAGGTAAGGAGGAGCGTGTGTGCCCCAAGCTGCGCAGCCATTGCCGCAGACTCGGTCCCCGCATGGCCAGCTCCGACAACTATGACGTCGTAGTCCAGGCTCATGCGTCGAAGTATACCGGCCCCGACGCCGAGACGTCGAGGGAGACGCTAGGGGAGACGGGTAGACGGCGAGACGGGTAGCGGTTGGAGGCGTTAGCGAGTAGGTACCCTTGCCGCAGCGTCACCGATCTTACGCAACAAACCGTAGAGGGTCTTGCTGGTTTCCGTTGCCAATGCTTCCAGACGCCCGTAGTCAGCGAGCGCCACGTAACCGAGATCGCGTGCCATCTCCAAGATGGTCTCGACCTCCGCCAAGGAACCGCGAGCTGTGTCAAGAAACCGGCGATACTCGCGACTGCCTCGTTTGGCACTGCCCTCCGCGATGTTAAGGGGAACGCTGTAGGCGGCCCGTCGCAGTTGATTGGCGAGCGCATCCTGTTCGTGATCCGGGAATTGCCGCGCAGCCTTCACACTCTCGACAGCGAGCCGCTCCGCATGCTGCCAGGCTTTCAGATTCCGATAGGGTGGCATGACGGTAGGATACGGGTTTGGCTGTTTAAATCCGCACCAGAAAAACGCGGGCGATGCTTTTTCTACGCACCACCCGCCAACAACCGCTACCCGTCTCGCCGTCTACCCGTCTACCCGTCTACCCGTCTAGACTAGGCCGCACGCACCCAACGAAAAAGTTCTTTCAAGTTGGGCCGCTTCCCCGTCATCAGAATCCCTACTCTATAGATCCTCGACGCCACCCAGGTCACTCCCGCGACCGTCACCAGCAGGATTGCCAGCGACGCCACCAGTTCGACGACCGGAATCGGCGATGCTCCCCACCTCACCGGCGTCGCGATCGGCGACCAGAAGGGAATCAGCGTCATCCAGACCGCGAGTGAGCTGTTCGGGTCATTGAGGATCCCAAAGAACGAGACGTACGGGATCATGAGGAGCAGCTGCACCGGCACCTGCGCCTGTCGCGCTTCGGCCTCGGTGCTCGACATTGCACCCACGGCGGCGTAAATGGCGGCGTAGAGGAAATAGCCGAGCAGGAAGTAGAGCACAAAAATGATCAGGGTCGTCGTCGGGATTTGCGGGAACTGGAAGCCGCCTACTGCCCCGGGCCCACCCAAGCCGCCAGCGCCACCGGTACCCATTCTTGCGGACGCACCACTCAGGACCTTTGCCGACACGATCCAGACGGTGAGCTGCACGATACCCACCGCACCTGCACCGATGACCTTCCCCAGCATCAGCTCGAACGGCCGCAGCGACGAGATGAGCACCTCGACGATCTTCGTGGTCTTCTCCTCGAGGACCGAGCTCATCACGTTCACGCCATATATCAGGATGGCAACGAACAACAGGATCGCCATGCCGAAGCCCGTCAGGAAGGACTGTGTGCCGCTTTCGCCGGTAAGCTTGCGGCCCGAAACCTTATGGGTAGCGAGGCGAATCCGGATTTCGGCTTGCTGAACCAGCAACGTGTCGATCCCCCGACGCTCGAGCCGGGCCGCGAACACGAGGCGGCGCAGGCCGTTCTCGAGCTGCTCCATATCCGCAACCGAGGATACGTTGGAGCCGCGGTACTCCGCGGTGCCGAACTCCAGCGTGCTGTCGCTGATGAGCAGGAAACCGTCCAAATGCTTGGCCTCCACCTCGCCCAGCAGGGAATCGGGCGTGCTGGGGGCGTGTGGAATGCGGGTCAGATGGAAGCGCGTGATGGCGGCGCCGAGCTGGGTCGTGAGCTCCTGCCCGAAGCGGGTCGTCGTCGCGTCCACGATGGCGATGCTCCGGTCGCCCGCTTTGCGTGCGGCCAGGAGCACCTGCAAGCCGATGATGCCCGCCATCAGCAGCGGGCCCAGGATCGTCCCGACCCAGAACCACCGGGTGCGGACGCGCTCGATGAACTCACGTCGAATGACCGCGAAGGTCTTACGCATGGGCGGCCGCCTCCGGCACCGCCGCTGCGCGCGCCGCGTCGGGACCCACGAGGTCGATGAAGATCTTGGTCAAGGTCGGCTCGACCTGCTCAAATCTGCTCAGCCGGACTCCCGCGCCCACGAGGCGCCGCAGGATCTCCTGGGCGTCGGCGCCGGGGGCGAGCTCGAGCTCCGCGTATTGGCCGTAATCGTTGGCCTTGGCGATCAGGTTCCGGTCAGCGAGCACGGCGGCTGCCGCACTGTCACCACCGCTGCCGTCGAATGCGATTGCGACGTGCCTCCCGCCGTGCGTCCGTTTGATGTCCGCGAGCGTGCCGTCCACCAGCTTCTTGCCGCGGGCGATGATGCAGACGTGGTCGCACACCTTCTCCGCCTGCTCCATGATGTGCGTGGAGAACAGGATCGTCTTGCCCCGCCCGCGGAGCTCGAGGACGGTGTCTTTCAGGACCTGCGAGTTGACAGGGTCGAGACCGGCAAACGCCTCGTCCATCACCAGTAGGTCCGGCTCGTGCAGAATCGTCGAGATGAACTGCACTTTCTGCTGCATGCCCTTCGACAGCTCGTTCACCTTGCGCAGACGCCAGTCGGAAAGGCCGAGCCGCGCCAGCCAGTCGAGCGCCTTGGGGCGCGCCGCGCGCCGGTCCACCCCTTTCAGCTCGGCGAGAAACAGCAAGACATCCAGCACCCGCATCTTCGGGTAAAGGCCCCGCTCCTCCGGGAGGTATCCGATTCGTCCCGAGTGGTCGCGACCGGTGCCCTCCTCGCCGAACAGGCGCACGGTCCCGCTATCAGGGGCGTAGATGTTCAGGATCATGCGGATCGTCGTGCTCTTGCCGGCGCCATTCGGCCCCAGGAGGCCGTAGATCACGCCGGGCGGGACTGTGAGCGAGAGCGCGTCTACGGCCGTATGGCCGGCGAACCGCTTCGTGATGCGATCGACCGCGACAATTGATTGGGACATGCCCCGAAACTATCGGGGACGGGGGACGAGGGAAGGGGGATGGGTTTAGGCTGGAACGCCGAACAGCTCTCCGGCCTTGCGCACCGCGCTGACAAGCGCCTCGATGTCGTCGACGTCGTTGTACACGTAGAAGGATGCCCGCGCCGTCGCCGGCACGCCGAGCCGCCGCATCAGCGGCTGCGTACAGTGATGCCCGGCGCGAATACAAACGCCGTCTCGGTCGAGGATGGTGGCGAGATCGTGGGGATGGACGTCGCCGTAGGTGAAGGGCACGACGCCGGCGCGATGATCCTTGGGGCCGTACACGGTGACCCCCTCGATCTGGCTCAACCGCTCGATCGCCACACGCGCCAGGTTTTGCTCGTGCTCCGCAATCCGGTCCATCCCAAGCCGCTCGAGATACCCGATCGCCGCCGCGAGCCCGACGGCGCCCTCCACGTTGGGCGTCCCCCCCTCGAACTTGTGGGGGATCTTGTTCCACGTGGAGTGGTCGTCCCATACACGCTCGATCATCTCCCCGCCACCGTGGTAGGGAGGCATCGCGTCGAGCAGCGCGGGTTTCGCGATCAGCGCTCCGCTGCCCATCGGCCCGAGCATCTTGTGGCCGGAGAGGGCGTAGAAGTCGCAGCCCAAGGCCTGCACGTCGACGCGGACGTGCGGCGTCGACTGCGCCCCGTCGATGACGACGACGGCGCCGGCGGCATGGGCCAGCCGCGTCAGCTCAGCGGCCGGGTTGACCGTGCCGAGGGAATTCGAGACGTAGGGGAACGCCACCAAGCGCGGGCCCGCCTCGAGCGCTCGCCCGAAGTCCAGGAGGTCGATCCTCCCGTCCGCGCTAATCTCGACCATGCGCAGAGTCGCGTGCTTCTCGGCACAGAGGATCTGCCACGGGACGAGGTTCGAGTGGTGATCCATCGCCGTCACCACCACCGTATCGCCGGCCTTCACGTTGGCCCGCCCCCACGAGCCCGCGACCAGGTTGATCGCCTCGGTGGTCCCGCGGGTGAACACGACCCCCTCCGTCGCCCACGCGTTGGTAAAACGACCCACGGTGCTCCGGGCCGCCTCGTACGCCTCGGTGGCGGCCACCGCGAGGCCGTAGGCGCCGCGGTGGACGTTGGCGTTGCTGGTGCTGTAGTAGCCGAGGATGGCGTCGAGCACCTGCCGCGGCTTCTGCGTCGTGGCCGCATTGTCGAGATAGACGAGCCGGTGGCCGTGCTCTTGGCGCGCCAGGATCGGGAAGTCCGTGCCAGGCGAGGTTGGCGCACTTCACACGGGCGGGGAAGGCTCGCACGCCGCCGAAGGCGGCCAGTTTGCCTGGGGCGATCGCGCCGCCCGCGAGCATGTCGCGGAATGCCTGGAACAGCGCTTCCGCTGCGGCGACCGGCTTCCCTTTCACCGCCGCCGTCATCAGCGACGCCGACGCCTTGGAGATCGCGCACCCCGCGCCGTCCGGCATTTGAAAGCCGATGTCGTTGATCGTGTCGCCATCGACCTGGACGTACACCTTGATCCGGTCGCCGCACAGCGGGTTGTGGCCTTCGGCGGTGCGATTCGCCTGCTCGAGCCGCCGGAAGTTACGCGGGTTCCGGTTGTGGTCGAGGATGGTCTGCTGATACAGATCGCCGAGGTCGCTCATCACTCCGCCAGGCGTGCCCGCACGATCCCGTCGAGCTGCGCGCGCAGCGGCGCGACGTCCATGCGGTTCAGGATCTCCGCCGCGAATCCGTAGGTCATGAGGCGGCGAGCCTCGGCCTCACCGATCCCACGGCTGCGCAGGTAGAACAGCGCCTTCGGGTCGAGCGGGCCGACCGTGGAACCGTGCGTGCACTTCACGTCGTCGGCATAGATCTCGAGCTGCGGCTGGCTGTCGGCATGCGCGTCGGCAGACAGCAGGAGGTTGTTGTTCGTCTGCTTCGAGTCGGTCTTCTGTGCCCCGGGCCGAACGATGATGCGGCCGTTGAAGACGCCGCGCGACCGGCCGTCCAAGACGCCGTTGAAGTACTCATGGCTCTCGCAATGCGGAGCCGCGTGGTCGATGGCCGTATGGTGATCCGCGTGTTGCTCGCCCGCCAGCAGGTAGAGGCCGTTCAGGATCAGGTAGCCGCCTGGTCCCGCGAGCGTGCCACGCAGATCGTGGCGCGCGAGCGCGGCGCCGAACGAGACGGCGTGGACGTTGACCGTGGTGTCACGGCCCTGATGCACGTCGGTCACCGCCACATGGTAGGCCCGGTCGCTCTCCCGTTGGACGCGGTAGCAGTCGACACGCGCGCCGTCGCCGACGACCACCTCGGTCACGGCGTTCGTCCAGTACACTCCGCCGCCGAGCGCCGCGTACGTCTCGACGACCGTGGCACGGGCCTCGCGTTCGAGCACGATCAGATTGCGCGGGTGAGTGACCAGCCGCGCGCGATCCGCCGGCGTCGCGAGGAACAGCAGCTGGATCGGCTCGTCGATCGTCATCTTCGCGGGCACATGCACGAACGCCCCGTCGCGTACGAACGCGGTGTTCAGCGCCGCGAACGGTCGATCGACGAAGGGTGCGTACTTGCTCAGATGCTGACGCACGAGATCCGGGGCATCGACGAGAGTCTGAGCGAGACCGTCGAGACGAACATCACCAAGAAGAGGCGTAGAAAGAGAGCGTGCGAGAAAGCCATTGATGAAAACCAGACGCGGGCCGTCGCTGAGAAGGAAGGGTTTGATGGCGTCGGGAGTCGGGAGCCGGAGCGCCGGATGGGCGAGGTCGAATGCCGTTTCGGTCAGAGGTGCCACACTGGTGAAGCGCCAGGCTTCCTGCTTGGTCGTCGGGAATCCCAACTCGCCGAACCGCGCGATGCCGCGGTCGCGCAGCTCCTTGAGCCACGCGGGCGCACCCGAGGCGCCGTTCGCTGCGAACGCCCG